>Ga0335075_10009078_pt1 | contig 15199 bp, 12 predicted proteins | sample Lox_Sample_24_FD_206723 | JGI IMG/M metagenome (GOLD analysis project Ga0335075, IMG submission 206723) | Soil microbial communities from Loxahatchee National Wildlife Refuge, Florida, United States - Lox_Sample_2.4 | ecosystem: Environmental > Terrestrial > Soil > Wetlands | place: USA... | reverse complement strand
CGGCGAGCTGGCACTGGGCCGTAATGTCCTCGTCGCGTTCATGTCATGGGACGGCTACAACTTCGAGGACGCCATCATCATCAGCGAGAAGCTGGTGGAGAACGACACCTACACCTCGATCCACATTGAGGAGTTCGAGATCGAGATCCGCGAGACGAAGCTGGGCAAGGAGGAGTTCACACGCGACATTCCCAACGTCTCGCCCAAGGCGCTGTCCAATCTCGATGAATACGGCATCGTCCGCATCGGCACCTTCGTGCAGCCGGGCGACATCCTGGTCGGCAAGGTGTCGCCGAAGTCCAAGAGCGAGCTGACGCCGGAAGAGAAGCTACTGCACGCCATCTTCGGCCGGGCCGGCGAGGACGTCAAGAACGACAGCCTCGATGTGCCGTCCGGTGTCGAGGGCATCGTCATCGACACGCAGCGTTTCAGCCGCCGCGCATCCATGTCGGAGGACGAAAAGAAGGCCTTCGACAAGGAGCTGAAGGAGATGGAGGGCCGCTTCAACAAGCAGATTGCCGAGCAGCTCCGGGCCATGATCGCCGAGCTGGCCGCCGTGCTGGAGAAGCACACGCTCAAGGACAACGTCACCAACAAGACGCTGGGCCAGGACCGCGACGACAAGGCGCTCGTCGAGCAGGCGTTGTCGTTCCGGCTCGACCATTTGGACATCCGCAGCCCCGAGCGCAAGAAGCAGTGCCAGGAGATCTACAACCGGCACAAGGAGCGGCTGGATTTCTTGTTTGACGAGAAGGAACGCAAGCTGAACTCGATGAAGCGCGGCGACGAATTGCCCAGCGGCGTGCAGCAGATGGTCAAGGTGTACGTGGCCACCAAGCGGCAAATCTCCGTCGGCGACAAGATGGCCGGCCGCCACGGCAACAAGGGCGTCATCTCCAAGATCCTGCCCGTCGAGGACATGCCGTACATGGCCGACGGCACGCCGGTGGATATTCTGCTCAATCCGCTGGGCGTGCCCAGCCGTATGAACGTCGGCCAGATTCTGGAGACGCACCTGGGCTGGGCGGCGCAGAAGCTCGACTTCAAGGCCGTCACGCCGGTCTTCGACGGCGCAACCGAGGAGGAGATCCGCAAGTGCCTCAAGGAGGCCGGCATTTCCGAAACGGGCAAGACGCACCTGTACGACGGCCGCACCGGCGAGCGCTTCGAGCAGCGCGTGACGGTCGGCTACATTTACATGCTGAAGCTGCATCACCTGGTCGACGACAAGGTGCATGCCCGCGCCACCGGGCCTTATTCGCTCATCACGCAGCAGCCGCTGGGCGGCAAGGCGCGTTTCGGCGGCCAGCGCTTCGGCGAGATGGAAGTGTGGGCACTGGAGGCCTACGGGGCGGCGTACATCTTGCAGGAATTGTTGACCGTCAAATCCGATGACGTGGAGGGCCGTACCAAGATTTACGAATCGATGGTCAAGGGCGAGAACACGCTGGAGGCCGGCACGCCCGCCAGCTTCGACGTGCTCACCAACGAAATCCGCGGATTGGCGCTGAACATGCAGCTGGAAAAGAAGCGAATTTAGCCACAGATGAACACGGATTCGCACGGATGAAGAAAACGACCGTGGCAACGGCCTACTTCATCCGTGTTTCAATCCGTGTTCATCTGTGTTCATCTGTGGCTAATTAAGGGGGAGGGCGGACCATGAGTAACGGCGATATTAATTACGATCGAATCAACGACTACGGGGCGGTGCGCATCAGCCTGGCCAGCCCGCATGATATTCGCTCCTGGTCGTTCGGCGAGGTCAAAAAGCCGGAGACGATCAATTACCGCACCTATCGTCCGGAAAAAGACGGTCTCTTTTGCGAGCGAATCTTCGGGCCGGAGAAGGACTGGGAGTGCGCCTGCGGTAAGTATCGCGGCATGAAGTACAAGGGCATGATTTGCGATCGCTGCGGCGTCAAGGTCACGCACAGCCGAGTCCGCCGCAAGCGCATGGGCCACATCGAATTGGCCGCGCCCGTCGTGCATATCTGGTTCTTCAAGGCCATGCCGTCGCGGCTGGGCACGCTGCTGGATATGAAGACGACCAGCCTGGAAAAGATCATTTATTTCCAGGATTACGTCATCGTCGATCCCGGCGACACGCCGCTAAAGGCGCATCAGCTGTTGACCGAGGAGGACTTCCGCAAGGCCCGCGAGAGCTATGGCGACGCCTTTGAGGCCGACATGGGCGCCGAGGCCGTCAAGAAGATGCTCGAAGAGCTTGACCTCGTCAAGCTGGCCGTCGAGCTGCGCCAGAGGCTCGACGACGAGAACAAGAAGGACAAGCCGTCCAAGCAGAAACAGCGCGACCTGGTCAAGCGTTTGAAAGTGGTGGAATCGCTCCGCGACTCCGGTCTGGGCGGCCCGCAGAACAAGCCGGAATGGATGGTCCTGGAGTGCATCCCGGTCATTCCGCCGGACCTGCGGCCCCTCGTGCTCTTGGACAGCGGCAACTTCGCTACCAGCGACTTGAACGACCTGTATCGTCGTATTATCAACCGCAACAACCGCCTCAAGAAGCTGGTGGACCTCAACGCCCCCGAGGTCATCATCCGCAACGAGAAGCGCATGCTTCAGCAGTCGGTTGATGCCCTGTTCGACAACAACCGCTGCAAGCGTCCTGTGCTGGGCAGCAGCAACCGACCGCTCAAGTCGCTGACCGACATGATTAAAGGCAAGCAGGGCCGCTTCCGCGAGAACCTGCTCGGCAAGCGCGTCGATTACTCGGCTCGCTCCGTCATCGTCGTCGGTCCGGAGCTAAGGCTGCACCAGTGTGGTCTGCCCAAGAAGATCGCCCTGGAGCTGTTCCAGCCGTTCATCATCCGCCGCTTGAAGGAGCTGGGCCACGCCGACACCATCAAGTCGGCCAAGAAGATGCTTGAGCGCAAGGAAGAGCAGGTCTGGGACATTCTCGAAGAAGTCATCAAGAACCATCCGGTGCTGCTCAACCGGGCGCCGACCTTGCACCGCATGGGCATCCAGGCGTTCGAGCCGACCTTGATCGAGGGCAACGCCATTCGCATCCATCCGCTGGTGTGCAAGGGCTTCAACGCCGACTTCGACGGCGATCAGATGGCCGTGCATCTGCCCCTGTCCATCGAGGCGCAGGTGGAAGCGACGGTGCTGATGATGTCCACCAACAACATCTTCAGCCCCGCCAACGGTCAGCCGATCATCAGCCCGTCGCAGGACATCGTCATGGGTTGTTACTACCTGACGGCGACGCGCGGCGAGCTAGGCGAGTCCGGCGAGGCCGGCGAGGGCAAGACATTCGCCGGCACCCGCGAGGTCTTCGCCGCCTACGCCCAGAAGAAGCTCGGCGTCCACGCCCGCATCTATGTCCGCTTGCCGATCGAGAAGAAGGTCATCGGCGAAATCAAGGTGGAGAAGGGCAAGACGCGCGTCGATGACATCCCGCGTAAGTCGAGCGGCCTGGTGCTCACCACGGTCGGCCGAGTGATCTTCAACGACATTCTGAAACCGAAAATGGCGTTTTACGATCTGTCGCTGTCGAGCAAGCACCTGGCGCGCATCATCGCCGACTGCTATCAGCAGCTGGGTCGCCGCGAGACTATCGACCTGCTCGACCGCATGAAAGAGATCGGCTTCCGTGAATCGACGCGCTCCGGCCTGTCGTTCGCCACCGACGATCTCAAGACGCCGGCCAACAAAGAGAAGGTGCTCAACGACACCGAGAAGAAGGTCGATTACTTCCGCAAGCAGTACGATCGCGGCAACATCACCGAGGTTGAGCGCTACAACAACGTCATCGACCTGTGGACGCATGCCCGCGATCAGATCACCGATCAGATGATGGAGGATCTGCGCAACGACAGGCGCAAGGACGAGTCGGGACATACGCGACCGTACCTGAACCCCATTTTCTTGATGGCCAACTCCGGTGCCCGCGGCGGCACCGAGCAGATTCGCCAGCTGGCCGGCATGCGCGGTTTGATGGCCAAGCCCAACGGCACCATCATCGAAACGCCCATCAAGGCCAACTTCCGCGAAGGCCTCAGCGTGCTGGAGTATTTCAGCTCCACACACGGCGCCCGCAAGGGTCTGGCCGACACCGCGCTCAAGACGGCGGACTCCGGCTACCTGACGCGCAAGCTGGCGGACGTGGCTCAGAACGTCGTCATCACCACGCATGATTGCGGCACGACGCAGGGTGTCAGCAAGGGCGTGGTTTACAAGGGCGAGCAGATCGAGCGGCCGCTGTCCGAGACGATCCGCGGCCGCGTCAGCCGCAACACCATCACCGATCCGGTCTCCGGCCAGGTGATCGTCAAGGAAAACGACATGATCTCCTGGGAGGCGGCGCGCAAGGTCGAGATGATGGGCATCGACAAGATCCTGGTCCGCTCGCCGATGACCTGCCAGGCGTCGCTGGGCGTCTGCCGGCTGTGCTACGGCATGGACCTGGCCACCGGAGCGCTGGTCGAGGAAGGCATGGCAGTGGGCATCATCGCCGCCCAGTCGATCGGCGAGCCGGGCACGCAGCTGACCATGCGGACCTTCCACATCGGCGGCGTGGTCAAGCGCGAGATGGGCGAGTCGGAGGTCAAGGCCAAGAAGGCCGGCATCATCCGCTACGAGCGCATCACCGACGTTCTCAACGACAAGGGCGAACGCATCGCCCTGTGCCGTAATGGCGAAATCAAGATCGTCGAGGCGAACAAGCCGGCCGGCGCCAAGGACGAGAAGGAGCTGGAAAGCTACGCCGTCCCCAACGGCGCCGTGCTGATGGTCGAGAACGGTCAGACCGTGCAGGAACGACAGGTGCTGTGTAAGTGGGATCCGCACATCACGCCGATCGTCGCCGAGTTCAGCGGCGTCATCCGTTTCGATGAGATCGTCGAGGACCAGACGCTGAAAAAGGAGCGCGACGAGGCCACCGGCGCCGAACGCTGGGTCATCATGGAGCACAAGGGCGACCTGCACCCGCAGATCATCATCGAAGACGAGCGCGGCCAGATCCTCGCCACCTACTACATGCCGGAGAAGGCGTTTCTCGAAGTGCGCGAGGGCATGAAGGTGTCGGCCGGCACGCTGCTGGCCAAGACGCCGCGCGAGGTGTCCGGCACGCAGGACATCACCGGCGGTCTGCCGCGCGTCACGGAAATCTTCGAGGCGCGGACGCCGCGCGATCCGGCCAAGATGGCCGAGGTGGCCGGCGTCGTGCGGTTGGGCGAGAAGAAGCGCGGCAAACGGCTCATCTACGTCCAGCCGGTCGATGACAGCGGCAAGTCGGTCGGCGAGGAGCGTGAGCATCAGGTGCCGCCCGGCAAGCACCTGGCGGTCCACACCGGCGATCGCGTCAAGGAAGGAGCACGGCTGGTGTTCGGCCCGCTGGTGCCACACGAGATCCTCAAAATCTCCGGCATCGAGGAAGTGCAGCGCTATCTGGTGACGGAAGTGCAGTCGGTCTATCGCAGCCAGCGCGTGGACATCGACGACAAGCACATCGAGATCATCGTCGCCCAGATGTTGCGCAAGGTGAAGGTCGAGACGATGGGCGACACCGGCTTGCTGCCTGGCAGCGTCATCGACAAATTCGCCTTCCGGGCGGTCAACGATCGTCTCAAGGAGTGCGTCCGGATCAAGGATGCCGGCGACTCCAAGTTCGAGATCGGCAAAATCGTCAGCAAGGAAGCGTTCGAGGAAGAACGAGCGCGTTTGGAGGCCGAGGGCAAGGAGCTGCCGACGTACACGGCGCCGGTGCCGGCGACGTGCAGCACCCAGCTTCTGGGCATCACCAAGGCGGCGGTGCAATCGGACAGCTTCATCTCGGCGGCGTCGTTCCAGGAAACGACCAAGGTGCTGACCGAGGCGGCGCTGGCCGGCAAGGTCGATTACCTAGTCGGCCTGAAAGAGAACGTCATTCTCGGCCACCTGGTCCCGGCGGGCACCGGCTTCCGCTCGCATCAGGACGCGGAGGTGCGCCTGAACGCTCCGCCTTTACGGATCGGCACCGACGGCGAAGAGGGCGCCGGCGAGGAGGCGGCCGATCAGCCGGAAATCGTCAGCGCCACGGAATAAGTACCAAGTACAAAGTACCAAGTACGAAAAGGGAAACGATTCTTTTTTCGTACTTGGTACTTCGTTCTTGGTACTTCCATCTTGACCATTGCCGCGGATACGACTACCGTAATCTTTCTACGACCCAGGTACAGACAACCTGAAATGAATCGAATGCCCGGCCCTCGGGTTGGGTGCGGATAGGAATTGACATGCCGACGATCAACCAGTTAGTCCGCAAGCCGCGCGTGCAGCAGTATCGCCGGCCGAAGCATCCCGCTCTGCACGGCTGCCCACAGAAGAAGGGCGTCTGCTTGCAGGTCAAGATCATGACGCCCAAGAAGCCGAACTCGGCGCTGCGCAAAGTGGCGCGTGTCCGTCTGTCCAACGGCGTCGAGGTTACGGCGTACATTCCCGGCGAAGGCCACAACCTGCAAGAGCACTCGATCGTGCTCGTGCGCGGCGGCCGTGTTCGCGACTTGCCCGGCGTCCGCTATCACATTATCCGAGGCGTCCTCGACTCTCAGGGCGTGGCGGACCGCAAGCAGGCCCGTTCCAAGTACGGGGCCAAGCGCGAAGGCAAGTAGGTGGGTGTTCCACTTGAGGAATGAGTGGAAGCGTTCTCGCGGATGAGGCAGAGGAGCCTCTTGCGCCCAGCCCGCGATCCCCTCTGGTCCGTCTCAGTGAGGAGTGGATGGACGCGATGATGGAGCTAAAGCTGACCCTCGGTTTCGTGTGTTGTGGATGCGAGGAATGTGTCACGGTCACGGTTCAATGCAGAGGGGAAATTTTGAGGGACCACGACTTGCCTGCCGTTAAGGTGCCGTGCCCGACGTGCGGCACCATCAATCAACTGTCGTTCGAGACCAATGGCACGGTGCGATCGGTGCGGCCTTGCGTGTGCTATCGTCCGTTGCCGGAACCGTCGATCAACTAGTTGTCAGTTGTCAGAGAAGGACAGATACCCTTTTCCGATACCGGACAACTGACAACTGAGAACCGATTATGGGAAAGCGAACCGCCAGCAAAGAGACCCTTGAGCAAAATGCTCGACTGAGCGGCCAGCCTGAGCTGGCCGTCAAGTTCGTCAACTGCATCATGTGGCAGGGCAAGAAGTCCACGGCCATGCGCATCTTCCAGGGTGCCCTGGGGCAGATCAAAAAGCGCATGCCCGACGCCGATCCGATGGACGTGTTCAACCAGGCTGTCGAGCACGTCAAGCCGAGCGTCGAGGTGCGCTCCAAGCGTGTCGGCGGTGCCACCTACCAGGTGCCGATGCAGGTGAACAAGAAGCGTCAGCAGAGCCTGGCGATCCGCTGGATCATCGATGCCGCTCGTCATAAGTCGGGCCGGCCGATGTTCCTGCGTCTCGCCGACGAGCTGATGGCCGCCTATCGCCGCGAGGGCGAGGCCATGACCAAGCGCGAGAACACCATCAAGATGGCCGAATCCAACAAGGCCTTCGCCCACTTCGCCTGGTAAAGACGATTTAACCGCCAAGACGCCAAGAACGCCAAGAGAAGAAAAGAGAAGAAGAGAAAACGGAAGAAAGAGAAGCATCCGCGGCGTTCCGGTCGTGATTCTCCTCTCTCTTCTCTTTTCTCTCTCTTCTTCTCTTGGCGTTCTTGGCGTCTTGGCGGTTTAATTGTTTGGGGAGGAGGCCATGAGTAAGCTAGACCTGAGCAAGATCCGCAACCTGGGCATCATCGCCCACATCGACGCGGGCAAGACGACGACCACCGAGCATCTGCTCTACTACAGCGGCGCCACGCACCGCCTCGGCGCCGTGGACGCCGGCACCACCGAGACCGACTACGACGAGGAGGAGAAGGAGCGCGGCATCACCATCTACAGTGCCTGCATTCCCTTCCAGTGGCGCGATTGCACCATCAACCTCATCGACACGCCGGGCCACGTCGATTTCACGGCCGAGGTCGAACGGAGCTTGCGCGTTCTCGACGGCGCGGTGGTCGTTTTCGACGCCCAGAAGGGCGTCGAGGCCCAGTCGGAGACCGTCTGGCGGCAGGCCGACAGGTATCTTGTGCCGCGGCTGGCCTTTATCAACAAAATGGATGTCGTTGGCGCCAATTTCGAGAATGCCCTGGAAGCGATCCGCCGCCGCCTGGCCGGTAACCCCGTCGCCGTCAACGTCCCCATCGGCTCCGGCTCTGTCAAGGACAGTACCACACCCTTTACGGGCGTCATCGACCTCATCGACATGCAGGCGCTGTACTTCGACCCCGCCGACCAGGGCAAGACCTTCCGAGCTGAGCCAATCCCCGACAAGCTGCGACCCAAGGCCCAGAAGTGGCGTGAAAAGCTGTTCGATCAGCTAACGCAGCACGACGAGCAGGACCAGCTGACCAGCGCCTACCTCGAAGGCAAGGACATCCCTGCCGACACGATACGCGGCGTGCTGCGCGAGCAGACGCTGAAGCGCCTCATTCAGCCGGTGCTGTGCGGATCGGGACGCGAACACATCGGCATTCAGCCGCTTCTGGATGCGGTGACGTGGTATCTGCCCAGTCCACTCGATCGTCCACCCGTCACCGGCACGAATCCCAAGAAGAAGGACAAGGAAGAGAAGCGCAAGCCCGATCCGAAGGAGCCGTTCTGCGGCCTGGTCTTCAAAATCGTCGCTGAGGTCAAGGGCAAGGGGGAGCTGTATTTCTTGCGTGTTTACTCCGGCACCTTGAAAGCCAACAGCCGGCCCTACAATCCCGGCCGCGACGGCAAGGAGATGGTCAGCAAGCTCTACCACACCGAGGCCGATCCCAACGAGCGCACGGAAGTCCCCGAAGCGGTCGCCGGCGATATCGTGGCCGTCATCGGCATGCGCGAATCGATCACCGGCGATACGCTCTGCGACCTTCAGCATCCGATTTTGCTCGAACGCATTCAGTTCGCCGAGGCCGTCGTCAGCCGCTCCATCGAGCCGGAATCGTCGGCGGACAAGGACAAGCTCGTCTCCGTCCTCAACATCCTCCGCAAGGAAGATCCAACCTTCACCTGGAACACCGACAAGGACACTGGACAAACGCTGATGAACGGCATGGGCATGCTGCACCTGGAAATCAAGCAGCACCGCATGGAGCGCGATTTCCGCTTGAAGGTGCGCGTCGGCCAGCCGCGCGTCAGCTACCGCGAGACGATCCGCAATCCGATCACGGTAACGGGCGAGTGCATCAAGCACGCCGGCCAGGCCGGTCTGTTCGCCAAGCTGACAGTGGTGTTCGAGCCATACCGGGGCGAGGAATCGATCGTGGTGGAATCGCGTCTGCCTCCGGATACGCTGCCGCCGTTGTTCGTGGCCGCCGCCGAGCAGGGCGTGCGCGGCGCCCTCGATTCCGGCGAGCTGGGCTTCCCCGTCATGAACGTCAAGGCGGCGATCCTGGGCGGCGAGATGGACGAGCAGCTCTCCAATGACACGGCCTTCACGGCGGCCGGCGCCGACGCCGTCCACAAGGCGATGCGCGACAACATCGTACTGCTGGAGCCGTGGATGCGACTGGAAGTGACGGTTCCCGATGAGTTCCTCGGCCCGGTCACGTCGGACCTCAACGCGCGGCGAGCGGAGATCAACAAGCTGGAGAACCGCGACGGTATCTGCACCGTGGAGACGATCGTGCCGCTGTCGAAGATGTTCGATTATGCCGATAAGGTTCGCAGTCTCAGCCAGGGACGGGCGTCGTCGTCGATGGAGCCGTATCGCTATCGGCCGGCGCCGGAAGAGGTGCTGCGGGCGCTGCTGCATCCGGATGAGAATTACTGAGCGGCAGGCGGCTTCCTACTTACGCCAATTGTCGCGGAGGGTTTACCATGCGTTCCGTTCCCGACTTTTTTCAAGACGAGAGCGAAGACGCCCTTCGCTCTCAAGTCGAATGGCTGCAACAGCATCTCGGTTTGGGAGACAGCTTTTTCGTCGGTTTCCTCCGGGAAGATGCGCGCGTTTTTGCCGCGTGGCGGAGCGGCTCGGCCCTCCTCGGCGTAGACCAGCAAGAGATCTTACGCGCGTGGTGGCGTGCAGCTCTCCACTTGCTCTCCTTCCAGAACTTTGACGAGATCAAGGTGCGCTCGCTTCTGGAACGGGTCGCTCCAGCGCATCCCCAAAGTGAGCGGTCTCCTTTCTCTCCTCCGTGGGTTCCCTCTTCCTTGAAGGAGCATCTGCAAACCCAGGGAGCGGAAGCGATTCCGGAGGTGGAGCGCTGGCTGGAATCGTTTCGCTTTGGTGATCCCTACGCATCGTCCGGGAAGGGAAGCCCATGCCTGTCAACCCAGCCCTAGCAGTCACCATCCCCGTAGGCGTCCCCTTCTACCGGATTACCGCTGTCTCGTTCCATACGCCGAGCCTCGTACACCATAAGAAAGTGGTCAACGGCATGGGTGCGCGGAAGAGCCACTCCGGCGCGAGGTACAACTATGGCGGCGTATTGACGGTCTACCTCGCCGACAGCGTGGCGACGTGTTTCGCCGAGAAGATGTTCTACTTCCAGCGTGAGATCGTCCGTCGGCTTGATGCCCTCCATTTGCCCTTTAGTCCGGGTGTGCCGGCTTTTTCGGGAACGTTCACCCTCTGGGAAATTCGCCTCAAAAAGAGCATTCCGAATATCTGCCATCTTACACCGGCCAACGCCAGTATCGTCGGGGTCTTCCCGTCTCTGATGGTGAACCCCTCTCAGGACTACGAGCATCTCAAGGAGCGAAGGGCGTTTCTCGAAAGCAGCGGCTACCAGGGAATCCGAGCGCCTTCCAGCCGATCGACAGCAGGCGGCGAAATAATTGTGTTGTTCGACGATCAAAGCAAGAACGTCGATCTCGACCCGTATACCGTCGAGCTCCGCCTGATGACACGTCCGCCGGTTGCTCCTTTCAGCAATCACCTGATTGAGGTGCTCGACTTCACCGCCGGTGAGGCACGGTTTGCCTGCTCTGGACCACCGGGCGTTACGGGATACGCCCATTGGAGCCGAGTGGCCTTCAACCACTGATCTGTTCTTGAGGGACGAAGTGAGACCGCGGAGCCTATCGCCATCGACAGAAGGAGTGGTTATGTCATTGACGGAGGTATTACCTGAAGTGCAGACCTTGTCGCGGCTCGACAAGATTCGCCTCATCCAGATCCTGGCTCAAGAACTAGAGCGGGGCGAGGACGGCCTGATCGAGCCGAATCGCTCCTATCCCGTTTGGTCGCCGGATCGAGCATTTCCGGCCGCAGCCGCGCTTCTGCAAGCATTAGAGGACGAGAAAGGCCAGCCATGACCGTCCCGGCCCAGCAATGTGCAGATGTTCTAGGAAAGGATTGTAACGATGTCGATCACGGAAATCATTCCTGCCGTGCATGCCTTGCCGCGGAGCGAGAAATTCCGACTGGTGCGGCTGTTGCTCGATGATCTCGCCCAAGAGGACTTGCTCTCGGGGCTCAAGCACGGGCAAGAGTTTCCGATCTACACACCCGAATTCGCGCCCGAGGCGGCTTCCCAGCTAGCGATGCTTCTCAAACTTGATCTGCCGCCTTCCGTCTAACGGCCGCTTTTCCATTGCCGCCGACGCGATCAGTCTTTAGCCTGACCAGAGAGGAAGTGAAGCCGAAACATGTTAGGGGAGCGCGACCCGCCCAATAAGTCTCCTAAATAGAGTAAAAGAGGAAGACTCCATGCGTTCATTCGCACTTCTATTCCTGCTTGCCTTTGCTCAGGCGATCCACGGACAATCGCCCTTGCTGATCGAAGTCCGCGCTCCCGGATTTGCTTCCCGGACGGTTGAGCAAATCGTGCTCGCGCCGATCGAACAACAGCTTCGCGGTCTGGAGTCGGTTCGGCGCATGCGGAGCCTGGCACTCGATGGCCGCTGCCTCATCCGCTTGGACCTGGCCAAAGAGGCCGATCCCGAGCTCGTCCGCCTTGTGGTGCGAAACCGTATGGCCCTCGCCAGGACAAAACTACCGCCTTTCTGTATCGCGGAAATCCTGCCTCCGGTCGATGACGCCTTCATGCTGGTAACTTCGGTGTCCCCCGGCAGCAGGGCGTTGGCTGATACCAGCGAACTGATGAAAGAGCTGGTCTGGCCGGTACTTGCCAACGTGCCGGGCGTCGCCTACATTCAGGTCGTCGGAGCAACCGAAGAAAAGGTTAGCATCCTGCTGGACCCGCATAAATTGGAGAAGAATAAATTGTCCCCCTGGGAAGTCGTCGGCGCCATTCAGGGGTCTTTCAAGAATGTCGAGGATGTGATCCTCCAGGACGAGCGAGCGATCGTGAAGAAAACGGAAAAACTTCCGGATCTTCAGAAGCTCCCGCTTAAGGCAAACGTGCTTCTGCGCGACGTTGCTTTCCTACATCGGACGGATGAAACGCGGGAGGATTGTCGAATCATGATGAGAAAGGGGAAGGAGTTGACGACCCGGCGAGAGGTTTTCCTGCTGGTGCATCTGGCTCCAGGCAAACTCAACTCTGTCGCTCAAAAGGGACTGGAGAAGGCGATACAAAAAGTGCGACGAGCGGCCAAGCCAGAGTTTGGCGATATCTGCGAGGGGCAACTGCTCCCCCAGGATACGACGATGGTTGTTATGCAATTTGCGGACATGCAAGACAGAAAGTATCGGGACGGAATGATAAAAGAGGCGATCAAAGCGATCTTCGAGCTTCCGCAAGTGCGCAAGGTGTTCTCGCTTGTGCAGCCCGGCGACAACGAAGCGGTATTTTGGATCATGACCGATCCCAGCAAAAAAGCGGATCTGAACAAGGATCTGCGGACGAAGCTGGGCAGAATCAAAGGCGTGAGCAGCCGAGTCGGCGAGCTGTATTCTCCCCTCTTCCCCTGGCCCAGCGAAGCGGCATCAGTTGTGGTCCGATTGCAGGGCAAAAGCTTTGTGAATCTCCAGCGAGTGGCCGAACGGATGGGCAAACGGCTTAGGAAAACCGCTGGCATCGTGAACGTCGATTCGTTCCCCAGGATGCGGAAAGTGGCAACCATCAACGTCGATCGGGAGAAAATGGGTGCCGCCGGAGCGACGATGTATGATGTGAACCGATCGCTCGTGAGATACGCCACCAACATTGAGTTTCCCGTTTTGGGCGGCCCTCGGTACTTCACCGTTCAATTGCCCGGAGGGCTGGACAAACTGTCGAAGGACTTTGTCCAGGATCTTGAGATCCTCCCGATTGACTGCGGTAATCCGGATGCGAACCTTATGCTCCGCGATGTTGCCAAGGTGAGCAGGACCAGCGCCCTCAGTGGAATCATTCCGCACGAGGACGGTCGTAGGTGCGTCATCATTACCGCCAATCTGGAGGGCCGAACTCGAGAAGAAGCTCGTACCGACATTCGACGCATGGCTAAGGATCTGGCGGAAGAGGGAGTCCATATCGAAGTGCGATGAGAAAAGCACGAACTCTGAAAAAGGAAAAAGAAGGGAAAAAAGAGTATCATCAAGTTACGGCCACAATCGTGAGGCTGAGAGAAAAAGCCAAGGAGGGTGCGAATCGCAAACCGTCAGGAGGGTTCGACCGTGTCGCCGCTCATGCCGATAAACCTACACGCTTGGATCGACGAACATCGCCATCTGCTGAAACCGCCGGTCGGCAACGCCGTCATCTGGAACAGCAATTTCCTCGTCATGGTGGTCGGCGGACCCAATCAACGCAGCGATTATCACGTCAATCCCGGCGAGGAGCTGTTCTACCAGATCGAGGGCGACATCGTGTTGAAGGTCATCGAGGACGGCAAGCCGCGCGACATCTTCATCAAGCAGGGTGAGCTTTTCTTGCTGCCGGCGGGTGTGCCGCACTCGCCGCAGCGGCCGGCCAACACCGTCGGACTCGTCGTCGAACAGCCAAAAGCGTCGTCCCAGCCACAGCACCTGCGCTGGTACTGCCGTCGTTGCAATAATCTACTGTACGACACCGAATTTCAGCCGGTCGATCTGGGCAAGCAAATAAGGGAGATCATCGAGCGCTTTCAGGCCAGCGAGGAGCTGCGCACCTGTAAAGTGTGCGGTGCTATGTATACTATGAATCCGTGAGCGGAGGCGGGCCATCCCGCGGCATGCGATGTCGGACGTGCTGAAGTCAGTGATGCTGAGAGGCGTTGAGCACAAAAAGATCGATCTGCACACGCACATACTCCCGAAGAGCTGGCCCGACCTGAGCGAACGTTACGGCTGTGGCGGCTTCGTGCAGCTGGAGCATCACTGTCCCGGCCGCGCTCGCATGATGCTCGACGGCCGCTGTTTCCGCGAGATCGAGGACAACTGCTGGGATCCCGCGCGCCGCCTGGAAGATTGCGACAAACACGGCGTCACGGCACAGGTGCTCTCGACCGTACCGGTGATGTTCTGCTACGGCGCCAGGCCGGAGCACGCGCACGATCTCGCCCGTATGCTCAACGATCACATCGCTGGCGTTGTCGCGGATTATCCCGATCGCTTTTATGGCCTTGGCACCCTGCCGCTGCAAGCTCCGGACCTCGCCATCGACGAAATGGAGCGCTGCATGGGCGAGCTGGGGCTACACGGCGTCGAGATCGGCACGCACGTCAACGATTGGAACCTCGATCATCCGTCGCTGTTTCCGGTGCTGGCGGCGGCGGAGCGACTGAGAGCGGCCGTGCTCGTGCATCCGTGGGATATGCTCGGCCGCGAACGCATGAGCAAATACTGGCTGCCATGGCTGGTGGGCATGCCGGCGGAAACTTCGCTGGCGATCTGCTCGCTCATCTTCGGTGGTGTGCTGGAACGTCTGCCGCGGCTTCGTATCGCCTTCGCCCACGGCGGCGGAGCGTTTCCGGGAACGCTCGGCCGCATCGAGCACGGCTTCCATGTCCGGCCTGATCTGTGCGCCGTCGATAATGACAAAAGCCCTCGTCATTATCTCGGGAGGTTCTATCTCGATTCGCTGGTGCATGACGCCGACATGCTGCGCTATCTGATCCGCCTGGTCGGCGCCGAGCGCATCGCGCTGGGTTCGGATTATCCGTTCCCACTTGGCGAGGCCGAGCCGGGACGGCTGATCGAATCGCTGACTGACGTACCGATAGAAATGCGCCAACGCATGCTGGCGGAAACCGCGCTGGAATTCCTGGGCACTAACTGACGAGGCTACAGCGCAGCTATTCTTCTCGTTCCCAAGCTCCGCTTGGGAACGCACGTCGGGAAGCTCCGCTTCCCGTCCGGGGG
>Ga0335075_10009077_pt1 | contig 15200 bp, 13 predicted proteins | sample Lox_Sample_24_FD_206723 | JGI IMG/M metagenome (GOLD analysis project Ga0335075, IMG submission 206723) | Soil microbial communities from Loxahatchee National Wildlife Refuge, Florida, United States - Lox_Sample_2.4 | ecosystem: Environmental > Terrestrial > Soil > Wetlands | place: USA... | reverse complement strand
AGTTTCTGCGGAAGGAAGCGTTGCAGAAGTGGCATGCGACGTTCGAGGAGATGCAGCAAGCCGTTGCCGAGGTGTTGGATCATCTGGAGCGTTATGAGGCGCAGTTGGCGTCGTTGATGACGGAGCGCTTTCACCTGAGCCCCCGGCTATCGACCGTGGTCGTAGGGGTAGGGCAAGCGGCCTAAACATGGCCGAGGGGGCAGCCAGCTCAGACGACTCCACCAAGGGCGACAGCGACGCCGATGCCCACTGGTGCGCCACGGTGAAGTCTCTCGGCTTCTGGCGAGGCTCGGAAAAACTCGATGCGCCCGTGTATAGCTGGTCATCACCCACCCATCGTCCTCGGCGGGTGCCGAAAGACCGCCGGCGATGTAGGGCCGGGCGACACCGACAATCGTCCAGCCTGCTACCCCATTAACGTGGGGATGACCACGGCGGCACCGACGAACCAGGGGTTATTCGCCCTCCAGCTGCCGAAGGCTAATGAGTTCGTCGCGTTGCTCATAATATGCTCGAAGTCGCAGACGCGCCATTCCCCGTGAAACTCAGTCACGACAGCTGCCAGTTGTTGGCCGCTCAAGTTCTGCACCTCATTGCGCACTACTCCGCTGGAGAAGCAGTTACTTTCGAGGGGCATCCGGAGGAATCCTGGACCGATGGGTCCGTTCTGTGCGCTGGCTGGGAGTCGAACAATGAGTCCCGGCCGGATAGCAGAAAGCACCCGACACAAACTCCCAGAGCGGGAGCGATCAGCCCGAAGCCACCGGTCAGTTCGCACACGATCAACAAAGTCGAGAACGGTGTCTTGGCGGCCGCCGCAAAGAAACCGGCCATTCCGACCAGCAGGAACGCAGTCGGTGGAGGTACCCACTGCGGGCCGAGCGGCTGCAGGAGCAATCCGAGCGCTCCACCCCCACAGCCGCCGATGATCAGCGCGGGCCCGAACACGCCGCCCGAGCCGCCGCTGTAAACCGTCAGCGGCGTGGTAACGAGCTTTCCAAGGGCCAGGGCGATTAACAATCCCGCCGAGAAATTGTCCGGCTGGGTCAGTATTTGTTGCAGCGTTCCCAGCCCGAACCCCAGAACCGCGAGTGCGTGCTCGTCCCGACCGGCCGCAAAGTAGAGCGAGACGCCGATGATCGCTGCCAACCCCGCGCCGAGAGCGGGCTTGACCGCCTCCGGAACCGCGAGACGGGCAAACCAACCGCTCGTTCGGTGGTGAAGCAGAACGTACAACCGAGCGAGAACGACCAGAACGAGTGCAAGCAGGGCGAAGGCAGCTAAGTGGAGCGGAGTTGCGAACGGCGCATAGGATGCGGGAAGCACTGGTCCCCAACCGAGAACAGCGCCGGCTGTCACGTGGGCAGTTAGTGCCGCTGTCCCGGCGGGAATCAGCACCTCCGACTCGATCTCCTCCGAGCGATTTAGCACTTCGGCCGCGAACAGCGTTCCGCCAAGCGGGGACCGGAACACCGCCGCGACTGCGGCGCCCATTCCCGCCGCGAGCAGCACCCGCCGACCGGCTGGGCCGAATCCGAACCACCCGGCCAGCCACGAACCCATCCCTCCACCCACCTGAATCATCGGCCCTTCTCGGCCTCCCGATCCGCCGGTTCCAATCGTCAGTGCGGTCGCCAGGATCTTGACAACTGACACGCGTATGTGGACCGGGCCGCTGCACACATCGTAGTACGCCCGAATCGCTGCATCGCTCCCTGTTCCGCCCGCCTCGGGTGCGAATCGTCGCGTGACCCAGCCGCTCACAAGCCCCCCCAGCATGGCGATTGGTACGAGGAGCCACACGCGCAGAGATCCTCCCACGGCAGGGGGAACCAAGACGGTTTCCCCAGCCGGTCCCCCCGGCTGATACCCTGCGCACTGGGCGAGCGCCAAGCTCGTCATGACCTCGCAGGCCGCGAGGAACGCAATCGCCCCGACCGCGACAACCGCGCCGAGAACCACGGAAGCAACCAGTAAACGAACCAGGCTCACGGGAGGGTCGGTACGTTCACCATGAATCGCACTCGGGATGCCCAAGGGTAAGGGGAGCGTCGCGCTGTTCATAATATCCTCCCGGTGGCGGACGCGGCATTTCCCGTGAAACTCTGGTCACGACAGCTGCCAGTTGTTGGCCGCTCAAGTTCTGTACCTCATTGCGCAGCGCTCTGCCCCAATCACACGCGACTAAGCATGACGAACAGCCGGCACGAACAATCTCGCCTGCTCCCACTGGCCCCCGAAGGGGACTTACGTCATCCGTTCCACCCACCGAGCCCGCCACGCCGGGGGCTCAAACGGCTCTGCGAAGTACTGCGTCTCGCGCACGACCTTCCCAGCCTGGAACTCCATGATGCTCACCGTGTTGAAGTGACGCCCGTCATACGTGATCACATACTCGGTGACCCAGAGGTCGCCCCCGCCGACAATCCGCCGGACGACAAAGCCCGATGGCCTGGCCGGGTGGTGGCTGCGAAGGGCTTGCACGTTGTCCCGCCCGCGGATGCGCTCCCCTGATTGGGGATAATCGACGATAGCGTCGTCGTGATAGATCTCGTGTTCGGCGTCCTGATCACCCGCAGCGGAGGCGGTCCAGTGTCGTTCCAGGGCCGCGCGGTATTGCAGATCTGTCATCTCAACCTCCCTTTGTATGGAACTGGCAATCACCTCGAACTGGCCGCCCTCGACGATCTTGCCCAGGCGGAACACCTTCCACGTTAGGCTTAGTTAGGCGAGCGGCGGAGATAACATACCCGTGGGACGGGCTAGGAAGCCCGTCCCACGGGGAGGCGATGTTTCACTTCGATCAAACCCATCCATCCTTCGGCCCCTCGGCACCGAACCAGCGTTCCGTGATCACTTTCTTTCGCGTGTAGAAAGCAACGGCGTCAGTACCCTGCGCATAGAGATCACCGTAAAGCGAACTCTTCCAGCCGCCGAACGGAAAGAACGCCATCGGCGCCGGCACGCCGACATTGATGCCGAGCATTCCAACCTGGATGCGCTCGCGGAAGGTGCGGGCCGCTGCGCCGGATTGCGTGAAGAGGGAGACCGTGTTGCCGTAGCGGCTGCGGTTCGTCAACGTGATCGCCGCGTCCAGGTCCGGGGCGCGCATTACGCTCACCACCGGGCCAAAAATCTCCTCCCGGCCGACGAACATCTCTGGTGTCACATCGTCGAAGACCGTCGGCCCGAGGAAGCAGCCGCGCGGCCTGTGGCGGACGGTTTGGGAACGGCCGTCAAGGCGAAGCCGGGCTCCTTCCGTCACCCCGCGCTCGATCGCAGCCCGGATCCGCTTTTCCTCCTTTGGGTTCACCACGGGGCCGAGCGTCGCGGTGTCGTCCAGGCCGTCTCCCAGTTTGAGTTCGCCCGCCGAGCGGATGAAGGCATCGACGACGGCGTCCTGTCGCAGTCGGTCGCCGACCGCCACCAGCACGCTCCCGGCAAGACAGCGCTGTCCCGCGGAGCCGAAGCACGATCCAATCAGGGCGGGCAGGCTGCGCTCCAGGTCGGCATCGAACAGGACGATCAGATGGTTCTTCGCTCCGCCGTGTGCCTGAACGCGCTTGGCGTGAGCCGTTGCGGTGCGGTAGACCGACTCCGCCACTGCCGACGTGCCGACGAAGGAAACTGCCTGGACATGCGGGTTGGTGATGAGCCGTTCGCTCACTTCCTTGCTGCCCTGGACCACGCCGACGACACCCGGCGGCAAGCCGGCATCGGCGAACAGCTCGGCGAGTAGGGTGCCGGTGAGCGGTGCCTTCTCGGCAGGCTTGAGGAGGAACGTGTTCCCGCAGGCCACGGCGATCGACATCATCCACAGCGGAATCAAGGCCGGGAAATTGAACGGCGGAATGCCGACCACCACACCCAGAGGTTCGAGGATGGTATGGCAGTCGATATCCCGCGAAATGTCGGTCAGCGTCTGTCCCATCAGCTGGGAGGGAATCCCGCAAGCAAATTCGACGACGTCAAGCCCGCGCCGCAGCGAGCCGCACGCCTCGCTCAACAGTTTGCCGTTTTCGCGGACGATGCTGTGTGCCACGTCCGAGAAGTTCTTTTCCAGCAGGCCCCGGAACTTGAACAGGACGTGAGCCCGATCCGGCGCCGGCGTGGCGCGCCAGCCAGGGAAGGCACGGGCGGCGGCCGCGCATGCCTCGTCCACCTGCTCCGGCGCGGCCTCGCGCACCGGCGCCAGCACCTCGGCCGTGTCCGCCGGATTGCAGATGTCGCGGCTCGTGTTCCCACGGCCCTCGACCCAGGTTCCGCCGATCAGGTTCAGCGCGGCAGCCGAACGCGAGGAGGTTGCAGGCGACCGATCAGGGGCAGCAATGGTGCTCATAAAGTCCTCCGATCCATTGTTGAGGGTTGACTAGATGTCGATAACCAGGTCTTCCCAGGGGCGCGAGCAGCAAGTCAACAAGTTGCCGTCCGCCGGAGGCTCAAGCGACTCAGGATCATACGTCACCGACCCGGAAACCAACCCGCACTCACAGGTATGGCAAACTCCGGTCCGGCAAGCCCAGCGCACCGGGACGTCGCAGGCTTCCGCGAACTCCAGCAGGCTCTGGAATTTGGGGTTCCAGGAGACCGTGAGGCCCGCGCGAGCAAAGGAAATCCTTGGCCCCTTGCCCGGCGACCCGGCAGGCGCGTGCGGTGGCCGGCGCGGCACCTCCTTCACACCCGGCGTGATGGGCTTGCCCGAACCGAATATCTCCGTGTGTACGCGATCACGGGCGACGCCCCAACCGCCGAGGCCGGCGGTGAAGTCCTCAAGGAAGGCGGCAGGGCCGCACAGATAAAAATCGGATTCGCGGGGTACGCCCAGCTTTTCGAGGGCCGTGACGGTCAGCCGGCCGGCAGCGTCGAAGTCAATGCCCAGCCGGTCAGTCGCCTCGGGGCGGCTGTACCGGACGTGGTTCCGGGCCTGGGGCAGACTGACCAGCAAATCGCGCGCTTCTCGGGCGAAGGGATGATCCAGGCGGTTGCGCGCTCCATAGATCCACCAGACCGGGCGCGGCGAGGCGCATGCTGCCAGCGCGTAGAGCATGGCCAGCACCGGGGTCACACCCACGCCAGCACTCAACAGCACCACAGAACGATCGCCGCGCTGCAGGGTGAAGGCGCCGCGGGGGGCGCTGACATCCAGGACATCGCCTCTCCGAAGCTGCGTGCTCAGGTAAGTGCTGGCGATTCCGTGCGGTTCCTCCTTGATAGTGATGCGATAACGGGCTGCGTCCGGCGCCCCCGACAGCGAGTAGGTGCGCAAGACCGGCGGCGCGTCGGCTCGAGGACGGAGTCGCAACACGACGAACTGCCCGGGCAGGGGGACGGTCAGAGGGCGACCGTCCACCGGCTCCAGCACCAGCGAGACCACGCTGCGGCTCTCGCGATCCATTCTGGCCACTTTCAGCGGCCGGAATCCCGGTGTGGCCATGACCATCTGCTCCGGTGAAGCCAGTCCGGGATTCCCCATGTGTGGCCCGGACTGTGCCGTCTGCCGGAGGAGAGCTTCAAAAGAACCTTTCCAGCCGGGACTCAGGGCCGGGATGCGCAAAGCGCGCTCAATGTCCCCCTTGGCGGGCCCAGGAAGATAGAGCAGTGCGTTGATCGCCGTGACAGTCATGCGCTCAGGACCCTGTGCCACTCTGACAATTTCGTCGCCGGCGCCCACCTCGCCCTCTTCGAGCACACGGAAATAGAACCCCGGGCGCTGGTGCGCGACCAGCAAGGCCGCCATCCTGGGCTCATCCATGCGCATGCCGACACGGTAGCAGGTCACGCGCGGCTGCGTCACTTCAAACAGCGCCCCGCCGATCCGGTAGCGGTCGCCGACGCAGACCTCGCTGTCGGCCAGGCCCTCCACGGTGAAGTTCTCTCCGAATTGCCCGAAGGTGAAATTACTTCGCTGCAGCTCACGCTCCCAGTAGTGATAAGAATCCATCTGGTAGACAAAAACGGCGCGCTGTTCTCCGCCATGACCGTGCAGATCGCCTTGTGCGTCACCACCGACGTTGAGCCGCCCAACCAGGCGGCGTCCCTGCACGGGAGCCTTCCACACGGACGTGTAGACGGTCTTCCCGCGCCACGCGATCTCGCGGGGACGCCCTACGTTGACTGACAACAGCCGTGCCATTTACGCCACCTTATATCTTCCGTATCCCCTCGGCCGACGCATCGTTGAAGCATGGAGAAAAGGAAGCTGCCGGGCCTCGCGAGCCCGTCAGGAACCCGAGGCGTCGTGCCCGAGACGCCCCTCCGCCTCGTGGACGTAGCACCACGTCCACGTAGCCCCGGGCATTACGGATCGCATCACGGGATGGCCCGCCTCATGGAAGTGCTTTGTCGCGTGCTTGCCGGGCGAGGAGTCGCAGCAGCCGACATGGCCGCACGCCTGGCACTCCCGGAGCTCGACCCAGCGCGTGCCTTCTTTCAGGCACTCCTCACAGGCCCCAGGCGTTCGCGGCGATGGGAAGTCGGCCACGGTCAGGTCCTGCAGGTGTTCACACGGCTTCGCCATGGCGTTCTCCTTTGGATGTTGGTAAGGATCGCGTGGGCGGATGTCGGCCCGTTCCGCTTAGCGCGGCGTGCATCATCTCCTGCGAGAAGGCCGCCGTCGCGTCAGTGACCAGGGTCATGTGAGGCCACCGGCCTCATCAGGGAAGTGGGGACAGCGGGCGGTCGGTTCAGCGGTTCACCGCGCCCATGTCCTCGTAGCGCTCCCCGCTGGCCGCGCCTTTCGGCGCCGCCTCGTCGATCCGTTGCAGATCCTCGCGCGTAAGGGTGATCCCGAGCGCGGCCACGTTCTCCTCCAGGTTTTTGCGGCGCTTGGTGCCAGGGATGGGAACGAGGCCATCCCCCTGGGCCAGGAGCCATGCCAGGGCCAACTGGGCTGGCGTCACCTGCTTCGTGGCGGCGATCTCTCTCACCCGGTCCACGAGCTCCAGGTTCTTCTTGAAGTTCTCCCCCTGGAACCGCGGCCTGTGGCGACGCCAGTCATCCGCTGGCAGGTCCTCGAAGCGCCGCAACTGCCCGGTGAGGAAGCCGCGGCCGAGCGGGCTGTACGCGACGAAGCCGATGCTCAACTCCCGGACGGTGGGGATGATCTCGTCCTCGGGGTCGCGGCTCCACAGCGAATACTCGGTCTGCACGGCGGAGATCGGGTGGACGGCGTGCGCCCGGCGGATGGTGGCGGGTGAGGCCTCGCACAGGCCGAGGTAACGCACCTTCCCCTGCCGTACCAGTTCCGCCATCGCGCCGACGGTCTCCTCGATGGGGACGGCCGGATCGACGCGGTGCTGGTAGTAGAGGTCGATGTGGTCGATGCCCAGCCGCCGCAGCGAGCCGTCGCAGGCCTCGCGCACGTACTCCGGCCGGCCGTCTATGCTTCCCCCTCCCTTACCGTCCGTGCCGCCCACGAAGCCGAACTTCGTGGCCACCCGCACCTGGTCGCGCCGGCCGCGGATCGCCTTGCCGACCAGCTCCTCGTTGGTGAACGGGCCGTAGGCGTCCGACGTGTCGAGCAAATTGATCCCCAGGTCCAGGGCCCGGTGGATAGTCGCGATGGACTCGGCTTCGTCGGCGGGCCCGTAGGCATCGCTCATGCCCATGCATCCGAGCCCCATCGCGGAGACGGTCAACCCCTGCTTGCCGAGTCGTTTCTGCTCCATGTGCTTTCTCCTCGTGAAGTTTCTCGCAATCGTCTCTGTGTCGCCGCGCAAGCGGGCGAACAACCGCGCCATTCTGCGCTCCCTTAAATCTTCAGTGTCAGAAACCCGAGGCATCCTGCCTGAGGCGCCCCTCCGCCTCGTGGACGTAGCACCATGTCCACGTAGCCCCGGGCACTACGGATCGCATCACGGGATGGCCCGCCACATGGAAGTGCTTTGCCGCGTGCTTGCCGGGCGAGGAGTCGCAGCAGCCGACATGGCCGCACGCCTGGCACTCCCGGAGCTCAACCCAGCGCGTACCTTCTTTCAGGCACTCCTCACAGGCGCCAGGGGTTCGCGGCGGTGGGAAGTCGGCCGCGGTCAGGTTTTGCAAGTGTTCACACGGCTTCGCCATGGGGTTCTCCTTCAGATGATGGCAGTGAATGAGACCCGTTTCCATTACCAGCGGCCGAAATGAGCGCCGCCATCGACGTACAAGATGTGACCCGTCACCGTCACGGCGTCGGTCAGGAACAGGACCGCGTCCACGATGTCCTTGACCGTCGAGGGCCGACCCATCGGCGACAGACTCTCCATCACCTCCTCCGGAGTCCCTCTGTGAAGCGGCGTGTAGACGGCGCCGGGCGCGACGGCGTTCACGCGGATGCCGTCTTTGGCATACTCCATCGCCAGGTGCTGCGTGACCGTTTCCAGGCCGCCTTTGGTGATCATTGGAACCGCCGCCGGCACGCCCCGGATCGGGTTGCGAGCGAGCGCCGCCGTGATCGTGACGATGCTCCCGCCGGTCCCCTGAGCCAGCATTTGCTTAACGGCGAGCTGGGTGATGTACAGGAACCCCTCGAGGTTCGTCGAGACGAGTGACCGGAAGTCATCGGCCGTGTAGGCCATGAACGGCTTGGCGAAGAAGATCCCGGCGTTGTTGACCAGTACGTCGATCGAACGGAAGCGGGACAGCGCCGCCTCGACGACCCTGGCGGCCGTGCCCGGCTGACCGATGTCACCGTCCACCAGGGCGACCTGGTCGGAGGCCGCGACCTCGATGGATTGCGTCACCTTTCGGGAATTGGCAACGACGTTGAACCCGCGTTCGACGAACGCCTTCACGATGCCGGCGCCGATGCCCTGTGAGGCGCCGGTGACCAGGGCGACCTTGCGTTCAACGCTCACGGCGACCTCCTCTCGGCCCGTCGATCATGTGTAGGTCCTCCCCAAATGGCGGGATGGCAAGCCACCCCATCGGTGCGGCATTATTTCGTCGATCGGTCAACCGGCTGCTCTCTCCGTCGCTTCAGAACTCGCATCGAGCACGATTCGGTCGCGGGCCTTGCCGGATTGCAGGCGGGCGAAGGCCTCACTGGCCTGGCTACCGCCTCCACTACTCAGACAGAAGTTTCAGCAGCGCCTCGGCCCCGGGTTTGGACGAGGCCGGATTCTGGCCGGTGACAAGCCTCCCGTCGGTGACGACGAAGGGGACCCAGTTGGCTGCCTTTTCATAGAGCCCACCGAGGCGCTTCAGCTCGTCCTCCACGAGGAACGGGACCACCTTGGTGAGGTGGACCGCCTCCTCTTCGCCGTTGGTGAAGCCCGTCACCCGCTTGCCCTTCACGATCGGTTGGCCCTGGAACCGGACACGATGGAGCACGGCGGGCGCGTGGCAGACCGCGGCGATCAGTTTGCCGGAACTGTAAAAATCCTCGATGAGGGCGATGGAACACGGGTCCTCGGCCAGGTCCCACATCGGGCCGTGGCCACCGGGATAGAAGACCGCGTCGTAATCCGAGGCCTTGACGTCAGAGAGCCGTTCAGTGTTCGCCAGCACCGCCTGGGCTGCGGGATCGTGCTTGAACCGCCGCGTCAGTTCGGTCTGGCCCTCGGGCGTGTCGCTGACCGGGTCGAGGGGCGGCTGCCCCCCTTTGGGTGAAGCGACGGTCACGGTCGCTCCGGCGTCGAGAAAGGTGTAGTAGGGCGCGGCGAACTCCTCGAGCCAGAAGCCTGTCTTACGGCCCGTATCGCCGAGCTTGTCGTGGGAGGTCAGAACCATGAGGATCTTCATCGTAAGGCTCCTTGAGTTCGTGTTACGAGGTTGAGGCGACTTTCAGTCCGGACGAACCTGCCGGGGTTTCATCCTCTTCCGTCTGTTTCGGGCCGCACAGCTCCTGTGGCTCGGTCCGGCGCGGCTGGAGCAACTTGGCCACCAGGCCGGTCCAGCCGGTCTGGTGTGACGCCCCGACACCCCGGCCCGTGTCGCCAGAGAAATACTCGTGGAACAGAACGTAGTCCCGGAAGTGCGGGTCGCCATGCAGCTTGTCATGGTAGGCCAGTACCGGCCGGCGGCCGCTGACGTCTTTCAAGAAGATGCGCGTCAGCCGCCGCGACAGTTCTTCCGCGACCTGCCCGATGGTGAGGAACCGCCGCGATCCCGTGGGGCACTCGACCTTGAAGTCGTCGCCGTAATAGTGGTGGAATTTCTGGAGCGACTCGATAATCAGGTAGTTGACCGGGAACCAGATCGGCCCGCGCCAATTCGAGTTGCCGCCGAACAGCCCCGAGTCCGACTCGGCAGGTGTGTAGCGAACCGTGTGGGCCATGCCGTCGGCCCAGACGGTGTACGGCGCGCGCTCGTGGACCCTGGAGAGGGAGCGCACGCCGAAGTCGGAGAGGAACTCCGCCTCGTCCAGCATCCGCCGGAGCAGCTGTTTCATCCGATGGCCGCGCAACAGCGACAGCAATCCTCGTACGCCGCGTCCCGGCTCCTCCCAGCGTGACACGAGTTGGGCCAGGTCCGGACGGTGCTTGAGGACCCACTGCAAGCGCTGCTTGAAGTCCAGCAGCTTCTCCACCAGTTCCGGCTCCAACGTCTCGACGGCGAAGAGCGGGATCAGCCCCACCATCGAGCGGACCTTGAGCTTGACCGTCCGGCCGTCGGGCAGGTTCAGCTGGTCGTAGTAGAACTGGTCTTCCTCGTCCCACAGGCCGATGCCGTGCTCGCTGCCGCCGATGTTGGTCATTGCCTCGGCAATGTGCAGGAAGTGCTCGAAGAACTTGGTAGCGATGTCTTCGTAGACCGGGTTGTGCAGCGCCAGTTCAAGGGCGATCCGCATGAGGTTGAGACAGTACATCGCCATCCAGCTGGTGCCGTCGGCCTGGTTCATGAAGCCGCCGGTCGGCAGCGGGGCGCTGCGGTCGAAGATGCCGATGTTGTCCAGGCCGAGGAAGCCGCCCTGGAAGATATTCCGGCCCTGCGCGTCCTTGCGGTTGACCCACCAGGTGAAATTCAGGAGCAGCTTGTGGAAGACCCGTTCAAGAAACGCGAGGTCGCCACAGTCGCCACGCTTCTTCCGGTCGATCTGAAACACACGCCACGCGGCCCAGGCGTGGACCGGCGGGTTGACGTCGCCGAAGTCCCACTCGTAGGCGGGCAGCTGGCCGTTGGCGTGCATGTACCACTCGCGGGTGAGTAGCACGAGCTGGCTCTTGGCGAACTCCGGGTCGATCAGGGCGAAGGGCAGCATGTGGAAAGCGAGATCCCACGCGGCGTACCAGGGGTACTCCCACTTGTCCGGCATCGAGAGGACGTCGGCGTTCGTAACATGCACCCACTCGCTGTTGCGGCCGTGACGGTGGCCCTCCGGGGGCGCGGGCTGGCCGGGGTCGCCCTTGATCCACTTCGGCACGTCGTAGCGGTAGAACTGCTTGCTCCAGATCATGCCGGCGAACGCCTGGCGCTGCACGGCGCGGGCGTCCTCGTCCGCGATGCCGCCCTGGAGGTCCGCGTAGAAGGCGTCGGCCTCCGCCTGGCGCTGGGCCATCAAGCTGTCGAAGCGCCGGAAAGGGTCCGCCTGTGAATCGTCTGCCAGCCGCACTCGCACGCATGTCGAGCCGTGGGCGGGCACCTTCAGGACGTAATGCGCCGCGGCCTTGGTGCCGGTCCGCTCCGGGTTCACGGCGGAGCGATCCCCGCGGACGACGTAGTCGTGGAAGGCGTCCTTGTAGTACGCCCCCCTCACCCCGTTGGAACCATAGAGCAGGGCGACGTTCGTTTCGTTGTCACAGAACAGGAGGGCCAGGTCGCCCTCCGTGAACAGGGTGAACACGCCCAGCTCGGGATGGCGTGCTTCCACCGTTCCCGGGCTGGCGACCGCGAGCCGCGGCTTGCGCGAGTCTGGTGTCCAGCACCAGGTGTTGCGGAACCAGACCTGCGGGAGCAGATGGATCACCGCCTCCTCAGGACCGCGATTGTGGACCGTCACCCGCATCAATACGTCCTCTGGCCCGGCCTTGGCGTACTCGACGAAGACGTCAAAATAGCGGTCGTCGTCGAAGATGCCGGTGTCGAGCAGCTCGAACTCCGGCCGGTCCCTGCCGCGGCCGCCTTCCTCGACGAGCCGGGCGTAGGGGAACGCGCGCTGCGGATACTTGTAGAGCATCTTCAGGTAGGAGTGCGTCGGCGTTGCGTCGAGGTAGTAGTAGACCTCTTTGACGTCCTCGCCGTGGTTGCCCTCGCCGTTGGTCAGGCCGAAGAGGCGCTCCTTGAGGATTGGGTCCTTGCCGTTCCACAGGGCCAGCGCCAGGCAGAGGCGCTGCTCGTCGTCGCTGAAGCCGGCGAGGCCGTCCTCGCCCCATCGGTAGGCGCGGCTGCGGGCGTGGTCGTGAGGGAAGTAGCTCCAGGCGTCGCCGCCGGCGCTGTAGTCCTCGCGCACCGTGGCCCACTGGCGCTCGCTCAGGTACGGCCCCCACTTCTTCCACGGCCGCTGGCCGAAACGGTCTTCCTCCAGACGACGCTTCTCCTCGTTCGCGACCGGCTGCGATCGATCCATGTGCTCAACCCCATTTCTCTCCGGTACGCCAATCTCGACCCGGAGCGGGCGCGGCGCCGCCGGGTTCCGGCATGGCCATGTCCTCGCTGTCGGGAGTGTTGCCGCAGTTGCCGGTTCTAGGGACAGGCACCGCCCCACGGCTGGAGAACCGGGTCTTGCCAGCCGCCCGGAGGCACGAGTCCCTGGCCCGCCTCGCGCGGTCCCCAGGTTCCCGGATCGTACTGGCCCACGGGAGTCACGTCCCCGAGAATCGGGGCCACGATCCGCCACGCCTCCTCCACGTAGTCCTCGCGGGCGAAATCCGTGGCGTCCCCTTTCATCGCCTCGTTGAGCAAGCGCTCGTAAGCGTCCATCGACCCCGGTTCGTCGTGACGACAGACGCGCAACTCGACCGGGCTGCCCTCCATTCCTTCGCCCGCGTTCTTGGCCTGAACCCCAAGCCCGATGTGGATGTCCGGGCTGATGCGAAAACGCAGGTGATTGGGCGGCGGCGATCCGCCGTAGACCAGCGGCGGCCGGCGGAAGCGGACGATCACCTCCGTGCAGGTGACAGGGAGGCACTTCCCGGCCCGGAGGTAGAACGGCACCCCCTGCCAGCGCCACGAGTTGATCTCATGCCGCACCGCGGCGTAGGTCTCCACCTTCGAACCGGGCGAGACCCCCTTCTCATCGCGGTAGCCGCGGAACTGGCCGCGCACCACGTTGCCCGCGTCTAGGGGCTTCATGGCCTTGAGGACTTTCACCTTCTCGTTGCGGACCGACTCACTGTCCGTCCCGGCCGGCGGCTCCATCGCCAGGTTGGCCACCACCTGGAAGAGATGGTTTTGGATAACGTCGCGGATGGCGCCCGCCTCTTCGTAGAATGCGCCGCGGCCCTGGACGCCGAACGCCTCCGCCATCGTGACCTGGACGCTCTCGACGAACTGGCGGTTCCAGAGCGGCTCTAGAATCGCGTTGGCGAAGCGGAAATACAGCAGATTCTGCACCGGCTCTTTCCCGAGGTAATGGTCGATGCGGAAGATCGACGCCTCGTCGAAGTTGCCCAGCAGGGTACGGTTGAGGGCCTGTGCCGAGGCGAGGTCCGTGCCGAACGGCTTTTCGACGATGACGCGAGCGCCGCGGGCGCACCCCGACTTGCCAAGTTGCTCCACGACCACGCCGAACAGGACCGGCGGGATGGCGAGGTAGTGGGCCGGATGTTTGGCCGAGCCGAGTTCCTTGCGCAGTGCCACGAATGTGGCGGGATCCTTGTAATCGCCATCGACATAGCGCAAGAGCGTGGACAACTTGGCGAACGCCGCCGGGTCGAGGCCGCCGTGCTTCTCGACGCTGTCGCGCGCCCGCGCCTTGAGCTGGTCCAGGGCCCAACCGGCCCTGGCCACGCCGATCACTGGCACATTCAGATGGCTGCGGCGGACTATGCCCTGGAGCGCCGGGAAGATCTTCTTGTACGCCAGGTCGCCCGTGGCGCCAAAGAAGACAAGGGCGTCGCAGTGAAGTTCACTCATGGGAGTCTCTCCTTTTCAAAGGGATGAGGGATGAAATTTCATCCCTCATCCCTTCTTTTCCACGTGCCCGCCGAACTGGAAACGCATGGCCGACAGCAGTTTGTCCTGGAAGTCCGCCTCGCCGCGCGAGGTGAAGCGCTCGTACAGCGCCGTGGTGAGGACCGGCACCGGCACGGCCTCGTCGATGGCGGCCTTGATTGTCCAGCGCCCCTCGCCCGAGTCCGAGACTCGGCCCGCGAATTCCGAGAGCGCGGCGTCCTTGACCAGGGCCTCCGCGGTCAGGTCCAGCAACCAGGAGGCGATCACGCTGCCGCGCCGCCACACCTCTGCGATGTCGCGCAGGTCGAGGTCGTACTGGTAGTGCTCCGGGTCGCGCAACGGCGTCGTCTCGGCGTCGATCTCGTGCGGTCGCTTGCCGATGTTGGCGCCGCGCAGGACGGCCAACCCCTCGGCGTAGGCGGCCATGACGCCGTATTCGATGCCGTTATGCACCATCTTGACGAAGTGGCCAGCGCCCGAAGGCCCGCAGTACAGGTAGCCCTGCTCCGCGGTTCCCTTCACCTTCTCGCGCCCCGGCGTGCGCGGAATGTCACCCACGCCGGGCGCGAGCGTCCGGAGGATCGGGTCGAGTCGCTGAACCGTCGGGTCCGGGCCGCCGATCATCATGCAGTAGCCGCGCTCCAGTCCCCAAACGCCGCCGCTCGTGCCGACATCCACATAGTTGATCTTCCTTGGTGCAAGCTCCCCGGCGCGGCGGATGTCGTCCACGTAGTAGGAATTGCCGCCGTCGATGAGGGTATCGCCTTCCTCGAGGTGCGGCAGGAGGTCGGCGATGGTCTTGTCCACGACGGCCGCCGGGACCATAAGCCAGACCGCGCGCGGCCTGTCCAGCTTCTTCACGAGGTCGGCGAGCGAGGCCGCCCCCACCGCTTTCTCCTCGACCAATTGCTTGACCGCGTTGGGCGAGCGGTTGAAGACCACGCAGTGATGGCCCCCCTTGAGAAGCCGGCGCACCATGTTGGCGCCCATCCGGCCGAGTCCGATCATCCCGATTTGCATGGCTGACTCCTTGACAGGAACGGTATTTCAACTGGCCATCTTCTGGGTCACACGTGTCTGGGCGAACTGCTCCAGCTTGCGGGCGTCGGCGTAGAATTTGCGGATGCCTTCGGCCAGCTTCATGGAGTAGTTCCGGCGAGCCGAGTGGC
>Ga0335075_10009076_pt1 | contig 15203 bp, 12 predicted proteins | sample Lox_Sample_24_FD_206723 | JGI IMG/M metagenome (GOLD analysis project Ga0335075, IMG submission 206723) | Soil microbial communities from Loxahatchee National Wildlife Refuge, Florida, United States - Lox_Sample_2.4 | ecosystem: Environmental > Terrestrial > Soil > Wetlands | place: USA... | reverse complement strand
GTCCTCGTCTCCCACCGCCTGGGCGAAAACACCAGCGAAGACCTGTCGCTGCCGGGCACCGACTCCCAGCGCGCCGCGGACACGCTGGCCAAGTCCTTTCCCGACCAGGCCAACGGCTCGAGCCCGATCGTGCTGCACGCCTACCACGGCAAGCTGACCGAAGCCAAGTACTCGGGCGCGGTCGATGAGGCGGTCGCGGATGTCGCGAAGGCGCCCCACGTGGCCTCGGTCGTCAACCCGCTAACTCCCCAGGGCGCATCGGCGCTGAGCAAGGATCAGGCGACCGGGTACATATCGGTGACGCTCGATGTCAGCCCCGGAGAACTGTCCAGCGGCGAAGCCCAGACGATCGTCAACGCGGCCGACCCCGCCAAGACCGCGGGCCTACAGGTCGAGACCGGCGGCCAGCTCGGCCAGAAGGTCTCCAAACCGGCGACCGAGTCCAGCGAGGTGATCGGCATCGCCGCCGCGATGATCATCCTCACGTTCGCGTTCGGGACGATCGCCGCGATGATCCTGCCGATCCTGAACGCGATCGTCGCGCTGCTCACATCGCTTGCGATCATCCGGCTGCTCGGGCATGTGATGACGGTGCCGAGCGTCGCGCCCACGCTGGCCACGATGATCGGGCTGGGCGTCGGGATCGACTACGCGCTGTTCATCGTCACCCGCCACTTCCGCGGGCTCGGCGACGGTCTGGGCTACGCCGAGTCGATCGCCCGCGCGACCGCCACCTCCGGCGGAGCGGTGTTCTTTGCCGGTGGCACGGTCACGATCGCGCTCGTCTCGCTGGCGGTCGCCGGCATTCCCCTGGTCACGACGATGGGGTTGATGGCGGGCGTCGCCGTCGTCGTGGCGGTCCTCGCGGCGCTCACGCTGCTCCCGGCCGCCCTTTCGATCCTCGGCCCGCGGATCAACTCGCTGCGCGTGCGCGCACCCCACCGCGATCTGCGTCCCGACCAGGCCACCCAACAGGGGGCATGGGCGCGTTGGGCCAACGACATCGCCCGTCACCCGATGCTCGCCGGCCTGGCGGCCCTGGCGATCCTGATCCCGCTGATGATCCCGCTGCTGTCGCTGAACCTCGGCCAGCAGGACACCGGCGCGCTGTCCACCTCCACGACCGCCCGGCGCGCATACGACCTGCTCTCCGAAAACTTCGGGCCCGGCGTCAACGGACCGTTGATCGTCGCGGTCTCGCTGGGCACGCCGGCCAAGGCTCCTTCATCGAGCGGCGCTCAGCACTCGTCCCCGACCTCCACCCAGACCGACCCCCGGGCCGGCGACCCGCGCCTGCAGACCCTCCAACACGACGTCGCCACCACCCCCGGCGTGGCCGCGGTCACCCCGATCCAGGTCAGCCAGCCCGGCACGACCGCCTACTTCAACGCGATCGCCACCACCGGCCCGTCCGACAAAGCCACCGAAGAACTCGTCCGGCGTCTGCGCTCGAGCACGATCCCCACGGCCGAACAGGGCACGAACATGCACGCGGACATCGGCGGCTCGACCGCGGGCTTCGTCGACCTGGCCGCCCGCATCTCCGAAAAGCTCCCGCTGCAGATCGCGGTCGTGATCGCGCTGAGCTTCATCCTGCTGATCCTCGCGTTCCGCACGGTCGTGATCCCCGCGCAGGCCGCCGTCATGAACCTGCTGTCGATCGCCGCCGCCTATGGCGTGCTGACCGCCGTGTTCCAGTACGGCTGGCTGAGCGGGCTGATCGGCCTGGAAGGACCGGTGCCGGTCGTCGCCTACGTGCCCCTGTTCATGTTCGCCGTGCTCTTTGGCCTGTCGATGGACTACGAGGTGTTCCTCGTCAGCCAGATCGAGGAGCACGTCAACTCCGGCCAGGACAACCGCGAATCGGTCGTCTCCGGCCTGGTCACGAGCGCGCGGGTGATCACCTCCGCCGCGTTCATCATGGTCTTCGTGTTCGGCTCGTTCGTGCTCAACGGCGACCCGACCGTCAAGCAGTTCGGGGTCGGGCTGGCCGTCGCGGTCATCCTCGACGCGACCGTCGTGCGCTGCCTGCTCGTCCCCGCGTTGATGCTGATGATGGGCCGTGTCAACTGGTGGATGCCCCGCTGGCTGCAACCGGTCGTGCCGCACACCTCGATCGAGGGCGCCGAGTTCTTCAGGGCACGGGACTATGCGGCGGCCGAGGCCGCCCGAGCAGCCGATGGACCCCTGCCGGTGGACGCCGCGGCGGTGCCGGTGGACTCGTAGGCGGCTCGCGAAGGGCTGGGTGAGGTGGCGCTCATCCAGCCCTTCGTCGTTCGCAGTCCCCAGCCCTCGCGCAGTCTCCCGCTGCCGCCCGGCGCTACTCCTCTACCTCTTTGGGCACGGCGACCTGTACGTGGCTTCGGCCTTTTCGCCCAACACCTGGGGATTGGTGATGCTGCCGAATTCCATCACCGCCTTCAGCGGGAACCCGCCCTTCGGGCACTTCTTGGGCACGGTGATGTAGTAGACCTTTTTCTTGCCCCGCTTGTACGCCGCGCCGACCGTCACGCTGATCCGTTCAGCCGACCCATCGAGCGCGCCCGGCACCGTTTCGACCAGCGGCACCCCGGCCACGACCGTCGGGCCGAACGGCGGCGAGGAACTGATGACTCTGCCCTTCGACAGGAGTTCAATCGAGACCGGCGAGGTGCCGTCCGCGAAGAACTCCAGACCGCCACCGGGAGCGAAGAACGGCTGCACTGACAACGTCTCGTGCACGCGTTCGGTGCCGAAGCTCACGACACCGCTCGCGGAGCCCTTCGGGCCGGCGATCGATTTCTTGGGGCACGGCCCGGGCCCACGCTGTTCAATCGTGGCCGGCGGGCAGGTGGCAAACCCTTGCGGGTGCAGCTTGGCGTTCTTGGGCCCGTAAAATTTGACACCGATCAGCGGTGCCGGAAACCCGCCGTATTCGGTCCCGGAGATCGTGAATTCCGTTTGCAGTGCGGCTCCCGCGCCGAGGATGTTGCCGGTATGCGGATACCCCGGGATCGGCACAGCCTTGGCTTTCAACGTGATCGTCGGCGCCGCGCCGGCCGTGACCGGCAGCGCCAGCACCGCGGCGGCGAGCGCCGCCAGTGAGACACAGGCCGCGCCGGCGCGTAAAACTTGGCGTGATGTGGTGATGCCTCTGAATCTGGGCATGCGACAGCTCCTTCTTGATCGTCAGACAGCACCCGCCCGGCATTCGACCGGCGTCCCCGTCCTGCTCGTCTATCCAGACCTGAGTCTCTGCTGTCTATCTACCCGTTTAACCCGCCACCCTCACCCGAGTAGCGGTGGGCGATCGGCGCGCCCGGCCCGGGCCTCGGGACCGGTGGCGTCAAGTCGATCGGGCGATCTCAATACGAGTGGGTAGCCGCCCGCGCCGGAACCTCTCCCCACAGATGCTCGAGCCGATAGTACTCGCGTGTAGCGGGCGTGAAGATGTGCACGACCACGTCCATGTAGTCCATCAGCACCCAGTCCCCCCTCCCCAACCCCTCCACGCGGCGCGGCGTCATCTGGAGCTCGCGCTTGCACCCTTCCACGATGCCGTCATGGATCGCTTTGGTCTGGCGCTCTGTGTTGCCAGTGCAGATCACAAACCAGTCGGTGTAGCCGAGCACCCCGCGCATGTCCAGCTCGAGCACGTCTTTCGCCTTCTTCTCGGCGGCGCACTCAACGATCTGCGCGAGCATCTCTTCGGGGGTTGCCATAAGCTCAATCCCCTCCCGTGTATAGATGGTGTGCGGCCAGGTAACGCGCCACCTCGCTGCCGACCAGCTCTCCCACCGGCAGGCCGTCCGCAACCAGTTCGCGCACCTGTGAGGAGGACACGTCGATCCTGTCCATGCTGAGCGCCTCGATCTCTGCCGCGCCAGCCAGATCGCCCAGCGCGTCGCGCACGCTGCTCACGTCCAGTCCATCGCGCTCGGCCACAGCCACACGCGCCAGCGCCAGCAGCCGCCGTGGCTCGCGCCAACTCGGCAGGGTGCGGGCGGTGTCAGCTCCCAGGATCAGCGTCAGCTCTGCGTCGGGATGCTCGTCATGGATCTTCTGCAGCGTATCGACCGTGTAGGACACTCCCCCGCGCTCGATCTCCAGCGCACACGACTGCACTCCCGACATCTCCGCCACCGCCAGCTCGCACATCCGCAAGCGCCGCTCGGCGCCGGGATCGCCCTGAGAGGCCGGCTTGTTCGGAGCGATGTTCGCGGGCATCAACAGCACCAGGTCGAGTCCCAATTGCGCACGCGCGCTTGCTGCCAGCGCGAGGTGGCCGACGTGCGGCGGGTTGAACGTCCCGCCGAGAATCCCGACCGATCGGTTGTCCGGCGCCACCGTCCGCTCCGTCCGCCGTCCAACCGCCGCTCAGCCGCGGACGTGCCCGTCGCCCTCGATCAGGTACTTGAACGTGCACAGCTCGCGCAGCCCGATCGGCCCGCGGGCGTGCAGCTTCTGCGTGGAGTTCCCGATCTCCGCCCCCATCCCGAACTCGCCCCCGTCGGTGAACCGCGTCGAGGCGTTGACGTACACGCATGCGGCGTCCACTGCGCTTTGGAACGCTCTGGCCGCCTCGGTGTCGCGCGTCACGATCGCCTCCGAATGCCCCGACCCGTAGCGCGCGATGTGCTCGATCGCCTCCCCCACCGACTCCACCACCTTGATCGCGAGCGTCATCGCCAGATACTCGGTCTCCCAGTCCTCATCGCTCGCCTCGCGCACGTGCGCGCTCGCGCGCGCGTGTATATAGGTGTCGCCCCTCAGCTCCACCCCCGCGGCGGCCAGCGCGCTGACTATTTGGGGCAGGAACACGTCGGCCACCGCCTCGTGCACGAGCAGCGTCTCCGCCGCGTTGCACACGCCCGGGCGCTGAGTCTTGGCGTTCAGCACGATCCGCTCGGCCATCTGCAGGTCCGCGCCGGCGTCGACGTACACGTGGCAGTTCCCCGAGGCCGCGTACATCACCGGCACCGTCGCGACCGCTCCCAGCGCCGCCTTCAGCCCCTCGCCACCGCGCGGGATCACCAGATCGACCACCCCCTCCAGCGTGGCCAGCTCGGCGAGCTCCTCGCGGGCGCCGGGGTGGGTGGGACTCCCGATCGTCCCGATGCAGCCCTCCGGCAGCCCCTCGCTCACCACGGCCTCGGCGGCGATCGCGGCGAGCACGGCGTTTGAGTGCGCTGCGCTCGATGAGCCGCGCAGCACGATCGCGTTGCCCGACTTCACGCACAGCGCCGCGGCGTCGATCGTCACGTTCGGGCGCGCCTCGTACACGACCGCGACCACGCCCAGCGGCGCCCGCACCTTGCGCACGTCCAGCCCGTTTGGCAACTTGCGGCCTTCGATGACCTCGCCGACCGGGTCGCCCAGCGCGACGATCTGCTCGACCGCGCGGGCGATCCCCTCGATCCGCTCCTCATCCAGCGCCAGGCGGTCGAGCAACGCCTCGCTCAGGCCAGCCTCTCTTCCGGCTCGCACGTCCGCTTCGTTGGCCTGCACGATCTCCTCGCCGCGCGCGCGCAGCGCCGCGGCGATCGCCCGCAGCGCCGCATCCTTGCGCTCGGTGTCGGCCTGCGCCAGCTCGCGCGCGGCGTGCTTGGCTGCACGGCACACGTCGGTCACAGAAGGAGGCGACGAGACGATGGCCATAGCGCTACAGGGTAGGGGTCTCAGTCGAGCACCAGGTAGTCGCGGTGCACGGCCTCCTCGGTCGCTCGTGGCAGGAGCTCGCGGACCGCCGCCGAGTTCATGCCCATCACGCGCCGCAGCTCGGATGCCGAGTAGTTGCAGATGCCCTTGGCCACGGGCCTGGGTCGCCCGCCCGCTCGCTCGTCTCGTTCGAGGATGTCCACCGCATCCCCGGCGTCGAACCCGTCCTGCACGTCGACCACGCCGACCGGCAACAGGCTCGCGCTGCCCTCGCGCACCGCCCGCGCCGCACCCGCGTCGATGATCAGCCTGCCCCGCGAGGGCTTGGCGTACTTCAGCCACAGCTTGAAGCTCGAGTAGCGGGCCTCGCGCGGCGGAAAATATGTGCCCACGCGCCTCCCGGCGCGCCTGCCCGCGCTCCCGCCCTCGCCCTCACCCTCACCGCCACCTGCCAGCACCGCCTGCAGTGCATCCTCGCTCAGCCCGTTGCACACGGTCGTGGCAATCCCCGCGGCCGTCGCCATGTCGGCGGCGACAACCTTCGACCGCATCCCGCCCGAGCCCAGCGGGGAGGTCGTGTGGCCGATCTCCATCTCCTGCAGCGCGCCGATGTCAGCGACCTCCTCAATCAGCCTCGCATCCGGACGCCGACGGGGATCGGCGCTGTACACCCCGTCGATGTCGGTCAGCAACACCAGCTCCTCAGCGCCCGTCAGGATCGCGACCTGGGCGGCGAGAAAGTCGTTGTCGCCAAAGGAGATCTCGTCCGTCGCGGTCGTGTCGTTCTCGTTGATCACGGGCATCACTTTCCAGCTCAGCAGCGTGGTCAGCGTCTGCCGGGCATTCAGGTAGTGCGTGCGAGCGGACATGTCGAAGAACGTCAACAGCACCTGCGCGCTGGTCACACCCCGCTCTCGCAACATCTCGTCATACGCGCGGTACAGCTTCCCCTGCCCGACCGCGCTCGCTGCCTGCAGCTCGCCGACCGCGCTCGGGCGCTGGGGCATGTCCATGATCCGCATCCCCCGCGCGATCGCCCCGCTCGTGACGACGATCGCCTCCCCACCCTTTTTGTGCATCTGCGCGAGCGCATCGCACACGTGCGCGAGCGCGTCTTTGCGCAGCTCCCCGGCCGGATCGGCCACGACGCTCGAGCCGAGCTTGATTACGACGCGTCTCATCTTGCCCAGAGCCTACGCAGAAACGTCCGGGTCCAGCTCGAACACGACTCCCGCGATCCGCACCTCATCGCCCGCCTGAAACCCCTCGCGCTCGAGCGCCTCGATCACACCGATCCGGCGCAGCCGCTCCTCCAGGTAGGCCAGCGCATCCGGGTTCTCCACGTCATACCTTCCCACCAGCCGCTGCACCCCGCGGCCGTCGACCTCGAACACGCCCTCGCCCAGCCGCCTCACCGCAAACCCGCGCCTGTTGCCACCGGGGCGAAACACCATGTGCTCGGCCAGCTCGCCCTCTCCAGCTCCCCCGCCCTTCCCGGCTCCTCCGGCTCGCCCGGCTCCCGCGACTCCCACGGCTCCCCCATCATCCCCTGCACCCCCGGCCTTCTCAGCCCCCCACGCCCTTTCGCCGGCATCGGCGAGCGACTCCCGGTCATCCGGGCCAACGGCCGGCGATGCCTGCAGATCGGGGACGATCCGCAGCAACAGCTCCGCCAGCTCGCGTACGCCCGCCCCCGTCGCGCTCGACGTCGCGATCACCGGCACGTCCGGTCCGAGCCTTGCTTGCCATTCGCGAACGGCCTCCCCCGCGCGCGCGGCGGTGACCAGGTCGGCCTTCGACAGCGCCAGCACCCGCGGCAGTCGCGCCAGCCGCTCGTCGTGCGCGGCCAGCTCGCGCTCGATCGTCTCGTAGTTGGCGGCTGCGTCGGCTCCCTCGGCGCCAGACAGCTCAGGCGCGATGTCGAGCACGTGCACGAGCACCTGCGTGCGCTCGACGTGGGCGAGAAACTCGTGCCCCAGGCCGGCTCCCGCGCTTGCGCCCTCGATCAGCCCGGGAATGTCGGCCACCACCAGCTGGCGTGTGGCGGTCTCGTCCTCGAGCACCCCCAGCACGGGCGCGAGCGTCGTGAACGGGTAGTCGGCGATCTTCGGCGCCGCACGGGTCAGGCGCGAGATCAGGGAGGACTTGCCGGCGTTCGGCAGCCCCACCAGTCCCACGTCGGCCAGCAGTCGCAGTCGCAGCTGCAGCCAGCCCTGCTCGCCCGGCAGGCCCCGCTCGGCGAAGCGCGGCGCCTGATGGGTGGGGGTCGCGAACCGCTTGTTCCCGTGCCCACCCACGCCCCCGCGGGCGATCCTCGCTCGCTGGCCGTGCGCGAGCAGCTCCCAGCGGCGGCCATCGAGCTCGCCATCCTCACCACTCGCTTCGGTCCCGGGCGGCACCTTTATTTCGAGCGTCCTGCCGTTGGCGCCGTGCCTGAGCGCGCCTTCCCCGTGACCGCCGCGTCCGGCGCCGTAGTTGGTGCGGCGCGTGAACGCGTGCAGGTCGCGCAGCGAGGAGTCGCACACCAGCACCACGTCTCCCCCGCGTCCGCCGTCCCCGCCGTCGGGCCCGCCGCGGGGCACCTTGGCTTCGCGGCGAAAGCTCATGCACCCGTCCCCGCCGGCGCCGGCCTGGACGTGGATTTTTGCGCGGTCGTGCATCGCCGGCCAATCCTGACAGGCCCCCAAGCCGGCCATCCGCCGGTCGGCTCGCGGAACCGTCCGCCGCTCAACGGTCCAGCTGTCGGAGATCGTGGCTCAGGCTGCCGACGCGTCGCCGTCGCCCAACACGCTCACGACGCGCCCGCGCCGCCCGGTGCTGAACTGAACGGTGCCCGCCGCGCGCGCGTACAGGGTGTCGTCCTTGCCGATCCCCACGCCGGCGCCCGGCTTGAATTTGGTGCCACGCTGGCGCACGATGATCTCCCCGCCGGTGACGGTCTGCCCGGCGAACGTCTTCACGCCGAGGCGCTGGGCGTTTGAGTCGCGCCCGTTGCGGCTCGAGCCGAGCCCCTTCTTATGCGCCATCGTCAGCCTTCTCCTTGCTCGCTTTGGACGGTGCTTTTGCTTTGCCGGCGCTGATGTCGGTCACTTCGATCCGCGTGAGCTCCTGGCGGTGGCCGGTGCGGCGCTTGTAGCCGCGCTTGGGCTTGAACTTGAACACGCGCAGCTTGGGACCGCGCTCGTGGCCGAGCACGGTCGCGGTGACCTTGACCTGCTTCAGGCCGGCAGCGTCGAACACGGCCTCCTCCGAGCGATACATCAGCGGCTGCAGCGCGACCTTCTCGCCCTCGCCCGCGGACAGGCGCTCGACCAGCAGGTGCTGGCCGCGCTCCACGCGGTACTGCTTGCCACCACTCTTGACGATCGCGTACATGATGTTGTCCTGCCGATGCCTTTCCGTCTACCGCTCGTCTGTCTCGCCGGCGCCGACCTCGACGACGGCCTTGGCAGCCGAACGGCGTCGCCCGCCTCTGCGGCCACGACGCCGGGGGCTGGATTGTAGGCCATTGTGCGCGCCGGCGGGGGGCTGCTGCACGACCTCGCCCGACTCGTCCAGGAGCAGCGCGGTCGCGGCCGTGCGCCCGACCTGGTCGATGCGGACCATGCGCTTCTCGCCGACGTGCGCGGCGGCGCCCGCGATCGAGATGATGTAGCCGTCGATTTTGGCGACGGCGTCATCGACGTCGTACATGTGCGGCTCGACGATCTCCACTAGCACCTCGTCGCCGTGGCGGAACGGCAGCGCACGCTCCTCGACCTCCTCGCGGGTGCCGGCGAAGGTGATCGCGAGGTGTTCGAGATCCAGGCCCTCGGAGCCCTCGAACAAAAACGACTTGCCGGTCTGGGCCTCGAGCGCGCGCAAAACACGCGAGCCGTGGCCGGTGAACTGCGTTGAGACGCGCGGGTTCATCTGCACGAGCAGCGCCTGGGCGTCGGGGTATTCGGCGGCGATGTCGCGCAGGCGGCGCTCGAACTCGATCGCGATCGTCTCCTCGCTCTTGATCACGCCCTCGCCCTCGCAGGTCGGGCACGCGCAGGTCATGATCTCGCGCACGCCCTCGGTCACGTTCTGGCGGGTCATCTCGACCAGGCCGAGCTTTGAGATCTCCGCCGTGAACGTCTTCGTGCGGTCTTCGTCCAGGGCCTTGCGCAACGTCTTCATGACCGCGTCGCGGTTGCGCGCACGAGCCATGTCGATGAAATCGATCACGATGATCCCGCCGATGTCGCGCAGGCGCAGCTGGTTGACGACCTCCTCGGCCGCCTCGAGGTTCGTTTTGGTGATCGTGTCCTCCAGCGCCGCGCCTTTGCCGCGACCTATGAACGAGCCCGAGTTGACGTCGATCACGGTCAGCGCCTCGGCGTAGTCGATCATCAGATAGCCGCCGCTGCGCAGGTCCACGCGGCGTGAGAGCACGCCCTCGATCGCCTCATCCACGCCGTAGGCCTCGAACAGTGGCCCGCGCGAGCGGTCCCACAGCTCCACACGCTCCACGAGCTCGGGGGCGGTACGCGCGAAGAACGAGACCAGGCGATGGTGCTGCTGCTCGTCATCGACGATCGCGCGCTCGAAGTGCTCGGAGAAGATGTCGCGCACGACGCGCACCGACAGGTCGGCCTCCTGGAAGACGAGGTCGGGCGCCTGGGTGTCGGCGACGCGTTTGACGAGCACCTCGTGCAGCTTGTGCAGGTAGGCGAGCTCGCGTTCGAAGTCCTCGCGCTTGGCGCCGTGCGCGGCGGTGCGGACGATCGCGCCGCCTGCGCCGAGATCGAGCTTGGCCGTCTGCTTGCGCAGGCGCTCGCGCTCGCGGTCCTCCAGGCGCCGAGAGACGCCGATGCCCTCGCCGGTCGGGGCGTAGACCATGTAGCGGCCGGCGATCGTCAGCTCCATCGACAGCCGCGCGCCCTTGGTCTTCAGCGGGTCCTTGATGACCTGCACGACGATTTCCTGCCCTGGCTTGAGCAGCTCTCCGATCTTCGGACCGCCGCTGCGTCCGCGGCGGGCGACCTCGATGCCCGGGAGCACGATCTCGTCGACGTGCAGAAAGCCGTTCTTCTCGAGGCCGATGTCCACGAACGCGGCCTCCAGCCCCGGCAGGACGTTGTCGACCTTGCCCTTGTAGATGTTGCCCACGATCGAGCGCCCGCCACGGCGCTCGATGTAGAGCTCAGCGATCCGGTAGCCGGCCCCGGGTTTGGCGCCCGCGCCCTTCGGGCGGCGTGCGGTGGCGGATGACTTCGCGGCGCCCGGTGTCCCGGTCGCCTCCAGCAGCGCGACGCGCGTCTCCGCGCGGTCGACGCTGACAAGCACTTGCTTTTTCAATTTTTCTATCCAGTCTTGTGATGGTCATAACGAATGGTGTGTGCGTGTGATACGCGTGTGCATGTGATGCGGATCGGCGGTCGCCGGCGTTCGGTGGCATCTCGGTTGCGTGTGGCGTTGCGTGCGGTTGCCTGTCGATGCGCCTGCGGTTGCCTTGCCAAGCGCCTATAGCGACACCCGGCCCTTCAATGCGGCCGCGGCGCGCGCGCGAACATAGATCGACTGCAGCAGACCCACGGCCAAAAGCGTCGTGATCACCGACGAGCCGCCATAGCTCATCAGGGGCAGCGTGATGCCGGTGATGGGCATGATCCCAATGGTCACTCCCACGTTCACGAACACTTGAAACATCAGCATAGCCGCTACCCCGGCCGCGATCAGCGACCCGAACAGATCCTTGGATATCGTCACGATCCGCAACGCGCGCCAGATCAGCAGCGCGTACAGGCACAGCACGAGCCCGGCCCCGAGAAATCCGTACTGCTCGCTGAGGGCGGCGAACACGAAGTCGGTGTCGGCCTCGGGCAGGTAGTCGCCGGTCAGCTGGGTGGAGTTCGCGCCGCGGCCGGTCTTCTGACCCGAGCCGATCGCGATCTTCGACTCGGCCAGCTGGTAGGCGGGGTCCGGTTCGCCCGTCTTCAGTTCCCGTTCCTTGATTTCCTGGAAGTTGGAGCTGGGGTGCAGGAAGGCCGTGAGCCGTTCGGTCTGGTAGGGCTTGAGCACGTGCACCCCGGCCGCCGGCGCGGCCACCAGCACGATCGCCACCGACACGCACACGAGCGCCACGAGCCCCGCCAGCTGTTGCCACGGAGTCCCCGCGACCAGCAGCATCACGAACGCGATCGCCATGTAGACCATGCCCGAGCCGAGGTCGGGCTGGGCGATCACGAGCATCGCCGGGATCAGCGCCATCAGCATCACCCGCACGGTCGTGTCGCGCTCGCGCAGGCGCCGCGCGCGATCGACGATGAACCCGGCCAGCGCGACGGTCAGCAGCACCTTGCCGAGCTCGGAGGCCTGGAAGGAGAAGAACGGCAGGCTGATCGCGCGCGTGGAGCCTTTGGTTTCCTGGCCCGCGCCCAACACCAGCAGGATGCTGAGGATCAGCGCGGCGTAGATCCCGTATTTCAGCCGGCGCAGGCGCCCGTAGTCGATGCGCGCGAGCACGACCATCAGGACCAGGCCGATGAGCAGGTAGACGATCTGGCGGCTGACGTAGTAATTCGGGTCGCCGGGGATCGATTCGCGCGTGGCGATGCCGAGCGTCGCCACCGAGGCGACGCCGAGGCCGATCGCGGCCAGCGTCAGCAGCGGGTCGAGCGGGAGCGTCAGTCGTTTGCGTCCGGCGCCCGCGCGCGCGGAGGCTTGCTCGATGCGCTCGGGGGCTTTGATGGGGCTTGTCAGGGGAACGGGCATGGACGGGTCAGAACGTTTTCGAGGTCCCGGCGATGAACTTCTTGGGCTTGCCGAACCACTGCGAGGCGATCAGGCGCGCGACGGGCGCGGCGGTTTCGGCGCCGAACCCGCCCTGCTGGACGGTCACGGCGATCACGATCGGATGGTTCGGATTGTTGACGAAGCACATGTACCACGCCTGTTCGACCTGCCCGAGACGTTCGGCGGTGCCCGTCTTGCCGTACACCGGGTCTTCTTCCTGATTCCACCCCGCCCATACGTCCGCGGAGGTGCCGCCCGGCTGGCTGGCGGCCTCGTGGATGCCTTCCATCACGAGGTTCAGATCTTCGTCGTCGAGGTGGACGTGACGGACCGGCGGGAACGGCAGGCTCTGCACGAGACCGCCGTCGGATTCGTCGATCTGCATACCCAGATGGGGGCGCACGACCTGGCCGTCGCCGCCGTGCAGATACGCGTTGGCGAGCGTCGAGTAGGCGACCGCCATCTGCAGCGGATCGGTCTGCAGGCTGCCCTGGCCGACGGCGAGATCCATGTTGTAGCCGACCGTCCACGGCTCGTTCGGTTCGGCGAGGATCCCGCACGAGCGCACGTGCTTGGCGCGGATGCATTCGTTTTCGAGCTTGTTCTGCTGGGCCAGCCACTGGCGGTCGGGGATCGTGCCGGTCGTCTCGCTGGGCAGGTCGATTCCGGTCGGGTGCCCGATCCCCAGTTCGTAGGCCTTCTTTTGGATCACGTTGCCGTAGGAGTTGGCCAGCTCGCCGACCGTGAAGAAGTAGGTGTCCGAGGAGACCTTCAGCGCTTCGACGAGGCCGACCGCGCCGTAGTCGGCGTGGCCGGCGTTGCAGAACTGCTCGGCGCCGACGGTGATGCACTGCCCGGCGCCGAGCCCCTCGGTCGGGTTGATCACGCCGGCTTCCAGGGCCGCCATCGCGGTGATCGGCTTGAACGTCGAGCCGGTCGGATAGTCGCCGTTGGTCGCGCGGTCGGTCAGCGGCGCCGTTTCCGCGCCCTGCGGTCCGCCGCCGCCCTCCAGTTCGCGGTATTCCTGCTCGGTCAGCGGCCGGGCGAACTTGTTGGGGTCGAACGACGGGTAGGAGCCGATCGCGAGCACTTCGCCGTTGAGCGGGTTCATCGCCACGAACGCCCCCGCCGTCGCCGGTTTGCCGGCGGCCCGGGCGTTTTCGATGCCTTCGAGCAGGGCCTTTTCGCCCTCGCGCTGCAACCCGAAGTCGAGCGTCGTCTTCAGGCTGTACCCCGCCGTCGGCGGGGTCGGCTGCAGCCGCGTGGGCACGGGATAGCCGGCCGAGTTGACCTGGACGTGCCGCTCGCCGTCGCGCCCGCGCAGGTAGCGGTCGTAGTAGTACTCGAGTCCTTCCTGGCCCACCACCGTCCCCGGCCTGACCCCGCGAAAAGCCGATTTCTTCAGCTCTCCTTCGGAGACCTGACCGACGTAGCCGAGCACGTTGGCCGCCATCTCCCCGAACGGGTAGGAGCGGATCGAGACCGGCTGCTGGGTGACACCCGGATAGCGGCTCTGCTGCTCGGCGAGCACGGTCAGCACGCCGCGGCCGGCGTCGGTCTTGATCGTCACCGGCGCGTAGGGCAGCGCGGTGCGGCCTTTGATCACGAGCTGCTGGATGTGCGCGGGACTCATGCCGAGCAGCGCCCCCAGGCGGCGATACAGCCGCAGGCGCGGGGGGCCCGCGGGCGGCAGCGCCGAGGGTACGATCTGCACCGCGTTGGTGACCGTGCTCTGCGCCAGCGGCCTACCTTCGCGGTCGAGGATCTCTCCACGCGGAGCGGGAATCGGCAGTTCGCGCACCGCGTTGGCGGCCGCTTCCTGGACGTACTGTTCGCCGGTCAGCACCTGCAGGTACCACAGCCTGAAGAAGATCAACCCGAACATCACGAGCGCAACCACCCCGAGGATCGCCACTCTGAACGCCATCTGCGGGGATGTCGGAGCCCCCGCGCTCCGAGCAGGGCTCGAGCCCCTGCCCGCACCGGCGGGTTCGATCGCGCTCATCGCCTGCCTCGCTCGATGCCCGCCGACAGCGGGCTGAGCCCCCCGGTCGTGTACGCGCGGCGCCGGCGGCGGCGGGGATCCTGGGGCAGGCCGCCGATCAGACAGCGCCGCACCAGCACCCACATCGGCAGCGCGACGATCGTGTTGACGAGGATGCCGAGCACGATCTGGCGCAACAGCTGCAGGCTCACGGGCGCGTCGACGCCGAGCAGGAACTCCATCACCGAGTAGCCGATCAGCGCGATCGCGGTCGCGCCGGCGCCGACCAGCAGCGGCGTCAGCGCCGCCTGGGGATCTCGCAGTTCGCGCAGCCGTCCCGCCCAGTAGCCGATCAGCGTGAACAGGAGCGAGGTCAGCCCGAGCGTCTGCACGAGCGCGAGGTCGACCAGCAGCCCGATCGCAAAGCCGCCGACCGCCCCCACCATCGACCCGCACAGCAGGCCCGTGAACGCGACCAGCAGAATCGACAGGTCGACCGTCACCCCGAACACGGGCACCTCCGAGACGACGCCGATCTGCACGAACACGACCGCGATCGACAGCACGGCGATGCGCGCGATCAGGCCACCCGAGACATTCTGCGGGCTCATCACCCGCCCCCGGTGGACGCGAGTTGTCCGGCCGGGTTGCCTTCGCCTGCGGCCGCGGACCCGCTGGCGGAGCCGCCGGCGGGCAGGCCCGAGACGACGCCCGCCAGCTGGGCGGCGCGGCTGCCGGTGGATGCGGTCAGCACCTGCACGACGTCGAGGTTGCGCAGGTTCGCGAACGGCTGCACGTTGAGGTCCTCATAGCCGGATTC
>Ga0335075_10009075_pt1 | contig 15205 bp, 10 predicted proteins | sample Lox_Sample_24_FD_206723 | JGI IMG/M metagenome (GOLD analysis project Ga0335075, IMG submission 206723) | Soil microbial communities from Loxahatchee National Wildlife Refuge, Florida, United States - Lox_Sample_2.4 | ecosystem: Environmental > Terrestrial > Soil > Wetlands | place: USA... | reverse complement strand
TGACCAGGTCGCCGCGCGCTCGCTGCTCGCGCGCGATCTCCTCGAACGAATCCCAGAAGCGCTCGTCCTCACCCGGCGAGAACACGTGATCGCGGCCGAGCAACTCGCCGATCATGCTCAGCGCATCGGGGGGTGAAAGCGGCCGAGGAAAGACACCATCGCGGGTGGCGATGCGCAGGAAGGCCATCACCACAGGCCAGAACAGGTAGACCACCTCCGGACCGGCGGCCAGCTGTGCGAGAACCTCGCGCGCGCGCTCATTGCGAGCGTCGTCAGCGTTCGCCGCGTACAGGAGAACATTCGCGTCGAGCGCGACGCTCACCGATCGAGCCTGTCCAGATACGCCCTGTCCAGCAGGCGACCTACGGCATCCCCATCCTCGAGGTCGACAAGCGGCCGGCCCATGTGTCTGACAGGCCAACGCAACGGCGCCGCAACCCGCGGCGCCTTCTCGCTCAGGCTCGCAGCAAGCAGCTCGGAGGCAACCTGCCCCATGCTCTTGTGCTCCCGCTTCCCGCGCCGGCGCAGCTCGCGCAGGACCGTGCTGTCGAGATCCAGCGTCGTTCGTGGCATGATGCGTGATGCTAGCACAGAACGCATCAGGTGTATTTGGTCCCCGCTTGGGTATCGCTTCCAGCGGCCGTCAGGCCGCCACCGCCAGCTCGCGGTGAAACGCCCGCTCGAACAGCTCGCGCTCGCGCCCCACCGCCCAGCGCGGCACCGCCGACTCGCCGTCGGCGATCAAGCGCATCTCCACCGTGCCATTGTGCAACGCCATGCTGGTCGCGCGCACCAGCTGGTCGCGTGAGCGCTCGAGGTCCTCGGCCAGGCGCAACAGCGTCGCGCAACGCTCCAGCCGCTCGGCGTCACCGGGCCCAAACAGCGCCGCCAGCGGCCCCGGCGTGGGCATGCCCTTGCGGTGGTAGCGCGCGGCCTGGGCGATGATCGCCGTTTCCACCGGCACGAAGCCCGGCAGGCTGCCGTTGAGGATCAGATAGCGCGAGTGCTTGTGGTGGTCGTCGTAGTCGATCGACATGCCGATGTCGTGCAGCATGCACGCCGCCCACAAGAGCTCGCGCTCCAGCGGGTCGCCTCCGTGCAGGCCGAGGGCGGCCAGCTCGTCGAACATCCCCAGCGCCAGCGCGGCCACGTGTTCGGTGTGCTCGCGATCGACCTGATACTGCGCCGCCATGTTCAGCACGCTCGCGATGCGCACATCCGCGAACAGCGGCCGCTCGTCCTGCGGCACGCCCGCGCCAGCGCCCGGCGCCAGGCGCTCGAAGAACACGCCCTCGCGCAGGCCCGCCTCCGTGGCCTCCAGCGCATCGTAGTCGCCCGCTCGCAACACGCCTTCGACCACCACCGCGCCCGCCAGGATCAGGTCGGCGCGCGCCGGCTTGATGCCCGCGACGCTCGCGCGCTCGGACGCCGGCAGCGCGGCCAGTCGCTCGACCAGCTCCTGCAACGCCTCGCGCTGCACGAGCATCCCCTGCACGCCGTTCGACGGCAGCCCCGCCGCGCGCTGGGCGGCCGCCGCGAGGTTGCGCACGGTGCCGCCGATGCCCACCAGGCGCCGCGCGCGCTGCGCCTTCGCGTCCTTGGCCAGCCAGTCGGCGTCGGCGAGCTGCGCGGCGACGTGCTCGCGCAGCTCCTCCAGCTGCCTGCGCTTGGCCGGCCCGTTCACCGGCAGGAAGCGCTCGCTCATGCGCACCGTGCCCAGCGGCCACGAGCCCGAGGCCCTGATCCGCCGCTCGGCCACGCGCACCAGCTGCAGCGAGCCGCCGCCGAGATCCAGCACGCCGCCATCGCGCAGCGTCGTCGAGTCGACCGCCGCGATGTAGCCGTAGCGCGCCTCCTGCTCGCGGCTGAGCACGCGGATCGGCAGCCCCAGGCACGCCCGCGCCTGCTCCAGGAACTCGCCCGCGTTGTGCGCGTCGCGGATCGCGCTCGTGGCGACCGCGTCCACCGAGCCCTCGCCCAAGCCCGCCGCGCGGCAGAAGTGCGCGAACACGTCGAGCGTCGCCAGCGCGCGGCGCATCGGCTGCTCACCCAGCCGGCCGCTCGCCATCAGCCCTTCGCCGATGCGCACCGGCTCATAGATCTCATCCGTGCGCTTCCACCACCCTGCGCCGGCCATGAACACGACCAGCCGGAAGGAGTTCGATCCCAGGTCGATGACCGCAAGCCGTTCGTCTGGCTGCACGATCTGAGCGTATTCACCGCACCGGCGGGCGCCCGGCGAGCGCCCGGCGAGCGCCCGCGCGCCGGCGGCACCCAGCGTCCCGTAGCGCGCTGCCCCCCGGCGAGGTCCGGCGCCCCCGAGCGCTCAGCGCAGTGGGATGCGCTTCGCGCGCTTGTCCGCGTACATCGCCCGATCGGCTTTCACGAGCACCTCTTCGGCGCTCTCCGTACGCTCGTTGATCATCGCGTGCCCAATGCTCGCGCACGGGTGCACGACCTCGTCGCCGACGTCGATGCTGCACGACGGCAGCACCCGCGCGAGCCCCTCGATCACCACCGCCACACCCTCGTTGTCGATGTGCGGCAGGATCACCGCGAACTCATCGCCGCCGAGACGCGCAACCAGGTCGGTCGCCCGCAGCCTGCGTGTCAGCGCCCGCGCGACCGCCTGCAGCATATCGTCTCCAACCGTGTGCCCGTAGCGGTCGTTGACCGCCTTGAAGGCATCGAGGTCGATCACCATCAGGCCGGCGACCTCGCCATAACGCTGCGAGCGGCCCACCTGCAAGCGGAGATCGTGCTCGAACAGCCGGCGGTTGCGCAGGCCCGTCAGCGGGTCGTGGTCGGCGAGGTGGCGCAGGTGCTCCTCCAGGCGCTTGCGCTCGGAGATGTCCTGCAGCTGAGCGATGTAGTGCAGCGGCGCCCCGTCGCGGTCGCGTACCAGCGACACCGACAGGATCGCCGAGACCGTCTCCCCGGCGGCGTCGAAGTAGCGCTTCTCGACCTGGAAGGCCGGGATCTCCCCCGCCAGCAGCCGCCGCCGCTGCTCGCTGTCGATGTTCACATCGTCGGGATGCACGATCCCGTCGAAGCGCTTGCCCACCAGCTCCTCGGCCGTGTAGCCGGTGATCTCGCACAGGGCGCGGTTCACCAGCAGCCAACGACCCTCGGCGTCCAGCAGCGCGGTGCCGATCGGAGCGCGCTCGAAGACCTGCTCGAAGCCGCCGCCCGCCGGGGCCAGCACCTCGGCCTGCCGGCGCACGGTGATGTCCAGCACCACCGCCACCCCGCCCACCACGCTCGCCCCCTGCTCGCCGCCGAGGAGGCCATCCGGGCCGTGTGCCCCGCCGTGCGCGCGCAGCGGGCCCACATCGACCATCAGGCAATGACGCTGCTCGGGCGTCCACACCTCACGCGAGCGCGTCTCCCCGTCCAGCGCCGAGGCAAACAACGGCTCCATCGCCCGCCACATGGCCTCCGGGAAGATGCTCGCCACGAGCTCTCCCTCCAGCGCCTTGCGCGGCTTGCCCAGGCGCTCCAGCGCATGCCCCGCGGTGAGCACGAAGCGAAGCTCACGATCGAACACCACGATCAGCGCCTCCGGCAGCTCGCGCAGCGCAGCCGCCGCCGCCTGGTCGGCGCTCGCCAGCATCGCTTCAGGCTGCCCAGACGGTTCGCGTGACGCCGCCACCCTGCCAGCATCGGCGCGCGCACGCGCCAACTTGACGCTTGGCGGGGGGCTGGCGCACCCGCGAAACAAACATCGCAGCGTGCGACTTCAGCGTGCTCAGGAGTGGTAGACAACGCTCGCTTCCGTCTGCCGATCCGGTTAAGCTGGAACAGCCGTATCTCTCGTCCATCCCTCGAGGGGGCCGCTCCGTCCCGGTGCGGCCCCTTTTTTGCGCCGGGGCGCGTCCGTTGCGCCGGGGCGCGTCCGCGCGACGCGCGCACGGCGGCGCCGCAGCTCGGCCGCTCAGGCTTGCCGCTCAGGCTTTGATCAGGCCGCGCTCGAGCGCGTAGCCGACGAGCTCCGCGCGCGTGGAAAGGCGCAGCTTCTGCTGGATGTGCGAGCGGTGCGTCTCGACCGTGCGCACGCTGAGATACAGCTGTTCGGCGATCTCCGCGTTGGTGTGCCCGAGCGCGATCAGCCGCAGCACGTCCACCTCACGCTCGGACAGGTCATCCGGCGGACCCGGCGGCGGCTCCGAGGCGATGCGCGCACCAAGGCGCGGGTTCAGATAGCTCTCCCCCGCCGCCGCGCGGCGCACCGCTTCCACGAGCTCCTCGTCCGCGGCCTCCTTGAGCACGTAGCCGAGCGCGCCCGCGCCCAGCGCCTCACGCGCGAACGCCGGCTCCTGCTGCATCGTCAGCACCACGATCTGCGTGTCCGGCGACTCCTCGCGGATCTTGGGGATCGCCTGCAGGCTCGATTCGCCCGGCATGTTCAGGTCGAGCACCAGCACCGCCGGATGGTGCCCGCGCACATAGCGCCGCGCGCCTTCCACGTCGCTGGCCTCGGCCACCACCTCCAAGCCCTCCTCGCTGTCCAGCAGCAGCCGCAGCCCGCTGCGCACGACCGTGTGGTCGTCGGCCAGCACGATGCGAATCGCCTGGCCCTCCGCCGGCGCCTCGCCCGCGTCGTCCCGCAGCGACGTGCTGTCCTGGTCTGCCATCGCAGGCAACTTACAGATTCGCGAGCTCACCGGGCATCCGCAGCGAGCACCGGCATCGCTGCGGCTTTCTACTGAGCTAGGAGCCGTACGCGTCGCGCACACCTTCGATCTCCGCGAGCGCACCCAGGAACGTGTCCGTCAACGCGGGATCGAACTGGCTGCCGCGCTCGGCGCGCAGCATGCCGACGGCGACCTTGAAGGGAAACGCCGAGCGATACACGCGGTCGCTGGTGAGCGCGTCGAACACGTCCGCGAGCGCCGCGATCCTGCCCTCCAGCGGGATCGCATCGCCGGCCAGCCCGCGCGGATAGCCGGCGCCGTCCCAGCGCTCATGGTGGGTGCGCGCGATCGCCGCGCCAACCTGCACCACCTCGGAGCTCGATCCCGCGAGCATGTCGTAGCCGATCTCCGCGTGCGTCTTGATCGTCTCGAACTCGTCGTTCGTCAGCTTGCCGGGCTTCAGCAGGATCGTGTCGGAGATCGCCACCTTGCCCACGTCGTGCAGCTGGCTGGCCAGGCGGATCATCTCGCAGCGTTCCGCCGGCAGCCCGCTGCGGCGCGCGAGGACCTCGCAGTAGTTGCTCATCCGCTGCAGGTGCTGGCCGGTCTCCTCGTCGCGGAACTCCACCAGCCGCGCCAGGCGGAAGATGGTCTCCGCCTTCGACGCCCACACCTCGTTCTGCGTCAGGCGCAGCTCCTGCAGCGCCGCCTCCAGCTGCTCGGTGCGTTCGCTGGCAGCCGCATGCAGGCGCTCGAGCAGCCGCCGTGTATCCAGCTCCTGGCGGCGGCGATGCAGCGCGTTGGCGACGTTGATCAGCAGCTCGCCCTTCTCCGCGGGCTTGATGATGTAGCCGTAGGCGCCGTGCTCGATCGCGCTCATCGCCAGCTCCACGCTGTCCTCGCCGGTCACCATCACCACCGCGCAGCCCGGATGCTCGCAGCGGATGTGGCCCAGCAGGTTCATGCCCGACTCCCCAGGCAGGTTGATGTCGAGCAGCGCCAGGTGAAACGGGCCGTCCTCCAGCCGTGCCCGCGCGGCGAGCGCGTCGCCGGCGCCCTCGCACGCGTAGCCGTGGTCCGTGAGCACGCGCTCGGCCCAGTGGCGCAGCGGCGGCTCGTCATCGACGATCAACAGCCGCGTCACCTTCTCAGCACCTCCGCGAGCTTCGCCAGCAGCTCCGGCGCCGAGAACGGCTTCTCGATCAGCTGCACGCCGTCCTCCAGCAGCTCCGTGGAGTCGAGGATCGGCTGCGCGAAGCCCGACATGAACACGACCTGCAGCGACGGGCGCAGCTCGCAGATGCGCTTGGCCAGCTGCGGCCCCGGCATCTGCGGCATGATCACGTCGGTCAGCAGCAGGTCGATCTGCCCGCCGTGCTCGGCCGCCACCGCCAGCGCCTCCGGTCCGTTGGCGGCGGCGATCACGCGGTAGCCGCGGCCCACGAGGATGCGCCGCGTGACCTCGCGCAACGCCTGCTCGTCCTCCACCAGCAACACCGTCTCACCACCCATCCTGCGCTCGCCGCCGGGCGCGGCGTCGAGTTGCTCGGGCGGCCGGTCGGTCGCCGGCAGCAGCGCCGTGAAGGTCGTGCCCACCCCCTGCTCGGAGTACACCTGCGCGTAGCCGCCCGCCTGCTTGACGATCCCGTACACCGTCGCCAGGCCCAAGCCCGTGCCCTGCCCCGCCGGCTTGGTCGTGAAGAACGGGTCGAAGGCCTGTTCGAGCACGTCCGTGGACATGCCGACGCCGGTGTCCGACACCCGCAGGCGCACCTGAGCTCCGCGCGCGAGGACGCGTACTGGCCGTCGACCTCCACGTTCGCCGTGTCGATGCTGAGCACCCCCCCGTCGGGCATCGCATCGCGCGCGTTGACCGCCAGGTTGACGAGGATCTGCTCGACCTGTCCCGGATCGATCAACACCGGGTGCAGGTCCCCGGCCAGCGAGCTCCGCAGGTCGATGTGCTCGCCGAGCGTGCGGCGCAACAGCTGCTCGACGTCCTCGACCACGCGGTTGACGTCCACGACCACCGGCTGCACGACCTCGCGCCGCGCGAACGCCAGCAGCTGATGGGTCAGCTGTGCGGCCCGCTCGCTGGCGAGGCGGATCTGCTTGATGTCCTCGCGCGGGCCCGTCCAGCGTTCGTCGCCGTCCACCGCGACCGCCGCCTGCAGGTCGTCGGCGACGAACGCCGCGTAGTTGATGATCACCGCCAGCAGGTTGTTGAAGTCGTGCGCAATGCCACCCGCGAGCTGGCCGAGGCTCTCCAGACGCTGCGCCTGATGCACCTGGTTGCGCAGCTTCTCGCGTTCGGCCTCCGCGCGCAGGCGCTCGCGGTCGCGGTTGGCGGCCACGCGCTCGCTCGTGTCGCGGACCGCCGCCAGCGCCAGCACGCCCTCGTAGGTCTGCACGCTGGAGAGGCTGATCTCAGCCGGGAACTCGCTGCCGTCGCACTTGCGGCCGAACAGCTCCAGGCCGGCGCCCATCGGGCGCGTGCGCGGGTCGGCGAAGTAGCCGGCGCGGCTGCCCTCGTGGGCGGCGCGAAAGCGCTCGGGGACGAGCATCTCGACGTGCTCACCGAGCAGCTCACCGCGGTCGTAGCCGAACAGCACTTCCGTCTGGTGGTTGACGAGCACCATCAGCCCGTCACCGCTGATCCCCACGAACGCGTCCGGCGCGAGCTCCAGCATCGCCGCCTGGCGGGCGAGCGCCGTGGTGATGTCGCGGTTGACCTCCAACAAACCCGCCAGCTCGCCCTCCTCGTCGTACTGCGCGGCCCACGTGCTCGCCACCACCAGGCGCTCGCCGCCGCGCGTGTACTGCACCAACTGCCCCTCCCACGTGCCCGCGTCGCCCACCCGCCGCTCGATCTCCGCCAGCTCCAACGGGTAGTCCGTGCGCAACAGATCCTGCGGGCGCCTGCCCAGCGCTTCGTCCTGGGAGTAGCCGTAGATTTCCTGCGCGCCGCGATTCCAGAAGGTGATCCGTCGCTGCGCGTCGCGCGCGAAGATCGCGTCGCGCGCGAGTTCGACCATCGCCGCCAACTCCCGTGGGTTGAAGAGCACGGCCGTACCGGACTCCTCGCCCAGCCCACCTGCCTCTCGAGCCACAGATCTTCTCCTGGCCCTCTCCCTCGCCCTGCCATCCAAACCCAAGCCGCTAGCCCAACTCTCGGATATAGCCAACTTGTCGGAACTAGCCTAGCGCTTGCTCGCATCGCATGCGTTGCGGTTGGATCTAATGTGTGCAGGCGTTGAGCAGCGACGCCATCGCGAACACCACGCCCGGCCCGCTCTCACAGGCGGAGCTCGCCGGGCTGCACGCGTGGTGGCGCGCCGCCAACTACCTGTCGGTTGGACAGATCTACCTGCTCGCCAACCCGCTGCTGCGCGAGCCGCTGCGCATCGAGCACACCAAGCCGCGCCTGCTCGGGCACTGGGGCACGACGCCGGGCCTGAACTTCGTCTACGCCCACCTCAACCGCGTGATCCGCGCGCGCGATCTGAACGTGATCTACATCGCCGGCCCCGGACACGGCGGCCCCGGCATCGTCGCCAACGTCTACCTCGAGGGCACCTACACCGAGGTCTACCCCACCATCGGCCACGACGAGGAGGGCCTGCGCCGGCTGTGTCGCCAGTTCTCCTTCCCCGGCGGCATCCCCAGCCACGTCGCCCCCGAGACGCCCGGCTCGATCCACGAGGGCGGCGAGCTCGGCTACTCGCTCGCCCACGCCTACGGCGCGGCGTTCGACAACCCCGAGCTGCTCGTGTGCTGCGTGGTCGGCGACGGCGAGGCCGAAACGGGACCGCTCGCCACCAGCTGGCACGCCAACAAGTTCCTCGATGCCGCCCGCGACGGCGCGGTGCTGCCGATCCTGCATCTCAACGGCTACAAGATCGCCAGCCCCACCGTGCTCGCACGCATCCCCCCCGGCGAGCTGCGCGCGCTGCTGGAGGGCTACGGCTACGCGCCACGCTTCGTCGAGGGCCACGAGCCACACGCGATGCACCAGCTGATGGCCGCCACGCTCGATCAGGTGACCGACGAGATCGCCGCGATCCAGCGCCACGCGCGGGGTGGGGTCGATCGTACGCGCCCACGCTGGCCGATGATCGTGCTGCGCACGCCCAAGGGCTGGACGGGACCGAAGGAGGTGGACGGCCTGCCGGCGGAGGGCTCGTTTCGCTCCCACCAGGTGCCGCTCTCCGACCTCGCCGGCAACCCCGAGCATCTCGCGCAGCTCGAGCAGTGGCTGCGCTCCTATCAGCCGCAGGAGCTGTTCGACGAGCGCGGCGCGCTGCGCCCTGAGATCGCCGCGCTCGCGCCCGTCGGCGAGCGGCGCATGAGCGCCAACCCCCACGCCAACGGCGGGCGCCTGCTGCGCGCGCTGGAGCTCCCCGACTTCCGCGCCTACGCCGTCGCCGTGCCCGCGCCGACGGCGTCGGTCAGCGAACCCACGCGCGTGCTCGGCGCCTTCCTGCGCGACGTCGTCGCCAAAAACCCCGACCGCTTCCGCGTGATGGGCCCCGACGAGACCGCCTCCAACCGCTTGAGCGCGATCTTCGAGACCACCGACCGCGCGTGGGAGTCCGAACGCCGCCCCGACGACGATCACCTCGCGCCCGACGGGCGTGTGATGGAGGTGCTCTCCGAGCACCTCTGCCAGGGCTGGCTGGAGGGCTACCTGCTGAGCGGTCGCCACGGGCTGTTCAACAGCTACGAGGCGTTCATCCACATCGTCGACTCGATGTTCAACCAGCACGCCAAATGGCTGAAGGTCACGCGCGAGCTCCCCTGGCGAGCCCCGATCGCCTCGCTCAACTACCTGCTCTCCTCGCACGTCTGGCGCCAGGACCACAACGGCTTCTCCCACCAGGACCCCGGCTTCATCGACCACGTCGTCAACAAGAAGGCGGAGATCGTGCGCGTGTACTTTCCGCCCGACGCCAACTGCCTGCTGTCGGTCGCCGACCACTGCCTGCGCAGCCGCAACTACGTCAACGTGATCGTCGCCGGCAAGCAGCCCTCGCTGAACTACCTGACGATGGCGGAGGCGGTCGCGCACTGCACGCGCGGCATCGGCATCTGGGAGGCGTTCTCCAACGACGGGGGTGGCGCGCTGGCAGGACGCGACGCCGAGCCCGACGTGGTGCTCGGCTGCGCCGGCGACGTGCCCACGCTCGAGTGCGTGGCCGCCGCCGCGATCCTGCGCGAGCACCTGCCGCAACTGCGCGTGCGGCTCGTCAACGTCGTCGATCTGATGCGCCTGCAGCCCCCCTCCGAGCATCCCCACGGCCTGCCAGACAGCGAGTTCGACGCGCTGTTCACCACCGCCCAGCCGGTGATCTTCGCCTACCACGGCTACCCCTGGCTGATCCACCGCTTGACCTACCGGCGCACCAACCACCACAACATCCACGTGCGCGGCTACAAGGAGGAGGGCACCACCACCACGCCGTTCGACATGGTCATGCTCAACGACCTCGACCGCTTCCACCTGGTGATCGACGTCATCGACCGCGTGCCCGGCCTGGGCGAGCGCGCCGCGCACCTGCGCCAGCAGATGGCAGACGAACGCCTGCGCCACCGCGCCTACACGCGTGAGCACGGCGCCGACCCACTGGAGATCACCGACTGGCGCTGGCCGGCCGCGAGCGGCGCCGGCGCGGCGCGTCCCGCCGGCGGCGCGTAGGCGCACCGACGTGCGCGTGCTCGTCGTCAACGCCGGCTCCAGCAGCCTGAAGCTGTCGCTGCTGGACGCCGCGGACGCGGTGATCGCTGCCGTCGAGCTCGACGCGCCGCGGGCGCGCGCGGACGCGGATGAGCTGCGCGAGGCCTTGCGCTCGCCGCTCGCGCAGGCGGACGCGGTCGGGCATCGGATCGTGCACGGCGGCGAGCGCTTTCGCGCGGCGGTGAGGATCGACGAGCAGGTACGCGCTGCGCTGGGCGCGTTGGTCGAGCTCGCGCCGCTGCACCAGCCCAAGTCGCTGGCCGCGCTCGACGCGGTCAGCGCCGCGCTGCCGGAGCTACCCGCGGTGGCGTGCTTCGACACGGCCTTCCACGCGACGCTGGCGCCCGCTGCCGCCACCTACGCGCTGCCCGCGCAGTGGCGCGAGCGTTTTGGTCTGCGCCGCTTCGGCTTTCACGGGCTCTCGCACGCGTGGGTCGCGCGCAGGGCGCCGCAGCTGCTCGACGCCGCGGAGCGGGACAGCGGTGGCGGGCGCCGCCACCCTGCTGAGCTCCGCATCGTCAGCTGCCACCTGGGCGCGGGCGCGTCGCTGTGCGCGATCGCCGGCGGGCGCTCGCTCGACACCACCATGGGCTTCACACCGCTGGAGGGCCTGGTGATGGCCACGCGCTCCGGCAGCGTGGACCCCGGCATGCTGCTGTGGCTCGCCGCGGATGGACGGGTGGACATCGCCGAGCTGGCCGACGCGCTCGAGCATCGCTCGGGGCTGCTCGGCCTCGCGGGCAGCGCCGACATGCGGGAGATCGTCGAGCGGGCAGCGCAAGGCGACGAGCATGCGCAGCTCGGCCTCGACGTCTACGTGCACCGCCTGCGCGGCGCGATCGCCGCGATGTCCGCCGCGCTCGGCGGGCTGGACGTGCTCGTGTTCACCGGCGGCGTCGGCGAGCGCGCGCCCGCGGTGCGCGAGCGCGCCGCCGCGGGGCTGGGCTTCCTCGGGGTCGGACTCGACGCCGCACGCAACCGCGGGGCCAGCGCCGATGTCGACGTGAGCGCCGCGGGGGCGCGGGTGCGCACGCTCGTGATCGGCGCGCGCGAGGACGCGGAGATCGCACGGCAGACGCGCGCGCTGCTGGGCGGGTGAAGCGACCTGCGCACTACGCGCCGAGAGTAGCCTCAGCGCGTGCGACGCAATCGCAACCCGAGGTGCACGGCCGCCATCCTTGGAGCGCTCGCGGTGGCGCTCGCAGGGTGTGGCGCGTCAGCCTCGCGCGGCGCCGCAGCGGCCGTGAAACCGTCGCGTTCAGCTATCGGCGCTCCCAGTTGCGCGGTGAGGAATCTCCGTCTGTCCCTGACCGATCCGATCTCACCAGCCACCGACGAAGGCGGGCGCGAATTCGCGCTGCTGAACACATCGCACCGTCCCTGCGTTGTCAGCGTGTCGCCGGCCCGCATCGCCCTCTACGACGACGGACGTCGGTTGCCGTTCACCTACGCATACAAGATACCCCGCGGCGGCGGGCTGGAAATCCCAGCGCGACGGCTACGCCCCGCGTTGCTTCCGCCCTCTACCACCGGCTACTTCTCCGCCACCAAACAGGAGTGCGTTGGCAAAACCAGCGGCGTGGCGACCGAACTACGCCTGTTCCTGCGCGGCAGTCCGACACCACTCACGATCACGCTCCCCGCAAACGGCGGCGGACACGGGGTAAGCGCGATCGGCTACTGCGCCGCAGCAGAAACTGGGGAACAACACCCCACGCCAGGCAATCACGTCCGCGTATCGCCGATCCAGCACAGGCCACCAGCCTCTGAGTCCAGGCGCCGCACGGCGCCACAGGCCTACGCGACCAGCTGGCTTTCGCGCTGCTCGACAGGTTGCCGCGCTGACTGCATGTGGCGAGCAGACACGTGTGGCCTCAGGTGTCGTGGGTGAGACATCACCCACGCGAGGAAGCCGAGCAAAGCGACGTCGAGAACCACGATGACGGTGATTGCGGCTAGCACAGACATTGTTCCCCCTGGTGTCGATGGCTATGTTGCGCGCAGCGTACGGCTCGGGCATCCGTACGTCTGTGAAGCTGCGCACACAAGCGGCCGCGACTGCGGCGATGCGGCTACACGCGTGCGATCTTCGCCGACCAGGCGGGCACCCCCCGCGGGTTGAACCTCGTCTGGAGCCGCTCCTGGCTGACGCAGGTGACGCTCCAGTCGTTACCCCGTTGGAAGGCGCCCCTCAGCTCCTGCTGGCTGACTGGATGCGGGCCACGGCCATCGACTCCAACGTCACTGAAACAGAGCACGTGCAGGTGTCCGCCACGAGCAGTCACGGACGCCAGACTCGCCACATATTCCCGCCGCTCGTCGCTGTCGAACGTGTGGAACAAACCGCAATCGAGCACCGTGTCAAACGTTTGCGCGAGGCGGTCCAGGTGCAGGGCATCGGCGAGCACGAAGTCAGCGTCCAAACGACGAGCGGCGGCCTTCTCCCGCGCGATTGACAGCGCGCTTTCAGCCACATCGACTCCGAGCACATGCAGCCCCAGGGAGGCGAGGTGAAGGGCGTTCTCGCCCGTCCCGCATCCCGCATCGAGCACCGCGCCGGCGAATGCTTCCTCGCCAGCCAGGCGCAGTACGGCTGGCTGTGGTTGCCCGATGTCCCAGGGCGCCGGGCGATTGTGGTAGGACGCGTCCCAGGGCTGGCCCGCCAGCCGCTCGTGACTGGTCGGCTGGCGCCCGCTGTAGCACTCGTTGTCGTCAGCCTGCATGTGCCTCCTGCGGCGCCCCGACGATCGCCCGCTGCAGCCGGCGGGCCGCGTCGAGGTGATCCGCGGTCCAGATCATGCGCACGGCGGTCGCGCTCGCGCGGCCGTCCGCGCCGGCGAGGTCGTGGCGCACGGCGTCGATCAGCCGCCCGTCTGCGCTTGCGTCGTGAGGGAGCGGCTGGGGCGGCTCCCCTCCGCTGAGCAGGCTCTGGGCGAGCCCGTCATACCACAGCCTGACCAGCTCGCTCGCGCGCAGCAACTGTTCACGGGCGCCAGCTCGCTCACCGCCCGGCGCGCCGTCCTCGTGCTGCCACAGGTCGAGGATCGCGTCGCTGGCGAGGCGCAGGCCGCCGACGCCCGTTATCAGGCTGGTGATCTCGGCGAGTGGCCGCGGCTTGGCGCCGCGCTCGGTCAGATAGCCGCGAAAGGTGGCGTCCAGGCGCTGCGTCGCGGCGGCCACCCGACTGGCGTCTTCGTCGAGGTCCGCCGGTGGGGCGGCTGTGGGGTCGCGGTGCTTCGTCGCGTAGTCGACGGCGCGCGCGAGGTATTCGGCGCTGTCGACGTACGCCTCGGCGAGCGCGCGGCGCAACGCGGCGCTCGCGCCGCGCGGCCAGAAGAGCAGCCCCACAAACAGGCTGACCGCGCAGCCGAGGGCTACGTCCTCGAGGCGCAGCAGGCCGACGTGCCAGCCTGCCGGCTGGATGATGTTGAACAGGAACACGAGCGTCAACGTGAACGCGGCCTGTCCGGCTGCAAAGGAGATCGCGGCGGGCGCGATGCCGGCGAGCAGGATCGCGACGGGCAGCAGAAACCACAGCAGCGTCGCGTTGGTGCCGATCGCGAGGAGCAACGCCGCGCCGACGACGAACCCGACCACCGTGCCCGACAGGCCTTGGAGCACGGTCTGTCCCGTGCTGAGCGCGTTCGAGCGGAGCACCGACAGTGTGCCGAGCACCACCCAGAAGGAGTGCTGCACGCCGGTGCGATTCGCGACGAACACCGCCAGCCCCAGCCCGACGGCGCCGCGCACGCTGTTGTGCAGCGCAATGGAGTTGCGGTCGATGTGCGCAGACGCGCTCTGCTCGGCAGCGGCCAGCGTCCTGCTCAGACCCGTCGGCTCGCGGCCGAGCAGCTGCGCCAGCCAGTTGCGCCGCTCGGCGGCGGCGGTCAGGTCGATGTCGTGGCCGATGCTTGAGACGGCGAAGCCGAGCTCCTGCGCGCGGAAGCTCGGGTCGAGCGAGGTGATGAGCTCGCTCGCGGGCTTCGCGGCAGCCTCGTGGCCGGGCGACTGCGGCACGTGGCCGAGCGGCAGGTAGCCCATCGCGCTGTCCTCCAGCCTGCTCGACGCGCGGGCCAGCTCGGCTAGCGCCACGTGCAGCTCCCGGCAGTCGCCGCCGGTCACCGCGAGCAGCTCGGCCCCGCGTTCGAGCACCCCGGCTGCCGCGGTCCTGACCGCACAGGCAACGTGATCGACCGCCGTGGCCTGGCCGAGCGTGGCGGACTCGATGACGATCACGCTCAGCCAGTGCAGCTCGTCCACCACACGCACGAGCGTCCTTGCCGCCGTGTTCAGCCTCGCCGGCCAGTATGGCGTCGCGAGGAACTCGCGCTGCAGCGCGGCGTTTGCCGCGTCCGCCTGCGCGATCGCGCGATCGCGCTCGCCGGCGAACGGCTCGTCCCCGTTGCCCAGCACGAATGCGACTTCAGCACGCAGCCTCGCCGCCAGCGCCCTGCAGGCGCCGATCGTGCCCGCGCGTAGCGCGCCGCGCGTGGGCGCGGGCCACAGCACCACGATCGCGATCAGCGCGCCACCGGCGGCGATCGCCCAGCCGGCGAGACGATCCGGTATCGATGACACGTGCCCGGCGATGGTCACCGGCAGGATGAAGGCGAGCAGCAGCGACGCGGTGGCTGCCGCCAGCACCGAGCTGAGCACGCCCGCGAAGAGCACCCCGAAGCCGACGATCGCTGTCGCCGCCACGGCCAGCCAAACGTTCTGCGAGGCGAGCGTGCCAAGGCACACGAACGCGGCCCCGGTCAGCGCGAGCGCAGCTTGAGATTGCAGGCGCTCGCGCAGCGGCCCGCCGAAGTCGACCAGCAGCAGCATCGCAACCGAG
>Ga0335075_10009073_pt1 | contig 15207 bp, 8 predicted proteins | sample Lox_Sample_24_FD_206723 | JGI IMG/M metagenome (GOLD analysis project Ga0335075, IMG submission 206723) | Soil microbial communities from Loxahatchee National Wildlife Refuge, Florida, United States - Lox_Sample_2.4 | ecosystem: Environmental > Terrestrial > Soil > Wetlands | place: USA: Florida... | reverse complement strand
ATCAAGGTGTTCCCGGCGACCACGCTCGGTCCCGGCTACATCAAGGACGTCAAGGCACCGCTGCCGCAGATCAAGCTGATGCCCACCGGTGGCGTGACGCTGACCAATGCCGGTGACTGGATCAAGGCCGGGGCGTGCGCCGTCGGCGTCGGCAGCAACCTCGTCGACGCCAAGGCGCTCGAGGCGAACGACTTCGCGCAGATTGCCGAAAACGCCCGCACCGTCGTTGGCAGCGTCGCCGCTGCGAGAAAGGCGTAGGCGTCGAGCTTCAGCTCGACGCTGACCGTCGACCCCAAGGTCGACGGCTACGTGCCGGATTCCACCAGCACCGAGGGCTCTAGGCCGTAGGCCGTAGGCCCTTCAAAACGCATATGAAAACTGTTTCCTTTGGTGAAATCATGCTGCGCCTGAGCCCTCCGGGGTTCGAGCGTTTCCTGCAGACGCCGCAGTTCGTAGCCACGTTCGGCGGCGGCGAAGCCAACGTCGCGGTGAGTCTTGCGACGTTCGGGCTCGAGAGTCACTACGTGACCCGCCTGCCCGACAACGCCATCGGCGAAGCGGCCGTCAAGGCGCTCCGGGCCGAGGGTGTCCGCACCGAGCACATCGTGCGCGGCGGCGATCGCATCGGCGTCTACTATGCCGAGACGTCGGCCAGCCAGCGTGCCTCGCAGGTGATCTACGACCGCGCGCGTTCGGCGATCGCCGAGATGACGCCGGGTACCGTCGACTGGAAGACCGTGTTCGACGGCGCGAAGTGGTTCCACTGCACCGGCATCACCCCCGCACTGGGCGACAACGGCGCGGCCTGCGCGAAGGAAGCGTTGCAGGCGGCCAAGGCGGCCGGTGCCACCGTCAGCATGGACCTCAACTTCCGCAAGAAGCTGTGGTCGTCCAAGAAGGCGCAGTCGGTGATGCGTCCGCTCATGGAGTGGGTCGACGTCGTCATCGCGAACGAGGAGGACATCCAGTCGGTCCTCGGCTTCGAGGTGCACGGCACCGACGTCACGACCGGCGAACTCGATCTCGCCGCGTACAAGGCGACCGCTGCGGAAGTCGCCAACACGTTCGACTGCGCGCTCATCGCCATCACCCTGCGCGAGAGCCATTCGGCCAGCCACAATGGCTGGAGCGCGGTGATCTACGACAAGGCGGCCGGCACGTTCGAGCAGAGCCAGCACTACGACGTCACGCTGGTCGATCGCATCGGCGGCGGCGACAGCTTCGCCGGCGGCCTGATCTACGGCCTCGTCACCGGCAAGTCGCCGATCGACGCGCTGCGCTTCGCCGTGGCAGCGAGCGCGCTCAAGCAGACCATCCCCGGTGACTTCAACCGCGTCAGCGTCGACGAAGTCGAGCGCCTCGTGCAGGGCGACGGCAGCGGCCGCGTCCAGCGCTAAGTAGCGGCTGCGCCGCAGGCAGGCTGCAGGCTTCAGGCTGCAGGCTACCTGAATCCTGATCACTAACGGCTGGCCGCGAGGCCAGCCGCTCTCGCAGCCTGTAGCCCGAGGCCCGTAGCCTTCCATGAAGATCACCGACGCGCGCGTCATCGTCACGTGCCCCGGCCGTAACTTCGTCACCCTCAAGCTGATCACCGAGGACGGCGTTTACGGCATCGGCGACGCGACTCTCAACGGCCGTGAACTGGCCGTCGCCAGCTATCTCTCTGACCACGTCATCCCGCTGCTGATCGGGCGGGATGCGCGTCGCATCGAGGACATCTGGCAGTACCTGTACAAAGGCGCGTACTGGCGGCGCGGCCCGGTCACGATGAGCGCGATTGCGGCGGTCGACACGGCGCTCTGGGACATCAAGGGCAAGGTCTCCAATCAGCCCGTGTACCAGCTGCTCGGCGGCGCGTCGCGCGAAGGCGTGATGGTCTACGGACACGCCAACGGTGCCGACATCGAGGATGCCGTCAAGGCGGTGGCGCACTACCTCGATCTCGGATATCACGCGATTCGCGTCCAGTCCGGGGTGCCCGGGTTGAGCAGCACGTACGGCGTCGGTCGCGGCACGTTGTTCTACGAGCCGGCGGAGAAGGGCGGCGCCCCCGAGAACCGCTGGAGCACCGAGGCCTATCTCAACTTCCTGCCGCGCCTCTTCGAGCGCATCCGCAGCGAGTTCGGCGACGAACTGCACCTCCTGCACGACGTCCACCATCGGCTGACGCCGATCGAGGCCGCGAGAGCCGGCAAGCTGCTCGAGCCGTATCACCTGTTCTGGATGGAGGACCCGACGCCGGCCGAACTCCAGGAGTCGTTCCGGCTGATTCGTCAGCACACGACGACGCCGATTGCGGTGGGGGAGGTGTTCAACACCATCTTCGACTGCCAGCAGCTGATTCAGGAACAGTTGATCGACTACATCCGGACGACCGTCGTGCATGCCGGTGGCATCTCGCACCTGCGCAAGATCGCGGCCCTCGCCGAGATGTACCAGGTGCGCACCGGCAGCCACGGCGCCACCGACCTGAGTCCGGTGTGCATGGCGGCGGCGCTGCACTTCGACCTGAGCGTCCACAACTTCGGCGTGCAGGAGTACATGCGGCACACCGACGAGACCGACGCCGTGTTCCCGCACGAATACACGTTTCAGGACGGCTTCATGCATCCGGGCGATGCGCCGGGGCTCGGCGTCGACATAGACGAACAGGTCGCGGCGCAGTATCCGTACGACCCCGCGTATCTGCCCGTCAACCGCAAGATGGACGGCACGATGCACAGTTGGTAGGCGTCAGACGGGTGAGGTAGGGACGGCCGTCCCCGGCCGTCCGTCACTGCACTTGCCATGTCGCGACGTCGAGTGGGCGGCGACGGACGGCTCGGAGAGCCGTCCCTACCTCACTCGTGACTGCCGACTGCCGACTGCCGACTGCCGACCAACCCACTGCCGTCAGCGAAGCCGCTCTGATCTACAATCCGCCGTATTCAAGGAGACTGGTCCATGACCGACGTGTCCCGTCGTGATCTGCTCGGCGCTGCGGCGCTGACCGCCGCCGGCGCTGCATTGCCGGGAGGTGCAGACGCCATGCAAGCCGCCAAGCCGGGCAGTGGCCGACTCAAGCAGTCGGTGTGCCGCTGGTGCTACAACAAGATTCCGCTGCCGGAGTTCTTCAAGGCCTGCGTCGACATGGGCCTGCCGGCCGTCGACCTGCTGACCGAAGAAGAGTGGACGATCGCCAAGCGTGACTTCGGCCTGGTGTGTTCGACCGGGTTTCCGGCCGTCCGTTCGATTCCCGACGGCATCAACAACACCAAGTTCCACGACGGCATCGTCGCGTCGCTGACGGAGATGATTCCGAAGGCGGCCAAGGCTGGCGTGCCGAACGTGATCACCTTCTTCGGCAACCGCCGCGGGCAGGACCTCGAGGAGGCCAAGGTCAACAGCGTGGCCTGCCTCAATCGGATCAAGCCGATTGCCGAAGCCGAAGGCGTCACCGTGATCGTCGAGTTGCTGAACAGCAAGGTGAATCACAAGGACTACATCGGCGACAACACGCCGTACGGTGTCGACATCTGCAAGCGCGTCGGCTCGCCGCGCATCAAGCTGCTGTACGACATCTACCACATGCAGATCATGGAGGGAGACATCATCCGGACGATGGAGGCCAACTGGGACTACATCGCCCACCTCCACACGGGCGGCGTCCCCGGCCGCAACGAGCTGGACGACACGCAGGAACTGCAGTGGAAGACGATTGCCAAGTGGGTGGCCGACAAGGGCTACCAGGGCTACTTCGCGCACGAGTTCATCCCGAAGCGCGATCCGCTGACGTCGCTGCGTGAGGCCGTCCAGCTCTGTAACGTGTAGGTGAATCGGTAGGGACGCGCCGCCGGCGCGTCCGAGCTGTGGGCGGACGGCCCGGCGGGCCGTCCCTACCGAGATGTGGATGGTCCCGACGCCATCTCTGGAACGACCTTGCCGATGAAAATCACCAGCCTGCTCGTGGCCGCCACCGGCCTGATCGCACCCGCATCGCTGATGGCCCAGACGCCCGCGCCGCCCGTCGCGGCCCAGAAGCCCCACGTCGTCAACTCGCCCAACGGCGACCGTCAGGATCCGTACTACTGGCTGCGCGACGACACCCGCAAGTCGCCCGAGATGCTCAAGCACCTCGAAGCCGAGAACAGCTACACCGAGTCCGTGATGGCGCCGGTGAAGGCGCTGCGCTCGCAATTGTTCGAGGAGCTCAAGGGACGCATCAAGCCCGATGACGAGGCACCGCCGTACCGGATGCGCGGCTTCCTGTATCAGACGCGCTTCATCGCCGGGAAGGACTACGCCAGCAACGTCCGGCGGCCGGCCGGTGGCGGGGCCGAGCAGGTCTTCATCGACCAGAACGCGCTGGCGGCGGGGCACAGCTACTTCAATCTCGGGCAGTGGGACGTCTCGCCGGACAACGCGCTGCTGGCGTACTCGACCGACACCGTCGGGCGACGGCAGTACACCATCCAGTTCAAGAACCTGACGACCGGTGCGGTGCTGCCCGAGAAAATCACCGGCACGTCCGGCAACGTCGCCTGGGCGGCCGACAACAAGACGGTGTTCTACGTCGAGATCGACCCGACCACGCTGCTGACCAAGCGCGTGAAGCGTCACGTGGTGGGCACCGATCCGGCCGCCGACACGCTCGTGTACGAGGAAGCCGACGAAAGCTTCTACATGGGTGTCGGGCGGACCAAGGACGACGCGTTCCTGTGCATCGGTGTGAGCAGCACGGTCTCGAGCGAGGCCCGCTGCATCCCCGCTTCGCAGCCGACCGCCGCCTTCAAGGTGCTGGTGCCGCGCGAGCGCGACTTCGAGTACGACGCCGACCACGTCGCCGGACGCTGGGTGATTCGCACCAACTGGCAGGCGAAGAACTTCCGCATCGTCGAGGCCACCGATGCCACGATCGGCGACCGCGCCCAGTGGAAGGACGTGGTGCCGCACAAGGCCGACGTCTTCGTGTCGGGTGTCGAGCTGTTCGAGCGGTACCTCGTGGTCGGCGAGCGGCGCGACGGGCTGCAGCGATTGCGCATCCTCGACGGCGCGGGGCAGTCGCGCGACGTGGCCTCCGACGAGCCGGCGTACGTGATGGGCACCGGTGTCAATCGCGAAGCGGCCACGACCACGCTCCGCTATACCTACACGTCGCTGACGACGCCGTCGACGGTGTACGACCTCGACATGGCGACCGGTACGCGGACGCTCGTCAAGGAGACGCCGGTCCTCGGTGGCTTCGACAAGAGCCGCTACGCCACCGAGCGACTGTGGGTGCAGGCGCGCGACAACGCGAAGGTGCCGGTCTCGCTCGTCTATCGCAAGGACACGCCGCGCGATGGAACCGCGCCGCTGTACCAGTACGCCTACGGTTCGTACGGCATCTCCACCGACCCGAGTTTCCGCAGCGACTGGCTCAGCCTGCTCGACCGCGGCTTCGTGATCGCCATCGCCCACATCCGCGGCGGCCAGGAGATGGGCCGTGCCTGGTACGAGGACGGCAAGCTCCTGAAGAAGATGAACACGTTCACCGATTTCGTGGACGTCACCAAGGCGCTGGTCGAGAAGAAGTACGGCGCGGCCGACAAGGTCTTCGCGATGGGCGGCAGCGCCGGCGGACTCCTGATGGGCGCCGTGGCCAACCTGGCGCCGGAGTCGTACCGTGGCCTCGTGTCGCACGTGCCGTTCGTCGACGTGGTCACGACAATGCTCGACGAGTCGATCCCGCTGACGACCAACGAGTTCGACGAGTGGGGCAACCCGAAGAAGAAGGAGTTCTACGACTACATGCTGTCGTATTCGCCGTACGACCAGCTGTCGAAGAAGGCGTACCCGGCCATGCTCGTCACGACCGGGCTGTGGGACTCGCAGGTGCAGTACTGGGAGCCCGCCAAGTACGTCGCGAAGCTCCGCACGCTCGATACGTCGTCGTCGCCGGTGCTGTTCCGCGTCAACATGGAGGCCGGGCACGGCGGTCGATCGGGCCGTTTCCAGCGGCTCGAACAGGTGGCGCTGGAGTACGCGTTCATCCTGCAGCAGCTGGGGCGCACGTCGGCGTCGGCGTCGACGTCGTCGGCCAGCCGGTAGCCACCATCAGCAGGTAGGGCCCGTTGTCTCAACGCGGCCCGCTCCCGGCCGGGCTGGGACAGCCGGCCCTACCTTCCGCATCTCTCGCGTCTTCCTCGATATAGGATGCGAGCATGCTGCCCATCAGCGATGACAACACCGGGCGCGTCCGGACGCCGTTCATCACCTGGGTCCTGATCGCGATCAACGTGCTGGTGTTCGTCCTGCTTCAGGGGATGGGCACCAACGAACGCTTCACCTACGCGTTCTCGACGGTGCCACAGGAGATCGCGACGGGGCAGGACGTCGCGCGCGACGTGCGGATCGAGGTCGGCAACGAATCGGCCGTGGTCCCGCTGCAGCCGACACCGGGGCCGGTGTACTTCACGTTGCTGTCGTCGATGTTCATGCACGGCAGCCTGATGCACCTGCTCGGCAACATGCTCTTCCTGTGGATCTTCGGCGACAACGTCGAAGACGACCTCGGGCACCCGCGCTTCACGGCGTTCTACCTGGCCACCGGGCTGCTGGCCTCGATTGCGCACGTGGTCTCGACGTTCGTCTTCGGCGACAACCCGTTCATCCCGAGCCTCGGCGCCTCGGGCGCCATCTCGGGCGTGATGGGCGGCTACCTGGTGCTGCACCCGCAGCGCCGCGTCCGCGTGCTGGCGCTGCGGACGATCGTCGAGGTGCCGGCGTTCGTCGCGGTGGGGATGTGGTTCGTGTTCCAGTTGATCAGCGCGTTCGGCGTGATCGGGCAGGGGCCGCAGTCGGGCGGCGGCGTCGCGTTCATGGCGCACATCGGCGGGTTCATCGCCGGTGTGGTGCTCGTGAAGGTATTTGCCGTAGGGGCGAAGGGCCCACGGGTGAGGTAGGGACGGCCGTCCCGGCCGTCCGTCGCTGCCAGCACTCCGCGCTGCCCCAGAGCGGCCGCCTCAGAGAGGCGCCCCTACCGTCGGAACCGTCCGACAAGTCGGACGGCTACGAGCGGGCTACGAAACGCGAGTCGAGCTGGCGCTCGACGCGAGTTACTTCAACTTCTTGTCGAAGCCGCGGACCTTCTTTGCGAGCGCGGCGATTTCGCCAGGCGTGAACTGCGTCTTGAACGACATCATCGCGGTGCCGGGCACGCCTTCCGAGATGGTGTTCATCAGCTCCTTCATCGACGATCCGTGCTTCCACACGCCGTCGGCGAAGTTCATCTGCTCGATCGGCGAGTTGCCGTCGGGCGTGTGGCAGACCGCGCACTTGGTCTTGTAGGCCTCTTCGGCCGACGCGACTTCCGCCGCGGTCGGCGTCGGGCCAGCAGCCGCCTTGGCCGCGCCCTTCTTCTTGGCGGCCTGCGCCAGCGCGACGGAGCTCGTGGCTCCCGTCACCATCACCAGCGCCACTGCGGCGGCGCCCACCACTCGTCCGTTCACCATCGTCGGGTTGGCGTCGAGCACGAGAATCCGGTAGCGGAACGTCGCCGGCGTGCCCTCGCTGATCGAGAAGTTCAGCGTGTCCTTGCCGCCGCTCAGTGCCGACTGCCCGAGCGGGTTGGCGGCGAACAGGCCGTAGCCGCGGGCGTGCCAGTACGTCGGATACCCGGGGTTGCCCGGTGCGTCGAGGATGGCGACGGTGACGTCCTTGCCGTTCACCTTGCCACTCAGCTTCGTCCAGTTGCCGCGCGTGCCCCACACCGCGCCGGCGACCTTGCCTTCGCTGCTCAGGTACTGACCGCTGACACCGCTCGTGTCCATGTTGGCCATCTTGGTCACGCGACCGGCGGCATCCTTGAACTCGCCGCTCTTCTCCGCGGGATCTTCGAGGGCGCGAATCACGCGCAGGCCGAGCGCGCCCTCCTTGTTGTCGGGCAGCTTCACGGTGCCGGTGCCCTTGGCCGCTGCCAGCGTCGTCACGCGATCGATCATTCGCGCGCCGTTGGCGGCCGCCCGGAACGTGAACGTCGTCGCCTCGTTGAGCAGCGTCTTGCCGTCGCCCGACACCCAGTCGGCCTTCACCTGCAGCGTCGCGTGATCGCCCTTGGCCTCGGCCTTGACCACCTCACGGTGCTCGACCGAACCCATCTTCGCCTTCTGCTCCGGCTTGATCGCGTCGGAGTTGTTCCAGAAGTCGAAGCCGTTCACGTCGCCATAGTTGAACCACAGGCCAACGTGATGGGGATGGTCCTGGCGCTCGTTGGCCAGCGGCGGGAAGCCGCGGGTGATCGTGGTCCCCGATGCGGTGTTGATCGGGTAGAGCACCGGCTTCTCGAGCGAGTCGGGCCACATGTACGTCGTGAACGGCTTGCCGTCGACAGTGACCTCGACCTTCTTCTCGGCCGGCTTGCTGTTGATGGCCACCTTCGGTGTCTGCGCGGTCACGGCGATGCCTCCGAGGGCGATGGCAGCGGCGAGTGACACACCCAGGTAGGGCGCGTTGTCCCAACGCGGCCCTCGAGAGGCCGGGCTCGGAGAGCCGGCCCTGCCTTGATGTCGAGATCCGAGATTCGAGTTAGCGTCGTGCTGCACTGGACACTCCCTGGCCGCCGATGACGACGTCCTGTGTGGCGTCATCGAAGGTGACGCGCTGGCCCGTCTGGATGGCGGCGATGGTCATGCACAGGGCCACCGAATGACTGTACCCCGCTTCGACGCTGGCGTTGGGCGTCTTGCGGCTGCGCACGCATTCCATCCAGTTGCGCACGTTGGCCGACGTCGAATCGTCGGCGCCGGTGTCGGCGGCGGTCGTCGTGGCCGCGGCCTCGGCGATGGACATCGACGGCAGGAGGTTCGCCTTCATGCCCATGGCCTTGGCGTGGTTCTCCTTCATGCCGCCGGTGTCGGTCACGGTGTTCTTGTCGAGGTCGAGCATGCCGCCGTTGGAGTAGTAGTACTCCTTCACGTCACCCGCGGCGTTGGTCATGCGCGAGCTGTAGATCACCTGGAAACCCTTCGACGTGTCGTCGAGCGGACCGTAGTCGTACACGCCGGTGAACGTGTCCCAGTTGCGGCGCCCGTCCTTCCACAGGTAGATGCCGCCATTGGCGACGACGCTGCGCGGACGCGGGTAGCCGGTGAACCAGTGCACGGTGTCGATCTGGTGCACGAGCCACTGGTCGGGGATGCCCGAGGAGTACGGCCAGAACAACCGGAACTCGAGGTACTTGCGCGGGTCGAAGGCTTCCTTCGGCCGATTGAGCTGCCACCGCGTCCAGTCGGTGTCCTCCTGCCGGAGCTTGTCGATGAGCCCCGGCCGCCGCCAGCGTCCTGGCTGGTTGACGTTCCAGGTCATCTCGACGGCGACGATGTCGCCGAACTTGCCGGACTTGAGGTACTCGTATGCCTGCTGATAGCTCTTCGTGCTGCGGCGCTGCGTGCCGATCTGGACGATTTTGCCGGTGTCCTTGACCGCCTTGCGCAGCGCGCGCGCGTCTTCCATGGTGTTGGCCATGGGCTTCTCGACATACGCATCGCGACCGGCGCGCACCGCTTCGACGCCATGCTGGGCGTGCTGGAAGTCGGCCGTCGCGACGATCACGGCGTCGACGTCCTTGCGTGCATAGAGTTCGTCGTTGTTGCGGCAGAGGATCGGCGACGTGTTGCCAAGTTTCTGCAACTGCTGGCCACCCGCCTCGCGGCGCAGGCTCCAGATGTCGGAGACGGCGACCAGTTCGAAATTGAGATCGGTGGCGCTCTTCTGGAAGGCGGGGATCAGGCTGCCGCGACAGCGGTCGGAGAAGCCGACGATGCCGACGCGAACGCGGTCGTTGGCACCGAGGATGCGGGCATAGCTGCGGGCCGAGCCGAAGCTCACGGCGGCCGCGGACATGCCCGCGGTTTGCAGGAATTGTCGACGGTTGTGCATGCGCGTCTCCTGTCCGGCCGCCCGGTGCGATGCGGGTGCCGAGCGACGGGGAGTGGTCATGGGCGAGACGCCAGGCGTGACGCTCAGGTGACCAAACGTGACGCCGCCGTGGACGAACCTGAGTCATTGGTTCAACCACTTGGGCGCCTGGCTGCTGCTGTTTGCGGCGTGAGATCTACTACGAAGCGGTGACGTCGCGCAAGGCAGCGTCCGAGAGGTCGGTCCACTTGTTCATCACGTGGTGTGGCCGTCTCGCAACTCCGTCTTGACCACCTCCAGTGGCTGTGTTACACCGTCTACGGTTTCCCACTTTCGGAACGACTCGGCCCACGACCGGACACGCTGACTCTCGCGCTGCGGGGCGCGAGCGTGGTCGACACTGCGCGCGAGCGCTGCGTCCGAGATCCCGTGCCGATTCGCCCGGAGAGGGACACCACGGCTTCACCCGTTCTGCGGGACGCGTTGGATGCCTGGCGCGCCCCGACAGTTGGAGTCGTTCCCTGGTACGGCGCCGGTGGGGCGCTGGAACGATTCGTCGACGTGCCACACAGGCAGCCGGGCCCACCCGGCATTACGACACAAGGAAGGAACGCATTTATGGGGAAGGTCCATGTGAGGAGGAGCCTGCAACGCCTTCTGGCCTGTGCAGTGCTGCTGCTCGCCGGCACGCCCGCGTTTGCGCAGTTCGAGCGCAGCCGCGTCGCCGGCACCATTCGTGACCAGCAGGGCGGCGTCATGCCCGGCGTCAGCGTCACGGCCACCAACCAGGCGACCAACCAGGCCGAATCGTCGGTCACCGACGAATCCGGCTTCTACTCGTTCGGCACGCTGCTTCCAGGGCAGTACACGATCAGCGCCGAACTCCAGGGCTTCAAGAAGGCGACGCGCGCGTCCGTGCAGCTCGACGCGGCCGGCGCCATCACCGTCGACTTCACGCTCGAGACCGGCAACCTCTCCGAAGAGGTGACCGTGACGGCGGAAGCGGCGCAGCTGCAGACCGATGTCGCGCTGCGCAAGACGGTCGAAGCCAAGGACATCGAGCAGCTGTCGTTCAACGGCCGTAACCCGATCGGCGTGGCGGGCCTGAAGGCCGGCGTCAGCGGCGGCTCGTTCAACAACTACGGCTTCTCGAGCCTGTCCAACGGCGGCTGGAACATCAACGGCAGCCGCAGCGACGAGAACAACATCACCGTGGACGGCGCGACCGCGGTGCGGACCCGTTCGACGGGCGCCATCGTCGGCGTGCAGAACGTCGACACCGTGCAGGAAGTCCAGGTCCTCACCGGCAACTACCTGCCCGAGTACGGCCGCGCCAGCGGCGGTCAGGTCCGCATCATCACCAAGAGCGGGTCGAACCGTTTCAGCGGCACCGCCGGCTACTACTACCGCGACGACAAGCTGCAGGCCAATACGTGGGCCCGCAACCGCTCGACCAATGCGATCGAGAACAGTGGCGCGGCGCCGTTCGACTTCAAGCAGTACGGCTACTCATTCGGCGGCCCGGTGCTCAAGAACCGCCTGTTCTTCTTCGGCGCGCAGGAGTGGGCCAACTACAAGGCGACGTCGACGGCCGTGATCACGGTGCCGACGCTGCTGATGCGCCAGGGCAACTTCAGCGAGCTGCTCGACCCGAACAACGGCTACTTCTCCGGCGCGCGGACCATCAACGACCCGCTGACCGGCCAGCCCTTCCCCGGCAACATCATCCCGGCCAACCGCCTGTCGCCGAACGGCGTGGCGATGATGAACCTCTATCCGGAACCGACCCCCGGCTTCCGCCAGGGCGCCTCCAACGCGATCATCAACAGCGACAACCCCCAGGACCAGCGCAAGGACAGCATCCGCTTCGACTGGCGGCCGAGTGCCGCGCACCAGTTCTCGTACCGCTACTCGCGCAGCAACTGGGTGGCCGTCGACGCGTTCCGCGACAACCTGCCGTTTGCGCGTACCGACTGGGAGCGTCCGAACTTCACCACGAGCGTGAGCTGGACCAGCACCTGGAAGAGCAACCTCGTGAACGAGTTCTCGTACACGGCGGGACGTGACGACGTGTTCATCAACGTCTTCACGGAGACGGGCCTGCATCAGCGCAGCCGCACGGGCGTCAACTACCCGTACATCTTCGCGGAGAAGGAAATCGTCGACAAGATTCCGACGATCACCGGCACCGGCTTCCAGACGATCGACGGCGGTCCGTACCCGGCCTCGTCGTCGGGCCCGATCCACACCATCGCCAACACCACGACGTACGTGAAGGGCCGCCACACGTTCAAGGCCGGCGTCTCGGTCGAGTACTCGGGCGAGGACGACTTCGACCAGATCAACGTCAGCGCCATTCCGGGCAGCACCAACAACCAGAACGGCCGCTTCGAATTCTCGGACACCCGCACGGGCGGCACCGGCAACTCGATGGGCAACCTGGCGATGGGCCTGTTCACCAACTACGCCGAGCTCGGTCAGCGCAACTTCACCAAGTGGCGCGCCCTGGCGACCGACGCGTTCCTCCAGGACTCGTGGCGTCCGACCGCGAAGCTGACGGTCGAAGGCGGCTTCCGCTACGCCTACTGGCCGCCGTGGTACTCGACGACCAACAACATCGCGACATTCAGCGAAGCGGCCTACAATCCGGCCAACGCGCCGATTGTCAACCGCCAGACCGGCACCCTGTCGGGCGGGGTCCGCTACAACGGCGTCATCCTGCCGGGTGACGGCTTCACCGGTGATGCGGCCAGTTCCGTCATCTCGAACGATCCGGCGGTGCTGGCACTCTTCGGCGGCCACCCGCGCGGCTTCTCGCAGACGCACGGCAACGTGTTCGAGCCGCGTCTCGGGGCCAGCTACCAGTGGAACGACAAGACGGTCATCCGCGCCAGCGGCGGCATCTTCCACAACCGCGTCACGCTGAACGACTCGACCCTGCTCGGCGGCAACCCGCCGTTCCAGCCGCAGGCCACCGTGTCCAACGGCAGCGTCGACAACCCCGGTGGTGTCGGTGTGAACCCGGGCAACCTGCCGATCGGCATCACGGCGCAGGACCTCGTGTTCAAGCACCCGACCTCGTACCTGTACTCGGTCGGTGTGCAGCGTGAAGTGCCGTTCGGCTTCATCGTCGACGTCACCTACGTCGGGCGCAAGGGCCTGTACCTGCAGCGTGAGCGCAACATCAACCAGCTGCCGCTCGGCACGTTGAACAACCCGGCCAACGCCGGCGTCAACATCGCGGCGCTGCGTCCGTACGCGGGCTACGGCCTCATCCGCCTGTCGGAGAACGCCGGTCGCTCGAAGTACAACAGCCTGCAGATCTCGGCCGACCGTCGCTACACCAACGGCCTCAAGGTCGGCATGGCGTACACGCTCGGCAAGTCGACCGACAACGGCTCCGACAAGCGCAACATCCTGTGGAACACCTACGACGACACGATCTACCAGGGCAACTCGAGCTTCGATCGCCGTCACGTGTTCAACTTCTATTACATCTACGACCTGCCGATCTTCCGCGACCAGTCGACACTGGTCGGCAACCTGCTCGGCGGCTGGCAGCTCTCGGGCGCCACGTTCATGCGCTCGGGCACGCCCAACACCGTCGGACAGACGGCGCAGGACATCGCCGGCATCGGCGACGTCAGCGTCGGCCAGCCGTGGAGCGAGACCGCGCACGCGAGCACCAATTACCAGCTGTACACCGGTCCGGGCACCGAGTCGCTCGACACCAGTGTGTTCGTCCGTCCGGCGAACTCGACGTTCGGCAACTCGCCGCGCAACGCCTACTACAACCCGGGCGAGATGCAGTGGGACCTGGCGCTCTTCAAGAACTTCAACGCAGGCGGCAGCCGGCGCATCCAGTTCCGCGCCGAGTGCTTCAACTTCCTGAATCACCCGAACCTCGGTGGCATCGAGTGGAACCCGCTGAACGGCAACTTCGGCCGCATCACGTCGAAGGACGGCAACCGTCGCGACGTGCAGCTCAGCCTGCGCTTCCTCTTCTAGGAAAGCGCAGCACACATGCCCGATGGCCTCCCGAGGCTGTCGGGCGGTTCCGATTGAAGGCGGCGGCCCGGGCTGACCGCTGATTTGAGGGCGAGGCGACGACGGTCGCTTCGCCCTTTTTGATTCCTCCGGGAGCTCGGCCGCGATAGACTCCCACGCACCGTGTTCAGTCTTCGTCAGTCGGCCAGGCGCCGCGTGCTGCCTGCTGCTGGCTCCGACGCCGACGGCACGCCTCGCACCATCGGCCACCGTCACTCTCTATCCGCATCTCACACATCGGGACCACTCTCGGCCCGCGTCACCAGCAACGTGGTCGCCGTTGCTGGCAACGTGTGGCTGGGGGACCCGGACGCGGAGCGCGGAGGGCGACACGGGCGTGACAGGCGCGCGCAGCGACCATTTCAACCGTCTCGAGGCACGGCGCCGTTGGGGCGCAGGGACGGTTCGTCGACAGTGCCACAGGGAGCCGGGGCACCCGGCATTACGACACGAGGAAGGAACGCAAGTTATGGGGAAGGTTGACATGAGGAGGAGCCTGCAATGCCTTCTGGCCTGTGCAGTGCTGCTGCTCGCCGGCACGCCCGCGTTTGCGCAGTTCGAGCGCAGCCGTGTGGCCGGCACCATTCGTGACCAGCAGGGCGGCGTCATGCCCGGCGTCAGCGTCACGGCCACCAACCAGGCGACCGCCCAGGGCGAGTCGGCTGTCACCGACGAATCCGGCTTCTATTCGTTCTCCACGCTGCTGCCCGGTCAGTACACGATCAGCGCGGAACTTCAGGGCTTCAAGAAGGCGACCCGCGCGTCTGTGCAGCTCGACGCCGCCGGCGCCATCACCATCGACTTCACGCTCGAGACCGGCAACCTCTCCGAAGAGGTGACCGTGACGGCCGAAGCCGCGCAGCTGCAGACCGACGTCGCGCTGCGCAAGACGGTGGAAGCCAAGGACATCGAGCAGCTGTCGTTCAACGGCCGCAACCCGATCGGCGTGGCCGGTCTGAAGGCGGGCGTCAGCGGTGGTTCGTTCAACAACTACGGCGCCTTCAGCCTGTCCAACGGCGGCTGGAACATCAACGGCAGCCGTGGCGACGAGAACAACATCTCGGTCGACGGCGCCACTGCCGTCCGTACGCGTTCCAACGGCGCCATCGTCGGCGTCCAGAACGTCGACACCGTCCAGGAAGTCCAGGTCCTCACCGGCAACTACATGCCGGAGTTCGGCCGCGCCAGCGGCGGTCAGGTCCGCATCATCACCAAGAGCGGGTCGAACCGTTTCAGCGGCACCGCCGGCTACTACTACCGCGACGACAAGCTGCAGGCCAACAC
>Ga0335075_10009072_pt1 | contig 15207 bp, 12 predicted proteins | sample Lox_Sample_24_FD_206723 | JGI IMG/M metagenome (GOLD analysis project Ga0335075, IMG submission 206723) | Soil microbial communities from Loxahatchee National Wildlife Refuge, Florida, United States - Lox_Sample_2.4 | ecosystem: Environmental > Terrestrial > Soil > Wetlands | place: USA... | reverse complement strand
TGGGAGACCGCGGCCGCATTCGGGCAGTCCATCACCTTGGACCAGCTGGCGCTGTTCGCCGAGTTCGACGACGACGAAGCGGCCGTCAGCGCGATCATGAACGACATCTGCAACGGCCGCAGCGGTCAGCACGTCGCCGAGCGGCTCCGCCAGGCCCGCGCGGACGAAGCCGCCCGCCGGCAGCTGATCACCGGGTTCGCCGCCGACGGCTACGCCATCGCCGAGACGTTCCCCGAGTCCCGCCAGCTGCTCACCTACCTGGCCCACGACGGGCAGAACCTCACCCCCGAGACCCACGCCACCTGCCCCGGGCGCGCGGTGCACGTCAGCAGCTACACCCCCTCGGCCGTCAACCACTACTGCACCGACCCCGCCGCCCACGGCCACGAGTCCCGCCTCCCCGCCAGCTCCCTGCCCGACCTCCGCCAAAGCGCCGCCGACGACGCCGACGGCGCGGGCGCCCCTGCGGCGCCCGCGCGGGAACCCGCGCCCGACCCGGCGCGGAAGCTGGTGATCGAGGGCAACAAGGCGTGGGCCGCCGCCGCCGCCGTCCGCAGGCGGTGGCTCGCCGGGAGCCTCCCGGCCCGCCGCACCGCGCCGAAGGAGGCGATGCCGTTCATCACCGCCCAGTTCCTGGCCATGCCCGGCCCGGTTCGCGACGTCATCGGGCGCGCGTCCCGCTCCAGCCTGTTCGGCGAGATCACCGGCGGGTCCATCCGGCACGACCAGGACACCGCCGCCTGGCCGGCGGCGCGGCACCCGATCGCGCTGCTGGCCGTGATCGCGGCCTGCTACGAGGACCGGATGGACGGCGACCAGGGAAAGTACACCTGGCGCACCGACCGGTCCTACACCCAGTGCCCCCGCAAGGACGCGGGAGGCTACTTCCAGTTCCTCGCCTCGGTCGGCTACGAGCTGTCCCCGATCGAGCAGGCCGTTGCTAACGGCGTCCCCTACACCGGCGACCAGCCCGCCGACGACCCCGAGGCGGACCCCTCGCCCGACGACTCTGCGGAAGTCGAGGACGCCGACGCTGAGCACGGGGAGGCGCACGACACCAGCGTGGCGCCGCTGGAGTAGCCGCCGGTGCGTGCGGGTGCCGTCATCAGGCGGCACCCGCACGACCGAACGGGACCAATGCTGTCGCCCAAACTCGTCGCCGGCGGTTCCTCCGCCCTGCACGACAGCCAGCAGCGTGAGATCCGGGGCTCCTGTCCAACGGCCGCCGACAGCCGAGATCGCTGGCCGCTCGGCTACGTCGCCCTCAGCCCGATCGGGAATAGCCCGGGCCGCCTTCGGCGTAGGCATCACTCACCTGGCGTACGGCTGGTTCGAGTAAGCCGATTGTCGTCGGCCGCAAGCGGTCGCGGCCTGCTCGCCAGAGCGGTTGCAGAGGACGACTGACTAGGCCGAGGGCAGCCCGAGTTTGTCGAAGAAGGCGCGGTTGCGTTCGGTGGCCGAGTTCACGAGTCTGTCGAAGGACATGACCTCGATGTATGCCTTGTGCGGCTCGTTGAAGCCGAAGTAGCCCATGCCGTCGTGCGTGGGACGCAGCCCGGCGTACTCGCACCGGCTGACCATCGTCGGCGTGAGGTCGGCCAGCACGTAGCAGAACGCCGGCTGATCGCGCGAGGCCGGAATCGGACGCCCTGATGCCGTCATGACTCCGCCGGCCCGCACGCGCTTCACGTAGTCGAGCGTCTGCTGGATGGGATCCTTGTCCTCGGAGGCGTCGTTCCGCATCGGCCGCTTGATCTCCACAACGACGATCGAGGGCAACGGAAGCGTCTCGCCTTCGGCGGCCAGCACCGGGGAGCCGGGCGAGCCGACCAGTCGCATTGCGAGGATGTCGGGCTCCTTCGTTGAGCCCGATCCGGTGATTGGCATGCTCTTGAGGGTCTTGTCCGAGGCGAGGTAGTCGTGGAAGGCGAGGCGCTCGTCGATGATCCACAAGTTCGAGGCGTCGCTGCCGATCTCGTCGGAGTCCGTGCGCATCGGCATGAGCAGCGAGTGGATGGCGTCTTCCCGGGTGTACTTGCCGTGTTCGTTGGTTCGGATGAGCCTGGACAGGGCGTCAAGGATCGCCCGCCGCCGTGAGACGTACGCCGCCAAGTCGGACTGGTTGATATCGGTGACGGTCTTGAGGTAGTCGCTGAGCCGTTCCTGGTAGATCTCCGGAGCCGTGGTGTCAGCTTCGGCGAACACCGTCTGGCCTTGCTGGATGACGTCGGCTTCCAGCTTCTGGAGCTGACGATGCATGAGGAGCTCGAGGTCCTGGTTCTTGATCGACGGGTCCACCGTCAGGCCGAGGAGCTCCAGTCGCGCCAGCACCGGCCGGTACCGCGGCGCCCGGGTGCTTACGAAGTCCCTGATTCGGGCCTTGCCTTCGTCGCGCGCGGCCGTGAGTGCGTCAGACAAGAGCTTCTCGATGGCGCTGAGCACCGCCGATCGGATGTCCTCGAGCGAGATGTCGTCGTCGAGGGTTGCGCCCGCGACCCGGTCGCTGATGTCGAACGCCGTCCGGTCGGCCCGCACCTGGGTGTCGAGATAGCCGGATGAGAGGTAGCAGGCGTAGGTGAACTCGGCTGCAGCCTTGTCCTTGAGCCGGCCGTGGAGGCCGGGGACCTTGCCGGTGAGGTTCTCCTCCAGCACGACGCGGTTCGCGGCGCACCAGTACAGCCGCGGAGTCGGGTTGCGGGTCGACGACTTAAGGCAGAGGCTCGCCATCTCGAATCGCTGACCCTTGACTTCCACACTGGTCAAGGGCAACTCGGAGAAGACGAACTCCTCCATCAGCTGGTTGAGCGAGACGACCTCGTCGTCGACGACGATCACATCCGGGGCGCCGCCGGGCCGCAGGAAATACCAGATGCAGTGTTCGAAGACCTCTCGGGCGATCGCGTCGGCTGACTTGCGAGCGTTCTTCTGGAAGTCCTCCTTGAACCCGTCCAGGCGGACAGCGGTCCCGGCTTCGCTGAAGCCGCCGGGAGAGTCCACGTGCTCGACCTCGCCGGCGATGGAGAACTTGAACCCGCGTGCGCGCAGCTGTCCGTCCTCAGCCGCGTACGCGCTGCGGATGGAGACCTTGTCGAACGCTTTGAGCCACAGCAGCCGGCCCACGCCGCGGCATCCGAGGCCTGCCTTGTAGTCGGTGTCCAGCGTCTCGAACGAGCTCATGTTGTCAGGGGTGAACCCGATGCCGTTGTCTTCAACGACGAAGCCCGTGATCGGCTTCAGCGCCGCACGGCCAGGGCCGGCTGGCTCGAACTCGAACTCCTCCTGTCCGCTGCGCTCGATCGTGACCCGCAGGCGCCCCCGCTCCACCTCATGGCCGAAACGAGCGTCGATCGCCTGGAGCCCGTTGACGACGGCCTCCAGTAGCGGCAGGAGAGAGTGGCTCTTCGGGAGGTTCGTGTTCCGCACTCGTCCTTCGAGCGACGTCTTGAGTGCCATGCTGGCCCCCTCTCGATCCGCAGGTCTTACGACTCTATCGGCGCGCTCCGACAAAAACCGCGCATCCACGGCCCCGCTGGCGGCAGAACAACCCAGGTGGGCGGGTGCTAGCCGGCGCCGCCTGCAGCGCAGCGATCCCTCGCCCGTGGGCCGGGACCTAATCGCCGCGCTGCTTCGGCAGGCTGCGGTTCTCCTTCGGGATGGAGGTCTGCTGCCGCTGGGCGCCCTGCGAGCGGTCTTCGCGGTCGGCCGCTGCCTCCCCTTCGCCGGTCATGGTGCGCCGCCGGCTTGGTCCGCAACCGGGCGGCACGGCGCCGGGCCGCCCGGTGAACTTTCCCCGCCGCTGACGGCAGCTGCATCCGGGCTCGGCTAACCGGTTCCACAGCCCGGGGGAAAGTTCCGCGCCCGGGCCGCCCGGTATGACGTTCCCGGCGCCGGCCGACGCCCTGGGGTGACCGCCGGGAGGCAGCCCCGCCCCCGGCGTCATCCGACAGGAGAACCAGTGTGAACGAACCCTCTTCCCCGGTGCGCGCGGCCGCGATCGACCGCGCCGCCCGGGTGCTCGAGGCGGGCAGGCTCCAGGTGATCGACCGGGACTGGCAGTCCGGCGAGCACCGGCTGGACCTGGTCGCAACCCCCGGAGCAGGCATCCTGGCCGCCGTCGAGGTACGGGACGCCCCGCCCGCCGCCAAGGGCGCCGACGTCCCCGCGGTCAGCGCCACGGCGCTCAGCGAGGACCGCGCGCCCGGCGGCTGGCCGACGCCGCCCGCGAATGGATGCGCGGTCACGGCGACCCCTACGACGACCTGTGGCTGGTCATCGCGACGGCCACCCCCGGCGACCCCGCCACGGACGCTCCGGAGGTGGCCTGAAATGCGCCCTCTGGCCCGGCGCGCGCCGCATTCAGTTGCCTGCGGCCTGCGGACGGGAGGGATCCGGTGAGCACCACGATGGCAGACGACGGCGAGCGGATCGCCCGCGCGGAGCTCACCTGGCTCGCCGACCCCGGCGACCGGCGCCTGGGCGCCCTCGTCCGCTCGATCGGCGCGGCGCCCGCCATGACACTGATCCGCACGGGACGGTTTCCCGCTGACGCGCGGCCCGATCCGGCCCCGGCCGACCAGCGGACGATGAGCCGGTGGCGGGCGGCGCTGGAGAGGGTGCCGTCTCGCGGCGACGTCGAGCGGGCGCTGGGCGGCCCGCCGCGGCTGGTGCACCCGGGGTGCGCAGAGTGGCCCGACGGAATGGACGGCCTCGGGAACGCCGCGCCGATCGCCTTGTGGGCGGCCGGGGTAGCGGATCTGCGGTCCTCTTGCCGGCGGTCGGTCGCGGTGGCCGGGGCGCGGGCCGCGACGGCGTACGGGTCCTACGTCGCGGCCGAGTTCGCCTCCTCGATCGCCGCCCGGGGATGGACGGTGGTGTCGGGCGGGGCGTTCGGCGTCGACGCGGCCGCGCACCGGGGCGCGCTCGGCGCCAACAGGGTGACCGTCGCGGTGCTGGCGTGCGGAGTGGACGTTGCCTACCCGGCCGGCCACGTCGAGCTGCTGGAGGCGATCGCCGCCCAGGGCGTGATCGTGAGCGAGCAGTCGCCTGGGCGGACTCCCAGCAGGCTCAGGTTCCTGGCCCGAAACCGGATCATCGCCGCCCTCGCGACCGGGACCCTGGTTGTGGAGGCGGGCGAGCGCAGCGGGGCCATGGCCACCGCGCGGCACGCCCGCGACCTCGGCCGGCCGCTGATGGCGGTGCCCGGCCCGGTCACCTCAGACCTGTCGGCGGGATGCCACCGCATCATCCAGGACTGGGGTGGGTCCCTGGTCACCAGCGCCGCCGACGTCATCGGCTCGCTCACCGAGGCCCGCACCGACCCGGCCGGCTGAGCCGCCTTCCCCCTCGCAGCCCCAGGGCCATCGGCCCTGGGGCTGCTCCAACTTCCGGTCTCGGAGGACTGAGATGACCGAACTCGAACCCGACCATGCCGGGCGACGACGCGGGCGTCTGGAAGGCGCGCGCGCCGGGCGGCGCGCACCGCCCGCCCGGCGGCCGCGCCGACCGGCATGACCCGATGACCCCGCCCGGTCCCAGGGCACGGCCGGCTGTCAACCGTGCCTTGACACCCCGGTGGCGCACGCGGGTGACGGAGAACGACGAGTACGCCGCGTTCGCGCGCCGCGTCCTGCGCGGCTGGGCGCGGCGGGTCGCCGCAGGAGATATCGACGCGATCGCGGACATGGCCGCGGCGATCGGCGAGCTGGAGGACGCGCTGCGGGTGGCCGTCGCCGGGCTGCGCCGCAAGGGCTACAGCTGGGCCGACATCGGCGACCGGCTCGGCGTGACCCGCCAGGCCGCCCAGCAGCGATGGCGCGCAGGGGGCCGGGACTGACCCGCCCCTGCCCACCGCGGCCCGGTCGGCCGCCTCCCCGACGGCGGTCACCGTACGCCGCCGCGGCGGGCGCGCAACCGGGCGGGAACCAGGGCGCCCATACTCGCCTCCGCCGCCCGGCGTGCGCCCCCGCCTTCCCGGCGGCGTCACCCGGGACCGCCGGGAGGCGGCCCCGCCCCCGGCCTACCGGAAGGAGCAATCGCCATGCTCGTCAAAGAAGCGCTCGCCGAGGCCGCCAGCCGGAAAGCGGTCGAATACCTAAAAGACCGCAGGTTGCGGATCTTGGACCGGAACTGGCGCTCCGGCAGCGACATCCTGCCCCTCGTCGCGGTCGAACGCCACACCTTCGTGGTCGTCGACCTGCGCGTCCACGCCGGGACCCGGCACGCAACCCCTCTCGAGACCATCAGCGCGGACCGGCGGCAGCTGATGCGCCGGCTCGGCGCCAGCTGGATGTCCGCGCACGGGGTCCGGTTCGACCAGATCCGCATCGACGTCGTGGGATTGCTCCAGGACGGGCAGGGCGGGTTCACCATCGAGCACATCCGGGCGGTGGGCTAGATGACCGCCGGCGCCCGCGCCGCCGCGCTAACCGGGATCGACGGCCACCTGGTCGATGTCGAAGCCGACGTCGACCCGGGGCTGCCCGCCACCGTGCTTGTCGACCTGCCCGACACCGCTCTGCGCGAGACCCGGGACCGGGTGCGCGCCGCGATTATCAATAGCGGCGAGCGCTGGCCCGACGCGAAGATCACCGTCGCCCTGCGCCCGGCGACGCTGCCCAAGCGCGGCTCCGCCTACGATCTGGCCATCGCGGTCGCCATCATGGCCGCCAACGGCGACCTGCCCGCACCGCCCGAGGGGGTGATGTTCCTCGCCGAGCTCGGGCTCAACGGGCGGCTCCGCCCGGTGCCCGGCGTCCTGCCCGCAGCCCTGGCCGCAGCGGGCGCCGAGATCACCACGATCGTCGTCGCGACGGCGAACCAGGCCGAGGCCGGCCTGGTTCCGGGCCTGACCGTGATCGCGGCGGAAAGCCTCACCGAGGTCGCCGGCTGGCTGCGCGGGGGCCCTCCTCCTCACCGGGAGCCGCCAAGCCCCGGCTGCGGCGACGATCCCGTCCCACCGCAGCCGGACTTGGCGGACGTCCCCGGGCAGGCCGAGGCGCGGCGGGCGCTGGAGGTCTGCGCGGCCGGCGGCCACCACCTGTCGCTGCTCGGACCGATGGGAGCGGGCACGACGATGCTGGCCGAACGGCTGCCGTCGATCCTGCCCCCGCTGGAGGCCGCTGCAGCGCTTGAGGTCGCCTCGATCCGCTCGGTGGCCGGGATGCGGCCGCCCGGGACTGGGCCGGTTACGACCCCGCCGTTCGTCGCCCCGCATCACACCTGTTCGAAGGCGGCGATGGTCGGCGGCGGGTCCGGACTGATCCGGCCGGGCGCCGCGTCGCTCGCACATCGGGGCGTGCTGTTCCTGGACCAGGCGCCGGAGTTCCACCGGGACGTGCTGGACGCGCTGCGGCAGCCGCTCGAGTCGGGGAAGGTGGTGATCGCCAGGGCATCTGCGCAGGCGACGTTCCCCGCGCGGTTCACACTGGTCCTCGCCGCCAGCCCGTGCCCCTGCACCGAGACGCCGACCGCCGCGCGGGAGGGGACGGGTTGCCGGTGCTCGCCAGCGGAGCGGCGGCGCTACCTCGGCCGGCTGTCGGGGCCAGTGCTGGACCGGGTCACCGTGAAGGTCTTCCTGCAGCCGGCCAGCCGCGAGGGCCTGCTGGCTGGCCGCGCGTCCGGCGAGCCGTCCGTCGTGGCCGCCGGGCGGGTCGCGGCGGCGCGGGAACGGTCAGCGGCCAGACTGGCCGGGACCCCGTGGCGGCTGAACGGCGAGATCCCAGGCCCTCGGTTGCGCCGGGCGTTCCCGCCGGCGGCCGGGTCGCTGAGGCCGCTCGAGCGGGCGATGGAGCTGGGTCGGGTATCAGCGCGCGGAGCGGAACAGATCGTCGGCGTCGCGTGGTCCCTCGCCGACCTCGCCGCCAAAGACCAGCCAGGACCCGACGAGATTCACGTGGCGATCGAACTCTGGCTAGGACCGACCTCCGCAAGTTCGTGAAGGCTGCGCGGTAAGCGGCAGGAGGCCCGCGGATCGCAGTCCCGTTGAACGACTGGCGGATCTGCGGAGTTCGGGCGCCCATCCTGAGTCACCGTGGCCTGCTAGGAAAATCAAAAAGGACTTCCGCCCGATCGACCGGGCCGACTCGGCAATGGCTCTGCGATCTCAGTTATGCAGGAGATACACCGACCGCGGCCCCTACCCGGCCTGGGCGAATGACAGCCGGCCGATGATCCCTGGGCATAATGCACCCGCGAGCTGGTCCTAGGGCCCGAGCGCGCCGACCGCGCCCGGGTTCACCACCATGAGAACGCCGTCGCAGTGAGACTGGATGTTCTATGAATCGCAGGAAGCCTGCGTGGACTTGGGACGGCGCCACGATGTGGTCGGCGGTATGGACGTCCAGCACGTGCCGAGGGTCATCACCGTAGGCGATATCGCGTGTAACAGAGCTCATAGCAGCAGGCTAAAGCTCAAACCGTCGGCAGTACCAACACAAAGCTACGAATGCAGCAATCGAATAGTGAGATAGGAGTTTGTCGCAGCGGATTCATACCGAGGCGTGTGATCGGGCGTAGACAATTCGGGCTTGCGGGATTAGCGAAAGGTCAGAGCGGCAGCGCGACGGACGCCGATAGTGCTTCGACGGGCCACCGCGGACCGCCGCACGACCAGCAGCGCCGTCGCCGTCCCGGCGAAGATGGCGACCGCCATCGCCGCCAGGAACAACCCCAGCCCCGGGATGAGCGGCTCGATTCCCCAGCCCAGGCCGATCGCCGCGCCCTGGGCGTTGATGAGCCAGTAGGCCGCCGCCAGACCCACGATGGTGCCGGCCAGCACGCCGACCGCGGCCAGCAGGCCGACGGCGGCGATGAAGGTCGCCGTCACCTGGGCCGGCGTCAGGCCCATGGCGGCCAGTACGGCGGCCTCGGGCAGGTGATCGCGGAGTCCGGCCCTGGTCGCCGTGACCAGGTTCGCGAGCCCGAGAACGGCCAGCAGCAGCACGGAGATCACGATGATCAGCCGCAGCAGGCCGAGTCCGTCGGCGGGGTTGGGGGTTGGCTGGACGTTCAGCCGGCCCCGCGAGGCGGCCCGCAGCTGCGCCGCGACCCGCTCCGGGGTCGCGCCGGGCTTCAGGATGACGCTGTAGAACTGGGGCAGCGCCCCGATGTCGGTCAGCGCGTCCACCGGGAAGTCCAGGACCTCCCCGTCGCCCGTTGGGTCGATCACCTCGCCCACGATCTGGAAGACGACCGGGTCGCCGTTGATCGTGACCCACACGCTGTCGCCGACCCGCACCCCCAGCTCGGCCAGCAGCCGCTGGCTCGCCACCGCTTCCCCGGCCTGCTGGTAGAGGCGGCCGTCCACGATCCGGAACGGAAACGGCTGGGCCAGCCGGCCCATCGCCCGGGCGGTGAACGTGCCCGCCTGCCCGGGCAGCGGGACCTGGAACTCGGCCCCGGGGTAGGCGGCCTGGACGGAGCGGTTCCGCAGCAGCAGCGGCAGCGTCGCCTGCATGGTCCCGGCTGACCTCGGGTAGGCGGTCAGCGCTGCAACGCTAATCTGGTCCGGGTCCCGGCTGAGACCGTCAATCGTGGCCCAGGAGGCAAGCGCGACCGTGGCCAGCGCCATAGGGATGGCCACCCCAACGATCGTCAACGTCGCCTGCGCCCGTCGGGTGAACGCGTCGCGGGCGCCGAGAACGAGCGGGGCCGGGAGGCGGGCCAGCAGCCCGACCCGAGCCAGCCGGGAGAGCTTCCCGCGCGCCGACGGCGCCGTTACCGCCGCGGTCGCCGGGACCCGGGCGGCCCGCCCGGCCTGGACGGCGGTAGCGACGGCGACCGCGGCCACCGTGCAGACCGCGATCAGCGCCCACAGTCCCGTGGGCAGCGGGGCGAGCGTGACCGGTGCGCCGCCCGGGGCGTACTGGAAGGGGGGTGTGGCCCGCGACAGCACCCAGGCCAGGATGGTGCCAGCACCCGTGCCGGCGACGGCGAGCAGCAGGTTCTCGCCGAGCAGGGCGCCCGCTAGCTGACGGGGGGTAAATCCGATCGCCTTGAGCATCGCGGTCGACTGGCGCTGGGCGACCGCCCGGGCCGCGGTCACGTTGGCGAGGGCGCAGGCGGCGGCGCCCAGCGCGATCAGGCCGAACAGGCCGAGGAACTCCCCCAGCAGCCAGCCGTCGGACGCCATCGCCTCGCTGACCTGTCGCCAGCTGACCGACTGGAGGAGGTTCTGCGGCTGCACGGCGCTGGATACCTCGTTGACGGCGTCGGTGACGCAGACCGGGCAGCGGTTGGCCAGTCGCAGGCCCACGACTTCCTCCGCCGTGCCCGGCTGGAGGTCCACGCGGTGCAGGAGCGCGGGTGTCACCCAGACCAGGCCGGGCGTCCACTGCGGGTAGGGAATCTGCGCGGAGGTCTCGGCGATTCCGACGACTTGGGCGCTGACCGTGCGGTGGCCCGAGCCGGGGAGGCTGATCGGCGAGCCGATCGCCAGGCGGGCCGCGGCCGCAAACGACGCCTCCACCACCACCCCGTCCGGGCGGGCGGGGCTAAGCCAGGAGCCGTCGACGATGAGCGGCGTGAGCATGGCCGGGGCACCGACGGGCATGGCGCGCAGTTCGACTTGGGGGGGCGTCGCGCCTACTTCAGCCGCGCTGTCCTGCCCGGCCGTGCCGTCTTGCTCAAGCGTCGCCGGGCCGGCCACGACTGGCTGGCTCGCTGCCCGCACCCCGGGCAGCGCGCCCAGGCGGTCGGCGGGTGTCCCGGCGGCGAGGTAGACGACGACATCCGGGCCGCTGGTCTGGTCGTAGAGGCCGAGCCAGGGGCTGTCGGCCCCCTCGAGCAGCATGGCCGCCAGCACCAGCGAAGCGACCACCCCGGCAACGATGGCCGCGGTGAAGGCGGCCTGTCCCCAGTGGGCGCGCAGGTCGCTGCTCACCCACCGCCATGCGGCCCGCACGTGGTCAGCCCCAGCGCAGCGGGGCGAGCGGGCTGGCGTCGCCGCCCGGCCGGGAGCCGGACACCGCCATCGGCGCGTCGTCGCAGATCATGCCGTCGAAGAGGTTAACGATGCGATCGGCCTGGGTGGCCACCCGGGCGTCATGGGTGACCAGCACGATCGCCTGCCCCTCCGCGTGCGCCTGCCGGAGCAGCTTGAGCACCTCGGCCGTGCTGCCGCTGTCCAGATTCCCGGTTGGTTCGTCGGCCAGCAGCAGGCCGGGCTTGTTGGCGAGGGCGCGGGCGAGCGCGACCTTCTGCTGCTCGCCACCGGACAGCCGGCCGGGCGCCGTCCGGGCCTTGGCCGCCAGGCCAAGCTGCTCCAGGAGCTCCTCCCGGCGGACGCGGGCCTGCCGGGCCGTCCCCCCCGCCAGCAGCACGGGGAGTTCGACATTGTCCGCCACCGTCATCGTGGCCAGCAAGTTGGCGGCCTGGAAGACGATGCCGATGCCGCGTCGGCGGCGCACCGCCCAGGCGGTCGGCGACAGACGGTCCGCCCGCTCGCCGCCCAGCCAGATCTGCCCGCTGGTGGGCTGCTCGAGGCCCCCGATGACGTGCAGCAAGGTCGACTTGCCGGACCCCGACGGCCCCATCATGGCGACGAACTCGCCGGCCTCCACGACCAGGTTCACCCCCCGCACGGCCCGCACGGTTCCCCCGTCAGCGTGATAGTCCTTCACCAGGTCTCTGGTGCACAGCAGGGCGAGCGGGGCGGGGCTCATCTCACGTCAGCTCCTTCTGGCTCTTGTGCGGCCAGTCATACCAGTGCCTCCTGGCATCTTTGCAGCCATTGGAGGTCAGCCTGCAAGTGAAGGTGCTGCCCCTCGATCGCCAGCCGCGCGGTGACGTCGCGGCGGTCGGTCGTCTCCTGGAGGTCGGCCAGTACGCGCAGCTGTGCATAGTAGTAACGGCGCTGCCGGTTGATGAGCTCCATCCGATCGGCCAGCCCGGCCTGCGGCGCCAGAGCCAGCTTAATGAAGAAGTCGTCGCGGCCGCGCGGCCCCTCGCCCTGCTCGTCGACCCACGCGGCCACTGCCTCGCGGCCCTGCGGGGTGAGCTCGTAGACCTTCTTGTTGGGGCGGCTGCCCTGCTCTACATCCTCACTGCAGACGAGGCCGTCGGCCTCCATCCGCTTGAGCGTGACATATATCTGCCCGATGTTCGGTGATGGGTAGGCTCCGCCGAACGTCTGCTCGAGGGCGAGCTTTAGCTCATACCCATGGGCCGGTTCCTTGGCCAGCAGTGCCAGCAGGTGCTGCCGCATGCTCCTGATCTCCTCCGGGCGGGGCCGCTCTCCTGGTGTGGCCGCCCCGTCATCACACTACTCCAGTTCCTACCTAACGGGTAGGTAGCGAGGCGGTTGAGCAATCCCGCCCAACCAGTACGTCGCTAGGAAAAGAACGGTTGACATATACCTAACATGTGTACATAACATGTATGTAAGAAACCCGGCGAAGGGGGCAGGCGCGATGGCACGCAGGGGACGCGGCGCGCAGGCCCGCCGCTCGCTCGCGCGCCGCGCCGCGCCCCTCGCCGTCGCCGCCGGCGGCCTGGCCCTGGTGGCCGGCTGCGGGCTCCTGCCGGCGCCCCCGGGGGAGCTGGGCTCCGCCAGCCAGTCCTGCGGGTCCGGCTCCACGATCACGTTCGCGATCGGCCCGGACGACGTCGGCTGGCTCCAGCCGATCATCGCCCGCTGGAACGCGGCGAACCGGCACGACCCGGTCACGGCGCTGTACCTGCCGCAGACGTCCAACGGCCAGCTCGCCACGCTGGTCGCGAACCTCCAGGCCGGCAGCTGCCAGTACGACGTGATCGATATGGACGTCGTCTGGACGGCGATGTTCGCCAGCAACCACTGGATCATCCCGCTGAACGACTTCAGCACCAACGGCTTCCTGGCGCCGGCCGTCAACACGGCCCGGTACGACGGCCAGCTCTACGCGGTCCCCGACTACACCAACGCCGACCTGCTGTACTACCGCACCGACCTGGTGAAGAAACCGCCCGCCAGCTGGGGGCAGCTCGCGGCCGAGGCCGAGCGGCTGAGCCGGGCCGACCATCTGGGCGGCTACGCCGCCACGCTGGCGCCGTACGAGGGCCTCACGGTCAATTTCACCGAGGCCCAGCAGTCGGCGGGTCCCCCGTTCCTCACCCCGGACGGGCCGAACGTCTCGGTGAACGCGAAGCAGGCCCTATCCGCCCTCGACTTCCTGGTCGACGGGGTCAAGGACGGCTGGATCCCGTCCCAGGACCTCACCTACGAGGAGACCCAGGCGCAGGACGCGTTCCTGGCCGGGCAGTTCGCGTTCCTCAACATGTGGCCGGATGTGTACACGGCGGCGGACACGCCCGGCCCCGGGAACAAGGTCTACGGCAAGGTCGGGGTGACCGTGCTACCGGGACCGAGCGCGCTCGGCGGCGCGAACCTCGCGATCAGCGCCTACTCCAGGCACCAGGCGGAGGCGCTCGACTTCATCAGATTCCTTACCGACGCGCAGAACGAGCGGGTCATGTTCACCCAGGGCGGCTTCCCCCCGGTGCTCGCGGAGCTGTACCGCGATCCGCTCCTGCGCACTCGGTACCCCGACCTCAGCTGGGTGCTTGACGCCATCGAGCACGCCCAGCCGCGGCCCGCCACCGCCACCTACGAACAGGCCAGCCAGACCATATTCGGCCAGGTGGAGGCCGCGCTGCGACAGCAGGAGACGCCGCCGCAGGCCGTCCAGGCGATGTCGGCCCAACTGGCGCGGCTTATCGGCGGCGGCTAGCAGGCGCCCCCGCCCCTGCGCAGCGGCCGGGTCGGCCTCCCCGACCTCCTCGGCCAGCCCCGCCCTGCCCAAATACCTCACTGAATGAAACCAAATGGATACAGAGTGAAAGGTTAACCCCGAAAATGAGACAGACCCAACGACGCCGCGCGAGTACCGCGCTGCTCGCCTCCATGGCCGCCCTCCTCGCGGCGGGCGCGGCCGCCTGCTCCAGCGGCGGCGGCAGCTCAAGCACCGCCTCGGCCGGCAGTGCAGCCAGCGGCAGCCAGACGATCGTGTTCGCCGAGTCCGGCCTCGGCACCGAGGGCCAGCAGACCCAGGTGGCGATCAACAACTTCGAGAAGCTCAACCCGAACATCAAGGTGGACGTGCAGGTGCTGTCATCCAACTCGACCACGTACCTGTCCCAGCTTGAGCACGACTTCATCGCGGGCTCGTCGACGCCGGACGTGTTCGAGTCCGACGTGACCTACCCGGCCAAGTTCGCCCAGGCAGGCTGGGACCTCCCGCTGACCCAGTTCCACGTCAACACCAGCCAGTTCTTCTTGACCGAGGTGGCGGCGGGCACGTACAGCGGCACGCTCTACGGGGTGCCGTGGGTCGACAACCCGGAGGGGGTCTATTACCGGACGGACCTGATCAAGACCCCGCCGACCAGCCCGGCCCAGGTGGTCAGCGATGCCGAGGCGGCGCTGAAGGCCGACCGGCAGCTGAAGGAGGGCCTCGCCTTCGAGGCCGACAAGTACGAGGGCGCGATCACCGCCTTCCTCACCGTCGACTCGGCGTTCGGCGGCAAGCTGGACCCCGACGACATCGACACGCCCGGTAACGTCGCCGCGCTGAACTGGCTGCACAACGCGATCTACGTCAGCCACATCGCGCCCACCGCGGTCACCGGCTGGGAAGAGGGCCAGGTCGAGTCGGAGTTCAACTCGGGCTACGCCGCCCTCGCGGTCAACTACCCGTTCGGGTGGGCGCAGCCGATGGCGGCGTCGGTGAAGGGACACGTCGGCTACATTCCGTTCCCGGCCGGCCCGGGCGGGACCCCGGGCGCGGCGCTCGGCGGCGAGATGCTCTCGATCAACGCCAAGACCCAGCACGCGGCGGCGGCCTACGAGCTGATCCAGTACCTGACCAGCCCGTCGGTCGAGACCGCGCGAGCAATCGCCGTCGGCGACCCGCCGTCCCTCCCCGGCGCCTACACTTCCCAACTGCTCTCCGCGGCGCCCTACTTCGCCGACGTAAAGACGCTCAACGGCTACGCAGCGCCGCGCCCGGTGAGCCCTAACTACCTGGCCGTCTCGGCCGACCTGCAGACGCTGTTCTCCTCGGTCTACGCCAACCCCGCCGCCAACGCCGCCTCGTCGGCGTTCTCAGCCGGGGCCGCCTCGATCAAGTCCGACGCGAACGCGACGCCGGGCAGCTAGTCGACCGATGGCTGACAAGGTCACGGCGCCCGGCGGGGGGGCCCCCCACCCCGGCCGCCCCCCCGGGGGCCGGG
>Ga0335075_10009071_pt1 | contig 15209 bp, 13 predicted proteins | sample Lox_Sample_24_FD_206723 | JGI IMG/M metagenome (GOLD analysis project Ga0335075, IMG submission 206723) | Soil microbial communities from Loxahatchee National Wildlife Refuge, Florida, United States - Lox_Sample_2.4 | ecosystem: Environmental > Terrestrial > Soil > Wetlands | place: USA... | reverse complement strand
ACGCAGGCGCAAGCCGAGTATCTGGCAGCGCTACTCAACTCTCCTACGGCGCAGGCGTTCTACAGGGCATTCGTATTTTGGGACACCAAACGCCCAATTACTGCCGATTTGCTGCGCCGCCTGGACTTACGGCGCATCGCAGAGGAGACTGAATCGAAGGAGAAGTTCAATTCGCTCTTTGACAAACCGGAGCGCCGTTTGTTTGTCTGAAAGTGAGCTTGTTCCCGCACGTCGCATACTGACTCTGGCAGACACCTGATCCACAATGCCGTCAATGTTTCTCCAGCCACGTCCGCACGTCGTCGATGACCGCATTGGGCGTCGAGGTGCCGGCGGTGAGGCCAACAAGCGAGCAATCGACGAACCACTCCGGCCGCAGCTCGGCGGCGCTGGCGACGAGATGCGCCGGCCGGCCCAGGCTGCGGGCCAATTCGACGAGTTTACGGCTATTATTACTATCGGGACCGCCGACGACGATCACTACATCCGTCTCGGCCGCCAGATCGCGCAGCGATTGCTGGCGATCCTTGGTCGGCTGGCACACCGTATCGATGAAGTGAAGGTCCGTGTCCGGAAAGCGCCGCCGCATCGCCCCGATCAGCTCATGCACCCGCTCCAGCGGCTGCGTCGTCTGCGCTACCGCACCCAGCCGCACATCCGGCTCGCGCTCGATTCTCTCTGCGAGTTGATCCAGATCCGTCTCGGTTTGCACAATGGTGCAATCGTCGAGATCGCCGACCAGGCCGCGCACCTCGACGTGCTGGGGTTGGCCGATGACAACGGGGTGTCGTCCCTCGGCCACGAGACGCGCCAAGGCGCGATGGGCGCGCGTCACCAACGGGCAGGTGGCGTCGTGGACGGCGAGTCCGCGCTCGCGCAGCTCCTGACGCACGCGGTCGGCGACGCCGTGGGCCGTCAGCAGAACGGCCGGCGTGCCGATGTCTTCCTGACGTTGGACGCGGAAGGCGCCGGCGGCGTCGATTTGAGCGACCACGTCCGGATTATGGACGAGATCGCCGAGAATGGTCAGCGGCCCCTGGCTCGTCAAATCCAGGGCCAAATCGATGGCGTCGCGCACGCCGAAGCACATGCCGAGATGTTCCGCTAGACGTACTTGCATGATCGGCCTCCATTTCTCCGTTTCCGATGGGGTTAACGACGCTTCTGCGAAGCGTCGCTAACCGGCTCAGGCGCGGTTCCGGCCGCGGCCTTGCTGCACGATGATTTCCAGGTGATCGAGATAGTTCGTGAACGCCTGGCGGCCGGCGCGGGTGAGCTGGCAGCTCGTTTGCGGCCGGCGGCCGATGAATTGCTTGTCGATGGCGAGGTAGCCTTTTTCTTCCAGTTTTTGCAGATGGACGCTGAGATTGCCGTCGGTCATGCCCAGGGCGTCGCGCAGCTCGGTGAAGGTGAGGCGCGGCGCCGCCGCCAACGCCGACACGATGGCCAATCGGCCGCGCTCGTGCAGCAGCGGATCGAGTTCGTCAAAGAGACGTTTGAAGGCATTCACAGGATTGTCCCTTGTTAGCGCTTCAAGCTGGTTCATCATGCCACCGAACGATACAGACGGACGGCGCGCTCGCGCCGCTCCTCGCTCAAAAGCGCGAAGCCCAAAAGCAGATGCCCCGCACCAAATGCAACGGCCATCATGACGATGGCCCAGCCCGTTCCCAGCGCCAGCGTCAGCGCTCCCAGGCCGAGCATGGCGCCGCCCAGCCAACGGATGCCCGCCGGCGCGTAGGCCGAGGTGGCCAGCGACCCTTGGCCGTAACACAGCATCCACACGCCGGGCAGCCACAGATGCTCGCCGCGCACGAAGAAGAACAGCGTCAGCGCCGCGGCCGCCGCCAACGACGGCGCCAGGGCCAACAGGACCATGCGCGTCTGCCGCGTCCACACGCGCTCGCCGACTTCCCGGCCGCGCAGCAGCGTGCCGACGAAGGAGCCTGTCAGCGAGCTGGCGAAGACGAAGCCCCATACAGACGCGAAGGAAACCGGATCGCCGGCATCGAGAATGCAAAACGCCACGGCGCCAAGGATGGCGAGCGTGCCGGCCGCCAAACTGGCGCCGGCCGTCAGCAGCCGATACTGACACGTCCGCTCCATGAGCGTGCGGATCACTTCCAGTGTGTGCGCGGCTTGTCGTGGGTCCATTCCGACCTCCGTACAAATGGGTTTGTCAGACAAAGTAATCTACACGGCGATTGGCCGGCTGTCAAGTGCAAGCGGACAAGGGATCATTTCGCGCCGGCGCGGGCAAGGACGCTCGCCAATGTCACCGGCTTGCCGCCTTGCCGTTTGCTCTCGTCGGCCGCCTCCATGAAGGCGTAAATCTCCAGCGTCTCCTCGGCCGTCATCGGCGCTTTGCCGCTGTCGAAGAATTTGCAGATTTCGACCACGAGCGGCTCATAGCCGTCGTTGCGGCCGCACGGCCCAATCATTTTCGTACCGAACACCGTCGCGCCGTAATCGGATTTGCCCTTGCGGATGCCGCGGAAGGTGCCGGTGCGGCCATCTTTCCATTTACCCGTCACAAACTCTGCATTATCTGTTTCCAGCCGCGTCACCGATTCGCAGCCCGGCCCCATGATGGTGAACAGCGTTTCGACGCCGTGGATGCCGTACCAGAACAGATCGGGATGATGCGGTTCCAGACTGCATGGCCCGTAGGCGTCGCAGCCAAGGATGGCGCCGAACTTGGCATCGTCGCGGACGCCCCGGATGCCGGGACTGAAACGCAGCGACGAGCTAGAGAAGCAGGGCGTGCCGGACTCTTTGGCCAAGCGATAAATCTCGACGGCATCGGCCAGTGAGCCGGCCACCGGTTTGTCGATGAAGACCGGCTTTTTCGCCCGCAATACCGGCTTGACCTGTTCCAGGTGCGGCCGGCCGTCCACGCTTTCCAGCAACAACACGTCCACTTTTTTCAGCAGCTCATCGATGGAATCGACGATCTCGACGCCATACTTGTCGTGGAGCGTTTTCGTGAAGCCTTCAACGCGGTCCTTGCTGGCGGGGATGTCCGCACTACCGCCCGGATACGCAGCGACGACGCGCACACGAGACAGAACGCCCTTGGCCTTGGGATTGTTCAGAGTCTGCGTGAAGGCGACGACGTGCGACGTGTCCAGTCCGATGATGCCGGCCCGCAGCGGCGGCTTGTCGTCGCCGCGCACGGACAGAGGAATGAACACGATCGGCAAGAGAGCAAGTGTGGAACGGTGCATGATGTTGTCCTCGTGTGTAATGCGTGCAGGGTGCCATCCTATCCACAAACGGCCGCGCGGCAATTGTTAATTCTTGATTTGGCCGAGCAAACTACGAATAAAACGACCCGGAAGCGTCAGCGACGGATTGTCAGTCATTGCTTATGTTTCCGGTCTGCTACAACAGACCGAGCGCAATGGTCCCGATCGCCATTGCGCAGTTCGCGGAGGTACTCATGACTGCCAAGCCCTATGATCCGACACTGAAAACGCTGGTCGAAATCGAGCCGGAATCATGGCCGGTCTTGTTCGGCTATGCCAAAGCGGCGACGGAGGCGATCGACGCCGACATCGCCACCGTCAGCGGCGCCGCCGATAAGGTGCTGCGCGTGGCCGGTGATCCGGCGTATCTGCTGCACCTGGAGTTCGTCTCCGGCCATGATTCATCGACGCTGCCGAATACGCTGTTGATGCGTAACAGCTTACTGGGGCATCGTCATGAATTTCGCGTGCGCAGCGGCGCGGTGCTGCTGCGCCCCGAATCGGATTCGCCGCAGCTGACAGGAATGTACGAGCGCCGCTTTCCCGGCGAGGAACCGTATCTGACGTTTCGCTATGCGGTAGTGCGCGTGTGGCAGCTTCCACCAGAGCCGCTGTTGACCGGCGGATTGGCCCTGTTGCCGCTGGCTCCCATTAGTGCGGTGACAGAAACCGAGCTACCAGGCATAATAAAGCGGATGGAGCAACGCTTGAGCAGCCGCCGTGGGCGCAAGCAAGCTCCGGTGGTATGGGGAGCGGCCTATATCCTGTTGGGATTGCGCCACTCGCCGGCTCTGGCGGCGCAACTATTCCGAGGAGTGATGTCCATGAAAGAGTCTTCGACGTATCAAGCCATTCTGGAAGAAGGGCGACAGGTAGGACTCGCAAAAGGACGAACTGAAGGAGCGGTGGCCGAGGCGAAAAAAATGCTGCGGCTTCAGGGCGATGATGCCTTCGGCGCCCCGGATGCCCGAACGGCTGCCGTCATTGAGCGGATCAACGATCTGGCGCAATTGGAAGATTTGGGTCGGCGTATGCGTTCCGCAACCAGCTGGCACGACTTGCTCGGTCCATTGGCCGCCGGTTCGCGCAAAGGACGACGGCGGCAGTCTCCCTAACGGCGCTGCCGGATTGATCGCCGAGAGCGTGCTTATCGAGTGAGGAGAAAAGCCGGGTCGCCGCTCCCAATGCAGCAGAATAAGTTGATTTGGAGAGCGGCAAGACGCCGCAGAGGATCGCCCGTTCGTTCTCGGAGATCCATACTATGTCTGCTCGCATCATTCGCACTTTTGCCGCTGCCGAAGCGCTCAGCAAGGTTGCCGCTTGGGAGTTCGTTCACTGTGCCGGCGAAGCTATCGCCGCGCGCGGACGGTTCACCGTCGCCCTGTCCGGCGGCTCGACGCCGAAACGACTCTATCATCTCCTGACCAACGAGCCGTTCCGTAGCCAAGTCGATTGGGGCCGCGTCGAAATTTTTTGGGGCGACGAGCGCTGCGTGCCGCCGGACCACGAAGATTCCAACTACCGCATGGCCCGCGAGGCGATGCTGGCGCATCTGCCCATTCCTGCCGAGCACGTTCATCGCATCGAGGCCGAGCGCTCCGACCGCGACGCGGCTGCGCGCGACTATGAGGCGATCCTCGCCCGTGTCTTCGGCGTCAGTGCCGGCGCGGAGCCGCCCGCCCTCGATCTGCTTCTCATGGGCATGGGTCCGGACGGACACACCGCCTCATTGTTCCCGCATACCCAAGCGCTCGACGAGACCAGTCGTTGGGTCGTTGCCAATCACGTCCCCCAGCTCAACACCGATCGCCTGACGCTGACGCAGCCGATCCTCAATCGCGGCCGGGAAGTGCTGTTTCTCGTGGCCGGCGCCGACAAGGCGGAGCGGTTGGCCGAGGTGCTGGCCGGTCCCGCCGATCCGAAGCGCTTGCCGTCGCAATCGATCCAACCGGACGGACAGCTGGTCTGGTTCGTCGATGCCGCCGCCGCCGCCCGTTTGCCGCCGTCCTTCGCCCGTGAAAATGTGCAAGGATAATGATATGAGTCCACTCGTCGTCAAGCTGGCTCCGTCCATTCTCGCCGCCGACTTCGCGCGGCTGGGCGAGCAAGTGCGCGCGGCCGAACAGGCCGGCGCCGACCGCATCCACGTCGATGTCATGGACGGCCATTTCGTGCCCAACATCACGATGGGTCCGGTCGTCGTCAAGGCACTGCGGCCCATCACGAAATTGCCGTTGGAAGTTCATCTGATGATCGAGGAGCCGATCCGCTTCCTCGACGCCTTTGCCGAGGCCGGCGCCGATTCGATGCTGGTCCACGTTGAGAACGCAGTCAATCTGCATCGGACGGTGCAGCACATCAAGGCGCTGGGCAAGAAGGCCGGCGTCGTGGTCAACCCCGCGACTTCGCCGATCGCCGTCGCCGAGATTTTGCCCGATGTCGATCTGGTATTGGCGATGACGGTCAACCCCGGCTTCGGCGGCCAAAAGTTCATCGCCAACACGCTCGGCAAAATCCGCATGTTGCGGCAAATGATCGATGAGACAAAGGCGGACATCGAGCTGGAAGTGGACGGCGGCATCGACGCCACAACGACGACGCGGGTGGTTGAGGCGGGCGCCCGCGTGCTGGTGGCCGGCTCGGCGATCTTCGGAGCGCCCGAAGGCGTGGCCGCCGCCATGCAGCGCTTACGCACCGCGATACCGCCTGTCGTCCCTTCTTGACGAGGAAGGCAAAAATTAACCACAGAGAACACAGAGAAGAAGATTAACCACGGATTACACGGATAACACGGATTAAAAAAGGATAAAATAGAAATAAATAAAATCAGGAAATAACGTGTCTTCGTTTGATTTCATCCGTGTTATCCGTGTAATCCGTGGTTAATCTTCTTCTCTGTGTTCTCTGTGTCCTCTGTGGTTAAAAATACACCATGACCACACGCGAACACGAGCGCCTGCGGGAGAGCAACGACGATCACAGCGGCTGGCGTCGCTGGGGACCGTTTGTCAGCGAACGCTCCTGGGCCACTGTCCGCGAAGATTACAGCGCTGACGGCAACGTGTGGAACTATCTGCCCCATGACCTGGCCCGCAGCAAAGCCTATCGCTGGGGCGAAGACGGTATCGCCGGCATTTGCGATCGCTATCAGCTTCTTTGCTTCGCCCCCGCCTTCTGGAACGAGCGCGATCCCATTTTGAAGGAACGCTTGTTCGGCCTGACCCCGGAGGAAGGCAATCACGGCGAAGACGTGAAGGAGTATTATTTCCACGTCGATAACACGCCGACCCATTCCTACATGAAGTATCTCTATAAGTATCCGCAGGGCGAGTTTCCCTATGCCGGGCTGATAGCCGAAAACCGCCGCCGCAAGGGGCAGGGCTTCGAGTTCGAGCTGCTCGACACCGGCATTTTCGACGACAACCGCTATTTCGACATCGTCATCGAATACGCCAAGGCCACGCCGGAAGATTATTGCATTCGCATCGAGGCTTTCAATCGCGGCCCCTCCGCGGCGCCGCTGCACCTGCTGCCGCACCTGTGGTTCCGCAACATCTGGGCACGCGGCCCCAACGCCTGGACGCTGCACCTGACGCCGGAGCCGAGCATCCGTCCTGGTCCGGGCGGGCCCGGCTTCGTCAGCCTCGTCAGCGACGATTCCGCCGTCGAAACGCTCACGCACATTCCCGTGTCCTATCGTCTGGGACCGCGCATCCTGTACGCGCCGCCGGGCGGGCGGCCGCTGTTCACCTTCAACGAGACGAACGGCCCGCGCGTCTTCGGTCCCGGCAACAAGAGCCGCCGGCCCTACGTCAAGGACGCTTTCCATCGCCACATCATCCACGGCGAGGATTGCCTCAATCCCAACCGCGAAGGCACTAAAGCCGCTCTGCATTATCGCTTTTCTGTGCCTCCCGCCGGCTCCATCGTGCTGCGCCTGCGCCTGACGGATGATGCGTCCTTGACCGCGCCGCTGGATGAGGTGGATGACGTGATCGCCCGCCGCAAGGCGGAAGCCGACGAGTTCTACGCCGCCCTTCATCCGCCGGAAGCCACCGCCGACGAACGAGAAATTCAACGCCGCGCCTTCGCCGGCTTATTGTGGAACAAGCAGAACTATCTTTTCGACGTGAATTTGTGGCTGAATGGCGATCCCGGCCTGCCGTCGCCGCCGCCGTCGCGTCTGCACATCCGCAATCAACACTGGCGGCACCTCAATTCCTTGCGCGTTCTCACCATGCCGGACAAGTGGGAGTATCCCTGGTTCGCCGCCTGGGATCTCGCATTCCAATGCGTCCCTCTTGCCTTGATCGATCCGCACTACGCCAAGGAGCAGTTGTATTGGCTCTTGTTCGAGCAGTTCCAGCATCCCAACGGCCAAATCCCGGCTTACGAATGGGAGTTTTCCGACCTGAATCCTCCGGTACACGCCTGGGCCGTCTGGCGCGTTTACAACATGGACCGCATTCGCAGCGGCCAGGCCGATCGTCCCTTTCTGGAGCGCTGCTTCCACAAGCTGCTCATCAATTTCGCCTGGTGGGTCAACAAGGTTGACCGCGAAGGCAACAACATTTTCGAGGGCGGCTTCCTCGGCATGGACAACATCACGGTAGTCGATCGCAGCCTGAGCTACCTCGACGGCGCTGCCCTCGAACAGTCCGACGCCACCGGCTACATGGGCATGTTCTGTCTGAATCTCATGCGCATCGCCCTGGAGCTGGCCAAGGACGATCCCGTTTACGAAGCGCTGGCTGTCAAATTCTTCGAGCATTACGCCTACGTCGCCGCCGCCATGAAGCACATGGGCAACCGCCCCTATCAGCTATGGGACGAAGAAGACGGCTTTTTCTACGACGTGTTGCACTATCCCGACGGCCGCTTCCGCAAGTTCCGCCTGCGTTCGCTGGTCGGCCTGATTCCGCTGTTCGCTATCGAGCGTCTGGAAACCAAATGGATCGAGCCGTTCCGCGAGTTCCGCGGCGCCTTCCAGTGGTTCCTGCGCAATCGCCGCGACCTGGTGCGCGACGTGGTCCACGAAGTCGGCGAGGGCGAGGGCAAAACCTACGTCCTCACCATCCTCGACGAGCAGCAGCTGCGGCGCATCATGGAGCGCCTTTTCGACGAAAACGAGTTCTTATCTCCCTATGGCGTCCGCAGCCTGTCGCGGGCGCACCTGGAGCAGCCGTTCGGTTTCGACGGCACCGTAGTGGGTTACGAGCCGGCCGAAAGCAGCTCGAAGCTCAAGGGCGGCAACTCGAACTGGCGTGGTCCAATCTGGTTTCCGACGACGTTTTTGCTGATCGAATCGCTGCGCAAGCTGGGAGCGGCGTTCGGCCCGTCGTTCACCGTGGCCGCGCCGGCGTGGAACGGCCAGCCGATCACTTTCCCGCAGATGGCCCGCACGATCGCCGACCGCCTCATCCGCATTTTCACGCGCGACGAGCACGGCCGCCGCCCCGTGTATGGCGGACAAACCTCTTTCCAGAACGATCCGCACTGGCGCGAACTGCTTCTGTTTTACGAATACTTCCACGGCGACAACGGGGCGGGATTAGGTGCGAGCCATCAGACGGGCTGGACGGCGTTGGTAGCGTCGCTGATCGATGAATGGCGGAGATGAATGCCAATCTGTTGCTGCACTCAGCGAATAGATAGACAGATCGTTTTCCCAACTTTATCGAAATATTCCAATTCCGTTTTTTTCCCCATGTTTGATCGCATAACAAGGGAACCTTCCATCATTGCGCGGATAATAAGCCCCTTGCCCTGGCGCCAGACTAACGATATCGCCAGAAATACAGCTCCTCCCTTATCCACCTTGGCCTCAACGGTCCAGTAGGCGAAAGGGTCTCCTGCCTCTGTTTTCCCCTCGCTAAATTGCGGAGTAGTCAGCTGCTCACCCTTGCTCGTATCTATGTGCTCCTTCATCCGCTGGACAGCTTTCCGGAAAGTGTCCTGGTCCCCTTTGGAGACGATGATTCCTGCGAGGGTGGACCGCTTTCGATTGTAAAAGGCAGCGTCGCTATCTTCTTTCTTGATCTCCTGCCAGTCGCTGGACGGCAGAGTCAGAGAGTAATCATACTTCGGCGAGTGATAGGTCCAGGAGGTTGCAGTATTCTCCGGATAAAATCGAGGCAGAATAATCCAAGCCGAACCTGCCAAAACAAGAAGTATCAGTGTGGGAGTTACTATAAACCACTTCCATCGCTTCATACAATCTTTCCTCGCGCCGCTTGCGTGGTTTCGGTATTTTCGGGCGGACGGTCGGCGTAACGGTATTGCCGACCGTATTCCATAGCCTGTTCAAAAACCTCTGGATCTACATTATTGATCGGGCCAATGACCTTGTCTAACCAATTCGGGGCCGGAGGCGGCAATCGGCTTTGGATGTCTCGCACGGCTTCTTCCAGTGCGGCAAGGCGCTGCTCAATCGATTTTTCCTCGGCCATGAGACCATCTCCTCATTCCTCGGCAGTAACGAATCACGAACTGCTTTATCCTAGCCGCCGTTGGGGAATGCTACAATCCTCGACTTCCGCACCGTCGAAACAGGGACTGCCGAAAAGGAAGTAGATTATATTAGATATCCATATAATCGTAAAAATACGCTGCTCCCATTTCGGCCTCCAGCAAGCCCATGTTGAGACACTCCTCCTCCTCCAATGCTTGCACTTCCTTATCGTCTGGAAACGCCTCCTTGGCCAACTGGACTAACCGGCTTGTGTTCGGGGAACCGTTGAAACTGGCGGTTTCCATCACCCGCTTGTCGGTCGGAGGGCCGAGGTAGAAGTTGCCGCACTTGAAGCAGATGATGACATCCACGCTGTCCTCGCCCTTCCAGACGCGGAAGGCGACTCCTGGCCAGAAGCAGTTCACGAAGTTGTTGGTGTAGGTCTTGTTATCGGTGAGGATGTCTCTGAGTTTTGCCGCGAACTCCTGGCGCTGGTCATGACCGCGGGCCAGAATCGCGTAGCCTCCCACTGTAGGATCGCCAGGCTTGATGGGTGTCGGATCGGGCGGGTCGTTGCGGCCATCGATGCGGAAGACTTCGACCTTCGTGGCTCCCGCGAGTATGCCGGCAGTGCGGCCATCGGGACGGCCCTTGCCCGCACTACAACCTAAAAGGAGCAGGAACGCGGCAGGGACCAGGAGACGGTTCAGGGTCATGAGGCACCTCTGTTGGAATTGCCAGCACCTACATCAAGGGATCCCGTTCTTCCAACTCGCTTTGCGGGGGCCACTCGAATGTCGGGTCGGTGATGCTGCCCGCCATCGAAAGGATGAACGCTCGACTTTCGAGGACAAAACAATCGTCTGCATAGTAGATCTCCTTGCGATCGTTTCTTCCATTCTACACCGCCGCCTCCGGGCACATCAAACCCATTCCCGATCCGTTGTAGATCATCCGAAACGTTCGCCCATTGTTTGGCAGCGGAGTGGTCTCGCCGCGTGGTCGTCATGGCGTTATGCTGGGTTCAGCACCAATTCCTTCATCCGAGGCGAACGCCGTGTCTCAGCTTGTCAATTTCTACCGCGGCGAAGCGACCGACAGCGCGGGACGATCCTTGCACGACATCTGGTCCTGGAACGATGAGGATTGGGAAGAGGTCCACGATTTCATCCAGTGGCTTTTTCCTTTGCCCGAACCGAGCCGGTTCAATGCGGATGCTCCCCTGCTCACGCCGAAGGACATCGCCGCTTTCCGGAGCGATGAGCTACTTCGCGCCAACTTGCGGAAGTCCTTCGCCCGCGCTCTGACTTTCCTGGGACTGTCGTTAGCAGAAGACGGCGCGGTCGTGGAGGGAGCGAATTTCGCTGCCCGCATCGGGGAGGTGTGGGCGGCGCCGAACCACAACTGGCTGCGGATCACGCGCATCCTTCGCAGCTTGCGGATTGTGGGCCTGACAACCGAGTCGGCTAACTTGTACCGCCGGCTGGAAGTCTTCTATCACAGCGGACGGTTCCCCATTCCGGCAGACACGTTCCGCTACTGGACGGAATAAATGGTGAGCGCTTGACGAAGACAGCTTCCGCTCAGCGTTTGTCTCCCTTCATCAACGTTTCGGCTTCGTGGTGCAGGGTCTCGAAAATCAATCGGTCCTCCCAGTTTTCTTTGTCGTCCTTGGTTTTATCGCGGCGGAGCTGCTCCGCCTTGTCGAGCCATTTCTTCGCCTCCTCGCCGCGTCCCAGACGTTGGGCGGCCAATGCCAGCAACAAGCCGTCGCGGGCCGTCGGCTCGGAGCGGGACGCCTCCAGCATCTCTTGCAATCGCTTCAAGGCGGCGTCGAATTGTCCGGATCGATACGTCAGCACGGCCAATTGTCGTTGATGCTCGGCTGAGTGGGGATTTGCTTTCGCGGCCCGTTCGGCGCGGCGCACGAGCGGCTGCCAATCGCGCACGGAGCCGTCGGCAAGGGCAACCGTCCACACCACATTTCCGAAGCTCGCGTCGTCCTTGCTCGCGCCGAAGCGCTGCACCAGACGCCCGCACCAACGGCGATAATTCGCCTCGTCGCCGCCGGCCAAAAGCGCCAAGATGTGCTGCCGCCAGACGGCGGCGTCTTGTTCGCCCAGCTGGACGGCCTTGCCCAGATCAGCGGCGGCCTTGCGCCAGTCGCTTTGCTCGGCTTCGAGGCGGCCTCGCGCCGTCCACAGCTCCGCTCGATCGCCCTTGCGTTCGATCGCCTTGGAATAGTCCGCCGCCGCCGCCTGCCAACGGCCCAGCGCCGCCTCGGCCTCGGCGCGGCCGGCCAACAGATCCCAACGCGCGGCGTCGCCGGCCAACGCCTGCGTGTAATCCGTCTTGGCCGCTTGCCAGCGCCGCAGCTCCAGGTTGGCCCGCCCGCGGCGAGCATACAGATCGGTCTCCGCACCCGCACTAATCAGACAATCGAGATGCCGCAAAGAACCTATCCACAAATGTTGGCGCTCGCATTCGTCAGCGCCGCGTCGATGCCATGCGGCGAGGCACTGCGGCGACGGCGAGAATTCCTTGCCGTGCTTCGCCTGCACGTCCTGCCATGCCTTGCTCAGCTCGGCGCGATCGAGAGGGACCGTCTCCCCCGCCTCCGTCATGCGCTCCGCAGTCAAGACTTCGGCCAGACGCGCCAGCTCGGTGGCGGGCCGATCGTCCGCAGGAACCGAGCCGGAAGCGTCAGCGACGGCATGTCCGTCGCTTACGCTTCCGGCTCGTCCCCCACCACGCAGCAGCGGGCTGATCGGTTCGCCGCTCGTCGCATCCCAGACACGCAGGCCGTCGGCGGCCGCCGTCACGATTCGTTTGCCGTCGTCGCTGAAGGCGGCGCGGGCGACGGCGGCGCGATGCCGCAGCGGCGGGCCGATTGGCTTGCCGCTGCTCGCTTCCCACACGCGCACGCGCCGATCGCCGCTGACCGTGGCGATGCGCTTGCCATCCGGACTGAACACCGCTTGCAAGACTGGAGCGCCCTGCACCGGCGTCGTGGCAATTTCGCGTCCCGTGCTCGCTTCCCACACGCTGGCCGTGCCGTCCGCGCTGGCGGTCGCAAGCTGTTGGCCGTCGGGGCTGAAGGACAGATGATGGATCGGTTGGCGATGCCCCCAAGTTGGACCGACCGCCTCGGCCGTGTCCGCGTCCCACAAACGCAGGCCGCCCTCGACATCCACCGTAAGAAGGTGCTTGCCGTCGGGAAGGAACAGCGTCCGGCTGAGGTCTTGCTTATGCACCATCGGCTCTCCCACAAGGGTATTTTTCGCCACGTCCCACAGCCGAGCCTTGCCGTCCTGGCACGCAGTCGCCACGCGCCGGCCATCGCGGCTAAAGCCGGCTTCGAGAACCGAGCGCGGATGCACCAGCGGTTGGCCGAGCAGCTCGCCGGTCGCCGTCTCCCAGATGCGCACGTGTCCCTCCATCTCATCGCCGTTGCGCTCATGGCAGACGGTCAACACACGTTTGCCGTCGGGGCTGAAGGCGGCGGCGGAAACTTTGTCCTTGTGCGGCAACGTGCCTCCCACGACCTGATTCGTCTTCGTGTCATGCACGCGCACCGCCGTCTCTGTGGCCCGCAACACCAATTTGCCGTCGGGACTGAGCACCGCCAAACCCGTCTCCCTCGGCGGGGCCGGCGGCAGCGCCGGCTCTCCCACGGTCAGATCCCACAGCCGTACCACTTGTCCCGCCAACGTCAGCACGCCGTCTCCTGCCGAGGTGAACGCCGCGTAACGGATCGCCTCCCCATGCCGCAGCGCCGGTAGGATTTCCTGTCCGCTTGTGTAATCCCAAACCCGCGTCGCACCGTCGGCACAGGTCGTCAACACGTAACGGCCATCGGGACTGAAAACGGCATCGCTCACCGCCTCGGTGTGCCGCAGCGCTGGCCCGGCCGCTTGGCCTTTGCTGATGTCCCAAACGCGGACGCCGCGGTCCTCGCCGAAGGTCAGCGCGAATTTGCCATCGGCACTGAAGGACGCTCCGCGCAGGGCGGACCCATGTTTGAGGAACGGCGTCACCGGCTCGCCCGTCTTCGCTTGCCACACGCGGACCGTGCCGTCCACGCTAGCCGTCAGCATGCGCTCGCCGTCGGCGCTGAACGACGCCTGCACCAGCTCCGCCGCATGTGCGAGTGTCGAGCCGGCCTCTTTGCCCGTGGCGATGTCCCAAATGCGGGCGCAGCGATCCTGACACATCGTCAACACCTGTTTGCCATCGGGACTGAACGCGGCCGGACGCGCACAGATGTCGCTGCCCAGCGCCCCCTCCCGAACCGCCTCGCCGGTAGTGGCATTCCAGACGTGCAGTTCCACCTCGGCCGTCTCCATTGACGGATCGGCCATTGGCGGCTTATCGGTGACAGTGAGAAAGCGTTTGCCGTCCGCGCTGAACGCCAAGCCAGCGATCGGCCCCATCAGCTGGATCGCCGAAAATACCTCTGCGGCCATCCCGACATCCCATAGATGCACTGTCATGTCCGCAGCCGCCGTCAACACCCGTTTGCCATCGGAACTGAACGCCGCTTGTGTGGCCGCTCCCGCATGCGCCAACACGTCGCCGATGCGTTTGCCGCTGGCCGCGTCCCACACTTCCACCGCGCCGTCGGCGCCGGCCGTCAGCACCCGTTTGCCGTCGGAGCTGAGCCGCACCACGTTCAGCGCCTTGTCGTAGGGCCGCATCTGCACCGGACGCGGGCACTGCGCCAACACGTAGGCCAAACGCTGACGATGCGTCTGGACCGGCAGTTTCTCCTTCTCGGCCAACCGCAGCGCTTCGGTGAACCACAAGAGCGACGCCGAGAGGTCGCCGCTCTCCATCAAGCGCGTGCCGGCGGCGACGTACATCTTGACCAGTTGCCGGGCCGTCTTCGCGCGGTTGTCCAACGCATCTTGCCGCACCTGTTCGGCCGTCTGGGCCAATTCCTCGGCGAGCCTTCTCTGCTGAAACTGCTCGTCGCGCTGCTTCCGGGCGTCGCTGGCGGTTTTCTCGACCTCGCGTAGCTGCGCTGCGAACTCCTTCTCTCGATTGGCCCATTTCTCCGCTTCTATCTTCGCCTGGCGTTGGCGTTGCTGTCCTTTGTCCACCGCTGCCGCTGCCTGCGGACGTGAGGTGAGTATCGATTCGACGTAGGCTTTGTCGGCTTCATTGCGTGCTGCCAGCATCTCTTTTCGCAACCACACAAGGTAAATCAGAAAAGCGACCAGAAGGAAAAAGAGAATGGTCAGCGAGGCGCCGGGCGGATTATTTCGGCACCAGCGTTTCAGGCGTGCCAGGGAATTACGTACACGCGGCGGCTCCTCTTCGCCGCAGATGGGGCAGCGCGGCGTCTCGGTGGGCGGCAAACCGGCGAGCGTCGAGGGATCCCAAACGTGGCCGCGCGGGCAGATCGCTTTTTGCGACATGGCGTTGCTCCTGGAACCAAGAATGCGAACGGCTAGTACATGGTCATGCTGATTTTGATGTGTGATTGTAGGGTGGGTCGAGCGGAGCGA
>Ga0335075_10009070_pt1 | contig 15209 bp, 13 predicted proteins | sample Lox_Sample_24_FD_206723 | JGI IMG/M metagenome (GOLD analysis project Ga0335075, IMG submission 206723) | Soil microbial communities from Loxahatchee National Wildlife Refuge, Florida, United States - Lox_Sample_2.4 | ecosystem: Environmental > Terrestrial > Soil > Wetlands | place: USA... | reverse complement strand
CGCCGAGCGCGGCCGCGCCGCCGCTCAGCACAAAATGTGAGCAGCCGGATCCACTGGATCCTGACGCCGGCCAGCCTGGCCGCCTCGGCGTTACTGCCGGCCGCGCACATATAGCGGCCCGCGGTAGTGCGCGACAGCACGAAACCGAAGGCCAGCACGACGGCGACCAGGATCCAGGTCGAGGTGTACACGCTCAGGAACTGGGTCCGCGCGATGTCGGCGAAGCCGGGCTTGCTGTCGTCAATGATCAGGTTGCCGCTGGTGACCAGGCTTGCCAGGCCGCTGATGACGAGCTGTTCTCCACCGCGAACGACAGGTACGCGATGTTCATCTTCTTCGAGGACGTGGCCGACCTGAGTTGCCAGAGTGGCTGCTCCCGCAGGCAGCGAGCGCGAGGCAGCCTGCCATCGCGACGACCGCGAAAGATTTCTTCCCTATGTGCTGGAATGTGAATTTCGTCGAACCTGATGGCACGGCTAGACTCCTTTGTGCTGACTCCCTGGATGGTGTTAGCGATGGCCGGTGAGCGGGTGGCCGCCCGCTCACCGGTTTCAATTAGTGCCGCAGCCCGTAAAGCTCGCGGGCGGCCAGTATGGCCGCCCGCGCTTTTTTGTCCGTGGCTGCGGACATGCTCGGCGGCGGTCGCGGTGCACTGACGCCCCGCCGCCGCCCACTAGCGGGTGTAGGTATACGGGTTCTCGTGAATGGCTGTCTCCGGAACCTCCGGGTGCATGCCCTCCTCCCAGGCCTCCGGCCCGAGCTGGCCCTGCAGGTAGCCGACCGTCTGCTGGATCGCCTTCCGAGCCTTCGCCAGGTCGGTGTCGACTAGCGCGTTGTTGTGCTTGACCACCCGGCCGTTGATCACGACGGTGTGGACGTCGCCACGCTGAGCCTGGAAGGCGACGTGGCCATAGAGATTCAGCACCGGGAACATCACCGGCGATGCGTCGTTCTTGATCAGGACCAGGTCTGCCTTCTTGCCCGGCTCGATGCTGCCGATGACGGAGTCCAGGCCGAGCGCCTTCGCGCCGCCCCTGGTGGCCCAGTCGACCACGTTCTCCGCCCGCAGGTGGAGGTTCGTGACCGTCTCCTGCCTGGCGTGCGCCTCAAAGTGCTCGCGGGACCGGTCGGCGCCGAGCGTGGTACGCATGGCCGAGAACAAGTCGCCGCTCCACCACACGCTGGTGTCCATGGACAGCGAGACCGGGATGCCGTGCTCGCGAAGCTGCCAGGTGGGCGGGTAGCCCTGGCCGGCGCTCTGCTCGCTCTCAGTCGAGACCGATACCGATCCGCCAGTGGCGGCGATCCGGTTGTACGAGTCCCTGCTCAGCGTGGCGGCGTGCACGTAGATATTGGTCGGGGTCATGAACCCGTTCTCGTGCATGAGCCGAATGCCGTCGTCGTTCGTCGCGCCCCAGACGCCGGCGTGCGTGGTAACCGGCACGCCGAGGTCACGGGCTACCTCGAAGGCGGCCTTCTCCGGGAACGCCGGGTCGCCGGTGACGTCAAAGGCCATCTGGAAGCCGAGCATGTCGTTGGCGGTGCCGAACCGCCGGCTGACGAAGTCGCGGAACTCGGGCGCGGCCGACCACTCCCACGGCCCCTGCTGAATGTTGCCGTAGGCGAGGACGAAACGGCCGGGCACCTCGGTCAGCGCGTCAACAGCGGCCTCGGCGTGATCGACCGTCTGGAGGCCGTGCGACCAGTCGACGGTTGTGGTCACTCCGGCGTCGATGGCCTCCATGGCGGCGAGCAGGTTGCCGGCGTAGATGTCCTCGGGCCGGAAGATCTTGCCCCAGTTCAGGTAGTACCAGACAAAGTACTGGGACAGCGCCCAGTCGGCGCCGTACCCGCGCATGGCGGTCTGCCACATGTGCCGGTGCGTGTCGACCATGCCCGGCATCAGGAGGCCGCCGCTCGCGTCGATCTCCACCGCGTCGGCCGGGGCCTCTAGCTGCGGGCCGACTGCGGCGATCTGGTCGCCGGCGACAAGGACGTCGGCATCACGCTCGATGCTGTGGGCGTTGTCCATCGTCAGCACAGTGGCATGGCGGAACACCACCGGCCGGCCTGGTGAGAAGTCGGAACCTGCCGTCATTGCAGACCTCCATCGTCGACGGGCGGCCATTGTTTCAGAAACTGTCACGGACAGCTGTCCGAATCACGGCCATATGGAGCCTGAGCGGAAGCGTGGTCCGTTAAGGGATGTGCTGTCAAGAGGGGATATCAGTCCGTGACAAGCGCGGCAGGATCTACCTGTCCGCATAGCGGACAAGTAGCCGTCGGCGCGCTACTCTCATGGAGGACCGCCCGCAGCGGTCGCCGTCGGATGCCCGGAGCTGGTCATCACGGCGGGTTACCAGCGCAGCCGGAGGAGAGGAGACGCCATGGCGCGACCCGACTCCGGGCCCGATTTCATTGAGGCGCTGGCCAGAGGGCTGGATGTGATCCGGGCGTTCGGGCCGCGCGAGCCCGTGATGTCGCTGGCCGCCATTGCCGCGGCGGCGGGCCTGGCCCGGCCGACCGCCCGCCGGATGCTGCTGACGCTGGCCGAACTCGGATACGTGCGCGCGGCCGATGGCGGCTTCGAGCTCACCCCGAGGGTGCTCGATCTCGGCATGCACTATGTGCTGTCCCGCAGTCTGTGGGACGTCGCCAGGCCGCACATGGAAGCTCTCGGCGCGCAGACGCACGAGTCGACGTCCATCGCGCAGCTTGACGGCTCCGACATCATTTATGTTGCCAGGGTGGCTGTTCCCAAGATCATCACGCTCGCGGTTACGGTTGGCACCCGGTTCCCGGCGCTGCAGACCTCGCTTGGCAAGGTGCTCCTCGCCGCGCTGCCGCCAGATCAGCTCGACCAGGTGCTGGCCGAGCCGACCCGGTCCGGGCTCACGCCGCCGTGGCAGCCTGACGAGGCGGAGCGCGCGGCTGAGCTCAGGGATGTCCGCGCCCGCGGCTGGTCGCTGACAGACGAGCAGCTCGCGCCCGGTATCCGCTCCGTGGCGGCGCCGCTGCGGGACGGCAGCGGCCGGGTGATCGCCGCGCTGAACGTCAGCGTGCACGCGGCGGAGACGCCGGTGGACAAGCTCGTCGCCGAGCACCTGCCGCCGCTGCTTGGGGCTGCCGGCGCGATCAGCGCGGACTGGGCGGCCTGCCAGGCACCGCCGCAGGTGACGCTGGCCCTCGCTGTGCAGCCGACCTCGCCCGTGCCGTCGCCGCTGCCGCCATCGCCCCAGGTGGCGGGCACCGCGGGGCAAGCCGCGTCTTGACAGCCTGGCGCTGTCGGCACGAGACTGGCGAGATCTTCGGACTAATGTCCGGTATGCGGACAAGAGGAGAACGTCGCTCTCAATGACGGACGCACCGCAAGTCTCCCCGCGCAGCGGTACCGGGCCGCTGGGGGGGCTGCTGGTGGCCGACTTCTCGCGAGTGCTAGCTGGCCCGTACTGCACCATGCTGCTGGCCGACCTCGGCGCGGACGTCATTAAGGTAGAGAGTCCGGCCGGCGACGACACCCGCCGCTGGGTTCCGCCGGTCACGCAGGACGGTGTCTCGACCTACTTCCTGGCGATCAACCGCAACAAGCGATCCGTCGCGCTGGACCTGGCCGATGCCGACGACCTCGCCGCTGCGCACGAGCTGGCCCGGCGGGCCGACGTGCTCGTGGAGAACTTCAAGCCGGGCGGCCTTTCCAGGTTCGGGCTCGACTATGCGTCGGTCGCCGCGGCGAACCCGGCCGTCGTATACGCATCGATCAGCGGCTTCGGCGCTGGGGGCGGCGCCGGCCTGCCCGGCTACGACCTGATGATCCAGGCAATGTCCGGGCTGATGAGCCTCACCGGCGACCCCGACGGCCCGGCGTACCGGGCCGGCATCTCGGTATTCGATGTCATGACCGGGCTGCACACCGCGATCGGCATCCTCGCGGCGCTTAACCAGCGCACGGCCACCGGGCTCGGTCAGCATGTAGAGGCGAGCCTGCTGGCGTCGGCGCTGTCCGGCATGGTCAACCAGACCAGTGCGCGGGCCGCCGGGGGAGTCACTCCGTTCCGGATGGGTAACAGCCACCCCAGCCTGTTCCCGTATGAGCCACTGCCGACGGCCACCGGCGACCTGATCGTGACCGCCGGGAACGACGCGCAGTTCCGCAAGCTCTGCGAAGTGATCGGGGCAGAGCACCTCGCCGACGATCCGCGCTTCGCCCGCACCGGTGACCGGACCGAGAACCGGACCGAGTTGCGTGAGCTACTGGCCGAGCGGCTGACGACGCGCCCGGCCATGGACTGGTTCCGCGAGCTGATCGCGGCCGGCGTGCCGTGCGGGCCGATCAACACGGTTGATCAGGGACTGGAGTTCGCCGAGGAGATCGGGCTGAATCCGGTCGTGCTGGTCGGCCATGGCGAGTCAGCGGTTCCGACTATCAGGCACCCGCTGGACTTCTCCGCGGCGCGGCCGCGCTATGACCTCGCGCCACCTGCCCTGGATGAGCATGGCGAGGAGATCCGCGCCTGGCTGGCCACCGGAGCAGACGATGACGGGAGCGCGGCGATGACGGGAGCGCGGCGATGACAGTGCTGAACAGATGTCTGGGCTGACCCGATGACTGAGCACGACGAGCCGGCCCTGGCCCCGGCACCCTCGTTCCCGACCTCGATTGGGGTTTCCACCACCGAGACCATCACGGTGCTCGGCCATGATCTGGCCGCCGACCTGATGGGGAAGGTCAGCTTCACCGAGCTTGCCTACTGGCTGGTGATGCAGCGCCGGCCTACGCCAGGTCAGGCTCGCGTGCTGGAGGCCGTGCTCGTCGCGCTCGCCGACCACGGCTTCACGCCGACGGCCATCACCGCTCGGCTTCGCGCTGCTCGCCAGGACCGCCGGGCTGCTCGGCCACCTGGCCTCGGAGCGCCGCAATCCGATCGGCATGGACGTGTTCCAGACCGTCGAGCACAATGCGGATTACTCCAGCGCAAGTTCGTCAGCAATCCAGTCGTGACCAGCTAGGAGCGTCATGGCCACTGTTGCCGCGGTCATCGCATCAACGCATCATCCGTTCTACTACCGGGCCAGCACGTCGACCGGGGATGACCGGCCGCCCTTCGCCGACGAGTGGGTCGCCAAGATCGAAGCCTTCCGGGAGACCCTGACCAGGGCCGAGCCGGATGTACTTGTCATGGTCGGCAGTGACCACTTCCACCAGCTCTGGCTCGACAACATGCCGCAGTTCCTGATCGGCAAGGCGCCGTGCTACGACGCGAACTACTACAACGAGGAGCGGGAGTTCGGTCTGCCGAAGATGTTCGTCCAGGGCGACGAGGAGTTCTCGGCGTACCTGCTGCGGCGGGGCATCGACGCCGGTTTCGACCTCGCGTTCAGCAACGAGCTGCGGATCGACCACAGCATCACCTGCCCGCTGATCACCTTGCGGCCGGAGGCTGACCTGCCGATCGTGCCGATCTACACCAACATCTTCGCGCCGCCGATGCCGCAGCCCGCGCGGTTCGTGGAGCTGGGCCGGACCATCAGGCGGCTGGTTGAATCCTGGCCGGGCGACAAGCGGGTTGCGATCATCGGTACCGGTCACCTGTCGCTCGAACTCGGCGGGCCGCGGCAGTTCGGGCCGCACGGCCCCGACCCTGAGTTCGACCGCAAGGCAGTGGAGTGGATCGCTTCCGGCGACCTCGACTCCGCGCTCGCCGAGGTGAGCCTGGACAGCCTGTGGCAGCCCGGCAACGCCACGCACGGGTTCATGGACTTCATGCTGATGATGGGCGCGGCTGGCGACAACGTGAAGGCGGACTACGCCGACTCGCTCGACTTGTTCCACACCATGGAGGCGTACTTCACCTGGTACCCGAAGGAGGCCGCGGCGTGAGCAAGTACCTGCTGAACAAGTTCCTGTTCACCGTCGACCGGGATCCCGAGCTGGTCGAGCGGTACCGGTCGGATCCTGCCGGGACCGTGGCGTGGTGGGAGGCCGAGCGCGCGAACGTCATCCTCAACTGCCCGGATGCGGAGCGCAGTACCTGGCTTGCGTTCAATGACGTCGAGCGGGAGGCGCTGGCCACGCACGACTACGTCACGCTGTTCGAGCTTGGCGCGCACAACTTCCTCGTCCTGACGCTGTTCATCGCGCTGTTCGAGCGGGACTACGCGGAGCCGCTGGCGTTCCAGCGCGAGTTCGCGGCCAAGCTCAGTCACTGGAGCTTGCCCTATCCGGATATATCGACCTAAGTTCGATCTACTCGTTGGCGGCGCAGTCCGAGATAGATACCAAAGAAGTCTTTGACATTGATCCCTTCCCAAGGTTACCTTTGGCATGTGATTCCCAAAGTTATCTTTGGCACATGGAAGTTACGGACCCGCGGGCTATCAGGGCGCTGGCCCACCCGCTTCGCATGGATCTGCTGGAGCTCCTAGGCGTGGCCGGCCCGACAACAGCGGCTCAGTGCGCGCGTGTGCTCGGCGTTCCGCAGGCGAACTGCTCGTTCCACCTTCGCCAGCTCGCCAAGTACGGCTTCGTGGAGGAGGCCGGACCAGGCCGCGACCGGCGCGAGCGGCTATGGCGAGTCGCGCAGGTGGAGCTGCGGTTCCGCGGCGGCGACGCCGCCGTCCGGGCCGTCACCCGCGAACTCGGCACCGTTTACCTGCAGCGTGTCATGGAGGAGATGCTCGACCACGTTCGGCGGATCGAGGACGAAAGCTCTGACTGGCGCGACACGGGCGGCATGCTGGGCGGCATCGGGCTCCTGTCGCCGGCCGAGTACACCGAGCTCGCCGAGCAGTGCCTTGCGTTGCTGCAGCCGTACCTCGACCGGGCAGAGGGCGGTGGTCTGCAGCCGCAGGCCGGGCAGCGCTATGTCCGGTTCATCTTTGGCGGGGCGTTCGTCAAAGGCTTCGATCCGAAGGAGATTGTGGATGAATCCGGCGATGACTGATGACACTGTCGACTTCGCGACCGGGGCGCCCGTGGCGGGGTCCCTGGACGTCACCTGGATCCACGGCGCGCGCGGTAAGAGGACTGCGCATGACCCGCCGATTCAGGTTCACCACTACGACGAGCACACCGTCATCATGCGGCAGAGCAAGTCCGTGCACTACGAGGCACCGTTCTTGTACCTCCTGTTCGGCAGCGAGCGCGCGCTGCTGCTCGACACCGGCGCGACGCCCGATGCTGAGAAATTCCCGCTGCGTGCGACCGTCGACGGGCTGATCGCTGCCTGGCTCGAGCGGCATCCGCGGGATCGCTACGAACTCGTCGTGGCGCACACCCACGGCCACGGCGATCACGTGGCCGGTGACGTACAGTTCGCCGACCGCCCTGACACCACCGTGGTCAGCCGCGAGATAGAGGCTGTGCAGGCCCACTTCGGCTTCGCCAGCTGGCCCGACGAGGTTGTCACATTCAACCTGGGCGGTCGCGTCCTGGAGATCACCGGCAGCCCCGGCCACCACCGGGCGGCGATCACGACTTACGACCCGTGGACCGGATTCCTGCTCACGGGTGACACTGTGATTCCCGGCCGGCTCTATGTCGACGACCACGCCCTGTTCCTGGCCAGCCTTGATCGAATGGTCGAGTTTGCCGGCCGCCGCAACGTCACGCACGTGCTCGGCTGTCACGTGGAGATGACAGCGCGCCCTGGCCGCGACTTCCCGCTCGGCGCGACGTACCAGCCTGGCGAGCGCGCCCTGCAGATGACGGTCCCGCAGCTCAATGCCGTCCGCGACGCAGCCGCGGCGATGACCGGGAAGCGCGGCGTGCACAAGTTCGACGACTTCATCATCTACAACCAGCCGCGGACTCTCGACATGCTGGCGCTCGTCGGCCGCGGTCTCGCGGATCGGGCAGTGACGACTCTGCGCCGCCCGTTGGCAAGCCGATGACCACGCAGCCGGCCACTTCCGGCGGGCTCAGGAAGAACCGCAACTTTCAGCGCCTCTTCCTCGGCCAGTCAATCTCGATCATCGGCGACTCGGTCTTCATTGTCACGGTCATGCTGTGGATCGCGACGCGCATCGCGGCTGGCGAGCGCTGGGCCCCGGCCGCCGTGAGCGGGGCGCTGATCGCCAGCGCTGTGCCCGCGCTGGCTGTCGGCCCGTTCGCCGGAGTCTGGGTCGACCGGTGGAACCGGCGCCGGACCATGCTGACGGCGGACGCGGCGCGCTGCGCGCTGATCGCCTGCCTGCTGGTGCTGCCGGCGCTGCGGTCTGAGCTGCCGGTCGGCGCGCAGCTCGGCATCCTCTATGCCGTGCTGGCCGTCGCAGGCGCGTTCGGTGAGTTCTTCGATCCGTCCCGGCTGGCCATTATCGGCGTCATCGTGCCGGCCGAGGATCAGCCACAGGCCAGCGGGCGGCTTCAGGCCACGATGGCGTTCGCGCAGGTGATCGGCCCGCCGGTGGCGGCGCCGCTACTCGTGCTCTTCGGTCCGAGCTGGGCGCTCATCGTCGACGCCGCGAGCTACGGGATCTCGTTCCTGTGCATCCGCGCCATCACGACGCCTGCGTCCAGCGAGACTGACCAGCGGCGCGACAGCGAGCGTGCGAGCTTCGGTGCCGAGCTGCGAGCGGGTCTGCGGTTCTTCGCCGGCAACAGGGTGCTGATGGCGCTCGCGGTCACTGGCATGATCGCCACGCTCGGGGCCGGAGCGGTGAATGCGCTCGCGGTCTTCTTCGTCCTGCACGATCTGCACGCCTCAGCAAGCTGGCTGGGCGTCACCGCAAGCGCTATCGGCGTGGGCGCGATCGCCGGGGCGCTCGGCGGCGGCGCTCTGGCGAATCGCGTCGGGCCGGGACGGCTGCTCTGGATTGGCATGACCGGCGCCGGAGTGATCCTGGTCGCGCTGGCCTGCTGCACCGCGATCGCGCCCGCGCTTGTCGCGTGCTTCGGCGTGGGTGTAGGCGTCGGCATCGTCAACGCGATGGACGCTCCGATCTCGCTCCGGACGACGCCGTCGCACATGATCGGACGGGTCTCGGCGGTCTTCAGCCCGCTACTCCAGCTCTCTGCCATCATCGCCATGGCGCTGGCGGGCTATCTGGCCAGCACCGTCCTGCATCACTTCCACCTGGTGATCGCAGGTGTCACGTTCGGGCCGTACAACACGCTCTTCGCCATCGGTGGCATCCTGTTCGTGCTGTCCGGGCTCGGATCGATCGTGCCGCTGCGCGATATCCCGGAGGCGAGCGTGACTGCCGAGCCGGGCGCAGTGGAGCCTGCAGCCAACGCCGCTACGCAACCAGGCCTGGCCACCTAGCTACAGGCTTCGGGCGGTCAGTCAGCGGACAGGCCGAGCTCGGCCAGGATCGCGGCGGTGTGCTGGCCGAGCGCCGGGACCGCGCCCATCGCGGCCTCCCGGCCGGGCACGGTGACCGGCGGCAGCTGCATCCGCACCGGCCCGGCCGGAGTGTCCACGTCCCGCCATCGGTCGCGCGCCGCGAGCTGCGGATGCGCCGCGAACTCGGCTGGCGTGCGCAGCCGGGCGTTCGCGATGCCGGCCGCGTCGAGGCGAGCCTCGACCTCGGCCGCAGGGAGGACGGCTAGCGCAGTCTCGATGATCGCGGTGAGCTGGTCGTCGTGACTGACCCGGTCGGTGTTGGTAACGAAACGCGGGTCGCCGATCAGGTCTGGCCGGCGAAGGATGTCGCGGCACAAGACGGCCCACTCGCGGTCGTTCTGCAGGCCGAGGAAGACCTGGCCGTCAGCCGCGGCGTACGGGCCGTAGGGGGAGATGGATGCGTGCCGGGCGCCGGTTCGCCGGGGCTCCGTCCCGCCGTATACGGTAAAGAGATACGGCTGACTCATCCACTCGCCGAGAGCGTCCAGCATAGCCACCTCGACCCTGCTGCCAGCTCCGGTGTGCTCCCGTTCATAGAGCGCGGTGAGGATGCCGCTGAAGGCGTACATGCCCGCGGCGATATCCGCGATGGAAACGCCGGCCTTCGACGGCGCGTCTGGCGTGCCGGTGACCGACAGCAGGCCAGCCTCGCACTGGACCAGGAGGTCGTACGCCTTCTTCTGCGCGTACGGGCCGTCCGGGCCGTAGCCCGAGACCGAGCAGCAGGTGAGGCGCGGATGCTTGGCGCGGAGTTCGGCGGCAGCGAGGCCGAGCCGGTCCGCGGCGCCGGGCGCAAGGTTCTGCACGAACACGTCGGCGCGGGCGAGCAGGGCAGCAAGCACCTCCCGCCCTCGGCCGCTCTTGAGGTCGAGCTCGAGGGACTCCTTGCCGCGGTTCAGCCAGACAAAGTAGCTGGCCTGACCGCGCACGGTCCGGTCGTATCCGCGGGCGAAGTCACCGCCGGACCGCTCGACTTTGATCACCCGGGCGCCAAGATCGGCGAGCTGACGGGTCGCGAACGGCGCGGCCACAGCCTGCTCCAGCGAGACCACGAGCACGCCATCCAGCGGAAGCGCGCTCCCTGCTGGCGAGGCAGGAGCCGTCATGGCACGAAGCGACGCAGCACGTCGGCCGCGTTCTGCCAGGTCCAGGTGGTCCAGTCGGTCTCCAGCCCGGAGGTGCAGTCAGCCAGCTTGGCGCCGAGTTGCTCAGCGGATGGCGGGCGCGCTGGGCTGCCGGGTGGATGGCGCAGCGCGGCTTTGTGGACGGCCCCGTTCCCGTCCTGAACTTGCACCTGCAGCTCGCCGTCGAGCAGCCAGTCGCCACCCGGCTCGAGTTTGGTTTCCACGATGCCGAGCAGGCGCCTGGCGTCGTCGCGACGGACGGCCTCGTCGGTGAAGCTGGCAAAACCCGGATAGCGGTCGAGCAGCGCGGCAGCGGCCGCGTACTCGAGGCTGAACTTGCCCTGCAGGCCGGTGTCCGGCCGATGATGGATCAGCGGCACCACGGTGGCCTGCGGCGTGCGGAACTCGATCCGGCGCACGTCGGCGGCGTCAAGTGCGGCTGCGTCGGCCAGGTCGGCGAGCGCGGCGATCGGTCGCTGCAGCGCATAGCAGCACGGATACATCTTCACGGCGAGGCCGTCCGGTACCGCAGGACCGGCGAGGTCGAGCGCGGCCGCATCGCCGTGCACCAGGAGCAGCCACTCGTCCAGAGCCGTGTGGTCGGCGCTGGCTCCGGCCTCGGCCAGGGCCGCCGCGCGCAGGCCCGCCTCGACAGTGAAACCGACCTGGAGTGACTTGGCATCAGTGCCGAAGGCGCGCTGCACGCCGCCGGCTGCGGGGACCGCGAGCGCGATCGCGGTCGCGATCTGCTCCGCACCGAGTCCGAGTGCGACCGCAGCACCGGCCGCGGCGGCAGGCGCTCCGGCAGTGCAGGTCGTGTGCCAGCCGGCCGAGTAATGCGGCCAGCCGAGTATGGTGCCAAGGCGCGCCATCACGCCTGCTGCCGCGAGGTAGGCGCGCGCGCCACCGCCGGCGGCCAGCGCCGTCGGCACGCAGACCGCGCTGACATGCGTGGTCGACGGCATGTGCAGGTCGTCGAAGTCCAGGACGTGACCGGCAGCCGCCCAGCGGCCGGGTTCGGAGAGAGCGGCGGCGATCTTGGTGACGGGATGATCGCGCGCGGCGAGCGTGACCGCGACAGTGTCCAGCAGCGAGCGGTCGGCGAGCGCCAGGTCTTCCTCAGCCGGCGTCAGGTCGTGCGCCCACTGGCCAAGCATGAGGGCTATCGATGTCATCCGCGTTCCGCTCGTCCGCCGGTCGGTAGGCATCACCATACGTTGCGTCCGCCGGGCTGCGAGCAGCGGCGCGAGGGCGGGCCACGGCTGGCTAGCCGATGGCTTGCCGGTGCACCGCGGTGGTGTCGCTGCGTGCGTGGCCGGCAGCGCGCAGCGGCATCACCACCGAGTCGACGACCACCCTGAACTCGTCGGGCCGGAGGACGGCGACGGTCAGCGCGCCTGGCTTGCCCGTCGTGGTCTCGGTGTAGCGGACGCTGATCCCGATCGCGGAGTCGCATGCCGACAGCCGCAGCGCCTTGGCTGCCCAGGGCGGCGGCTGCTGCATCTCGATGTGCAGCGATGTCGGCGCCAGCGTCGTCGCGAGGAACGCGTCGGACTCGGTCGTCGCACTGCCCGGATCGTCGCCGTCCGGATCGCTGAGGGCGTCGCTCACAGCAGCGGAGATCCGCACACGACCCTCGTCAGCCGAGGCAGCATCGGGCGGGCTGAAGATGACCTGGGCCGCAGGCATGGGCAGGATCGTGCGGAACGCTTCGAGCTCGGCATTCTCCAGGGCCGCGAGCAGCGGCTTCGCCGCCTGCTCAGCCAGGTAGGTCGTCGTCGCGGCGGCCGGCATGCCGGCGACGGTCCACAGCATCTGGAGGATGCAGGCCGGCTCGCCGGGCGCTATGCCGATCACCGACGCGATGTCGGCGCGGACCTGGTGCCAGGCGACAGACTGGCTCTTGCAGGTCAGCGTCCCGTGCAGCGGCTCGGCGCGGGCAGCCAGGCCTTGCTGCCCTTCGAGTTCGAGCATGTACTCGGCAGGGCTGATGCGACAGGCCCGGCCGTCGGGAAGGATGCGGATGAGGTGACGGGCCGCGAGTTCGTCAATCGCGGCCGCGACCTGCGTCGTCGTCACGTGGTACCGCCGCGCAAGCACGCTCGGCCGCGGAAGCAGCCAGCCGGGCGGGTGGTGCGGCAGCGTCGCGGCGATACGGCTCGTGAGGACGTTGTCAGCGGGCTCGCCTGGTGGCTCGCCGCCACTGCGCAGGTCCGCGCCGCTGCGCAGGTCCGCGCCGCTGCGAAGTTCGCGGCCGCCGCGCAGGTCCGCGCCGCTGCGCAGGTCCGCGCCGCTGCGAAGTTCCCGGCCGCTGTCAGCGGGGTCACTGCTGCCCGGCCGTTCGCCGCGGCTCCCGACACCCGGACCTCCGGTGCTCGCACTAACCGGCCCGGCAGCATCGGTCACCCAAAACGGCTCTGAATTCTGCTGCCTCATCCTGCCTCTGCACCCTAGTTGGTTCTGTAGCAGAAGGTAATTACTTCTAGCACAGAACATAATTGCCCGCCAACACGGACATTGGCACTGGCAGGGCGGCGGCTGCTCATCACGGCACGACTCCGATCACGCGCTTCTGCCCGGTGGAGCCGCAGCCAGCGGGGGTGCCTGAGCGCCATGACGGAGCCCGACGGTTAGCCGGGTGCCTCGGTCCTGGCTAGCCGGTTACCCAGCTTGCGGGTAATGAAACCTTATTCAACCGGAATGTCGGCGATCCGGTCGACGGCCCGGGCCAGAGCGTCGAGCGCCGGCACGGCGGCGGCGAGCGCGCGCCGCTGCTGGGCGGACAGCGTGGTCAGCGCCGCATGGAGGACCGAGGCGTTCGTGGCCTGCCAGCCTCGCACCGCATCCAGGCCGACCTGAGTCGCGGTCAGCCGGATCGCGCGCCGGTCGTCGCCCGCTTCGGCCCGGCTCACCATGTCCTGGGCAACGAGCGCATTGACGATCGTCGTGACTGTATTCGGGCGCATGTGCAGCAGCTGTGCGAGCTGACCCGGCCGGAAGCCGGGGTTCTCGGCGAGCGCGGACAGCAGCTCCAGCTGCGCAACGGCGAGCGGGTTCTGCGGATCCGCGACACGCGCTCCGCGGCGCAGCGCGCGCCGGAGCCGGGCGATCCCGTCGGCCAGGCCGTCCGGCTGGGCATTCCTGGGCAGTGCGGCTAGTGCCGTCTCCGGTGCCGGAGCTCCCACCGCATCCTCCCCCGCTTGGCTGACGTCTGCCGGCCCGGTAACTCTGGCGCGCCTGGCCAGATTGACTATCAGCATTGTAGGGAAAACTCGTGCATTCCGGTACCAGCGGGCGGGAGGCAGTTGCGAGCTGGCCTCGCGGAGCCCCGGAGCGTCATCATCGGGCCAGCTCAGTGGCGTGCGGCCGAGTGCCGGACGGCTACGTTCCCGTTATGAGGTTTATGCATTACCCGAGCATGACTAGTCACTCCGGGTAGTTCCGGCTGGTCCGCCAGGGCGGCTCCGGTGGGCCCCGCGGGCCTCAATCCCTTTACCCGCAGCGGGTTTCGGGCCCGCCAGGCGTTTTGTTGATCCCCTGGTCCGTCTGGGCTATTTGCACGTTTTTCGCGGACTGCTGGCCCCCTGCCTGCCAGGCTTTCCCGGGTAAAACCTCAGGCCTGGCGAGAGGCACCACTCTAAATAGCTGCGTAGCCGGGCGAGTTACGGCGTAAGGCAGGTAGTGGGTCCAGCCTCAGACAGGCATCAGAAGACAGCAAGTGCGAGGCAGACGGGTCGGCATCGCCGCCCGGCCAGGGCAAGGCAAAAGGCCAAGGTCGTCGCAGTGGCCGCCCCGGCCGTCGCGCTAGCCGGCGCGCTGGTGGCGCTGCAGGCTCACCCGGCACCGCCACCGAATCCGGTGGCCAGCAGCCTGGCGGCTTATTATCTGCACCCGGATCTGGTCGGCGGCGGATCAGCCGCCGTCTATCGCGACGTGCGGGCCGCGACCGGCCGCTCGGCCGCAAGTGCCGCCAAGCTGCGCGGCCAGGCCGCTGCGGCCGCCAGCAAGGGGCGGGGGAGTAAGGCCGGTCAGGCGGCCAAGGCAGCCCCCGGCAAGTCGGCAGCCCCCGCACCCTCGGCGAGCGGCCCGGCTCCGACAGCCACGCTGACCTGCTCTGGTACCCCGGGCACCGGGATGCTGCCGGAGAACTACGTGACGATCGTCAACTTCCTGGTCGCCCACGGCTACACCGACGTGGCCGCTGCGGGCATCGCCGGCAACATCTACCAGGAGTCGGGCGGGAACCCGGAGTCGGTCGGCTCCGGCGGCGGCGGCCTGATCGGCTGGACGCCGCTCCCGGCTGGTTTCGTCACCGGCGACGTGGCCGCCGACCTGCAGACGCAGCTAGAGGCACTGCTGACGTTCAACCAGCAGTGGGCGCAGTACATCCCCGAGCTCAACGCAGCCGCTAACGCGGTGGACGCGGCCGACATCTACATGACCTACTTCGAGCGACCCGGCGACCCGGCGGCATCCAACCGGGAGGACGCCGCGGCTGCCGTCGCCCAGGCGTGCGGAATCCCGTCCTGAGGCTTTTAACTGACGGGAACGAGCCGACCGCCAGCGCCGCGCGGCTAGCTGCGCGGTGGACGGCGCCGGTCCCCCCAGTCGTCCGGGCCGGCTGCCACGCCAGTGCGGTCGCCGCGGTAGCCGGCGTCTGGACAGTGCGCATGTCCCGAGGGCCGCCGCTCCTGGTCACTACTGCGGCGTAAGTTCCGCGCCATGAGTGCCGGGGTGAGCGTGC
>Ga0335075_10009069_pt1 | contig 15212 bp, 13 predicted proteins | sample Lox_Sample_24_FD_206723 | JGI IMG/M metagenome (GOLD analysis project Ga0335075, IMG submission 206723) | Soil microbial communities from Loxahatchee National Wildlife Refuge, Florida, United States - Lox_Sample_2.4 | ecosystem: Environmental > Terrestrial > Soil > Wetlands | place: USA... | reverse complement strand
GCGGCACGGCCCGCGCCCGCCGAAGTTGCCGAAATGGCGGCCGCCAGGCAGTCTTTCGTAATCGAGAATGCGACCGTGCGATTTTACCTGAATATAAATGGCTCGAGCCGCCGTTGCTGGAAGAAGGCTTCGATGCCTTTACACGGTGAAGTTCGCGGGCGACGGCGTGTTTTCGGTGCCGGAGTGGGTCACGCGCGATTCGCCTGAAAGGCCCTAATTACATTATTCGGCGGACCCCCCCACTCATCGGCACAATTTGCCAGCCGCGTTTACGCCGTGCCAGCGCCAGCAATCCGGCGGCGAGGGACAGAAGCGCCAACGTCGTGGGCTCGGGAACAGGGTCGCCCATGACCGTCATGCGGCCGTAAGAGATGGTGTCTCCGGAAAAGACAAATTCGGCGAAGGGCGCAGGACCCGGAACGCCGGGACTAATAAGGCCCTCTTCGGTGGTTGCAGGGCCGGAAACATTCGAGCTGCTGGTGAAAAACCAGGTATCGTCAGAGTTGGGATCGTCGCCTGTCAGCACAAGATAATACGAGCCGGCAGGCAGGTACAGGCCGGAAAACAGCGGCACCAGCGCGTCGCCGCTGTTCGGAGGGGACAAACTGACGGAAGCGATCACGTTGGCGGGTCCGGCGGAAGGTCCGATGGCATTCGTCACGTACGCCGTAACCGTACTAGTATCGTCCACGGCGTCCAGGATTGCCGCGGATATGGCCACGTTGTCATATGGGCTGAATTGGGTCCACTCTTGAGCGAGATACTCCGAGACCTGGGAGATATCATAAGGCCCGATATCGGGGCCGTCGATTGTCAGAATGTTGGCTCCCGAGGCAAATCCAGCAAGCCCTAGAGCGAGTACCGTAGCAACAACCGGACACGCCATTTTCATCATGCTCCTCCGCCTTTAAGCACGAACACAGAGTCCTTTCATAGTTACGCCCGGGCCGGCGATTCCGCCGGCAGGCCCTCTACTCAAGTACGCGAGAAATTTCCGCTCGGGTGATCACGGAAGGCCGACTCTTCCGGGCCGGGATCTCCCGATCGCGGATTTCTGCTTGTCAGATAGGGATTACCTGTTGGCAGCAGCGACGGCAAATCCCAACCGCGATAACAGGTAGCGAAATGGCAGGAGACGGGTGAGATCGGCAGCGCGGATGATTTTCGCGCCTTGCGCCAAACTTCGGGGCGTTCGCGCGTCGGCCGGGGCCGGATCTCCCGCAGGATTCACTGCCGCGATGGCCTTATCGTTTCCCCAGCAGCGACGGCCAATTCAAGATGACCTTGAAGCTGTCCACCCGCTCCTCGTTCACTGGCACGACCGCCAGGAACTTCTGTCCGTCCCGCGTCACCACCCAACGGCTCCGCGCGCCGGAATCCTGCAGGACGGTCTGAAACAGCAGACGCGGAGTGCCGGCGTGGATGGCGTGGTCCTTCGCGGCTATGTCCACAGCCATGATGCGCGCCGGAACCGCGTGCACCGAGTAGTACAGCTCCCGGCCATCGCCGCGCCATTCCGGTTGGCCCCCGTGGTCGTTTGAAATCTGCCATTTCTCGCCCGTAGGCGGGAACGGCTGAATGTAGACTTCCGCGCGGCCCGACTCATAGGATTGATAGGCCAGCCATTTTCCGTCGGGCGAGAACCTGCCTTCGTCCTCCTGGAGCCGGGTGCGCAGGAAATCGACGGGTTTGCGCGTATCGAGCGGAAGCACAACAAGATCGTCGCTGTTGTTGGGGACGGCTTCGTTGTACACGATCCGGCGGCCGTCCGCGGACCAATCCTCGACATTTTTCGGAATTCCGGACGCGATCAACAGTTCGTCGGGCCCGATTCCCGAAGCGTTCTTCACGTAGATGTCCCGGGCGCCGAGGCGGTCGCACGAGTAGGCGATCCGTTCCCCGTCCGGAGACCACACCGCATTGGTGTGATCGGAGGGGTCGAAGGTGACGCGTGAAGCGGTTCCGCGCAACAGCTCGAGAATCCAGATGTCACGATTTCCCGTGGCGGGATTGCGAATCGCGACGGCCAGACGGCGGCCGTCGGGCGAGAGCGCGGGATTAGAATAATCCGCGATCGCTCCGGCCGCTCCCAGCCGTCTGCCCGCGCGGTCGAACCAGATCATGCGAAAATCCGATGCGCGGCTTCTGCGGAACGCCAGCACGCCATTGTCGGAAGCGGAAAAGGTTCCCACTTCCACAGAGCCGATGGGGCGCTCCACCGGGCCCGCAAAGGGAACGGGGTCGCCTTTGAGGCGGCCGTTCGCGGGATCGATGGCGCGCGCCATCAAGGTTGCGCCGCGAAGATAGAGCGCGTACCCAGGTCCGGCGTACACAGCAGCCCGCTCGGCGCGGAAGAGGGTGCGCTGCTCACGGCCGTCGAGCGAGGCGATACCCACTGTGACCCCGCTCGAGGGAGTGCCGTTGAAGGTGTTGTAGAGCATCCGGCGAGGACCGGCGCGCGTGCCTGTCGGCAGCAGGCTGGGGACCAGAAAGTTCGCCGCGTCTGTGACACCGTTCCTCATCAGCAGCCGGGACCCGGCCGCTTCCGGACGAAACCATTGCAGACCGGCGTGCGTGGCGGTAACCACTCCGTCCGGTCCCCAGGAGCAATAGCCGCTTTCGAACCGAAGCGGCTGGGGCGCGGGGGCGTCGATGTCCATTCGGGAGAACATCCCGCTGCGGCTCAACAGCACAGATCGGCTGTCCCATGACCAGCAGCCGTCGATTGTCCCATCGCTACCTGGCAACTCCCGGGTGCTTCCCGTCCCCACGCTATAGAGATACGCGCGGCGTGCGTCATTGTCGGGGTTCTGGGCCACGAACAGGATCGATTCGCCATTCGGCGAGACTCGTAGAACCGGTTCCAGGGGAAACGAGCCGTCCCCGGGCGAGTAGACCGTAAACGCGATCGGCGCCGGCGCCGGTTCGTTGTTGTGCAGCAAGAGATCCGCCGCAACGAAGACCGCCGCGGCGGACATCAGCCCCGTTGCGGCCCACAGCAGCCGTTGAGACCAGCCCGTCTTTCGTTCCGGCGGCACATCCGCGGGGCCTGCCAGGGCTTCCTCGATGGCGATCCGCGCGTCGCCGATGGATTGCCAGCGCCGGCGTGGATCGCGGCGTAGACACCGCTCCACAATCGGCCGCGCCACGGCCGGAACCCCCGCCAGATCGGGCTCCGTCTTCAGCACCGCCGCGAGCGTTTCCGGTATCGTTTCGCACTGGAAGGGATTTCGGCCGGTGAGCATTTCCAGCAGCACTACGCCGAAGGCCCATATGTCGGCGCGGCGGTCCACCACCTTTCCCCTGGCCTGCTCGGGCGACATGTATGCGGCCGTGCCCAGAATCATGCCGGCCATCGAGCCGTGCGCCACCATCGTCGGCGAGGACGGCTCGCCCGCTGGCGGATCGTTCGCCTGCGCTCGGGCCAGGCCGAAGTCCAGCACTTTCACGCGCCCGTCGGGCGTCAGTTTGACATTGGCCGGCTTCAGGTCGCGGTGAACCACCCCTTTGTCGTGCGCCGCCTCTAGTGCCGCGGCGATCTGGCCGGCGATCTCCGCAGCTTCCTCCCAGGGAATCGGGCCGGCGGCGATGCGCGCGCCGAGAGTGGGCCCGTCCACCAGTTCCATCACGAGCGCGCCATCTTCCACGCCGTAAATAACGGCGATGTTGGGATGGCTGAGTGAGGCCAGAACCTGCGCTTCGCGTGCGAAGCGCGCCATGCGGTCGGGGTCGGTGGCAAGGCTTGGGGGAAGAATCTTGATGGCGACGTCGCGTTCCAGTCTGCTGTCGCGGGCGCGCCAGACCTCGCCCATTCCACCTTCCCCGAGTTTGGAAACAATCCTGTAATGGGCTATTGTTGCGGGGACGCCCGTGCCGGCGCCGCCTGCCCGCAGCAGGAGCGACGCGTCTCGCATGGCGCCCTGTTCGAGAAATCCTGTGGCGCCGCGGTCGGCATGAAGCAGGCGAACAACTTCGGAACGGAGCGTGGCGTTTCCACCGCATGCCGCATCCAGAGCCCCGTCGAGTTCGCCGTCCGAAACCTCGTGCAGGTCATTAAAAAGGTCGCTGGCCCGCTGGTAATCCTGGGGCGACATGCCCGGCGGCATCAGGTGCTCTCGCGCGGCTGCAGCCGGGCGAACAGCCAGGCTCTCGCCGCGCGCCAGTCTCTGACAACGGTGGGTTCGGAAGTACCCAGGATACGCCCGATCTCGGCATTTTCGAGGCCGCCGAAATAGCGCAACTCCGCCACCTTGGCCTGCCGGGGAGCGAGGTGAGCCAAATCGTTTAACGCTGCGTCCAGATCGAGGAAGTCCACCGGCTGCGGCGCCGCCTCCGGCACTTCCTCGGCTTCGGAGAGATCCAGGTGCGGTGAGCCTTTGCCGCGCTTTTCGGCGAGCTGCGCCCGCGCGAAATCGATCAGGATCTGGCGCATGAGAAGAGAGGACACGGCGAAGAAATGATCGCGGCTCTCCCAATCCACCGGCGAGCCGCCCAGCAGCCGGACAAAGGCTTCATTGACCAGGGCGGATGGCTGCAGCAGGTGCCCCTCGCGTTCGCGCGCCATGTTTTGCCGCGCCAGCCGATGCAACTCCGCGTAGACGATGGGTGTCAACCGTTCGAGCGCGGAAACATCTCCGCCGCTCCATGCCTGGAGCATGCCGGTCAATGCGACCGGGGGGACTTTGTCACCCTCCACCGCCGGATTGTAACGCAAGCGGTTATTTTCGGCGACCCTACGCTTCGCGGCGGAATTTCAGGAAGGCCGCCATCGCATGCTCCTCCTCAGCTTTACAGTCTGGGTCGGCCCTCACAGTGGTTAGCGGAAAAAACATCCGCAGGTGATCACGCATGTCGGTAATAGTAGGCCGATCACTGGGTAATGTTGTTCCCAAGCTCGCGACGCGCGCTTTTTAGGCGTCGGCGTTCGATACCGGAGTCCAACCCGGCAGTGACGCGTAATCACGATTCGTGCGACCTCCGGAGGAATTATAGAAGCTTACGTACAATAGAGTTTTATGGCCGCCGACGAGTTTTATCGCATCCAAAAACTTCCCCCTTACGTTTTTGCCGTCATCAACGAGATGCGCGCAAAGGCACGGGCAGCAGGGCAGGATGTGATCGATCTGGGGATGGGAAATCCCGACGGCGCGACGCCACAGGCTGTTGTCGACAAACTGGTGGAAGCGGCGCAGAATCCCAAAAATCACCGCTACTCCATGTCGCGGGGATTGCCCAAGCTGCGCGATGGAATTGTCAGCCGCTACCGCGCCAACTACGGAGTCGAACTCGATCCTGAAACCGAAGCCATTGCGACCATCGGCGCCAAGGATGCCCTGGCGCACTTGCTATTCGCCGTCATCGGACCCGGCGACACCGTGGTGTCGCCGAATCCCTGCTATCCGATTCATCATTACGGCGTGATCATGGCGGAGGGCAACGGCTGCATGCTGCCCATGCCCGATCCGGCAAGTTTTCTGAACAGCCTGGAAGATTTGTACCGTCAGTCGCACAAACCTCCGCGCATGATTCTGGTCTCATTCCCGCATAATCCGACGACGCAATGCGTGGACCTGGATTTCTTCCGCGACCTGGTGGCGATGGCGGCGCGGCATGGCACGCTGATCGTGCACGATTTCGCATATGCCGATATCTGTTTCGACGGCTACAAGGCGCCGAGCATTCTACAAGTAGATGGCGCGAAAGAAATCGCTGTTGAGATTTATTCGCTGTCGAAGAGCTTCAACATGGCGGGCTGGCGGGTGGGATTCTGCGTGGGCAATCGGCGTTTGATTGCGGCCTTGGCGCGCATCAAGAGCTATCTCGACTACGGTATTTTCCAACCGATTCAGATCGCATCGATCATCGCGTTGCGCGAGTGCGGCGAGGAGACCGACAAAATACGTGACGCCTATCAGAGGCGCCGCGACGTGCTGATCGGCGGGCTGGACCGCGCCGGTTGGCCGGTGGAGCCGCCGCGCGGATCGATGTTCGTGTGGGCGCCTTTGCCCGAACAGTACCGCTCGATGGGATCGTTGGACTTCTGCAAAATGTTGCTCGACAAGGCGCTCGTCGCAGTCTCGCCGGGCATCGGATTCGGACCCATGGGCGAGGGTCACGTACGCTTCGGGCTGGTGGAGAACGAACATCGCATCCGCCAGGCAGCCAAGAGCATTCAGCGATTTTTTAAGACGGAGCTCGATTAAAATCCGTCCAATTCGTCCAACAACGTAGAAAAGTGAGGCTCTCGGCTCACTAAATCGATGATAGGCTATACGAAATGGCGGCCCGGACCGAATCCTACGCGCCCGTAGTGCTGGAGCTGCGTCAGGTTCGCGGATCGGACCTGCAGGATCTTCTGGCGGAAGAAACGGCCATCTGGCGCGAGATGCTGGATTGGGATTTCAACCCTTCGGCGGGTCTGGTGCGGCGGTTCCTGGACATGCAGGCCCTCAGCGGTTATGTGCTGATGGTGGGCGGACGCGTCGCCGGATATTCGTACTTCGTCGCGGAAGAGCGCAAGGGGCTGATCGGCGATCTTTATGTCCGGCAGGAATTTGCGACGCCGCAGACCGAGGGCCGTTTGTTGGCGAGCGTGCTGGAGGGCATGGTGAAGTCGCCGTTCGTGCACCGCGTGGAATCGCAACTCATGATGTTGCGCAACGGTCCACGCATCGCGCTTCCCTACTGGCGTTATCTCAAGGTTCACGCGCGGAACTTCATGGAGATGGGCCTGAGTGCGGCGCCGGCGTTTTCCATCGGTTCGGCGTCGCGTCCGGTCGCCATCGAGAATTGGAGCGAACGCTATCAGGACGAAGCCGCGCACCTGATCGCGAATGCGTATCAGGGCCACATCGACAGCGAGATCAACGATCAATATCGTTCGGCCGGCGGCGCCAGGCGGTTTCTGATGAATATCGTGCAGTATCCCGGTTGCGGCGCCTTTTATCAGCCCGCTTCGTTCGTCGCCGTCGATCCGCGATCGGGGCATCTGGCGGGCATTTGCCTGAGCAGCCTTGTGGCTGAGGACATCGGTCACATCACGCAAGTCTGCGTGTCGAAGGCGGTGCGGGGGCAAGGCGTCGGGTACGAACTGATGCGGCGATCGCTGCAGTCGTTAGCCGCGAATCAGTGCCGGAAGGCGAGCCTGACTGTGACGGCGGCGAATAAGGCAGCAATTCGGGTGTACGAGCAGATGGGTTTTATCAAACGGCGCGAGTTCTCGGCGTACGTTTGGGATGGCTTCTAGCCCGTACAAGCAGGCGGAAACGCCTGCTCTACATTGCAAGGCATTTGCGGCCTATGTCGTAGGCCTTTTCGCCCGCGCTTGATTACAATTCTTAACGTTACCGCGCGAGGGGTACGCGCGCCATTACAGATTACAACCATGCGTTCTTTCCGAATAGAAATCGCTGCCGGCCTTGCCGGCATTGTGCTCGTGGGGGTCGCGTTGAGCACCGCCCAGGAGCAGACGGTAACACCGCGAATCGTTAGCGCCGCCAACTCGTTCCTGGCGACGCTCGACCAGAAACAACGGCAGTCCGTGTTGTACGCATTTGACGATCAGGAGCAGCGCAGGCGCTGGTCGAACTTTCCGGTGGTTATGGTTCCTCGCGGTGGCATAAGCCTGAAGGACATGAGCCCCACGCAGCGCGCCGCGGCCATGGCGCTGCTCGCGTCCACTCTCAGCCCGCGAGGTTTCGAGAAGGTGCAGCAAATCATGGATGGCGATGAGGTCAACAAGACGACCGACCAGGGACCACGCGGTAACGGCGGGCCTCCGGGCCGTCGCGGTCCGGGAGGCCCTCCGCCATTCGGTCCCGGAGGGGGGCGCGGCGGCAATGGTCCGATATTCGGGAAAGATCTTTACTACTTCTCCATCCTGGGAACGCCTTCGGAAAAAAAACCGTGGATGTTGCAGTTTGGCGGGCATCATTTGGCGCTGAATATCACTATCGCGGGCGAGCATGGCGTGCTCACGCCAACGCTTACAGGGGCGCAACCTGCGCTCTACACGCTCGACGGAAAGACGGTCCGCCCGCTAGGACAGGAAAGCGACAAGGCTCTTGCCTTGCTGAACGCGCTGGACGAGAAACAGCGGAAGAAGGCCATTCTGAGCTACGAACTCGCGGATCTGGTGCTCGGTCCGGGACAGGACGGCAAGACGATTCAGCCGGAGGGATTGAAGGCCACGGAGATGAACGAGCGCCAACGCGCCATGATGCTCGACGTGATATCGGAGTGGGCGGGGATCATCAACGGGAGCGCAGCGAACGCTCGCATGAACGAAATCAAAGCGGGTCTGGACAACACGTGGTTCGCCTGGAGCGGACCGACGACGGCCACGCCTGGTAAGAACATCACCGCTTATTACCGGATTCAAGGTCCGAACCTCGTCATTGAATACGCCCCGCAAACGCTGGGCGGAGATCCCGCGCTGCACGTCCACACCATGTATCGCGATCCGACGAACGATTACGGCCGCAAGTATACGCACGAATGAAAACGAAGCGAATCGCCGGCTTGGCCCTGTTTATCGCGCTTGGATGCCCCGCGTTCGCGCACAGGCTGGATGAGTATCTGCAGGCAACGATGATCTCACTGGAAGACAAACAGGCGCAGTTTTCCATGAGGCTGATTCCGGGTGTTGCCGTTTCGAGCGAGGTGCTGGCAGAGATCGATTCGAATCGCGACGAGGTGATCTCCGACGGCGAAGGGCGGGCGTATGCTGAGCGGGTTCTTGGTGAACTCTCGCTGAGTCTCGACGGCCATCGTCTGAACCCGCGGATTGTGTCCGCGACGTTTCCATCGATCGAAGCGATGAAAGAAGGGACGGGAGAAATCCTGATTGAGTTCACTGCGGAGTTGCCCGGTGGCGGTGCAAATCGAAAGCTCATTTTCGAGAATCATCACGAAACCGGCATCTCGGTTTACCTGGTGAACTGTCTGGCGCCGCAGGACGCACGCATACGCGTGCTGGCGCAGAAGCGAAACCGGAATCAGTCGTTTTACGAACTGGACTATGTGGAGTCCGCCGCTACGGTCGAGGCAGCGTCACCTTTGCTTGCGGGAATCGAGAACCTCCGCGGCGCTGCAAACATGTTTCGGCTGGGAATGCATCACATCGCCGAGGGCACAGACCACCTTTTGTTCCTGCTCGTGTTGCTTGTGCCCTCGCCATTGCTTGTATTCGGTTCGCGTTGGGGCGGACCCGCCGGCTTGCGGCATAGCTTTATCCGGATTTTGAAGGTAGTCACGGCATTCACTTTGGGACATTCCCTCACACTGGCTTTGGCGGCTTTGGGGTTCGTCAGCGTCCCGAGTCGTCCCATCGAGGTATTGATTGCCGTCTCGATTTTCGTATCGGCTGTTCATGTGCTTCGTCCGCTGTTTCCGGGCCGTGAACCCGCGATCGCAGCTTTCTTCGGACTCATCCACGGTTTGGCGTTTGCAGCCACGCTAAGCCAATTGGGACTCGACGGATGGGCGCGGCTCGCCAATATATTCGCGTTCAATCTGGGAATTGAAACCATGCAATTGGTAGTGGTGGCGGCGGTCCTGCCGTCGCTACTGCTGCTTAGCAGTACGCGCGTATATTCCGGTTTTCGAATCGGCGGCGCTGTGTTTGCGGGCGTGGCTTCCGCGGGGTGGATCGTGGAGCGGGTCCTCAACGTTGCCGGCCCAGTGGATGTAATGGTTGATGCTCTGGCGCATCGTGCCGTTTGGGTCGCAGCGGGACTATTGGTGTTTAGCGCCGTTTGCTGGTGGGTGTCCGGCACCGGCCAGACCGAGCCCGCGCTGGAACAGTCGGCTTAGCCTGTTTTCCGTACAGCGCGATTGCCAATCGCGCGCAGGATGCCATCCTGCCCCACTAGAAAATTACCCCTTGACAGCGATTACAAATTGCTATATACATATAGCAGATTGTAATGAGACTCGGTGAAAAGCTTCGGTACCTCAGGCTGGTGGAGGGCACCCTCCGCGGCTTGGATCGCGAGATGACGCAACAGGAAGTTGTGCGCGCGATTCAGGCGGAGCTGAAAAAATCGATCAGCCAGGCGTACTTATCGCAAATCGAGAACGGTGTACGGCCGCACTTGACCAACTCGACGCGGATGCTGCTGGCGAAGTTTTTCAAAGTGCATCCGGGGTACCTGGTGGACGATCCCGAGGGTTATCACACGGAGCTGTTGTCCGATGTTCGTACTTTGGAGGACCAGCTCGATTTATGGCTCATCGATGGCGCGGAGCGATTCCGGCGCGATGTTGAGCTGCGGCAGGCGCTGCTGGACGTGTCGATGCACCAGGATTCGCGGCGCTGCCTGATTCTTTTGAAATCCATCCTGGAAACGCCGGGCCTTGCGGAACGGCTGTTTCAGGTGCTCCGGCCCAATGGCGCTGACGCCCGAGGGTCGGAGCAAGGAGAGAGGAGGGTTCAATCATGAACTGGGAGACCTTATACGCGATCTGTTTCGTAGTTGGTCTTCTGTTTAGCATCGTGTCGTTCGTCGCCGGCGCCGTTCACATGCCGGGCGGACATTTTCATGTTCATGCGGCGGGAGCGCACGCCCACGGAGGCGCGGCGTCTAGAGGCGCATCGTATTTCAACGCCGGAACCATCATGACGTTCCTGGCATGGTTCGGAGGAACGGGATATCTGTTAATCCGTTACTCGAATCTCTGGGTGCTGCTGGCGCTGATTTTGGCAACTGTAAGCGGGCTGGTCGGAGCGGCGCTCGTCTTCTGGTTCCTGTTCAAAGTCCTGCTGTCCGATGAGAGACCGCTGGACCCGGCCGATTATGACATGGTCGGCGTGCTGGGCCAGATCTCGAGCCGGGTTCGAGCGGGAGGAGTGGGCGAGATGATTTTCTCGCAAGAGGGCCAGCGCCGAGCGGTTGCGGTTCGCAGTGAAACCGGTTGCGAGATCGATCGCGGCACGGAAGTTTTGGTGACTCGTTACGAACGCGGTATTGCGTACGTGCGCCCCTGGGAAGAACTGAGTCAGATGAATTCCAGCTCCGCATCGGCGGAGCGGTAAGGAGATATATGCACATTCCACCAGAAGTGATTGTGATTGCGGGATTGATAGTCCTCGCTTTGTTGTTCATGTTTGGGACATTTGCGCGCCTCTATCGCAAGGCGGGGCCGCATGAGGCCTTAGTCGTGTACGGCTGGGGCGGCACCAGGGTGATAAAAGGACGCGGCGCAGTGATCCTGCCGATGGTGCAGAGCTGCCGCGATCTGTCGCTGCAATTGATGTCGTTTGACGTCGCGCCGCAACAGGATCTTTACACCAAGCAGGGCGTCGCGGTGACGGTCGAAGCGGTTGCGCAGATCAAAGTGAAGTCGGATCCGGAGTCGATCCTGACGGCTTCCGAGCAGTTCCTGACGAAGACCGACCAGGCGCGTGAAGGACTGATCAGGCTCGTTATGGAAGGCCACCTGCGCGGTATTATCGGCCAGCTTTCCGTAGAGCAGATTGTAAAAGAGCCCGAAATGGTGGGCGATCGGATGCGGGCCACCTGCGCCGACGATATGAGCAAGATGGGCCTGGAAGTGATCTCGTTCACGATCAAGGAAGTTCGCGACAAGAACGACTACATCACCAACATGGGCCGGCCCGACATCGCGCGCATCAAGCGCGATGCCGATGTGGCGTCGGCGGAAGCGGAACGCGATACGGCGATCAAACGCGCCGAGGCGATGCGCGCCTCCGCGGTCGCGAAGGCCCAGGCCGATCAGGAGCGGGTGTTGGCCGAGACGCTCTCGCAAGCGAAGCAGGCCGAAGCCACACGCGACCTGGAGATCAAAAAGGCGCAGTATCTCGAGACGGTGAAGAGACAGCAGGCGCAGGCCGACAAGGCTTACGACATCCAATCGAACATGATGCAGCAGCAGGTGACGATCGAAGCCGTGAAAGTGCGTCAAGTAGAAAAAGAGCACGAGATTCTGGTGCAAGAAGCCGAAATCAAGCGCCACGAAAACGAATTGATCGCGACGGTTTTGAAAGGCGCGGAGATTGAGCGCCGGCGCATCGAGGCTCTGGCGAACGCCGAAAAATCGCGCCAGATTGCGGAAGCCGAGGGTCGCGCCTCCGCCATTCGCGCACAGGGCGAGGCGGAAGCCGAGATCATCTTCAAGAAGGGCGAGGCCGAGGCCAAGGCCATGAACGTCAAGGCCGAGGCGTACCAGGAATGGAACCAGGCCGCGGTGGTCGACAAGCTCCTTACCGGACTTCCCGAAGTGGTAAGGGCGCTGGCGTCGCCGCTGGCGAACGTGGACAAGATCACCATCGTCTCCACAGGCGACGGAAACAGCGCGGGCATGCACAAAGTCACGGGCGATCTTACCGCGATGGCGGCGCAGATCCCGGCGTTGTTTGAAACCTTATCGGGCATGCAAATGTCGGAGCTGCTCGGGAAGGTCAAAACGATAGGAAGCAAGACCGACAAAACCAAGGGAACGAGCGCGTAGATCACAAAAGGAGGTGACATATGGCACTCATGGAACGGGTCGCAACACTGGTAAGAGCGAACTTAAACGATCTCCTGGACAAGGCTGAAGATCCGGAGAAAATGCTGAAGCAGTTGATTCTGGATATGCAGAACCAATTGCTGCAGGTGAAGACGCAGGTGGCGATCGCAATCGCCGACCAGCACGTGCTGCTGAAGAAGCAACAGGAGCACACCACCAGCGCCGAAACCTGGATGAAAAAGGCGCAGATGGCCGTCGACAAAAAAGACGACGAGTTGGCCAAGGTGGCGATCGAGCGGTCCATGACCTGCCGGTCGACGGCGGAGAGCTTCGGCCAACAGGTGGAGGACCAGCGCGTTCAGGTGGAGAATCTTAAATCGGCGTTGAAGAAGCTGGAGTGCAAACTGGAGGAGGCGAAGGCCAAGTCCGACATCCTGATCGCGGAGCATCGGCGCGCGCGGGCCATCAGCAAGGCCGGCGATGCGCGCGTGGCGTTGGGCGATTCGTCGACGAGCATGGCCTGGGACCGCGCCGCCGATAAGGTTCAGCGCGCGGAAGCTTTGGGGCAAGCCAAAGCGGAACTGCTGCACGACAGCGTGGAAGACCGCTTCGCATCCATGGAGAAGCAGGACGAAGTGGAGCGGATGTTGGCCGAGTTGAAGGCCAAGAAACCGTCCAACTCGCAGTAGTTTGTGGGGCAGGTTTTAACCTGCGGCGATTTATACTCCGCCTGTCGAGGCTATCGGATTCGCGAACAGGCCGATTGAAAAACGGCCGCAGGCTACAAGCCTGCCCCACATTCGTCAGCGAGCGCCGGCAGCGGGCATGGTGTGCAGAGCCAGGTTGATAACGATCATCACGGCAGCCATCCCCGGGATCAACATCAGCGCTTTCTTCAAACGTCTCGGATCGTCGCCGGCAATGGAGCCGATCATGCGCGAACTGACTGCGAGTCCGATCCATCCGCAAGTGATGGCGATTCCCTGCGCCGTCGCGGTCAGATCGGGAAAGTAGAGTTTCGCGATGCCGAGCGTAGTTGGAAAAACCGGGGCCATGGCGAACCCGGCGCCAAACACCAGGGCCGCAGCTACAAATGCGCTTCTCGCCTGAAGCATGCCGAAGGTAAACACGACCATGAGAATGGCCGCGGCCAGCGTCACGTTCAGAGCGGAGATGGATTGCAGCACGTAATAGGCGACGATGCGGCCAACCAGGAGTCCGAGCGCGAATCCGAGTGACAGAACGTTGAGGGCTTTCGATTCCGCCACGCCTTGCGCAACGAGATGCCGGACCAGCCAGTTCCAGACGCCGACTTCGCACGATACGTAAAGGAACAGAAACGCGGCGAGGAGCCACAGCACCGGGCTGCTGACCACTTGTCCCGCGCCGGTCCAGAGCTCGGCGTGGTGCAACGGAGGAGGCATGGGGGTCGCAACGTGGAGGACCAGGGTGAGCGTGCTCAGGATGGCGACCGTGTAGCAGAGCCGGAACGAATTTCGACCGAGCAGGTTGGCCGCGATGAACGGCGTCGCGAGTCCGCCAAGGCCGAAGAACAGGTTCAAGAGGTTGAGCGTTGGCGAGGGATTCGTTGGGTTGACGTCGCTGGCGAGCGCGTTGGCGCCGGTGACGATGATGCCGCCGCCGATGCCCAACAGGAACAACGATCCGATAATGGCGCCGTAGCCCTTGGAGTTCGGAAGTAGAAAAAGCGAAATGGAGATGAGGGCGAGACCGAGAAGCAGGCCGACCTTCTTACCTTCGTAATCGATGAGCGGGCCGACGGAGACCGACGCGATAATCAGGCCGATGGCTTGCGCCAGCGCGATGGTCCCGTTTTGAGCGGGCGTGAGTTTGAAGCGGGCGGAGAGGTCGGGGAGGATCGTGCCGAGCATGGCGGCGATCATGCCGTACACGAAAATCGCAAGGATTGCGGCGGTAATCAGCATAAAGTTGTAAGTAGCGATCTTATCAGAGATTCCCGCGCAGGGCAGGCGTAGATGCAAATCGGCCGCAGGTTCACAACCAGCCTCCCATAGCTGCTGTCGACCCTGCCTTGCAAACGGCGGCGAGCCGCGACCGAGCGCTAACTAGTACCAAGTTGCGGAGGTCGGGTAACCGCTTCCTTGCGGTCGCGGCTCGGAAGTCGTTGCTGAGCCGCGCGCGCGAAGCAAGCGGTTTCACACGCTAATCTATGCAAGTAGGTACTAGGTTGAGGTCGCCAGCGCGATTGATAATCGCGCGCAGGATACCATCCTGCCGTACAAAGTGCGGTATACACTGAGACATGCCAACGCGCCGCGCTTTTTTTGCGGCGGCCGGCGCTGCCAGCAGCGCATTGGCCGCACCCGCTTCCGACTCCCCAATCGCCAAGCTCAAGAACCGGCGGGCCGAGGCGCAGCCCATTACCGTAGCCGAACGTAAATCGCGCGTGGAGCGTGCCCAACGCCTGATGACGGAGCAGAAGATCGGCTCCATTTGCCTTACAGGCGGAACCTCGCTGGAGTATTTTGCGGGCGTGCGCTGGGGCAATAGCGAGCGGCTATTTGCGATGTTCATTCCGGCGCGCGGCGAGCCGTTCTTCATCGCGCCGGCATTCGAGGAGGTCCGCTCTCGAGAAGCGATCTCGCACGGGAACGGCGGCGAACATGCGCAGGTATTCGTGTGGCAGGAGGATGAGAGTCCGTATGCATTGGCGGCTTCCTCGCTGAAGGAGCGCGGCCTTGCGACCGCTAGGCTCGGCA
>Ga0335075_10009068_pt1 | contig 15214 bp, 11 predicted proteins | sample Lox_Sample_24_FD_206723 | JGI IMG/M metagenome (GOLD analysis project Ga0335075, IMG submission 206723) | Soil microbial communities from Loxahatchee National Wildlife Refuge, Florida, United States - Lox_Sample_2.4 | ecosystem: Environmental > Terrestrial > Soil > Wetlands | place: USA... | reverse complement strand
GCAGTGGGGTCTCATGGTGACCGTCTACTGCCTGAGCCACGCGCCGGCGTTGCTGATGCTGCCGCTGCCCGGCGGGCGCGCCGCGTTGCTGTTGTTCTATCTACTGCTGGTCGTGCAGATGAGCGACGTGATGCAGTACGTGTTCGGCAAGCTGTTCGGGCGGACGAAGATCGCGCCCGTGGTGTCGCCGTCGAAGACCGTCGAGGGGTTCGTCGGCGGCGGGCTCGCCGCAACGGCGATCGGCGCCGCGATGTGGTGGATCACGCCGTTCACGCCGCTGCAATCGGCGGCGATGTCGGCCGTCATCGTGGTGATGGGATTCCTCGGCGGGCTGACGCTGTCGGCCGTCAAGCGCAGCCTCGGCGCGAAGGACTGGGGCGTGATGATCGAAGGCCACGGCGGCATGCTCGACCGGACGGATTCGATCTGCTTCGCCGCACCGGTGTTCTTCCACCTGGTGCGCTTCTTCTTTTCCTGAGGAGCCGCGCCCGGCGCGGGAGGACGCGGTCAGCGCGGCGGACGGACGGCCAGCGAGTACTCGAGCGGCGGCGCCGCGTCGGCCGGCGTGAGCCGCAGTAGATAGGGGCCGGGCGCCAGCCCGTGCAGCGAGGTGAACAGGCGCACGACGCCGCGCGAATTGGCGGTGGTGGAGAGATTCGCCACGGGACGCGCACCGTTCACGTCGATCGCGAGCAGCTCCACGGCGTAACGCGTGCCGGGCGGACCGGCGGCGAGCTCGAGCTCGGCCGCGCCCTGTTCGGTGCCGGACGAGAAGAGCTCCGCATCCGCGCCGACACCGCGCGCGCGGGCCAGCGAGATGCTGGCGCGCAGCGGCACCGGCGTTTCCGACGGCAGCGACAACGCCGCGAGCGATTCCGCGATCAACGCCGCGGGTTCCGGTGCCTCGCGGCGCAGGGCCACGAATCCGATGGCGAGCACGACCGCGGCGGCAGCGAGCCAGGCCAGGCGTTTCGTGCGGGGGGCCTTGTGTTCGAGCAGCGCGGCGAGCTCACCGCGCCGCTGGAGGACCGCGAAACCGGTCTTCATGCGGGCGATGCGTTCGACGTCGCGAGCCAGTTCGGGCTGCTCTTCGAGACTGTTCTCGAAAGCGTCCGCCTCGTCCTCGCTGAGCTGGCCCGCGAGGTATCGCTCGATCACATGGCGCTCGGCGATGAGCTTTGCGTCCATTACCAGCTTCTGTCGTGACTCCATTTTTTATCCCACGAGGAGCAGTGCAACAGACAGGAAATCACTGCGTTGTAGGCCGTGTCCTTCGAGCAGCGCCCGGAACCTTTCGCGGGCGCGGTGGATCACGCGGTTGAAGTGCGTCTCGTCGAGATCGAGACGCTTACATAAGGAATCCTTGTCCTCTTCTCCCAGGTAGAAGCTGACGAGCAACTCGCGGTCGCGCGCGGCAGGCAATTCCTTGAGGACTTCCATGACGACCTGCGCCCAGCGCGCGTGGTCGATGGGCGCCGCGACGTCGGAGGTGCGTTCGTCCTCCAGCATCTCCAGGGGTTCGGCCGACGACATCGGCGCCTTGTCGCGGCGGCGGAAATTGCGCAGGTGGTTCAACGCCACGCGGTAGACGTAGCCGATCAACTGCTCGGGTCGCTCTATCTTCCCTTCGCGCAGTTTGACCAGCGAGGTTTCGATCGCCTCGCTCAGCAGGTCTTCGGCAATGGTCGGGTTGCCGCACTTCCGTTCGAGCTGTGAGCGGATGCCGGCGAGATCCTCCTTGCGTAACGGAAAGTCGGTCGAACCCATCGGCGTTCAGGATATCGCAAGCCGGAGAATCCCCGCATGCGAAAAAAGTGAGACAAATTTCCGCGCGGCGACAGAGACATTCGCGGGACGAACAAACAACTCACCGCCGGAGGAGATTCATGCGCATCTGGACCGCCGCCCTGACCGTCTGCACCGCGCTGCTGGCCCTCGCCGCCTGCGGAACCGTGAATGCCCAGGCTGCTGCGCCGAAACCCGGCGCGCGCCTCGCCTTGCCCGACACGCTGGCGCGCAGCAACCGCATCTGCCGCTGGTCGGAGTCCACGGGCAACCCCGCACCGATGCCACCGCCGGACGCATCGCAGCGACACAAGCACGTGTCGATCGTGAACTGGAAGCTGCGGGAGAAGGAAACCTGGTTCCGTTTCTATCCGCGCAAGGGCTCGCAGACGAAGTTCAATGCCGAGCTCAGCTACGGCGAGATCATCAACCCCGACGCCGTCTACAACGACCTGGAGCTGATCGACTTCCGCGCGGTGAATTCGGGCAAGGCGCCGGTCGAGGTGAAGCTCGACGAAACCGCCGAGCAGCTGTGCGACGAGCCCGCACCGTCGACGCCGGGCGACTACTACGACGGACCGTTCCTGCTGTCGGTGTCGCCCCTGGCGAACGCCGAGGCCACGGACATCTCCGAGCACGTGCTCGTGTACGCGCCGCTCGAGATGCAATTGAAGGACGGACCGCACGACTGGTTCGTCCTGATGATCTGGCACGTTCGAACCGCGGAGGAGTGCGCACAGCTGACGGATCCGGTGGACAAGACGTCCTGCCTCGCCATCCTCGACATCGCCAATCTCGAGACCGGCGATTACTCGACGAAGGCGCCCGACTTGTTCCGCAAGGTGAAATATCCGTACGTGCCGTCGGCGACGCAGAGCCACAACGGCGTGATCCACGGTCCGCCCTGAGCGCGGACCCGGGCGGAACGCCCGGTCACGGCCGACGCACGCTCTCGTACAGCACGAACGCGGCCCAGGCGGCCGGGCGCTGGAACCGCCCGGTCGCCGCCATCTCGGCCTGCGATTCGCGCAGCGCGCCCGCCGCCGTGGCGCCGCGCGCCAGCCGCCGGTAGAAGCCGCTCATCAACGTCGCGGTGGCCGTGTCCTCGACGGCCCACAACGTGCCGACCACGCGGCGCGCGCCGCTGCCGAGGAACGCGCGCGCCAGTCCCGCGACGTTTTCCGTCTGCGTGCTCTCGCCGCGCGCGGTGTCGCAGGCCGAGAGGACCACCAGGTCCGTCGCGCGCCGGCTGACGAGCAGGTCGAGCGTGCTGAGATATCCGTTGATGACGTCGCCGCCGCGGTTGACGCCGCTCAGCAGCAGGCCCGAGCCGTGCGGCCAGGCGTCGCTGCTCGTGGCATGCGTGGCGAAGTGCAGCACCGATGCGGCGTTCACGTACGGTGAGAGCACGGCCGCGCGCGTCGCGTCGAAACCCGAGAACACCTTCACGTCGATGCCGCCGAGCTGGCTCGAGATCGAGCTCGCCTCGTGCGCGGTGGCGGCCAGCCGCGGCGTGGGCAGGAACGGTCGTTGCGACGCGCCCCGGAAGTTCGTCACGCGGTTGTCGACCGGCGAGAACACCGGGTCGGCGAAGATCGCGACCCGCGCGAGGTTCGTGCGCCGTTGCGCGGGCGCGGCGCGCGCCAGCGCCAGCGCATCGCGCGTCGTGAGCGCGAGGCTGAGCTCATGGTCGAGGATCACCGGGCGATAGTGGTCGGCGTCGAGACTCAGCGCCGCGAACGGCACGGCCGACGTGACCGAATCCGCGACGACGATCCAGCGACGCTTCGCCTGCAGCGCCGCGGCGTCGGCGAGCAGGTGCCGCGACAGCAGCGCCAGCGCCGCGGTCTCCGAGGCGCCGTCCACGCGCGTCACGTCGCGACGCAGGCCCGAGAACGCGGCGACCACCGGACCAGCCGCGACCAGCGGCAACTCGACCGCGGTCTCGCGCGTGAACAGATAGCGGCGCAATCCCGCCTGCGAATGCACGATCGACAGCACGGCCGTGTCGGCCGGCAGGTTTTCCCAGACGTACTGGTCCTTCCTGAAGCCGGACGTCGCGGGCGGCAGGTGCGCCGCGCTGGCGTCGAAACGCGCGCGCAGATCGCCGAGGTGGTCGCGCTGCGGCGCGCCGTCGGCCGCGAGCTGGTAGCCGTACTCCGCGCGTTGCAGCAGGAATTCCTGCAGCGCGATCTCCGCGGCCAGTTCGCGCGCGCCGTCCTGCGCGGCTTTCGCGTCGGCGGTCGGCGCGGCGTCGAATTCGCGCACGAGGCCGGCGCGCGCGGTGTCGGAGGCGGCGAGGATCTCGGCGAGCACGTCGCGCTGCGTCTCGCGCGCGGTGGCGCGCGCGCGCACCGCGAGCAGCATCTCGACCTTGAGCTCGTACGCCGCGCGATGCGTCGCGATGAGGCGCGCGCGGAACATCGGGTTGACGGTGGCGAGGCGCAGCGCGTCGAGGCGCGCCAGGCAGTCGTCGCTGGTGTGACGCGCGGCGGCGTACTGACCGCTCGCGAGCTGCGCGGCCGCGAGCTGGTGCAGCACCTCGATCTCCAGCGAAGGCTGGCCCGCGGCCTCGAAACGGCCGGCCAGTTTCGCCAGCAGCGGCCCCGCCGACTCCGGCCGGCCGGCCGCCGCGAAGGCGCGCGCACGTTCGAGATCGATCTGCGCGCCGAGCGTGCCCCACGACGGGCGCACGCGCGCCGCGGCCTCGTCGAGCAGTAGTTTGGCTTCGCGCACGCGGTTCATCTGCAGCCGGTCGCGCGCCAGCTCGAGCCGCGCCTGCACGCCGAGCGCGTCGGCGTGCGAGAGCTTCAGCGCCTTCTCGTGCGCCGCCAGCGCCGCGTCGAGATTGCCGAGCTGCCGCTCCGCGTTGCCCTCGAGCAGCAGGCTGCCGATCTGCTCGTTCTCCGTGGCGGCGCGATCGTCGGCCGAGAGCCGCTCGCGCACGCTGACTGCGCGCTGCGCGTATTCGCGCGCGGCCTCGGCGTCGCCGATGCTGACGTACGCGGTCGCGAACGTGTTCAGGCTCTGCGCGAGGCCGCGCAGGTCGCCGGCCTTCTCGTGGATCGCGGACGACTGCAGCAGCTCGCCCAATGCCTTGTCGTAGTTGCCCACCGCGACGTGCGTCGTCGCGCTGCTGTCGAGGATGTCGGCGAGCACCGCGTCGGTCGCCGCGTTCTCGCCGAGCTTCATCAGTTCGTCGAATCCCTCCGCGGCCTTGCGCCACTGGCCCATCGCGGCGCGCACCGTGTTCGCGTTCGACAACGCGCGCGTCGCGCCCTCCGGCTCGGCGATGGCGCGGAAACGGGCCGCGGCCTCGGCGAGATGCGGCAGCGACGCGCCGTAGTCGCCCGAGTAGTAGTCGGACGAGCCCAGTGAATTGAACGCTTCCGCCGCGAAATAGCGCGCGCCATGCGCGTCGTAGCAGGCGACGGCTTCGTTGAGATCCCGACGCGTGGCGGCGAACATCGCGGCGGCCGGTGTCGTCGACGCCGTGCTGCCCTTCGCGACGCGCGTCGCGATCACGTCGCGCGGCACGGCGAGCTGCAACGCTGCATGCGACGCGCCGACGCAATCGTTGCGGGCCCGCGCACCGGCGCGCGCGCGTTCGCCGAGCTCGATCGCGCGCGCGAGGTTCGCGTCGGAGTCCGGCATCCGTCGCGTGACCATCCACGCGGCATTCAACTGCGCCTGCGCGGCGCGCACCGGTTGTTTCAGGCGCGTCCAGGCCTCCGCCGCGTCGGCATAGCGGCTGGCCTGCGCGCCGGGATCCGCCTGCGGCCAGTCGTCGTGGTCGGCGCCGGCCTCGGCTTCGAGACATTCGGTGGCGAGCGCGCTGCCGCCCGGCGCGACGCGCGCCACGTCGACGGCGCTGACGCGGATGCGCGTGCGGTTCGTCGACTTCGCGACGCGATCGCGCGTGGCGACGATGAGCTCGAGCGTGCCGCCGCGCGTGAAGGCGCAGGCGCGCTCGGGGGTGGCGCGGCGCGCGGGCGCGTCGTATGCATGCCGCTGGCCGTCGACGAACTGCGTCAGCTGTACGTCGACGGCCGACTGGTCGATCTCGATGAGACGGTAGCCGGGCGTCGGGTCCGACACGGACAGGCGCTTCGGCGCGCCGAGCTCGCTGACCGCGAGCTCCTGGTCGAGCAATACGCGGGGAGCTGGCGGCGGCGGCGGCTGGCACCCGGAAATGCCCGCGAGCGCCAGCCACGGCGCCACCCGAACCGCTGTCCAAACCGCTCGAACCACACGTCGCCCCGAATGCCACTCCCCGGGGTCGACTATAGCTATCTGGCCTCGGGCGTGACGCCTCCTTCGAACCGTGCGGCGCGTTCGGCGAGCGCGCGGGCGCGTGGCGTATTCCGTTCGGCGAGGTTGGCGGCCGCCAACCGCCGGGCGCGCTCCGGGTTCGCTCCGGCGCCGAGATAGAAGGCCGCGGCGTGATCGGCGTACGCCAGCGGCCGCGCGGCCAGCAGCTCCTCGAAGCGCGCGCCGGCCGCGGCGATCTCGCGGGCGCCGCGGGCCGGGTCCGTGGCGGCGTGCAGGCTGCCGAGCAGCGCGAGGACTTCGGCGTCGCGGCTGGCGGCCACGGAGGCCAGCCGCTGCTCCGCCGCCGCCGTCTCGCCGCGGGCGGCCTCGATCTCGGCGAGATGCAGGTTGGCGGCCACGAAGCCGGGTAGATAGGCCAGCGCGCGGCGCAGGAACCGCGCGCCGCGGCGCGCGTCGCCGGCCTGCTCGGCCCACATCGTGCCGCGCGCGAAGTCGAGCCAGGCGTACGGCAGCGGCGACGTGGTGTCGAGCGCGGCGCGCGCGGCCGCGAACGCGCGGTCGGCGTCGGCGAAGCGGCCGGCGCCGGCGTACGCGGTGGCGAGCGCGGCCTGGGACGCGAATCCCGGCGTGGCCGCGGCCGCGGCTTGGGCGCGCGGCAGCACTTCGAGGGCGGCGCCCTGCGCGATGCGGATCGAGTCGTGGAGCGGCAGCCAGTCGCAATCGGCGGCGCCGGCCGTGCGGGCGGCGGCGAGATCCGCGAGCGCTTGGTGGAAGCGGTGCAGCGCGGCGCGGGCGTGCGCGCGGCGCAGCAACGCCGGTGCGTCCGGCGCTGCGGCGTCGGCCGCGACGGTGCCGCGCGCGAGCGCCTCGTCGTCCGAGAGGAAGCGCGCGCGCGTGAGCCAGAGCTCGTCCGCGGCGGGATCGTCGCCGCGCTGTGCGATCAGGTGATCGAGGTTGGCCAGCGCGAGAGTGCCGCTCGTGGTTCCGGGGCCGCGCGCGTGCGCGGCCCCGGCGAGCGAGAACATGAGCAGCAGCGTGAGGGGCAGCGCCGGTTTCACGGCGCGGCCAGGAACGGGAACACGGCGTCCGACGTGGCGCGGTCGTCGCGGTCGACGCCGTCTTCGAGGCCGGTCAACGTGCCGTTGGCCAGCAGCGCGCGGAAGGTGTCGACGGCGTCGTAGGCCGGCGTGCGTCCGCCGCAGTCGTCGTTGGTCGCGCCGAGCCAGTCGAATTCCGCGGCGAGATATTGCGAGCAGCGCGGCGCGCTCGTCTTGATCCACAGGCGGTCGTCGGCGAGTAGTTTGGCCAGCGCCGCGTAGCGCGATGCGGCGGCGGCGTTCTGCACGACCATCCACTGGTTGCCGCAGTGGCCGTCGAAGCCGTCGTAGATGGCCAGGTTGACGGCGAGGTCCGGCGCGAAGGCGGGCCAGCCGGCCGGCACGGCGCGGTTGTACTGCTCCTTGCGGCGGTTCGCGGCGTCCTCGGTGCCGAACGTCTCGATCAGCGCGTTGCCCGTGAGCGCGCGGCCCATGCGGTCGATCACGGCGCCGTCGCGGCGCGAGGTCGTTGCCCAGACGCCCAGCATCGCGCCGCCGCGGGTGACGAACGGGAGATCGATCGAGACGACCAGCGCGGCGGTTTTCCAGCCGGCGAGGAAGTTGGTGCCGTCGTGGCCCTCGGTGTGCCGCCATTCGTCGGCGATGCGGGCCGCGGTCGGCGCGTCGAACTGCGGGCAACCGGCCGCGTCGCGCGACACGGTCGGCAACGCGGCACCGGCGACGTTGAGCGCGGCGCGCGTGCCACGCACGTTGTTGAAGAAGGGGTCGTCGCGCAGGCCGGCGAACACGCGCAGATGTTGGCCGCGGCTGACGAGGCCGGATTCGGCGCTGGCGTCGCCGCTGGCGCGGTCGTTCGCGGCGCGGCAATCGATCGCGTTGGCGGTGTCGAACTTGCAGACGACGTCGAGCGTGTGCGTCGTCGCGCCGAGGCGGCGGCCGCTGTCGATATGGAAGGTGTAGCGCAGCTGGTCGGAGAACTTCGCGCCGACGACGGTCATCGCGAGGTTCAGGTGACCCGGCGAGGTCCAAGCGTAGAGATCGCCGATGTCGGCGGCAGGGTCGGCGATGACGGTGGGCGTGTCGAGGTGGTCGGAGCCGTGGGCGAGCGTGGCGAGGCAGAGGGCGGCGAGGAGGAGATGGCGGCGCATGGGAGTTTCCGGGAATGCGCGACGTCGCGCGGGCGGTAGTTCGCCAGCGTTGCGGGTTGTGCGCTGTCGAAATCTTTAGCGGGTGGTCGGCGCGGCGGCGCGTGACTGTCCCCTTTTGCTGGGAAACGGGGACTGTCCCCATTTAGACTCGGGTGCGGAGGGAAACATGCGCGTCTCGTTGCTATTGCTCCTGTGCGGGCTGACGTCGGTCACGATCGTGGCCCACGCGGCCGACGCCGCGGACGGCGCCTCGACGCCGGTGATCTTCGACACCGACATCGGCACGGACATCGACGATGCCTACGCGCTCGCCGCGCTGGTGTCGAAGCCCGGGTTCGAGGTGCTGGGCGTCACCACCGTCTCCGGCGACACCGTGGCCCGCGCGCGGCTGGCGGCCAAACTACTCGCCGCGGCCGGCCCGCGCTGGGCGGCGTTGCCCGTGTATGCCGGGCCGCCGGGCAGCACGCAGTACATGAAGCAGGTGGACTGGGCCGCGGGCTATTCCGCCCCGACGCTGCACGACAGCGGCGCGGTCGAGTTCATGCGCAGCCGGATCGACGCGCGGCCCGGCGAGATCACGCTGATCGCGGTCGGCGAGCTGACGAACGTCGCGGCGCTGCTGCAGTCGGAGCGCGGCATCGGCAAGCGGATCCGCGCCATCGCGCTGATGGGCGGCGCAATCCACCGCGGCTACGCGCCGGGGTCGAAGCCGGAACCCGAGTGGAACATCAAGTCGAATGTCGCCGCGGCCCGCGCCGTGTTCGAGTCCGGCGTGCCACTGCTGGTGGCGCCGCTCGACACGACGTCGGATCTCAAGCTGTCACCGGAGATGCGCGTCGCGTTGTTCTCGCGCGGCACGCCGCTGACGGACGCGCTGGCCGCGCTGAACTCCATCTGGCGCCACACGAACACCTGGAAGGCGGAGAACCCGACTTTGTTCGACGTGCTGGCCGTCGAGCTGGCGGCGCCGCGCCAGGCCTGGCCACTGACCGCGCTGCGCGTCGAGGTGCAGGCGGATGGCCTGACGAAGCCGTCGCCGGGCGGCAAACCGAATGCGCGCATCGCGCTCGACGTCGACGCCGCCGCGTTCATGGCCGACTTCATGGCGCGGCTCGCGGCGCGTTAACGCGCGCCGAACTCGATCCAGAACGTCGTGCCGCGGTTCGTCTCGGTATCGAAGCCGATGCGGCCGCCCATGTGCTCGACCAGCTCGCGCGTGATGTGCAGGCCGAGACCGGTGCCGCCGGCGCGCCGCGCCGCGGACGAATCGCCCTGCGAGAACTTCTCGAATACGTGCGCGCGGAATTCCACGGGGATGCCCGCGCCCTGGTCGCTGACCGACACGCGCAGCCGGTTGCCCAGCGTCTCCGTGCGCACCAGGATCTCGGCGCCGGCCGGCGAGAATTTCGCGGCGTTCGAGATGAGGTTGGTCAGCACCTGCGTATAGCGGTCGGCGTCGATCAGCAGCCGCGCGCGCTCGTCGACCGGCAGCAGTCGGATCTTCGCGCCGAACTTCTGCGCGTAGGTGATGTTGGCGGTGACCGCGGCCGAGGTGATCTCGGCCAGCGACTTCTCCTGCATGTCGAAGCGCATGTTGCCGGACGCGATCTTGTCGATGTCGAGGATGTCGTTGATAAGCAGGATCAGGCGCTCGGAATTGTTCTGCGCGATGTCGAGCAGGTTCTTCGCGTTCTTCGGCAGCGCGCCGGCCATCGTGCCGAGGATCAGGCCGATCGAGCCGCGGATCGACGTCAGCGGCGTGCGCAGCTCGTGGCTGACCGTCGAGATGAACTCGCCCTTCACGCGCTCGATCTCGCGTTGCTCGGAGACGTCCTGCATCTGCGCGACGAAGTAGTTGGGCGCGCCGTCGCGGTGGCGCACCAGCGAGACGCTGAGCAATGCCCAGACGGTGCGGCCCGACTTGTGGAAGTAGCGCTTCTCGAGCCGGTAGTCGCGGATCTCGCCGGCCAGCACCTGGTTCATCAGCCGCACGTCGGCGTCGAGGTCGGCCGGGTGCGTCAGCGACTGGAAGTCGGTCGCGAGCAGGTCCGCCTCGGCGTAACCCAGCAGCTCGCACAACGCCGTGTTGACCTTCATGAAGCCGCCGGCCGGCGTGCACAGCGCCATGCCGATCGACGCGTTCTCCATCGCGGAGCGGAACGTCTCCTCGCTGGTGCGCAGCGCCTCGAGCGCCAGCTGCTTGCCGAGCGCAGCGCCGAGGGCGCCGCCCAGCAGGGTCAGCAGATAGTTGTCGTCGGCGTCGAAGCCGCGCGGCTCGCGGCTCATGACCTTGAGCACGCCGACGGCGCGCCCGGTCTGGAACAGCGGCGTGCAGCACATCGAGCGCACGCCGACGCGCCGGCACGCGGCCTGGTCGACGCGCGGATCCGTCTCCGAATCGTCGCAGGTCAACACGCGCGCCTCTTCGACGCACAGGCCGGACAGGCTGCCGGCGCGCCTGAGGCGCAGGCCGATGTGCTGGCGCAAGGACTCGCTCACGCACTGGTAGCGCATCTCGTCGCCGTCGACGAGCTCGACCACCGCACCCATCGCATCGGTGAGCTGCTGCGCGGAATCGACGACGCGCTGCATGAACGTGTCTAGGTCGAAGTTCGCCTCGTTGATCAGCGTCTGCACTTCGAGCACGCCCTTCAGCAGCCACTCGAGGCGTGACGCACGCGCCGCCAGCGCCAGCTCGTCGGACGAAGGCCCGCTGCCGGGACGCGCCGCCGGCAGCGGCAGCGCCGGCACGTTGGCAGCGGCCGACCGGCGCCACAGCTCCGATACCTGCGCGGCGAGCTGCATCGGGTCGAACGGTTTCGGGATGACGCCGACGGCACCGAGCTCGATGAAGCGCTCGACCTCGTTCGGCATCGCCTTCGCGGTCATGAACGCGATCGGCACGTGCGCGAACAGCGGGTTCGCGCGGATGCGCGCCAGCGTCGACGGCCCGTCGAGTCCCGGCATCATCACGTCGAGCAGGATGAATTCGGGCATCAGCCGCGGCAGCATCGCCAGCGCGGCTTCGCCGGATTCGAAGGTATCGACCGTGATGTCCGGGTTCAGCGCGAGCGCGAGGCTGGCGATCTGGCGGATGTCGTCATCGTCGTCGACGTAGACGACGCGTTTGGGCGCGGAACAGGCGCTGGTCATGGGAGCTCCGGAATTCCCGGCACTGTAGTCGGGCGCGCGCCGGCGCTCCGAGAACCGCATCAACCATTTCGCGGCCGCGCATCACGTTGGGGGAATCCCCTATCGCTCCGGCGCCGCGGCCGGCGCGTGGTAGATAGGCGGCGCGGAATCCCGCGCCGCCCCGGCGGACCACCCTTACTCGCTTTACTGGGTGTCGCCCGGCAGGTCGAACACCAGCACCTCGGCGCCGGCGCCGTCGTGCAGGGTCAGCTCCTCGGCGCCGGTGAGCTTCAGCGCGTCCCCGGTCTCGAGCTTCGTGCCGTTCGCATGCACGCTGCCGCGCGCCACGTGCACGTACACGCGCCGGTTCGGCGCGAGCCCGAGCTGCGCACTCTCACCCGCTTCGAACAGCCCCGCGTAGACGCGCGCGTCCTGGTGGATGAGCACCGAACCCTCGGCGCGGTCCGGCGATGCGATCAGCCGCAGCGAACCGCGCTTTTCTTCCGCGCTGAACCGCTTCTCCTCGTAGCTCGGCGCGATGCCGCGCACGTTCGGCTGGATCCAGATCTGCAGGAAGTGCACGCCGTCCGTGTTCGACGGGTTGAACTCGCTGTGCACGACGCCGCCGCCGGCGCTCATGCGCTGCACGTCGCCCGGGTGGATCGTCGAAGACGTCCCGGTCGAGTCCTTGTGGGCGAGCTGGCCTTCGAGCACGTAGCTGATGATCTCCATGTCGCGATGGCCGTGCGCGCCGAAGCCGCGGCCGGGTTCGACGCGGTCCTCGTTGATCACGCGCAGCGCGCCGAACTCGACGTGCTGCGGATCGAAGTAGTCCGCGAACGAAAACGTGTGGAAGGACTTCAGCCAGCCGTGGTCGGCGTAACCGCGTTCGTGGCTTCTGCGAACCTCTTGCATGGGAACCTCCTGGGTTGGAGGGCAAGATAGGCTCAACTATCCGGATTAAAAAGCGCAATATTCGGATGCGTTTCATCAGATAAGTTGATTGATATGGCCATCCCCCGAACCAGTGCCGAGCAATGGGCCGTGTTGTCCGCGGTCGTCGAACAGGGCAGCTACGCCAAGGCGGCAGCCGCCCTGCATCGCAGCCAGCCCGCCGTGAGCTACGCGATCGCGAACCTGCAGGAATCGCTGGGCGTGAAGCTGCTCGAGATCCAGGGCCGGCGCGCCGTGCTGACGGCGCATGGCGAGACTCTATTAAAGAGAGCGCGGGCGGTCGTCCGCGACCTCGGCGCGGTCGAGTCGTACGCGCAGGTGCTGAAGCGCGGCTGGGAGCCGGAGATCACGCTGGTCGTCGACGCGGCGTTCCCGCGCGCGCGGCTGCTGTCGATCGTGCAGGAAGTGCGCACCACCTGCAGCGACACGCAGATCCAGATCGAGGACGCGGTGTTGTCGGGCGCGGAGGAAGCGATCCTCGACGCGCGCGCCGACGTCGTCGTCAGCACGGTCGTGCCGCCCGGTGTGCTCGGCAACTGGCTCATGGACGTGACCTTCGTCGCCGTGGCCAGCGCGCAGCATCCGCTGGCGACACTCGCCGAGGTGACCACCGCCGATCTCGAGCACCACACGCAATCCGTCGTGCGCGATTCGGGCCGGCGCAATCCGCGCGACTCCGGCTGGCTCGGCGGCAACACGCGATGCACGGTTTCGAGCGTCGAGGCGTCGCTGGCACTGGTGCGCGCCGGCATCGCGTACGCGTGGATGCCGGCGCATCTCGTGATCGGCGACATCGCGAGCGGCGAGCTGAAGGCGTTGCCGCTGGCGTCCGGCGGCACGCGCAAGCTGCCGCTGTATCTCGTGCTGGTGCGGCCGGCGCTGGCGGGGCCGGCGGCGCAGAAGGTGATGGAGAGTTTCCAGCGGCACGTGCCGCGCGCGTGAATACGTATGCGCGTTGAGCGCGCGCGACGCGCCACCTAACATCCCGCATGGTTTCGAAGCCGACCCTGAATGCCTGGCAGATCTGCAAGATCTGCATCGGCGCCTTCGGCCTGCAGTTCGGGTTCGCGCTGCCGCAGGCCAATGCGACGCGGATCTTCCAGAACCTCGGCGCGAGCCTCGACACGGTGCCGCTGCTGATGCTGGCGGGCCCGATCACCGGGTTGATCGTGCAACCGCTCGTCGGCTACTACTCGGACCGCACCTGGACGGCCTTCGGCCGTCGGCGTCCCTATTTCCTCACCGGCGCCGCGTTCGCGGCCGGCGCGCTGATCGCGATGCCCAACACGACGATGCTGTGGACCGCGATGCTGATGTTGTGGCTGCTGGACGCGTCGGTGAATTTCACGATGGGCCCGTATCGCGCATTCGTCGCCGACCAGATGCCCGGCGAGCAACGCGCGACCGGCTACCTGATGTACATGTTCTTCGCCAGTGTCGGTGCGGTGGTCGGGAGCCTCCTGCCCTGGGGCATGACGCACCTGGGCCTGTCGCCCGCCGCGCCGTCAGGCGCGATCAGTGAATCGGTGAAGGTGGCTTTCGCGGTCGGCGCGGTGTTGCTGGTCGCGGCGCTGTGTGCATCCGCGTTCACCCACCGGGAGTTCAGACCCGACGAGCTCGCGGCGTTCGACGACGATCCGGGCGAGCGGACCGGCGAGCGCTCCAACGACCGCATGCGCCGGCACGCCATCGCCTGGATCGCGATCGGTTTGACGGGCTGGCTGACCGCGTGGCACTTCGCCGCGCGCCTGGCGCTGTACGTGCTGGTGGTCGCCGCGATCGCCTACGGCGTCTCGCTGCTGGCGGCGAGTGCCATCCGCAGCCGCAACGCGTTCACCAGCATCATCGACGACCTCGAATCGATGTCCGGATCGATGCGCTGGCTGGCGCTGGTGCAGTTCTTCTCGTGGTTCTCGCTGTTCACGATCTTCGCGTACACGATCCCGGCGGTCGCGAAGCTGCACTTCCACGCGACGACGCCGGGCTCCCCGGCGTACGAAGCGGCCGCGAACTGGGTCGGCGTGCTGTTCGCGACCTACAACGGACTCGGCGCCGTGACCGCCCTGATCCTGCCGCTCTTCGTGAAGCGGCTCGGCATGCGGCGCACGCACCAGCTGAACCTGTGGATCGGCGCGGCGGGATTGTTGTCGATGCTCGCGATCCGCAATCCCGACTGGCTGCTGCTGTCGATGGTCGGCCTCGGGTTCGCGTGGGCATCGATCATCGCGCTGCCCTACGCGATGCTGGCCAACAACCTGCCGGCGCGGAAGATGGGCGTGAACATGGGCATCTTCAACATCTTCATCGTCATCCCGCAGCTGCTGGCGGCGGGGATGCTGAGCTGGCTGCTCGACACCGTCGCGGGCGGCGATCCCGTCTACACGTTCGGGATCGCTGCCGCGGGCTGGATCCTGGCGGGCCTCGCGGTGTTCCGCGTGCGCGACTCCGCGCCCGCGCCGGCGGCGCCGCGTAGTTAGAGCGCGCGGAACCGCACCGCGAGTCCGCCGCCCGGCGCCAGCCACGCGTCGAGCGTCTGCTTCGCCGTCACCACGCGCTTCTCGATGACCAGCGCGGCCGGGTTCGTCAGGTAGTTGGAGTCGGGCGCATCGCGGTAGATCTGCGCCTCGTATCGTTTCCTGGGCGCCAGGAAGTCCAACGGGATCTTCAGCGAGCGCGCGTTCTCGTCGGTGGTCGCGCCGAGATACCAGTCCGCGCCGCCGCGCTGCTGGCGCGCCACGACGACGAAATCGCCGATCTCGCCCTGCAGCGTGCGCGAGGTTTCCCAGTCGGTGGGCACGTCCTTGATGAACTGGAACGCGTCGGGACGCTGCTCGTAGTTCTCCGGCAGGTCCGCGGCCATGTGCA
>Ga0335075_10009067_pt1 | contig 15214 bp, 19 predicted proteins | sample Lox_Sample_24_FD_206723 | JGI IMG/M metagenome (GOLD analysis project Ga0335075, IMG submission 206723) | Soil microbial communities from Loxahatchee National Wildlife Refuge, Florida, United States - Lox_Sample_2.4 | ecosystem: Environmental > Terrestrial > Soil > Wetlands | place: USA... | reverse complement strand
TCCAGACATAATGACCGTATGGAAGACAAGCGCGCTGCCGCGGTCGTCGCAGTGCCTTTTGATGCCGTTCGCGAGCTTGAGAGTGAAGAGCTGGCGTTCTCCCTGCCCGTATTCCGAGGAGCTCCCCTCGACGCGGTTGTGTCGGTCGGCATGGATTCTGCCGCACTAGTCACTCTGCTCCAGGCCCCAGATTCCGTCCGGGCTTTCGCCACCTGGATTCGCGACAGGTGCAAGAGGTCCGGCGACTCAATTGAAGTAAGTGCAGTGCGCGGCGGTCAACGGGTCTGGTTGAAAACGACTGGTGATATCGACCCCAGCGTTGTGGCGGATTTTCTGGCAGCGGCCTTCGCGGATCATGAATCTCAACCCTAGCCAGAATGGGTTTCTCTTATGAGGAATCGCGATTGCAGCTCCAGCCTTGCCTGGTACAATGCCAGCAGTACCTATACCTGGCGGCATGTTGTCGCGCAGCTCGCGCACTCTATGAACTGATTCGTGGAGAAGTACAATCCCAATTGCAGCGCGGTCAGCTGCAACGTGGGCTGGCCGAGGTCCCGACGCCGAGTTGGCCCAGGCCTGGGCTGCGGTGGGCCAGGCTTCGCCACCCTTCCCACGCCGGGGCCGGCCCCTAGCCAAGGGGCTGCCGCTTTCACGGTGGATCAGACGGACGGGGTATAAGCGGCTACATCTAGCGTCTGGTGGGGCAGAGCTGAGTTGGCAAGCCGGAGTCAGCGGCATCGTCCAAGCAGACGCTACCAACCCTCGGCCTCCCAGCCACAGTTACAGCGGCCGCACAGGGCTGCGGAGGCCGTTGCTCCATCCGGTGATCGACCGCCGTTGGGTTCAGCCCGCAGCCAATAGACGGCGGGGCTTCACTCGGCGCATAACCACCATTTGGGCATGGCGCATATGGCAGCACTGGCGATCGGCTAGCCGCTCAGAACGGCTCGGCGAGCGTTCTCCCTGACCTTCTCCATCACCTAGCGTGACGCCTGTCGACGAGCGCCAGTGCGGGCGTGACTGGTCTGGAGCCAGCCGTGAGCGAGGTGCCCGTCCTTGCCGCGGGTGAACGACGCGGCCGTGGCGGCAAGATCTCCGGTCGGCCATGCTCGCCCTATGCGGCAGATGCGGACGACGTGCCTTACGGGATGAAGGGGGTGATGCAAAACTTATGGCCCGCCGGATCGAGCAGCGCCCGCCATCGCGAGCTGGGCTGCGTCGGTGCGGGCCTCGCGCCCAACGCGATGGCGCGCCGCTCGAGCTGGCCGATCTGGGCGTCCCCGTTCAAGTCCAAGTGCACGATAGACGTTCCGGGCCAGGCTGGCGACTGGTAATCCTCAATACGCTGCATCACCAGAACCACGCCACGTGACTCGACCGTGGCAGCGTTCTCATGGGTCCACAGCAGCGTGCCGTCCACGTCCAGGAGACGGGCATAAAATCTCGCCAACTCCATGTGATCCGCGCAGTCCAAAGACACAGCCACAACTCGGAGCGAAGGGCTCGGCTCATCCACGAGATGATCATAAGGGCGCCGGAGTCTCGGCGAAGCCCTGCTTCGTGGCATTATGCGCGTGATCTTCGATCACGTGCGCCCTTCGGGGCGCATGATCCCAGTTATCCAGGTGATCGAGGCGCAGAGCGCCCGGTCTTGGGGCTCACGATCACCTCCATAACAAACATGACGGTGCGGTCGGCAATGCCGTCGATCACCACCAGCCACCCTGCCAGTATCACATGTGCGGAGCTGTGGATATCGCCGTCCCGGCAGCAGGTCCGCAAGACTGACACCGCGCTCGAGCCTGAAGGTTCCGAGGAAGAGATCAAGCGCAAGTTCCGCGAGGCGCTGGAGCGCAATCGTGCCAATCATGCGGACGCGAACGCGGCCGACAGTGGCAAGGACGCCGGGAAGGTCCACGGCGCCCGGGACAGCGACACCGGTTAGCATGCGAACATCTGCGCCAGGGTTCAGTTGTAGGCATATCATTCGGCCATGCCTAACATGACCCTTCCACTTACGCCAGCCTTCAGAGATCCACAAGGGCCTGTTCGGGCGGAGGCAGCTAATGCGTAGAACATTCTCTGAATTGTGGGACCGTTACGAGCAGATCGCAGGCTATGTAGTCATCGCAATAGTAGCTGTGATTGAGATTCTGGCTACCGTATCCTCAACTATAGACGATGACTTTCCCGAATCCGGGCGTATTGCCCTGTTGGCTACAGGACTTCTTCTGTTCTTCCGCTCGATTGATCGAAACATCGCATCAATTCGAGCTCCGATATTTAAGACGGAGTTCACCGAGGGTTTTCACAAGGTGCTGCGAGAAGCAACGAGGCCGTGCGCCCTAAAGATTATGGCGAATGACGGATTTAGATATTACTCAGTACTGTCTGAAGCGCAAATCCATGTAAAAATAGTTGAATTAATTGTCGCCGATCAGGAGCAATGTTATCGGTGGTGGCGCTTGGTTCAAAGAGGTGTAATAGGATCGCTTGAAATTCGGCTTAACGATGGACAGCCGGTGATGCATTGCTGCATTGCGAACGATGAACTGTGCCTGATCGGTAGCCTTGTCCCTCGAGTCGGAGGAGGTCTTTCGGCGGCAAAACATGTGCTGATTAAATCAGACACTCCAGGTTCAAGAGAACTCATCGAATCACTCGGGACAAATTTCACGAATCTTTGGCCCCAGCTCGCTTCGCTCGATCAAAAGTTGGACTGACCATACGCACCATCGACGCTGCTGATGCGGATTGTGAAGTATACGCCCGCCTGGAGTCAGTGCTCGGTGAGTCTTTCTACATCAACTGACCTCGATGCAGCAAGACTCGGGCACGGCAGGCTTGCACTCCGTCGGCATCGGTCAGCAAGACAGCCTGGATTGCGCCAAGATGAGTTGTGACACCATCGCCGAGCGCGCCGTGGCAGGCTCCCTGACTGAGCCAGCTGGCTTTGGGCGGCAACGAAGCTGAACTACGGCTGACCCTTGCAGATACTGCTACCGGCACGGACCGGTGCGTGTGGAGCAACGTGAGGTCAGCCGGTGCGGCACCAGATCTGCTACCACTCCATAGTGATCGGAACCCTCAGGTAGGTTCTCTTCGCCCGTGCCGACCAGCCATGCGCGTTCAACTTGAATCGGCAACGTAGTCTTTGCACGCCCATCAGGCAAGCCGACAAAAATATAGTCGAGTCGCCTTTTAAGCCAAGGCATTGCCGTTAGCGCGAGATGCCTAGTAGCCGCATAGTAGCTATTTTCCGGAGCCCAAGTATGGCCGTCCGATCCACTTCCGGCCTGCTCCCAAGCATCTTGGAACACAACGAGCCCTCGGGGCCTACTTCGCCGTCCGGTGAGCATCCTGATCTCATCGGACGAGGGATCACAATTGAAATCTCCCATTACAATAGGAGGCCACTCGGAGTCGGCCAGTCTCGTCGCCAGTCGAGCGAGCGCCTCGGTCTGCAACTGTCGAATCTCGCTCAAGTGGCGTTCCCAAGAGAGGTGTGTCGTTACCACAGGCAGAGTTCCATACGGGCTCGACACCAGGCCATACACTGCGAGCCGCCGTTCAGGCCTTTCGGCATCAGTTGGCAGCGACTCGGAGCCGCGTTCCGCAATCGGCCACCGTGCAAGCAGAGCATTCCCAATGTAACAGTCTCCGACAGGAGACACCATGATCGAGTAGCAGTGATACCCAAGTGCCTCGGCAATCGCGAATGCCGACCCAGCCGTCGACTCCATGGATTCCGCCCATACCTCTTGCAGGCCGATTACATCCGGCTGGCTCTCGCGAAGAACAGACAGAATTACTGGTAGCCGCTCATTCCAGTTCCAGTTCCGTCCCCATATATTCCAGGTCATCACTCGAATTATGTTACGGATAGCCATACACTCTCTACTTCCTCTCAGTCGCCAATCAGCAACTAGTCGCTTGTGTCGTGGGCGGAACTGATCCGGCAAAGTCATCGCATGTCTGTTTGACATTGTTCCAGAATGGGAACAAGGCATAATCCCAACAATTGTCCATTCCAAGTTGTCGTGCGATCACGCGTCGAAAGTACTGAGACAAGGGTTGATCTACAAAGCTAACAACCGGACCGCCTGGGTCCTGCAGCATAAGATACGGATCATGTCGCTCGTCCGCGAGGAAATCCTCCAGCGACGCGTAACTTCTAATATCTGTTCCGCCAACCATCGAACTAAGGTTATAGTTGCCCGGCACGGCATGCAGATGCGCGTGGTTAATGCACGATGCGCGGGCCGCGCTCGGTGCATCACAGGCGGCGTGCTCAAAGAGCGTCACATCTACCTTGTAAACCAAAGTAAGGCGAACGGCGACGTCAGCAACGAAAGCCGCAAAGGCCGCTCTGTCACTGGCCGGAATCCTGCATGTTGCAGTAACATGCCTGACTGGAAGAACAAGAACATAGCCTGGGACAAGCGCTCCAACAGCGGGCAACACCAGCGTCCGATGTTCGTCACTCGCTATCGGCCTGTTAAACCACTCGCCATGTTCGTAGCAGCTGTCACAGAAAACGCAGTCTGGTTCCGCGGTATGCAAAACTAAGGAAGTCTCTGCTGGACCCATGCAACTATCCCTTCCCAGCTAGAATCGATGTGATCACAGTGATATCGTAGCCACGGCCGATCAGCGAGCTCTAGATTGCGCCCCGCATATACGGCAGCGGGGAGATTCCACATATGAGCATAGACTAGTTCGGCTACGCACCCGATGTAAGAGTGGTCCACAAGCGACATATCGGCAAGGATTAAATCGCATGTCGCCAAGATTCGAAGCTCTGCATTTACGAGTTCTGCATAGCCCCAAGCCGACTCAGCGCAGGTCGTTGTCGCTGGATCGATCACGTCGAATCGAGGGAGCTTAAACTCAGCTCTGGCGCGGGTTATGGCCACGGCTGTGGAGCATTTGTCACGCCCATCAATTGCACGGGCAACATAAATGCGGGAGGTCAATTCGGTGCTTGCTTCCTATACGACTTGCGCGGAACCGCGCGTAAGCTGTAGCGACTGTCCTTCGCACGATTGGAAGAGTCGATCGAATCTGTCGGTGTACTCGAGGACAACTTTTGTTCCCATCGCCGATTGACCATGAACCACCATAGGGTCCCGTACACGGGCGCCCGAGGTCTCGCTGGGACTTGGGTGAAAGAGTCCAACAACTAGAAACGAGGAGTCGAATATCGCCTCATACTCAGTAGGGAAAAAATCATACCGCCTTATTTCTACGTGAGCTATGGTTCCGCTCTCGACTAGTGCTCGCCATCCTTGAATGGCCGCTTCAATCTGTGCTTCCATTAAAGGTCGCTGCGTAGGCTGACTTATTAGCAAGGAGCACCGATCGACCACGATGCCGGAGTGTTGAAGAAAGCTCACCATTTGTGCGCTCGTTATTGAATAGATTCTCAGGTGTTGAACTCTCGGAGTGATATTACTGGCGAGCCGGAAGGCCTCGCCAAGTGATACGATCTGAAGGATTGAGCTTGCTTCTCGCAGGAGCTTTGGCTGCTGTCTCGCCACCTTTTCAACTTGTCCGGCGAGATGCTCGAAGGACTTATTCATAGTATTGATTCGGGTTTCAAGGTACCAGACCAGTAGAATGATAGCTACGGCCATTGCAGCAATGGCTATATTCAAGCGGACGTCTTTGAGCAATCCTTGGAAGAAGTCTTGCAGTATAAGCAGTAGAGCCGTTCCTACCAGGGGAAGGTAGACAAGCAGTCGCTCATACTTCTCGAGCATCGATCGCAACACGCCGCTCCTCTGTCGCTGTTAGGTGCATCCAAGCATCTCAGAGAGCTTTCGCTCCTGGCAATTGGTTGTAGACCTATCCAAAGGTGATCTTTCTGCCGGGAGGTGTCGCGACGTGCCTCATGGAGGCTTGGTCAGATGCATCCGCTCATCGGCACGAGCGCGCTGGTCACGGTGGCGCAGATCGACCAGATCTGCGTCTGCCGTGCGCCGCTTAGCTGCACCGGTTTGCCCGCGCCTAACGGGAATGTGCGCTTCGCGCAGATCGAGGCTCAATCACGTTGCGTGAGCAGATGTATCAGGCAGCTGAGTTCCGATCGCCGATCAGGCATTCTCTTGTTGGCCACCGGCGATGTCGCAACTGTGGCATGCAGAGCCCGTTCGACGGTGCTGCGTGTGATCTGTCCCTGGCGTCAGTGCGGATGCCCAGTGGCCGTCTGTCCTTCAGATCCGACTGTCCGTGGGGCGGCCCATCGGCCGATGGCGATGAGGTCTGGCAGCTTTCCGGCGTTGCCCTGGTTCAGCATGCTGGGAGACCTTCTCCGCCGCGGTAGGCCGCGGCGATGTAGACCTCTGACAGGTAGCCTGCGGCTCCGTTGGGGAGGGTGCACCGGTACCAGAGCGAGGAGGTGATGCCGCCCTGGTTGCCGGCGATCCCGGCGCTGGCCCGGTCTTCGTTGGTCATCTTGGCACCCTGGATCGTGCAGGTGGCCCGTAGGACGACCCCGCTCCACATCGCGGTCCGGGGAACCTCACAACCCCTTCTTGTTGCGCAGGAACCGATCGGCTTGCTCGGCAAATACACAGGGGCAGAGGCTTCAGCCAGGGTCGAGCGGCCGACAGCGATCTTGTTCTGGACGACAACGATAACTGGCGGTACTTTGGCCACCTTTGCAGTGGGGCGGGCGTGCAGCGCAGCGGCGCCGGCCGTGATTAAGAAGGCAGCGGTGGCGGCGGCGGTCAGCCAGCGCTGGAGCCCAGAAGCTCGAGGTGGACGGGGCTGATCCGCCGCGACGATGGCATGCGGCGCGGCGTTTCCTGCCTGGGCCGGTCAGGGGCAGGAGTTCGCCGAGCCGCTCGCCCGGTACGTTTTGTATGTCGGCCCAGGCCGCAGCGTGCCCTGCGCCGCCGGGCGGATTGACTGACTGGATGACCAGGAGGGCACCGCGACCAGGCAACCAGGCCGCAGGCTCATCGCCTCGAACAGGCGGGCCCGGCACGACTACACGATCCTCAAGACATACGAGGCCGGGATCGTCCTGATCGGCAACGAGGTGAAATCCCTGCGCGCCGGCCACGCGTCGCTGGCCGACGCGTTCGTCCAGGAGCACGACGGCGAGCTGATGCTCCATGGCCTGCACATCCCCGAGCACGCCTACGGCCGCCACGGCACCCGCGCGCTGCACCAGCCCCGGCGCACCCGCAAGCTGCTCCTGCACCGCAGCGAGATCGACAAGATCACCGGGAGGCTGGGCGACACCGGCGTCACGGTCGTGGCGCTGTCGCTGTACTTCCTGGACGGCTGGGCGAAGGTGGAGATCGGCCTGGCCCGCGGCCGGCGGTCCTTTGACAAGCGGCAGGCAATCGCCCAGCGCGACGCCGACCGGGAGATCGCTCGCGAGCTCAGCGACCGGCTGCGTGGTCGTCGGCGACGGCGCCGCGGATCGGGCTGAGCAGCCAAGAGTGCAGACAACCGCCAGACCCCCCGATCCAGGCGGACAGCGGAGGCTCTGACAGGCCGCAGCATCACGAGAGACGGCCGCCGGAGGCCGTGTGCCCGCCGTCTGCCAATCTCCAAAGAGCCTTCGCGCTACAACAGCAGAGTTGGATGACCTGCGCGCGCCTTTATTGGGCTGGACCGATCAGATTGTGCGCGCCGAGTCGGCGATCTCGCGCGGGCGCTGGACTTGCGCGATGGCTGGGGCCGTGAAGTGGTGCAACTGCTGTGGGCGATTTACCGTGAGGGTCTCGTCATCCATGCGGGCGGAGCTTCGGCGGACCTGGGGCGATGGCGGCGAATTCCTTGGTCGCCCCGTCCATGACTGGCTTGTTCAATCACGGACCAGAAGTTCGCCTGATCCTTCGCGCTGGAAGAAGCCCATGTGTAAGCATTCAGGTCACCCGCACCGCCCATTGTTGGGTTACATCTGAGTTGCTGCCTGTAACGGGTTTGGGGCCGGTTCAGATGCTGGCGGGGATGGGTGGTATCCAGGGGTTTCCGGCGAGGGCGTCGCGGATGACGGTGAAGGCCTCCAGTCCGTGCTTGGCTGCGGTGGATGCGTAGCCGCGGACGGCGTAGCGGTGCCGGGTGGTGGTCTGCGAGCGGAGCCGGCCGCTGATCTTCTGCTGGGTTTTCGCTGGTCTCGCGTCGCGTTCGGCCTGGTTGTTCGTCGGCGGGATGGCGGTGTCGGACAGGAAGTGCAGCACGTCGGCTTCGCGGTGGCGGAGGCATTCCAGCAGCAGCCGGCCTGGGGGCTGCTTGTTGTTCGCGCCGGGGAAGCGGCGGACCTCGGACAGCCCGGCGAGGACGCCGTGGCGGAACAGCTTGAGGTGTTCTGCGATGGCGTCGTCTGGCACGGCGCCCAGCCCCCGGTCGCGGGCCAGGTTTGCCTGGTGGATGAGAGCGCGCAGGGCGCCGGCGATCTGGCCGGGCCAGATGGCGTCCGGGCAGGACTGGGCGGCGTCCTCCAGGTCACGAAGCAGATGAACATTATGCCGATATCGGCATAAGTCGCATTACCCCGATACCGTCGTTATGCCGATACTGGGTGGCCCGGTGCTGGCGGGCGGGGGTGCCCTGGTCGTGGATATCGGCATAATCACAGGGCTTCGAGGAAGGCCAGCAGTTGGTCAGGCGGCTGGTAGCGGCCGGGCTGGGCTGCTGGCGGGGTGGTGCGGTCGAGGGCTTGCTGCTTGAGGGCCATGTCGGCTTGCAGGTAGATCTGTGTGGTGGTGACTGATTCGTGGCCCAGCCACAGCGCGATGACGGTGATGTCGTTCCCGGCGTGCAGCAAGGCCATGGCCGCTGAATGCCGCAGGACGTGCGGGGTGACGTTCTTGCTGGCCAGGGAGGGACAGCATTCCGTGGCCGCGGTGGCGTAAAGGGTGAGTCGCTGCTGGAGGGCGTCGCGGCTCATCGGGCCGCCGCGGATGGTGGTGAACAACGGGTCATCTGGTGTCCCGGCGTGCTCGGCGAGCCAGGCTCGCAAGGTGGCGACGGTGCCCGGGCTCAGCGGCGTGATCCGGTCTTTGCGGCCTTTGCCATGGCAGGCGACGTAGGCGCCGCCGCCGAGGTGGACATCCCGGCAGGTCAAGGTGGTGAGCTCGGAGGCTCGCAGCCCGGTCTGGGCCGCGAGCAGTATCCAGGCGTGGTCACGGCGGCCGGTGCGGGTTGACCGGTCCGGGGCGGCAAGAAGGGCTTGGGTCTCGGTGGCGGTGAGGAACGTGACGATCGTCTGGTCAGCCCGTTTGGGAGAGATGGCCAGGACACGTTCGATGTCGGCGGCGTGCTCGGGGTGGCGCAGAGCCGCGAAGCCGAACAGGGAGTGGATCGCGGCCAGCCGGGCGTTGCGGCTGCGGATGGTGTTGCCCCGCTCGCGCTCGATGTGGTCGAGGAACGCGCTGATCACTGGCGCGTCCAGGTCGGTGAAGTCAAGCCGGCATGGCACGGTGCCGGTGCGCTGTGCCGCGAAGTTGAGGAGCAACCGGATAGCGTCGCGGTAGCCGGCGATGGTGTGCGGGCTGGCCCGCCGCTGGCTGATCAGCCGCTCGGTGAAGAATGCCTGCACGGTGCCAGCGACCGCCGTCACCGGGGTGCTCCCGGCGTGGCGAGCCTGCGGGCGGCTTCGGCCAGCAGTTCCGGGGAGGCGCTCAGATACCAGTAGGTGTGTTCCGGCGATGCGTGGCCCAGGTAGGCCGATAGCAGCGGCATCCGGGAGGCGATGTCACCGCCGTCGCGGCACCAGTCCAGCAAGGTGGCGACCGCGAACGAATGCCTCAGATCATGCGGCCGGGGGCGGCAATTGCCTGATCGGCTGGGCAGGCGTGCCTGCCGGGCCAGCCTGGCGTAGGTCTGGCCGACGTTGTAATAAAACAGCCGGGTTCCGGCGCTGGATACCAGCAGCGCCGGGCTGGCTGGGCGGGGGAACCGCCGGTCACGCAGCTGCCGGTAGGCCTGCAGCGCGGTGATGGTGGTGGCGTGCAGTGGCAGCAGCCGGTGCTTGCCGAGCTTGGTGTGCCGCACCAGCAGCACGCCACGGCCGGGATCGAAGTCCTCATCATCGAGCGCGACGACCTCGCCGCCCCGCATCCCGGTGACTGCCATCAAGCCGATCAGCGTCCTGATCGTCTCCCGGCGCAATGGCGTCTTGAGCCGGCCGGCCTGGGTGAGCAGCGCGGCGATGTCGGCGGCGGAATACAGGTAGGGAACGGCACGGCGGGTTCCGCCCGGCAGCAGGCTGGCCGGGGGCACCTCGGCAGACGGGTCGAGGGTGGCGAGGTAGGCGGCGAAACCGCGGACCACGGTCATCCGCATCCGCAGCCAGCCCGGGCTGGCGTTTGCGGGCAGCGTGGCCCAGGCCAGCGCATCGGTCACGGTGACCGTGCCGGTCCCGTGCTGTTCCAGGTAGGTGACGAACTGCTCCAGCAGCTTGGCGTCGCGGTCCAGCTTGAACCCCAGTCCACGGCGCAGGTCCAGGTAGCCAGCCAGCGCCGGGCGCAGCCCGGTCACGACGAGGCTCCCGGCCATGGGCGGGCGAGCGCGCGCAGTGCCTCGATGTTGACCTTGGCGTATGCCGCGGTGGTCGCGGGCCGCCGATGCCGCAGCACCTGGCCGATCTCGGCCAGCGACCCGCCCCCGGCGAGCATGGCGGTGGCGGCGCTGTGCCGCAGCCGGTGCGCGTAGATCGTGCCCAGCCCGGCCCGCTGCCCGGCTGCGGCTACCGCCTGGGTGACCCCGCCGGCGGTCAGGCCCCGGTGCGGCGCCTTGATCCGGATGAACACACTGCGGTCCAGAGCCGTGGACGGCCGGCCATGCCGCAGCCAGCCCGCGACTGCCTCGCCTGCGTCGGCGGGCAATGGGAGCTGGTCGCGTCGGTTTCCCTTGCCGGCGATGGTGATCTCACCGCGCCGCCAGTCGATGTCGTCTAGGCGCAGCCCGGCGACCTCGCCGGCCCGCAGCCCCATCCGCGCCAGCAGCGTCATCATCGCCAGGTCACGGCGCCCGCCTGCGGTCCCGCGGTCACATGAGGCCAGCAGGGCCTGCACCTGCGCCGGATCCAGCGGTCGCGGAAGACCCGGCCGCCGGTTGGCCACTTTGGGGACCGCCCGGTCAAGCGGCCCGCTGATCAGGCCCTCCACGTGCCAGAACCGCAGCAGCGAGCGCAGCGAGGTCGCCAGCCGCTGAGCGGTCTTCGGGGCCAGCCGCCGCGACTCGCCGGTCAGGAACGTCGTGACATCGCTCACGGTCACCCACCCCAGATCCGGGCTGCCAGCCGCGGTGCAGCTGGCGACGAACGGCCGGACCGAGTCCACATAGCCGCGGGCAACCTTCTCCCGCAAGCCGCGCTCGGCCAGCAGATAACACCGGTACCGCTCGAGCAAGACCTCTGCCTGCGTTGTCGGCACGGCGATCTCCGCCTCGGGCACTACGCCCAGGCCTCGCAGGTAGCCCAGCAGCGGTACCAGCGCCTTCGGCGTCAGGTAAGCCGTATACCCGGCCGCCCGGCGTGCCGCAAGATACTCCTCTGCTACCGGCGCGGTCAGCGCCATCGTGCCCAGCCCGGCAGCAGCAAGCCACCGGCTCAGGTGGGCGGCCAGCCCCAGCTGACCCCGCGCTGACATCTCCGTGAAGCCCAGCCGGGCCAGTTCACCGGCCAGCCCTGTTGCATGCGGCGCCAGCGGGCCCGTCAAGCGGACCCCGTGCAGAACATCCATGCTCGCTGTCCTCTCCAAGAGTCGGAGAGGACAGCGTCACGCCGCAGCGCGCTCGATTATGCCGATATCCACGACCAGGGCACCCCCGCCCGCCAGCACCGGGCCACCCAGTATCGGCATAACGACGGTATCGGGGTAATGGGCGCAGCACAGCTGATGGCTGACGCCGTCGAAGTGATCGTAATTGACGTACCGGTCGTGCACGATGACTGTGCCGTGCAAGCCGGAGTAGATGAAGTTCTGGAAGGAGGCCAGGGTCCGCTCGCCGAGGAAGTAATAGGTGAGCAGCCTGGTGCATGCCACGTGCAGGTACTTCTTGCTCGCCTTCGGGCCCGGGCCGGACCGGATCGGGGTCTCATCCCCGCAGATGACGCGTGCCAGGATGATCAGCGCCCGGATCGTCGTGTTCGCCGCGGCGACCGCCCGGGCCGCGCGCGCCAGCAGGGCATGCACCCACCCCTCGGACGGGCGGATCCCGGTCATCGACTCGATGATGTCCGCGCACCGTTCCACCGGCACGTGGTGCATCACCATCAGAAATACGCACCAGGCCTGCAAGTTCAGCCCGTAAGTGACGGTGCCCGGCGCCCCGGCCACCTCCGGCGGAGCGCCCGCCGCGTGCCTGCGCCCGCAGCAGCACTCCACCTCGTGCCGGTCGTACTGGGTGGTCACCGCCTTCATCTTGGGCAGGTCGGTGACCTGGTGGGAGTATGCCACCCCGAGATCCCGCGCGCCGGCGAGGCCGCCGCCACACTCGCACCGGCCCTTCGGGAACACGTCCTTGGTCTTGTCCGGGCGAGGGTTCCACGCCAGGTACGCGCCCGGCGCGCCGGGCTGCTTACCGGGCTTGCGCTTCTGCGCGCCGCGCCGGTCCTTGCGCTCCGGCGGCTTCCTGCCCGGCAGATCGTCGGTGCACGGCGGCATCGAGGAGTTCCCCGAGTTGCGGGAGATCAGCCGCTCCAGCCGTGCCACCCGCTCCCTCAGTTCCGCGATGACCGCGTCCTTGTCCTCGCTCAGCACCTGCAGCCGCTCGTTCGCCTCCCGCAGCCGGGCGTTCTCCGCGCGCAGCCCGGCAACACCACCGGGCACACCGGGACTCTCGGGCGTATCGGGCACACCGGCACTGCATCAGAGCCGGCCCCCCGTAAGCAACCAGACACGCAAGGCCGACCGGCAAGATCACTGGACACCAGGTCGCGTAGCACAAGGCACTCCACGCAACCGCCGCCAAAGCGGGCTGAGGGCTCCGCTGGCGAGGCCTGGGCACTCACCGCTGCCGGGAGCCTGCGTCGTCCGGGAATACCCAGTACCGTGATGACACCATGATCTCCCGGGCAACTGCCACCCCCGGCGGCCAGGCCATACCCTGGCTGCCAGCACAGCCTGCCTGGACCGACGCCAACGGCACCATGTGGAAGCCAGCGCCCCCGAAACAGCTGACCGAGGAGGCCGCGAAGCGGTTCGCGCGCCGGTCATCGACCCGTGTCGCGATCGAGCGAACCCCACCCGGCAGCCAGGAGATCGAATGGCTCGACCCCGCTGCCCAGAAGAAATACTGGGACCGTCACATCGCAGGTCACGTACAGGACGGCACTGGCCACTGCACCCCCGACGAACAGGGCTTCACCTACCACGTGAGCAGCTGGCGTGACCCCCAAGGCAGCCGCATGATCTTGATCTCGGAAATGTGCTGACCCAGGTCATTCCTGGCGCCAGGGAATTCATAACCGCCGCAGCAGCCTGAATGTTTACGCCCATGTGACTGTGTACAGACTGACACTTATATCGTCTCTGCTTTAGTACGGAATACGGGCCAGCACACCTCGGTGTAGTGGACGGGTTCGGGGCTTGCTTCGTCCGAGCTCACGACGTAGTGCTCCCGGATGGGCCCCTGCACCCCGATCTCTCGTTCCGCCACGAACGTCCCGAGGGCACCGTAGGTCTGGTCCAACTCGCTGATGGCCCCGTTGTGCACGGTGATCGCCAACTCGGCTCCCGGAACCTCAATCAGCCGCGGCCGGCCTGAGGGGGGGTGCATGTCTGCGACCGGGATGAAGGCGACGACCTCGCCCAGCTCCTCCTCGAAATACTCGTTCGGATACAGTGCGCCGTCAGGTCCGGCTCGTACCGCCGATGATGAAGCGAGCACCCGATGGAGCTCGTCGAAGGCCTCGCTCCACCAGGTCGCAATGTCGCCCATGTGAACTGGCTCGGATATCGCGATCGCCATTGTCGCACCGACTGATCGGTACTCGACGGCAATCGGTGCGTGCGGCAGCTCCAGAAGGGCACGCAGCGAGGCCACCGTCTGCTGGGTCTGCTGAAGGGCTGACTCCATGTGCTCCAAATGGGCGATGATCAACTTGTTGCGAGCGGAAGCATCTGGAGCGTGAAGCACCTCCTTGAGCTGTTCGAGAGGCATCTCGAGGTCCCGGAACCTACGTATAGCCTGACCGAGCGGTACCTGGGAGGCTTCGTAGTAGCGATATCCCGTGTACCGATCGATGTCTGCTGGTTCGAGGAGCCCCATGTCGTGGTAGCGGCGCAGTGCTTTCACGCTCAGATAGGTCATCCGCGAGAAGTCACCGATGGACAGTCGCGCAGTCACGTCGCCAGTATGCTCCGGCCACGGCACCGCCCGGGTAGTCAAGTCCCACTGCAGTTCATTCGGCAGCGCGACGCCTTGGCCAGGGCCGGCCGGCGAGGCTCGGCGCTCTCAGAGTGCGGGCAGCGCACGCTGGTGAGTGTCATCATCAGATACCCCCGCAGTGCTTAGCCGGGCCCGGGGGCTGTCGGCGGCCCGATCTCGGGCATTCGGCAACAGCGGCCACATTGCTAGGGCTGATGCCCGCGTCATGCACCTGCACGAGTAACTCGCTGCGGGCGTTCTGAACGGTGTGATCCGTAAGGCTCGTATGGTGCCGGGAAGAGAAGCGGCGGCGGCGCTGATCCTCGACTTCCCGTGTGCCCTGCCGTCGGCCGGCAACAGCACCTGCTTGATTCCGGCCGCCCCGTCCTGCACCCTCTGGTAGGCCTCGACGCTGTTCTCGAGCTGCCACGTCTTTGTGGCCGGAGGAGTAAGCAGGCCGCGGTCGAAGAGCACAGCGAGTTGGTCGAAGATTTTCGCGCCGTCAGCCGGATCGATGAACACGCTGGCCAGTCCCGTGACTTGCCGGTCGTGGTCGTAGATCTCCCCTTAGACGAGAAGTTCCGAATGTGGCCGCTGTAGACGTGCGAGGATTCCGGTCATCGGTGCATGAAGGCTGACATCGAGATCCTCATCACTTCACCGTGTAGGGCGTAGCGTGTTGACCTGCGCCCTGAAATCCTGAGCCTGGCTGGCTGTTGAGCAGGCTTCCGCTTGCGCGAGGTACTTTCGTTCCGTCAGTGCGCTGCCTACAGCGCGACCGTGAGGTCGATCTCGACCAGTTGCCCGGAATATCCGAGGCAGGTCACGCCCAGCAGCGTGCTCGCCGTCGCCAATGCCGGCGCCATTTCCGATGCCGTCA
>Ga0335075_10009066_pt1 | contig 15215 bp, 15 predicted proteins | sample Lox_Sample_24_FD_206723 | JGI IMG/M metagenome (GOLD analysis project Ga0335075, IMG submission 206723) | Soil microbial communities from Loxahatchee National Wildlife Refuge, Florida, United States - Lox_Sample_2.4 | ecosystem: Environmental > Terrestrial > Soil > Wetlands | place: USA... | reverse complement strand
TGCCTGGTGGAGATCAATGCCATCGCCGTGATCGATTGAGCGTCTTTTTCCGCGGCCGTCGGCCGTCAGACAAACGGCCGGCACATCTTTAGGTCTGCGGCCGCCCCCAGCCGCCAAGACCACCCCGATAGCGATAGAAAATCTCGCCACGCAACCTCCCTCCCTTTCGGCCTATAATGGCGGCCCACGCGACCCGGGAGGGGATGGCCGATGGAAACTCTCAAACCTGCGCAAACCGCAGAAGACGCCAAAGCGCCCGAGATTCGCCGCTGGCGCGGGTGGCTCGCCCTCTGCAGCCTTCTCGGCCCGTTCATCGCGATCGCAGTGCTCAGCCTGTTTTTTGGTGCGCTGATCTCGCCGGCGCTCCACCAGGGCAGCGCCAAGCTCACGTTCCGATACACCGCGGCGACGCCCGCCGACGCGTCCGGCGATAATGCGACGCAAGAAAAGTCCGGCGCCACGGCCGTGACCGCCGACGCGACGATGTTTTTGCCGGCGCGCGATTATGCCGGCCATGCCGCCTATGCGATCGCCTGCGCGTTCCTCGCCATCGTGGCACTCGCGACATTCGTGTTCAGCGCCGCGGTCGTCGTGCGCTACTCGAACTGGCGCGTCTTTCTATTGGCGACGCTGGTGTGGTCGCTCGTGGCCTGGGCCGTTGCCTGCTACTTTTCCGATGTGCATGGCCGCTATCTCGTCGTCCGCGATCTGCTCAACGCGGCCGACAGGTTCCCCGGCCTGGCGCCGTTCGTGATCTTTCGCGGCGGTCAGCCGTCCGCCACGGGGCAGTTGCTCGAAAATCTGATATTCGTCGATACGGTCATCGCGCTGATCCCGATCGGCATGCTGCTGTCGGCGCTGGCCCTGCTGACTTGGCGGCCGCCGCGGTCATTCGACAAGCCGACCTTGATCGCGCGCCGCTTCCTTTTGCGTTGCCTGCTGTGGTTTGCCTCGGCCTCGTTCGTCATGGGCGTCTTGTGCAACAAGGCGCTGGTCGAGTGGCCATTGACCCTGGTCTCGGCCGGGCAGGCGCTTGCGTTGACCCCGGTCGCGAATTCGCTGGTGCTGCAGTTTGGCGCGCTCGGCACCGCGGCGATCTTTGCGGCATTCCTGCCGGCCATCGCCGCCTGGTCGCTCGACGCCCATACCGTCAACGAAACGTTGCGGGCAAACGCTCAGCCCGGCGCGCCGGCGGACGAACTTAAATTTGCAACGATGCCGGCAATCACCTCCATCATGGCGGTGATCGCACCGTTGCTGACCTCTCCGGTGGTGGATTCGTTCCGCTCGGTGCTGGGCGCACTGTCGAAATAAGCCAAGAGCGAAGCCAAGAGCGGGGCGAAGCGCGGCGATCGGCTCGTCAGTTTGTGCGGCTCAGCGATTGAACAACCACATCAATGCGCTCAGCACGAGGCTGATAAGAATGCAGGTCATGATCGGAAAATAAAAGCCCGTACTGCCACGCTGGATCACAATGTCGCCCGGAAGCCGGCCGATGCCGATGCGCGTGAGCAGCGGCCATGCGAGGCCGGCGATCAGGATCGCCAATCCCAGACCGATCAGAAAGCGCTGCGTGTCCATTGCAATCCTGCCCGTTGACAGGCAAGTGGGAGGGCCGGCGGCCCCGATCAAGGCCGCGGGACTTGTGAGGAATTCATGACCGAAACCCAATATCGCACGGCATTGATCGTCGGGGTCGGCTCCGGGCTGTCGGCTTCGCTGGCGCGGGTTTTTGCCGGCGCCGGGCTCAAAGTCGCCCTGGCTGCGCGCCGCGTCGCCGATCTGGCGCCGCTGGCGCAAGAGACCGGGGCGAAGGCCTATGGCTGCGATGCCACGAGCCGCGCCGATGTCGCCAAGCTCTTCGCCGAGGTCGAGGCGGCGCTGGGGACGCCCGACGTCGTAGTTTACAATGCCAGCTATCGCACGCGCGGTCCGTTCGTCGAGCTCGATCCGGACGAAGTCGCCAAATCGCTGAACGTGACCGCCTATGCCGGGTTCCTGGTGGCGCAGGAAGCGGCCAAGCGCATGGTGCCCAACCGGCATGGCGCGATCTTTTTCACCGGCGCCTCGGCGAGCGTGAAGGGCTATGCGCAGTCGGCGCCGTTTGCCATGGGCAAATTCGCCTTGCGCGGTCTGGCGCAAAGCATGGCCCGCGAACTCTCGCCGCATGGCATTCACATCGGCCATGTGGTGATCGATGGCGGCATCAAGAGCGAGCGCCGGCCCAATCCGCCCGACAAGCCCGACAGCATGCTCGATCCCGACGCCATCGCGCAGAGCTATTTGCACCTGTTGCAGCAGCCGCGCAGCGCCTGGGCCTGGGAGATAGAGCTGCGGCCCTGGGTGGAGAAGTTCTAGGGCGCTGGAAAATTTGACGACATGAGACCGAAGGCCATCGCCGGAACCGTTGCAAAGATCGTTTTGCTCGTGGTCGCCACCGCGGTTGTCGCGACCGGCGCCCGTGCCCAATATCGTCGTCATCACCTCGGCCGCGAGCGCGAACCGCGGCAGGCCGAGCATCCGGCGCCGGCCGTTCCGCTCGACAAGCGCGATCGCGTCGTCGCCGCGCCGGCGCCGTTCGCCGGGCGGCCCTATTGGCTGGCGCTGGCACAGTGCGGTGGCATTTTTTTCAAGCTCAACGAGCTTTACACCGACGTCGCGGTGCACGCCCGGGTGGTCAAGCCGGATCCCAAGCTCAACGCCGAATACACGAAGAAGCTCAATGACGCGATCAACCTGGCGACAAGCTTCTACGACGCCGCCGGCGAGTTTTTGATGACCGACCGCAATATCGAGCGCGACGAGGCCGTTCTCATCTATGACGGGCAGGCGCAGGCCGCCGGCGAGCGGGTCAAGACCATCGACGAGGGGCTCGCCGGAGCGCGGTCTTGCCCCGCGCTTTACGCCGCCTGCCAGGTGGCGCATCCCAAGGAATGCAACGAGTCGCTGGCGCCGGGCAGCTAGCCGGACCGAAGGAGCAGGCCATGAAAGCCGCCATTGCCGCATTGGCTGCAACCGCGCTGCTCGCGCTCGCCGGAGCGGCCGCCGCCCAACAGAGCGGGGCGCTCAATGCGCCGCCGGCGGCGCCGCAAGAGGAGCCCTACCAGCCCAGTCTCTCCGACATCATGGCGCATCAGCAGGAGCGCCATATCAAATTGTGGTTTGCCGGCCATGCCGGCAACTGGGCGCTGGCCGATTACGAGATCGGCGAGCTCAGTGACGGTTTCGACGATGTCGGCAAAATGCTCGGCGGCGACATTGCCAAGCAACATGTCGGTGCGGCGCTCGATGCGCTGCAGAAGGCGGTCGACGGCAAAAACAGCGCGGCTTTCGTCACCGCTTTCGATCAGCTCAGTGCCGGATGCAACGCCTGCCATCACACGCTCGACCACGCTTTCATCGTCATCGCCCGGCCGACGGCGTTGCCCTATAACGATCAGGTTTTTGCCCCGCAGAAATAGGCGAGCGCCGGTCTTGCCATCCGCGACAGCCGCGGCGCTGCGTCAACACGCATCGGTGGCGCGCGCGCAATGACGCCTTTATCGGACACAATCATGGCCCATATGGGAGAGGAGCGGGCTTTAGGAGGCGGAACCATGACCTATAAAGTTTATTCCGGTCCGCGCGGATCGGAGTCCATCTCGCCGCTGGACAAGGACAAGCACCTCTTCAAGGAATTCGGCTCGCTGGACGAGGCGATGAGCTGGGCACGGCATCTCAATAATGGCGGCCGCGTGGCGCTCTTGATCGAGGGCGACGATGGCACGCGCCTCACCAAACAGCAGATCGTGACGGCGCTGAAGAATCCCGAGGCGGCACAATCGGAAGACGCCGCTTAGAGACGCCTCTGTGTCCAGGCTTGCCAATAACGCGCGCCAGCGGCGGGGTCGCCTGTGAGTGCCGAGCTATAAGCCTGCGGGAGACCGGGTTGGCGCGAATCTTCGTCGCGCTTAGGATGGGCGGGGATGCAGAGGCCGTGGTGGCGGGCGAACGCCATTTGCCGCCTCGCCCCCGCCGGAGGTCACATTCCGCGTTATCCCGTCACGCTAACGGCATGATTTAATGGTAATTTCCGGTTTCTCAACGGCGGGTTCGGGAACCGGGTTTATCCTTGAATTATCGACCAATCTCGCCATACTGCAGGGCAATATGCAGATCGGCTGGGCCGTCTGGGGGTTCCTTGGAAAAGCAACGTAACGAGATCGCCGGCCCGGGTGTCTTTGGTGCGCCGCGGTCGAATTCCTGCAACGTGCTCATGATTTATCCGCGCTTTATGGCGGATTCCTTCTGGAATTTTTCGGAAGCCTGCGAGCTCGTCGGCGCGCGCTATCCGGCCATACCGCTGGGCTTGATCACGGTGGCGGCGCTGTTGCCGAAATCCTGGAATGTGCGGCTCGTCAACCGCAACACCGAGGAACTCACCGAGAGCGACCTCGCCTGGGCCGACATGGTGATGACCGGCGGCATGCTGTTCCAGCAGTCCGATTCGCTGGAGCTTATCGACATGTGCCGTGCCCGCGGTTTGCCGGTCGTGGTTGGCGGTCCCGACGCCACCTCCAGTCCGCACCGTTATGAAAGCGCAAATTTCCGCGTGCTCGGCGAAGTCGAGGACATTATCGGACAATTCGTCGCCGACTGGGAGCAGGGCCGGCGCGAGGGCCTCTACGTCGCGCCGAAATTCCAGGTCGACGTCACCAAGACTCCGGTGCCGCGCTTCGATCTTCTGAAATTCGAGCAATATCTCTACATCGGCGTGCAGTTTTCGCGCGGCTGTCCGTTTACCTGCGAGTTTTGCGACATTATCGAGCTTTACGGCAGGTCGCCGCGCACCAAGACGCATGACCAGATGCTGGCGGAGCTCGAAGCGCTTTATCGCTCCGGCTATCGCGGCCACGTCGATTTCGTCGACGACAATCTCATCGGCAACAAGAAGGCGATCAAGGCATTCCTGCCGGTGCTCGAAAAATGGATCGAGCAGCACGATTATCCGTTCGAGTTCACGACCGAGGCCTCGCTCAATCTTGCCGACGACGGCGAGCTTCTGGAGATGCTCAAGCGCTCGAACTTCTTCGCCATTTTCGTCGGCATCGAAAGCCCCGATACCGAAACGCTGATCGCAATGCGCAAGAAGCAGAATACGCGCCGCAGCATTCCCGAAAGCGTGCATAAAATCTATCGCGCCGGAATGTTCGTCACCGCCGGCTTCATCGTCGGCTTCGATACCGAGCGTGGCTCGGTCGCCGAGCCGATGATCGAGCTGATCGAGGAATCCGCGATTCCGATCGCCATGGTCGGCTTGCTCTACGCGCTGCCGAATACGCAGCTCACGCGGCGGCTGGCGCGCGAAGGCCGTTTGCATGTCGACCATGACTCGGCGCCGGCCAGCAAGGGCGATCAGTGTACCGCCGGCGTCAATTACGAGACCAAACGCTCGCGCCTGGAGATCCTGCGCGATTATCGCCGGATCCTCGACCGGATTTACGATCCGGACGCGTTCTGCGGGCGGCTCGAGCGGCTCTCGGCCATGCTCGACTGCTCGGGCCGGCGCAAGGAACTGCCGGAAGGCGATATCAGGCGGCGGCTCTCCACCATCAACATGGTGCACGAACTGCTGTCGCGCTTGCCGGAAGGCCGCGAGCGATTCTGGAAGGCATTCACGACTTGCATGTCGGGGAATCCGCAATCGGTTCGCGCCATCGTCACCCTGATGGCGTTCTACCTGCACGTCGGGCCGTATTCGCGTTACGTGATGAAGCAGATCGACCGGCAGATCGAAGATCTCGAAGCCGGCCGCTTCGTCGCCCCGAAATTGTTGCCGGCTGTCGCCGTGCCCGAGCCGACCGCGCCGGTGGCGGTCGCCGTCAACGCTTAGCGGCCGCCTTAAAGCTCCATTGCCGCCACACCGGACAGATCGGTCACGACCCGCAGCGGCGGCAAGTCGGCGTATTCATCTGGTAAGTTTGCGCGGTTGACCCACAGCGGACGAAAGCCGAAGGCGGCCGCGCCCATGACGTCCCAGCGATTGGACGAGACGAAGACGACCTGGTTCGGCTGCACCGCGAATCGCTTCGTCACCAGCGCATAGACCTCCGGCCGCGGCTTATACATGCGCACCGCATCGACCGAGAGCAGCGCGTCGAACAACGGCGCCATGCCGGAGGCGTCGACGGCGGATTGCACCATCTGCGGCGAGCCGTTGGTGAGGATCGCTGTCGCGGCGCCTCGCGCTTTCAGCGCGGCCATGGCGGTGCGGGCGTCGGCGAAGGGATCGAGCTTGAGATAGGCGCCGAGAAGCTGTTGCCGCAGTCCCCGGTCGACCGACGGCACGCGAGCAAAGGCGTAGTCGAGCGCCCGCTCGGTGAGGGCCCAGAAATCGGCGTACCGGCCGGAGAGCGTCAGGGTCCAGGTATATTCAAGCTGCTTCTGCCGCCACAGTTCGGAGAAGCGCTCGGCGTCGGGACCGGCGGCGGCGCGGTGGCGGGCAATGGCGGCGTGGACGTCGAACAGCGTGCCATAGGCATCGAAAACGAAGGTCGGCAAGGCGGCGTTAATCATCGGCCAGTCTCCGTCCGGCTGGCATGGTGAGCGGGCACGCCGGATGGCCCCTTTTCCGCGATGTCGTCGCGCATGTCCAACGTAAACATAGGTGCAATGCTCATTTGGGATGGCAGGCCGCCGCACGGACGGTTATGACCACCCGGAATGCACGCCCTGTTCGCGAAGACTTCGCGGAGACCGAAGACTTCGCGTCGCCGTGGGCGAAGGAAGGTTTTCCAGTGACTGAAGCCGTCATCGGCCGGCGTGAGGCCGGCACGACCGTCGTTACGATTCTGACCGCGATCACCTTTTGTCATTTCCTCAATGACATGGCGTCGTCGCTGTTGCCGGCCATCTATCCGATGCTCAAGAGCAGCTTCGACCTGAGCTTCGCCCAGATCGGGGCGATCACGCTCATCTATCAGGGCATTGCCTCGGTGCTGCAGCCGCTCGTCGGTCTTTACACCGATCGCCGGCCGCAGCCTTATTCGCTCCCGTTCGGCATGGGCTGCACGCTCGTCGGGTTGGCGATTTTGGCTTATGCGACGAACTTTCCTGTGCTGCTTGCCGGTGCCGCGCTGCTCGGCATCGGTTCGGGCATCTTCCATCCGGAATCCTCGCGCATGGCGCGGCTGGCGTCGGGCGGGGCGCACGGCTTCGCGCAGTCGCTGTTCCAGGTCGGCGGCAATTTCGGCAATTCGACCGCACCGCTCCTCGCCGCATTCGTCATTTTGCCGCGGGGGCAGGGCAGCATCGCCTGGTTCGCCGTAGCGGCGCTGCTCGGCATTGTCCTTCTGACCATCGTCGGGCGCTGGTTCAAGGCGGCCGGTCACGACCGGCCGACCCCGGCGCGCTCTTCTTCGGCGGCGCCCGGTCTGCCGGCGGCGCAGGTTCGCCGCGCCATCGTCGTCTTGATCGCGCTGATTTTCTCGAAGTTCTTCTATCTCTCCAGCATCACCAGCTATTACATCTTTTATCTGATGCATCAGTTCAACCTGCCGACCGAACAGGCGCAGCTTTGCCTGTTCCTGTTTCTGGCGTCGGCGGCAGTCGGCACGTTCATGGGCGGTCCGATCGGTGACCGCATCGGCCGCAAGCGTGTGATCTGGGGCTCGATTCTCGGCGTGCTGCCGTTCACGCTGGCGCTGCCGTATGTCGGTCTGTCCGCGACCATCGCGCTGTCCGTGATCATCGGCCTGGTGCTGTCCTCGGCGTTCTCGGCCATCGTGGTCTATGCGCAGGAATTGATGCCGGGCCGGATCGGCATGGTCTCGGGGCTGTTTTTCGGCTTCGCCTTCGGCATGGCCGGCATCGGCGCCGCGGTGCTGGGCGTGCTTGCCGACTGGACCAGCATCCAGTTCGTCTATGAGGTCTGCTCGTTTTTGCCACTGATCGGGCTGCTGACCGCATTCTTGCCGGACGTGCGGCACGACCGCGCCACCGGCGCGATCGCCTGAGCGGCTAGTTCACGCTCGGATAGGCGAGCAGCGACGACACCGAGAGACCGCGGATGTCGTAGACGCGGGCATAGACGACGCCGTCGCGCACGACTTGCAGAATGACGGGCGCATTGAGCTTGGCGCAATAGAACTCGTTGAGCATCATCGCGAAGTCGGCGCCGTTCGGATCCCAGAGCGCGGAGAATTTCGGCCCGAGCGCCACTTCGACCGCCGGATGCGGCCCGCAGACGGCGACCTTCCAGGGCCTGCCCGCGGGCGGTTTCTCGTCGCGCGCCTTTATCCACGCCCGCAGCCGGCGCGAGGCTTGCGTCATCGACAGTCCCCAGTAATCGACCATGTAGCGCGACCGCGCCCCGGCCACGCCGCCGATAAGGTGGTTGTAATAGGTGTATTGATAGGGATGCAGCCGCACCATCTCGACGACCGGCGAGGCGATGCCGGCCATTGCGGCGAGCGCGCCTGCCGTCACCGCGACCATGCCGAAACGCTGCAGGCGTTGCGCGATCCATGCGGCCGCCATGCCGCCAAGCACGGCGAGCGGCGGCAATGTGAAGACAAAATGGCGAATGCCGTTATACATCGCCGGCCGCTCGGCGACGGTGATCAGCATCGGCAGCAGCGCGGCAATCAGCACCGCCGAGAGCGCGGCCCTGCGGCCGACGCCGAATGCGGGCTTGGCGCCGCGCAAAACGGCAGCGCCGGCGCCGAATATGCCGACGAGGCCGAGGCCGAGCATCAATTCGGGATTTTTGAGCGCCATCAGCGTGGGTACGTAGCTGCGCGGCATGTCGGGAACGAGATTGATCTGGCCGTCGAACAATTCGCGCCACGGCTTTTCGAAGAAGTTGGAGAAATATTCGACAGCATGAAAGGGATTGAACGGCGACAGCACGGCCCAGGGCCAGACCAGACCCATGAGCAGATAGGCGAATATGACGGCGGGGATGAACGGCGTGAGATAGGTACCCATCTCGGCGGCAGCGGCGCGTCCGCCGCACTCACGCCAGCGGACGGCGAGAATAAAAAACAACGGCAGCAGCGCTTCGAGAACGGCGAAGCCGCCGAGAACGCGCGCGCCGATCGCGAGCCCTACTCCCGTTCCGCACAGCGCCATCGTCGCCGGGCTGGCGCGCGGATATTCGTCGAAGGCGCGCACGATGCCGAGCAGCGCCACCGCCATATAGGTCGCGAACGGCCCATCCTTGGCGTTGATGAACATGTGGCCGTAATAGAGCGGGCAGGCGGCCAGAAGGACGAGCGCAGCCAGGCCGGCGAACGGGCCGCCGAGCCGCCGCCCCAGCCGCCAGGTGACGAACAATCCGACAATGCCGATCAGCGCGCCGACCAGCCGCCGCGTCTCGAACAGGCCGAGCGGCAAGACTTTTGCCGCCAGCGTCGCGAGAATGTCGTAGCCGCCGCCATACATGTAGAGATTGACGAACGACAGCGCGCGGCGATCGGTGAAACCGGAGCGATAGAGCGCCACCAGCAGCTGGCCGTATTGCGAATGGGTGTAGTCGTCCCAACCCAGCCCATAGTCGCGGAAGGTCAGAAGCGCGATCGCGGTGAGCGCGGCGAGCACGCACAAAGCCAGCGCGTCGAGCCGGCCTGCGGTCCCGATCGCCTTGGTGCGAAAAGGCAGGGAATTTACAGCAACGTCTTGCACGATCAGCCCGGTTTCAGATCGGCGCGGCGCCAGTCATGCGGCGCAATTGCCATACGGGCAATGCGTCAAATGAGCAGAGCGAGATAACAAAAAAGCGGGGCCCGCGGGCCCCGCTTCGCAAGCCGGACGTGGCCCGCCGGTTACTTCATTGCCGCCTCGTACATTTCGGCGACGTAGTCCCAATTGACCAGATGATCGAGAAACGCCTTCAGATAATCCGGGCGCCGGTTGCGGTAGTCGATGTAATAAGAATGCTCCCACACATCGCAGCCGAGAATGGGCTTGCCGCCGTGCACCAGCGGGTTTTCGCCGTTCGGCGTCTTCATGACGGCGATCTTGCCGTCCTTGACCGCGAGCCAGCACCAGCCGGAGCCGAATTGGGTGGTGCCCGCTTGAACGAGTTCCTCCTTCACCTTGGCCAGCGGACCGACATCGGCAGTCAGTTGCTTTTCCAGCTTGCCGGGAAGCTTGTCGCCGCCGCCGCCCTTCTTCATCCATTTCCAGAAGTGGGTGTGGTTGAAGTGCTGCGCGGCATTGTTGAAGAGGCCGGGATTCTTGCCGAAGGTGCCTTTGACGACCTCTTCGACCGGCTTGTTTTCCCATTCGGTGCCCTTGGCCAGATTGTTGCCCGCGGTCACATAGGCCTGATGGTGCTTGTCGTGATGGAATTCGAGCGTTTCCCGCGACATATGCGGTGCCAGCGCATCGTACGGATAGGGCAGTTCGGGCAGGGTGAAAGCCATTGGTCTACTCCTCAATGTGAAGCCGAAAAACGGCGGGGGACGGGGATGGGCGCAGTTGAAACCGTGCCGGCGAGTGAATGGTTCCTCTAGATAGGGCCTTGGCGGGGGTCTGGGCAACGGCCGCGCGCGCCCTGCCGGCGGCCGGTGGCGGGCGTCTTGCCGCAGCGGCGGCATCTTAGTTCTTGCCTCGCCTGGGTTGCATTGTCACAATGCTGCCTTGAACTGGTCCACGCGCATTATTTTCGAGGACCAAGGATAGGCGTATGTATTTGCTATTGCTTGTATTCGGTGGCGTTTTGACCGCCGCGGGAATTGTGCTTGCGGCCTTCGGTGTGTCGCTCCGCGATCATACATTCGACACGTCGATCATGACACCCGGAGTGGTTGCAGCGGTCGGCGGGCTCCTCCTGATCGGCTTGGGGCTGACCTTGCGGGTTCTGGCGCGCATCGAGCGGGCGCTTGCGGCGCAGCCGGTGCGGCGAGCCGGTCCGGAATTTGCCGCGCAGCCTGAGCTAGCCGTCGTCGAAACGCCGCATCCGATTCAGCCAAGGCAGACCGGGCCGGCCTTGCCTGCGGCGGCCGTGCCGGTCGCTGCCACCGTCGAAAAGCCCGTTCCGGACGCGGTCGAGAAAAGCGCGCCGGAAATGACTCCGCTGGTCGCGCGGCTTGAAGCCTCGCGCGCGGTCGCGGCAGCCGATGCGTCGCGGCTGGCGGATCCGCCGATGCCGCTGCCGACCAGCGTCGATATCGCCGTCGCCCAGGTCGACCGGGCGCAGGCGGCGAAGCGCAGGAACGGCGCCGCGGCGCCGCGCATCACGCCGCGGCTCGAGGTCGGAGTGCGGTCGCCGGCCGCGGCCGAGCGGCCATCCGGCCCCTCGTTCGACGCGCTATGGCCGAAAGCATCACGGCCGGGGGTGCGAGCGCCGGGCACGCCCGCGCCGGTCCAATCGGTCGAGACGCCAATCCCTGAGCCGCAGCCGGCGCAAGCCGCGCCAACTCTGCAAGCCGTGCCGGCGCCAACGCCGCAAGCCCCGCTTACGGCAGCGGCCACGGACGCGGTATCGGTGCTCAAGTCCGGCGTGGTCGACGGAATGGCTTATACGCTCTATTCCGACGGCTCGATCGAAGCGCAACTGCCGCAAGGCATGCTGCGTTTCGGCTCGATCACCGAACTGCGCAATCACATCGAGCAGAGCGCGTAGGCGCGAACCGGCGTTGGCGGCGTGACCGGCCGCCTCTGAATAGCGCGGTAGAACCTCTTGCCGACTATTGGCGAATGTCCTTGCTTTGCCCGAGTTATATTGCTTTTACTTTTATCCCATAGTATACTTTAAGTTGATGCTGCGAATCTTGTTGCAATGCATGTGAGGTTTTGAAATTTCATCATGGCCGAAGCTTCGGGTGGCAGCGACTATATCGAACTCGCCGCGAACATCGTCGCCGCTTATGTCAGCCACAATTCGGTGTCCAGCGCCGAGATCCCCAATCTCATCAGCCAGATCTACTTGGCGCTTAAGCGCGTTTCGGACGGTCAGGCGGTCACTGCGGCGGAGCCCGCCAAGCCCGCGGTGCCGATCAAGCGCTCGGTAACGGCCGAATATATCGTCTGTCTCGAAGACGGAATGAAATTCAAGTCGCTCAAGCGCCATCTGCGCACGCGCTACAATTTGACGCCGGATCAATACCGCGAAAAATTCAACCTGCCGCCCGACTATCCGATGGTGGCGCCCAATTACGCGGCCGCCCGCTCGAAACTCGCCAAGGACATGGGGCTCGGCCAGCAGCGCCGCCGCCGCAGAGGCTGAGACGCCGCTCCGCTTATCGCTGCAACACGCCGACGGCACGATTGGCGAAACTCAGCCGTTCCGACATCACCGAGACGATATATCCGAGCAGCGCCTGGCTCAGTGCCGGCTGCTCGCGCTTGAGGCGCTCGTAAGCCTCGGTGGTGAGCTCGTAAAGCACGCTGTCGACCTCGGCGGCGATGGTCGCGCTGCGCGGACGACCGGTGATCAATCCCATCTCGCCGATCGTGGTGTGCGGGCCGAGGCTGCGCAGCCGCATGCTGCGGCCCTCGCCCATGTCGGCGATGATGCCGATGCGGCCCTCCAGGATGAAATGCATCGAAGCGGCCGCGTCGCCTTGCCGCGCGACGATCTCGCCGGCCGCGACTTCGCAACGGCGGCAGAATTCGGCCAGGCGATCGGCATTGGCGGCGCCGAGCGCATCGGTCCACCAGGCGCGCAGCGATCGCTCGTCGCCCGCCGCCGTGCGGTGCGTCTCGATGATGCTTTGCTCGCAGAGTTCCAGCGCGCGATCGAGGTCGGATACCGCCATGACGTCGTCATCGATGAAATGCGCCGTGCGAAAGGCGCGCTCCAGTTCCGCGGTGAGGTTGACCAGCACGAGACGCGCCCCGCTCGCCGCCGCGCCCTGCTTGATCTGGGCGAAGCTGTGCGTCGCCGAGGAATCGATGCCGGTGACGAGGCGAAAATCGAAAATCAGAAAACGGCAATCGGGCTGCGCCGCCAGCAATGCCTTGACGTGCTGATACAGCCGGTTGGCCGAGCCGAAGAACAGATAGCTCTGCAGCGTCATGCCCTGAATTTGGCGTCCGTGATCGGCCAGAAGCGACAACTCGTAGGGCCCGCGATCGAGCGATGAGCGGTATTCGGAGCCGTCGAAGCTGAACTTGATCGCGTTCACACGGCTCGCGCTCAGCGCGAATGTGGCGCAGCCGATGACGATGCCGATCAAAACCCCGGCGATGAATCCCGCATAGATGATCAGCACGGCAATGGCGAGAAGCGACAGATACTCGACCGGCAACAGCCGGCGCGAAGACTGCACGAGCCACTGATAGACGAGGTCGGCACCGAGATAGAACAACAGCCCGCCGAGAATGTATTTGGGCACATAGCCGAGAAACGACGGATCGGCGATGAGCACGGCGGCGGAGATGGCCGCGACGGTCAGGCCGCCGAGCCGGCTTTTCGCCCCGGCGGTGCGGTTGAGCATCGAGCGGCTGAACGAGGTGCAGCTGACATAGCCGCCGAGCGCGGCGATGACGATATTGGCGAAGCCGAGAACCTTAAGGTCGCGTTCGATATTGGCTTCGTTGCGGGTGGCGATTTCCAGCCCGGTCGTGTTCAAAAGAAAGTTCGCGGCCGTGACGAACATGACGGCGAGGCCGTCACCGGCGAGTTGCGGCAGCGACGACCAGGGAAAGCTCCGCAGCGCCGCGCCGTGCCACGGCAGCGTCAGGCTGCCCGCCGGCTGCAGCCGGAACAGCCAGCCCTGGCTCTGCGCGGCGGCCATCGTGGTGCCGGTCGAAAGCAGCACCAGATGCGTCACGGCAAAGGCGGTCAACAGCACTCCGGGCAGAACGAACGGGCTTTTGGAATAACGGCGCAACAGCATATGGAGCGTGATCGCGACCACAACTGCGGGGCCGATCTTGCTCAGCACCGCGGTCTCGGCAAAGGCCGGAATATTGTCCAGTCCCGGCCGCCGGCCGGTCACCACCTGGATCGCGCCGGTAATCAGGAGCCAGCCGGTGGCGCCGAGGAAGCCGCCAATGACCGGGTATGGCACAAAGCGAATGGCGCGGCCGGCATGGGTGAAGCCGAGCACGCAAAGCAGCGTTCCGGTCAGCGCGGTCGCCAGCGCCATGGCGATAAGGGCTGGGCCGAGAAGCTCGCCGCCACCGCCGGTCGCCGAAAGCCGCTGCACCAAAGTGGTGACCAGAGCCGCGAGAACGACCGAGATCGAGCTGTCCGGACCGGCGACCGCGAAGGGCAGCGAACTGCGCAGCGCCACGATGGCTCCGCCGACGGCGGCGGAGAGGAAAGTCACGGCGATGCCATAGGACAGCAGGCGCTCGAGCGGCCCGGTGAAAATGAGCGCCGCGTAGGACAGGCAATAGGCGACCGACAAAATGCTGCAGACCGTGCCGGCGAACACGTCGGTCAATACGGCGCGGGCGGTGTATTCACGCAGCGGGCAGCCCCCCGATCCCGAAGAGGTCTACAATACGATTGCGGTGAGGGATTGAATACTGCGGCGAGGCGATTATGACCCCGCCGTGAGCGCCGTGCGCGCATCCGATCGGATACGCTCGACCATCGAGCGGAAGCCGTTGGAGCGCTGCGGGGTCAGGTGTTCCCTCAAGCCCAATCCTTCGAACACCTTGATGGCATCAAGGGCGAGAATGTCCTTGGCGCTCTTGCCGGAATAGACCGCGAACAGCACCGCGATCAGCCCGCGCACGATGTGGGCATCGCTGTCGCCGGCGAAGCTGAGGATCGGTCCGCCGGCGCCGTTCGGCCGGACGGTGGTATCGAGCCACACCTGGCTGGCGCAGCCTTGCACCTTGTTGGCGGCGCTGTGCGCCGCGTCGGCCAGCGGCGGCAGCTCGCGGCCGAGCTCGATGAGATAGCGATAGCGGTCGTCCCAGTCGTCGAGGACCGAGAAATTGCCGATGATGTCGTCGATGTCTGCCATCGCGCCGATGTCCGGGTCAGGGCCAAAACGGATTGATCCACCCCTATATAGGGCCCTGTACGGCGGAGGTCGACGTGTTCCGGCAGCATCCGCTGCGCGGCGGCGGACGCTTCGGCCGATACGACGGTGCGGAGGGAGCGGTCCTAGGCCGAATGCTTGCGCGGCGCCGGGCCGCGCCAGGCCGGAACCAGATCGGCGGGCGTGAGCGTGCTCTGCGACGCGTTACCGCTGGCAAGCGAGCCGGTGGTCTTGAGCGTGTCTTTCGCCTGCGTGCCGGAGGTATCCTTCGAGGCCAGCGACGCGCTG
>Ga0335075_10009065_pt1 | contig 15215 bp, 10 predicted proteins | sample Lox_Sample_24_FD_206723 | JGI IMG/M metagenome (GOLD analysis project Ga0335075, IMG submission 206723) | Soil microbial communities from Loxahatchee National Wildlife Refuge, Florida, United States - Lox_Sample_2.4 | ecosystem: Environmental > Terrestrial > Soil > Wetlands | place: USA... | reverse complement strand
GGACACCGGCCAGATCCGCGACCTAGCCGCCGCCACACTCGTCCGGGCTGCGCAGCGGGCCACCCGGACCGGTGCCCCCGCGGTGGCCGCTGCGAACTACGCCGCCGCTGCAGAATTGCACGTTGACAATACGGCTGACGAAGTCGGTGACGCGGCGCCGGACGCCGGGACGCTGTGGGAGCGAGCGGCTGAAGCGGCCCGCGACAGCGGCGACTACGCTGTCGCGATTGACCATGCCCGGCAGGCCGGCACCTGGTTCTCCCGGTACGGTCAAACCCGTGCAGCGGCGGGCGCCCGGCTGGTGGCCGGGAACAGCTTGTACCGGCTGGGCCGGCACGCTGAGGCGCGCGAGGAGCTCACTGCCGCGCTTGAGGTACTGCGCGCCGAGCCGGATGTCCGCACCGCCCAGGCGCTGGCCGAGCTGGCGCTGCTGGCGGTCTTCTCTGGCTCGCCGGATGCCGACCGGCTGTCGACCGAGGCGCTCATCCTCGGTCAGGCACTCGACGCCGACGTCAGTACGCTCACCACGCTGTTCTTGACCAGGGCTATCTTCATGGCAACCCAAGACCGGCGCGCTCAGCAGGTCGCCTACCTGCGGGAGACCGTCCGGCTGGCTACTAAGGCCGGGGACAACGTGGCGCTCGGCCGGGCGTTGCTGAATCTGGCCGATGCAGAAATGCCAACAGACCCGGCGGCTGCCGCCGAGGATGCCCGTGCGGCCGCGGACCACCTGCGGCGGGCCGGTGCGAGCTCGATGCTCGAAGCCGCGATAGCGAACGTGGTACACGCGCTGCTCATGCTCGGCGACTGGGACGGCGCGGAAGCGGAACTCAGTGACGCGGACGCCAACGTCCTGTCGGGCGGGCTTGACTACGTCACCGCCCTGCGTGGGCTGATCGCGGCTTTGCGCGGCGATGCGGAGGCTGCGCGAGCCGGTCTGGACTCGCTCGCGCTCCTGCGCGCGAGCGATGACGTGCAGGACAAGAGCATGGTCGGCGTCCTTTCTGCGTTCACCGCGGCTGCGGAGGGTCAGCCAGAGCAGGCCCTCGAGCAGGCAATGGCGACGATCACGCACGTCGGTGCGCTCGGGACGACCCATGAAGCGGTGCGCTGGGCGTGGCCACTGGCCGCCCGCGTTGCCTGGCAGCTAGGCGACCGCTTGGCGACAACGAAGCTGCTGGATCTGGTCGAGGGGCGCCAGCCCGGTCAGCTCGGGCCGCTGCTTCGGGCCGAGCGAGACCTCTCCCGTGCCCGCCTCACTGCGCGGGATCACGCCGAAGCCGCAGACGACGCATTTGGGCTCGCGATCCGCGGTTTGCGTGAGCGTGGCACGCCCTACCACCTCGCCCACGGGCTACTTGACCACGCCGAGTACCTCGCCAGCCAGGGCAGAGGAGACACCGCCGCCGCAGCGATCGGCGAGGCCCGCGATATCGCGACCGCGTTGCGATGCCAGCCGCTGCTCGACAGAGCGGCCGATCTCATCCGCGCCCGCCCGCACGTCCCCGCATGACCCGCCGCGCGAGCGGGAGGTACCGGAGCTGATGGCCGAGGGCCGGTCCAACGCGGCGATCGCGCAGCGGATGGTGATCGCCGAGCAGGCTGTGGCGAAGCCACTTCGTCCATCTTCACCAAGCTGGGCCTGCACCCTCCGACGACGACAGCCGCCGCGTCCACGCCGTCCTCGCCTACCTCGGCCGCGCCGCAGCTACCCGGTCACGGTGATCGTTACCGTGGCGGTGACACCGCCGGACTCGACGGTAATCGTCGCGATGCCCGGCGACACGGCATGCACCTCGCCGCTCTGCGGGTTGACGGTGACTACCCGGGGGTTACTGCTGCTCCACTCGTGCGAGGCGGGGTCGGCGACCGGCACCTGCAGCGGAGCCAGGTTGTCCCCGGTCGGCGTGGTCCCGGTCGCGGTCAGCTGCTCGCTGCTCCGAGCCGCGAGGCTTGCCTCCGGCGCGGTGACGGTGATCGAGGCCAGCACCGGCTGGACCGCGAACTGGACTGTGCCGTCGGGCTGGAAGTGGAACAGCACGTAGTTGTAGAACCCGCCCTGGCTGGTGGTCGCGTATGGCGTCACCCCGGCGTCGGATACGTCGAAGTTCGGCAGGCCGCGCGGGCCGGTCTCGCCGTCCGGGTTGATCACCTGCTCGTAGTACCCGCGTGCCTGGCCGGACAGCAAGATCACATGCGTCCACGGATGCGACGCCTGGTAGTCGGCCAGCAGCTGCTCATACATCTGGGCTTCGTACCGGTCGGCGAACTGGCTGTTCTGCACAGGCTGCGGATCGTAGGGCGAGGCGTGCGTCACCACGACGATGTCCTTTGAGGTGCTCGCGTCCAGCTGCGACACGAGCCAGGCGTACTGCTCCTCATCGGGTACCTGGTAGGGGTCGGACGCCGTAAGTCCCTCCCACGAGCTGTCGGTCACGAGGAACTCGGCCGGGCCGTCGGTGTAGCTGTAATGCGTCGGGCCGAACACCGATGTCCAGTTAGTGTTCTCCGGCGTGGCGCCCTGGCCGATGTCCGAGTCGCCGACTGCGGTGTGGAAGGGGATGCCGAACGACTGCATCACCTGCTGGGCGTAGTCCAGGTCCGCCACCGATCCCGGGTCGGCTAGGTTGCCGTCCACCTGCACCATGTTGGGCGTGGCGTTGGCAGGCAGCGCCGCGAGCGCTGAGCCGATGTCGCCAGTGACGACCGCCCCGGTGCTGCCCTCGTCGGTGGAGCTCAGGTGCGAGTCGCCGAAGGCCGCCACCGTCACGCCGCCCTTGGCGAACTGCGCCGGGTTCTCGTCAAACTGCAGCCAGGAGGGGTTGTCCGGCACGGCCGTGTACACGTACGGCGCGGGCGGGCGCGGCGAGTACAGGCCTTCCAGGTCGGCTACGTACAGGTCGCCGGTCGTCGTCGACGACGGGTTGATCACCAGGAAGTCGAGGAAACTCAGCGTCAGCGGGAACGCCGTCCCGGCGGGCAGCGCCGCCGTGATCAGCTGCCACCCGTTGTAGGTGACAGTGGTGGGATAAAACACGTCGTCCTCGCCGTTGACCTGCGCCCACGCCTCGGCAAACGTCAGCTCGTTGTTCGCCAGCGGCGTGCCTGGCGTGCCGCCAATGCCCTTGACCCACACGCCGACCGCGGTAGGTTCCTGGCCTGCGGAGTTCTTCCCGAGCGTCACGCTGTAGTTGCCCGCCGGGTCGAACACCACCTGCGATACGCCGCTGGCCTTCGGGATCGTGTAATGCACGTCCATCGACCCGGTATCGCCTGCCTGCGCGATCTGGCTGGTCGACTCCGACAAGCTCGCGGTTGCGCCGTTGGTCGTATTGACCGCCCAGTTGCTCACATCGGTCATCGGGTCGAGGATTACCGAGTCGCTTCCTACTGCCACCGAGGCCGTGGCGCTGACCCCGTCCGCGGCCGCGGTGACGGTGGCCAGGCCACTGCCGGCGGTGGCCGCGGTGAACAGGCCGGAGGGGCTGACGCTGCCAAGCGAGGACGGCGACACGCCCCACGTCACGTCCTGGTTGCCGAGCGACAGCGTCCCGCCGCCACGCGCGGTCCCGGTCACCGTGAACTGCTGGGTCGCGCCGTTCGCCAGGTCCGGCTCGGCAGGCGTGATGGTCAAACTGGCCGGGCTGGCGGTCACGCTGAGCGGCACCCGCGACGTCGCGTTCCCCGCTTGCACGATCAGCCACCCCGAGCCCGGCCGGGATCCGGCGGTCACGCTCGAGCCGCTCACGGTAGCCAGGGACGGGGGCTGTACCGACAGGCTCACCGCGTCCGAAGCCGGATTGTCCTCGGCGTCCAGCGCATATGCGCTGACCGGCTCGGTCGTTCCGGGCAGCATCGAGACCGGCTGGCCGCCGTTGACCACCGCCTTCACCGCCGTACCGGGCGAGGCCTCGGTCGTGTAGATGAACAGGCCATTCGCGACCGGGCGCTCCTGCCCGTCGGCAGGGGTATTGAGCACGCTGACCTGCTGGTCGCCCGGCAGCCTGGCGACCATCTCGGCCGAGCCCCCGGAGTCGAATTCGATTGCGTTGTAGATGCCGTGCGCCATGAACCACTGGGCCTGCTGCGGCCTGGTCAGACCAACTGCGACGCTCTCGCTCTCCCGCCCGTTGAACACGACCGCGATCGCGTGCTTGCCGTTCTTCGTCACGCCGATCCCGACCACCGGGTAGTCGACGTTATTCTCACCGCCGCCTTCCGCCGGAACTGCCATCTGGCCGTTCTGCACCAGAAACGCAGCGCCGCTCACCGCGGTCTGCACGTCGGTCGGCGCGCTGCCGATGCCGTACGGAGCGAGGCTGTAGGACAGCGTCACGTTGTCGCCGGGGTGCAGGCCCTGCAGCCAGAGCGAGTCCTGCGTGCCGCGCCGGGCGATCAGGTCCTCCTGGCCGTCGGGGACCTGCGGTAGTGATGTCTGGCTAGTCTTCACGGAGTTGACGGTCAGGGACCCGTCGCTGTTGACCGTCAGGTTCGCGATCGTCGACTCGCCGAGGGTCACGGCGCCCAGGTACGGCGTCACCGCGGTGAGATCGTCCTGGTCGATGCGGTTGACCGCGGCCAGCGGGTCGCTACTGCCGGTGGTGGTGTCCTCGGCCGTGCCGGTGAAGGTCTCGGTGGTGAACTCGAACTGTCCGTTGTTCAGCACCTCGACCTCGGCCGGCCAGGACGCCACCGGGCTCGCTTCCAGCACGCCGTTCTGCACCACCATGCCCATCGGCTGGCCCGTCGTGTTTATCGCGAACTCGTCGGAGTTGACGCCCGCAACCGCTCCGGTACGGTTTGCCATCGACGAGATCACCTCGTCCGACGGGTCGACCAGCTTGTTCCCGGCCTCGACCATGCCGAAGCGAAGGTTCGGGTCAGTCAGGTTGATGTCCATGACCTGGGCATTCTGCGCGCCGCTTACGGTCTGGTAGGTCTCGGTGTACTCCTGCACGCCGTGCGTGACCGTCACCGGCCTTGTCGACTGTTCGCCGACCACTTGCGGCCAGTACTCCGGTGTCGGGGGTACCCAGCTTCGGTCTTTCAGGGCGGAGTGCTGCGCTGTCGCCGGGGCCGCCGACGCCGTTCCGGCTGACATCGCTCCGAGCGCCAGTGCGCCCGCCGCAAACAGCGCTGCCAGCGCCTTGCCTGGTACCCGCATGCCTACCTCCCGTGCCATCGCCTTTCCGGCCCGGTCAAATCACAGCAAGACAAGGCAAATAGCGTCCCCCTCTCTGGTGTCTGGGAACTTATCTTTCGCGGGCCGTCAGGCCGACGCGCCCGTTGCGCGCCAACGTCGGGCGCTTACTCGGCCGCCGATCCGTGGTCGGCGGGGACCCGGAATCAAGTACGCGTATGCAGCTTGAAGAACGCGCCGCCGGGTAGCTGGGAGCGGAAGATGGGAGAACGCATGAGGGCGGCCTGTGCGAGAGTGTCGGGTGTCAGGTGTCGCGTCGGCCTGATGCCGGTCTCAGGCCATCCATGGCGGCGACAGGATTGAAGCCGCCACCGCGGCTAATCCGCAGGGCCATCATCGACCCGTTGTGGATTCCCATCGCAGTCGCGCTGATGGTGATGTTCGCGCTGGTGGCCGCCCTCGCCGCGCTGGCCTGGCCCTTGAAACGCCGTCGCGCGCTCCGCCTGGCGCTCTTCGCGCTGCTGTACATATTCGCCGACGTGAGCCTCGTGGTAGCGGCCGCCGTTCTCTGGCTTTCCCGGCCGGCGACCGCGCGCCAGGACCAGGAGCGATGGAAGAGCTCCAACGCGAACCTACTGCGCTGGGCTTTCTCGCTGATCATGTCTTCTGCCGGGCCGCTCTTCGGCTTCACGGTTGAGCTCGAGGAACCGCCAGATACCGAGCTGCTGCAGGACCGGAGCGTTATGGTGATCGCGCGGCACGGCGGTCCGGGAGACTCCTTCGCGCTCGTTAACTTGCTATTGAGGCGCTATCATCGCCGACCTTGCATCGTGCTGAAAGAAAGCCTGCAATGGGATCCTGGACTGGACATCGTGGTGAACCGGCTCCCGTCCTGCTTCCTTCCATCCCGAAGCGGCGCAGGCGATGATCTTCCAGGCCGCATCGCCGCCGTCGCGCGTCATCTGAGCGGCAGCGATGCAATGCTGATCTTTCCTGAAGGCGGGAACTGGACACCGCACCGCCACCGGCGGGTCATCGCTCGATTGCGCCGGCGCGGCCATGTGCAGGCCGCCGCCGACGCGGCTGACAACCCGCATGTCCTGCCGCCCCGGCCAGGTGGAGTGCTGGCATGCCTGGACGCACGGCCGGATCTCGACGTGGTCGTGGTGGCGCACACCGGCCTCGATGAACTCGTCAGCCCGGCTGAGGTGTGGAAGGCGCTGCCCCTCTCGGGCAGGCCGATGATCATACGGTGGTGGCATCAGCCCGCCGGGGATATGCCAGCCGACGCAGAGCAGCGTCAGCAATGGCTGCAGATCCAGTGGACGATCATCGACTCATGGATCGACGCACGCCGGATGCGACAACATGAAGTTCCCGCCCCCAAGGACATCGCTGAGCCGGTCCGTTGAGAAGCGCAGAACCTCGCCCTAGTTGCAGCCGTCGCGGCGGACCGCTGACGTCAGAGCTCGCCCGGCCGACCGGTCGGGTCCGGTTGCGGGGAAGCCGTGGCTGCAGCCGCCGGGACGTTCTGGCTGGCGGCATCGGCGTGGCGATGCCGACGAGCGGTGATCCGCAGCTGGATGATGCGTGCGGTGCCGGGGATGACGACGAGCAGGATGCCGGACACGGCGGCAAGCAGGATCGAGACGCCCAGCGGGAGGTGACCATGGGCGCCGAAGTAGCTGATGTCGACCCGCTGGCCGTTCTCCAGGATGAAGATCAGCAGCAGTACCAGTACGACCGCGAACAGCACTGACGCCACCCACACCCCGCCCACACGGGTCCGCTTCACCACGTGCTGCGGCGGCAGCGCCCCGGTGTCTGCTCCGGTGGACTGGCCGGAGGCCTGGCTGCTGGCGGGCAGGTGGTTTCCTGATGGTGCGCTCATCTGCGATCACATCCCTGGCGGCAGTTACCCAGGCGGCCGCTGCTAAACGCAAGTCGCATTACCGCTCGCCATTCCGCGGTGAACGGTGGCGGTGTTACGACCGTGGGCGCCCGGCCATCGACCCCCCATCAATGCTGATCTCGGCGCCGGTGAGCCATGAAGACTCCTCACTGGCCAGGAACAGGTGCAGGCTGGCGATGTCTGCCGCCGTTCCGTAGCGGCCCAGCGGCACTGGCGCGGCTACGCCGGGGCCGCGGGAAAGACCGAGGCTCGCCGTCATCGGCGTGTCGACACCGCCGGGGTGGATGCAGTTCACCCGTACCCCCCACGGACCCAGTTCGACGGCCGCGACTTTGGTGATTCCGCGGACGCCCCATTTGGCTGCGCAGTAGGCGCTCATCTCTGCCAGGCCGGTCAACCCGGCGGTCGATGACGTGTTGACGATAGAGCCGCCGCCGCGCGCCCGCATGTGCGGCGCGACGGCGCGCATACCAAGGAACACTCCGCGCAGGTTCACGGCGATGATCTCGTCGAACCCATCGGCGGTCTGCTCGATCAGCGGCGCGGTCCGCCAGATCCCGGCGTTATTGATCAGGATGTCGATACCACCGAAGGCAGCGACCGTGGTATCGACAACCGCCTGCCAGCTGTCTTCGCTGCTCACATCGTGCGGCGCGAACAGTGCAGCAGTGCGCAGCCCCGCTGCGGTGGCCTTGCCCTCAGTCTCCCGCACGTCGGTGAGCGCGACCCTCGCGCCCTCGCTCACGAACCGCCTGGCCACCTCCAAGCCCATGCCTCGGGCGGCACCAGTGACGATCGCGACCTTACCGTCCAGCTGCTTTGCGGCCATCGGCAATCCCGCTTAGCTAGTCAGTTAACTAGACACAGCGACTACTGAATGAGCGCTGCGCTTACAAAGTAACCAAGCCGCCGGACCGTGTCTAGCCTCACCGACAGGCGGCCGGCGTGTGGACGCTCGCGCCCTAGTCCGACTGCGCCTGGCCGATCACGGCCATCCACGAGGCCGCCATTGCGTCCAGCACCCGGCGGTGGTCAAACCGATCGCCGCGCAGGTATAGCTGGAAGTAGTAGCTCAGCGGAGCCAGCAGGATGCTGGCGTACACCTCAGCGTCCCGCGGCTTCAGCGCCGGTGCCCCGGCACGCAGCGCGTCGGCCAGCTCGGCGATCTGCTCATTGTCTCGCCGGACCAGAATCTCGTGGACCTCTGGCTCGAGGATCGCGGCCTCGTGTACCGGCCGGGCTAGGTCCGCGATCGCCTTCCACTCGAGCATTGCAGTCGCGAGCCACCTGCGAACGCTCTCATACGTGGGAGCGCGCGCAATTGGGCCCAGGTCACGATAGACGCCGTGGAAGTGGCCCGCTCCCCGGTCCATCAGGTCGAGCAGCAAGTCGCTCTTGGCCTTGAAATGCAGATAGAAAGTGGCTCTAGTGGCACCGGCTCGCTCCACGATCTCGTCGACTGTCGTCCGGGCGTAGCCGCGCTCGGCGAACACAGACACCGCAGCGTCCACGAGCCGGGTTCTGGTGAACTCGCGCTGCGCCACGCGCATGCGCCCGCGCGGCGGCGGCTTTGCGCCGCCGTCCGCCTTACCGGCATGTTCGGCAGCCGCCCGCTCAGAGGTCTCGGCCATCGCATCAAGGTACCGGCGCCGCCGGTCCCGCTCCTTACATTGACTAGTCAGTGGACGGATCGTCTAATCATTGCATGGCGCGGCCTGGGCTCGCCCGCTTGCTCTGACGGCCGCCAGGACTGGAGGTTACCTGTGAGCTACCAGTACGACTCTGAGCTGCTGCCCATCGTCGCGGTCATCCCGGCGCTCGACATCACCGACATTCCTGCCGCCCGCGAGCTGATGGCGGCGGCCCGTGCGCAGCTGCCGCCGTTCGTCGTGCCTGATTCACTGGAGATCACCAGGCATGTCGTACCGGGGCCGCCCGGTGAACCTGACATCGAGGTCTGCGTCTTCAGCCCGCGCGAGCTGGCGGCGACAGCCCCCGGGCTGTACTGGATCCACGGCGGCGGGTTCGTCCTCGGCGATGTCAGCAGTGACATGGAGGCGCCTGCCCACATTGCGGACACGCTGGGCGCAGTCGTCGTCTCGGTCGAGTACCGGCTCGCGCCCGAGCATCCGTTCCCAGCGCCGGTCGAGGATTGCTATGCCGGGCTGGTCTGGACGGCCAAGCACGTGGACGAGCTCGGCATCGACCCGGACCGCCTGGCAATCGGCGGCGTGAGCGCCGGCGGCGGGCTCGCCGCGGCCGTCACGCTGATGGCGCGGGACCGGGGCGGCCCCGGACTGTGCTTCCAGGTGCTGGACATCCCCGAGGTCGACGACCGGCTGAGTACACCATCTGTCCGGCAATTCACCGACACTCCGCTGTGGAACTACCCGAACGCAGTCCTGAGCTGGAGGGCATACCTCGGATCCCGCCAAGGCGGGGAGACATCGCCGTATGCCGCGCCGGCGCGGGCCCGAGACCTCAGTGGCCTTCCGCCTGCATACGTGGTCACCTGCGAGTTCGACCCACTCCGCGACGAAGGCATTGAGTACGCCCAGCGGCTGATGCAGGCAGGCGTGCCGACGGAGCTGCATCACTACCCGGGCACATTCCACGGTGCCTCCGGCGCGGGCGCCGGAACGGCCATCGCGACCCGCATGGTCGACGACCGTACCGCAGCGCTCGGCCGCGCATTCGCAAATCTGCCCTCATAGCGTCCAGTTGGTTGACACTCTGTCTTGTTACGAGTCATCCTGCTTAGGAGATCCGCTAGCGAGGGAGCGAGCCGTGCCCTTCATCGGGGAAACATTGCAGGTCGCGACTCAGACGCCTACGCACACCAGCGACATCCACGCAGATTTCACCAGGACTCCGACCGAGGAGTTCGACATCGTGGTCATCGGGGCAGGCTTTGGCGGCCTGTACGCGCTGTACCGGTTCCGCCGTCTCGGGCTACGGCTGAAGGGATACGAGACCGGCAGCGGCCCCGGCGGCACCTGGTACTGGAATCGTTACCCGGGCGCCCGCGTCGATCTGGAGAGCATGGTCTACTCATACTCCTTTGACGAGGACCTCCAGCAGGAGTGGCACTGGCCCGAGCACTTCTCGCCGCAGGAGGACCTCGAGACGTACGCCAATCACGTCGCGGACCGCTTCGGCATCCGAGAGCAGATCCAGTTCGACACGACTGTGACGAGACTCAGCTTCGACGAGGCGGAGAACAAGTGGCACGTCTTCACTGACCGGGGCGACCACGCGATAACGCGGTTCGTGGTGGCCGCGACCGGAAGCCTGAATGCCACGAACATCCCGGACTTCGCCGGCGTCGAGACCTTTAGCGGCCAGTGGTATCACACATCGAAATGGCCTAAAGAGGGCGTCGACTTCACCGGCAAGCGTGTCGGCATTATTGGCACCGGCTCCAGCGGCATTCAGGTGATCCCGGTCGTGGCACAGGAGGCCATGCACCTGACTGTGTTCCAGCGGACTGCCAATTTCTCCATTCCGAGCCGGAACCGTGTGCTCGACCCGGAGTACGAGCGGGACTACAAGGCGAACTACCCGAGATACCGCGAGATGATGAAGAGCACGAAGACGGCCGCTATCCTGCAAGGCCAGCAGTACCGGTCAGTCTTCGACGTGACGGATACCGAACGCGAGCAGATACTCAATGAGGCATGGCGGTCGCGCAACGGGTTCCGCTTCATGGCCACCTTCATCGATATCCGCACCAGCCTCGCTGCCAACGAGGTGGTCGCTGAGTTCATCCGCGGGAAAATCCGCGAGACGGTGCACAACCCCGAGGTCGCCGAGCTGCTGTGCCCGAAGACGCACCCGCTCGGCACCAAGCGACTCTGCCTGGACTCCGGGTATTACGAGACCTTCAACCGCGACAACGTCACGCTTGTCGACGTCCGCGCCAACCCGATCCAGGAGATCACGCCGACCGGCCTGCGGACTACCGCTGCTGAGTACGAGCTCGACGCGCTCATCTTCGCGACCGGATTCGACGCGATGACCGGCTCGATGACCCGGATGAACATCACCGGCATCGGCGGTGTTGACCTGCGCGAGAAGTGGCAGCACGGCCCCACGAATTACCTGGGCTATTCGGTGGCCGGCTTCCCCAATCTCTTCATGATCCACGGTCCCGGCAGCCCGTCTGTGCTGGCGCAGATGATCATGGGCGCGGAGTTCCAGGTCGAGTGGCTCTGCGATCTGCTTGAGCACGCGACAGCGCATGGCTACCACCGAGTCGACACCACGGCTGAGTGGGAGGACTCATGGGGCCGTGAGGTCGAGGCGGCAGCCGAGGCCACCTTGTTCAAGAAGGCCGACTCCTGGTACCTCGGCGCTAACATCCCGGGCAAGCCCAGGGTGTTCATGGTTTACATCGGCGGCTTCGACGTCTATTGCGGACGCTGCCGTGATGCCTCCGCGGCTGGATACGAGGGCTTCGTGCTCACCAGGCTCCAGGGCTGAGCACCGTCAGCATCACCGCGGGTACATCCTCGTCGTTACGCAACCATTGCAGCTGGCCGCTCCGGACCGTGTAAGCGTCGCCCGGGTTGACCTCGAAGACTCTTTCCTCGATCTGCACTATGACGTGCCCCTCAAGCAGGTGGTCGCAGTACATCCCGCGGTAGTACTCAGGACGGCTGAACTCGCTCTGATAAAACCGCGCGGGGATAAGGCCGCGCATGACGGTGAATTCGCGCGTGCCGGGCGGTGTGAGGATCTCCCAGGTAAGCCGCTCCTTCGGCCAGGTAAGCCGGCGCCGCTCGTCGGAACGGACGATGTAGCTTTGCTGTGTCCGCTCCCGCTGACCGCCACCGAAGAGCTCGCTGATGGGCAGGTTCAGCGCGGCAGTAATGCGCAACAGTGTCTGGAACGACGGGTTGCCGATCCCCCGTTCGATCTGACTCAGCAAACCGGCGCTAACCCCGGATCGCGCGGCGAGTGATTCAAGGGAGTACTTATCGCCGCGAGCCGCGCGCAGTATCCGGCCGAGTCGCTCGACCTCCTGGCGCAGGTCCTCAGCGTCACTCGCCTCCGGCGATTCCTCGGCCGGGTCTCGCGCGGTCATCGGACGCCCCGCCCGCTGGTGATCAGGACAGTGATAAGCGCCTCGGCGGTAAGCGCAACTCCGCTAATCGTCACTGTCATAACTGGCCTATTCGGAGTAACGCGCACTGACGGCTCACTGTAGCTTGACTGCGGAGCTCTGGTTCCGCCATTCGGACACCTTTCGTTATACGGGCAGGCCAGGAAACGATGCGGCGCTTGCACCAACGTCGCTGGTCCACCTCAACGGTAAGTTAGCTGATCGCGCCCCAGGCAATGGCACTGCCGCGGGCGGCTGGCAGGCAGCTCCCGCGGCAGCACTGGCACGAACCGCACGATCGCGGCTCCCGACGAGCTGCGGCGACCCTTAGTCCGCAAGCACCTCCAAAGCCCGTCCGCTCTGGCTCTTGCCGAAGATCCAGAGCAGCAAAGCCGGGGCGAGGCACCCCGGGATAAGGATGTACAGGAACCAGCCGTAGTTGCCGGACAGCGCGGTAGCGGTGAACAGCGGGCCTGCGACGAGCGGAGACAGCGTCGAGCCGCAGTGGCCGATGCCGTCAGTCCACCCGGTCCCGGCAGAACGGAGCCGGGTCGGATAGCTCAGTGCGGTGTAGGAGTACAGGTTCATGAAGAACAGGTCCAGACCGACGGACATCACCAGGTAGAGGGTGAACGCGCCGCCGAAGCCGTGCACGAGCGCCAGCGGGACGCCGCCCACGATGAACAGCACGCAGCCCGAGATCACCAGGTACTTCCGCTCGACTCGTTCACCTAGGTAGGAGACCAGCAGGAAAACGACCGCTGCAGCGACTCCGACCACCAGCGTCGCCGCGAAGAGCTGGTGCGCAGTGAAGTGATCAGTCGCCACCAGGTACAGCGCGGAGAACGAGGCGAACGCGTACACCATGCCGCCATAGGCGAGGAACCAGACCACCGCGAGCAGTGTGGTGCGGCGGCCGTACTCGCCGCGGAACAACTCGGTCCACGACACCTTGTTAGTGACCTTAGCCTCAGTGACGTGCGGCTCGGGCAGCGCGGCACGCCGGGCGGCTCGAGCTTCCCACTTGCGCACGATCGCATCGGCCTTGCTGAACATGCCGTGCGAAGCCAGCCATCGCGGCGACTCGGGCACCAGGAACAGCACCAGCGGAACAAGGATCGCGACCGGCAGGATCGCGTCCAGGAACAGGACTTGCTGATAGTCCGCAGGGATCCAGAAATAGGCCGGGATGCTTCCGGCCACTGCCGAGAGCAGGATCGCGATCAGCTGGGTCCGCAGCGCAAGCTGGCCCCGCTTAGGCAGCGGCGCTATCTCGTGCATGTAGACGTTGCAGACCGCGAGAGTGCCACCGACTCCCAAGGCGTACAGCGTGTTCCAGACCAGCAGGGCTCCGAACGAGTTGCTGAAGGCGATCTCCCAGATGAAGCCACCAGCCAGCAGCGCGGAGATGATCAGCACTGGCTTGCGGCCGATTCGGTCCGCGACGAGGCCGAGGCCGTACTCCCCGATCAGGATCCCGACGCCGGTGTTGAACACCAGCAGAACATCGAACTCGAAGGAGGTCACATCGTGGTTGGGTCCCCAGATGAACGGGTAGATGCGAGCGAACACAAGGTCCAGGGCGACCACCAGGCCCCAGGCGATCTGCATGATCGAAGCGAGGATGTACTGCGTCGGCCCGAGCGGAATGCGGTCAATCCTGGCCGCGATCAGCCCGTGGGTCGCCTCGGGGTCTTCGGCCAGGTCGACCCCGGCAAGTAGCGGTTCTTCGGGCGGGATGCCGTGGCCGAGCTGGGAGTCGCCCAGGCCAGCGCTCTCGGCGTGTGCCATCGCTGCTCTCCTATCGCTTAGCGGAGCTGTCGCGCGGCACGCACCTGGCGCGCCGCATCGGTGGAGTAGTCAGAAGCCCTCGCCCGGCCGGCAGGCCGGGTAAGGCCAGATAGCCGCCTGCAGCCGGCCTCGGCGCGCGGCTAGCGCCGAGACAGCGGCCTTCAGTATTCGCCGACGCCCTTCATTATGTTGAAATTAACGTGATCGTAACGGCGCCCCGGTGAGCCGTCAACAGCCGATTCCCGCTAGCTGAGCCCGGATCTTTCCCGTGCGGCGATTCAGGCACCGTCGAGGTTCCGCACCAGTACGTCCTGCGCCGCAGAAGCACACAGGGCTCCTGATTCGTCATAGACATGCGCGATCGCCAGGCCCCGGGTGCCAGCGAAGACCGGGCTGCGGGCAGCGAACAGCTGCCAGTTCTCGGCGCGCGGCACGCCGTGAAACCAGACCGCATGGTCGAGGGAAGCGGTGGGCAGCACTCCCGGCTGCTGTGCCGCATGCGGCTGCGCCGCCGCCATTGGGAGGACCATGTCGGTCATGTAGATGACAGCTGCTGCCTGCAACTGGGCGTCATCGCCGACTGGCAGCCGCGCACGTATCCAGCGCATGCTGTGACCCTCCCCCGGATCACCGCCGGCCGGCGCGGCCACCGGCTGCTGCTCGATCACCCGTTCCATCAGCGAGCCAGTCCCGTCAGGACGAGCCGAGCAGCTGTCGGGCGGACATGCCACTGCATCCGGGCGCCGCTGGCGGCTCGGTCCCGGCTCCGGCCGGTGGAACTGCGCGATCAGCTCCAGGACGGCCCGGCCGCGCTGCATGCCGGTTACTGACCTTACGGAGAAGCTCCTGCCATCCCGGGTCTCGCTCACCAGGTAGTCGACGGGCAGTTCGGTGCTTGCGGCGCTGGCAAAGTAGAGGTGCACCGAGGCAGGCAACTGGCCTGCCGGAGCTGTCCTGGCGGCCGCCATGAACCCCTGCGCGGCGAGGTGGCCGCCGAACGCGCGCAACGGCGAGCCTTGATGACACCAGCCCCGGAACCCGTCGGCCTGCCGGTCCTCAAGATCCAGCAGGGCCGCGAAGTCGATTGCGCCTGCCGCCTCGAGCGGCTCAAACATCCAGGCCTCCCACGAACTCCCGAAGCTGACCAACGTTGCGGCACTCGGTGAACCGGTCGCAGTGCGGCGCATACTGACCGGCAGCCGAGTCTCCGGTCCCCCAGTAGCGCGCAGGCTCAGGGTTCAGCCAGTACACCCGGCCGGCCTGGCGGC
>Ga0335075_10009063_pt1 | contig 15218 bp, 17 predicted proteins | sample Lox_Sample_24_FD_206723 | JGI IMG/M metagenome (GOLD analysis project Ga0335075, IMG submission 206723) | Soil microbial communities from Loxahatchee National Wildlife Refuge, Florida, United States - Lox_Sample_2.4 | ecosystem: Environmental > Terrestrial > Soil > Wetlands | place: USA... | reverse complement strand
AACAACTTCGAAAAAGCCCTCGAACTCATTAACGAGCACGAATTCGGCAACGGCACCAGCATCTTCACCCGCGACGGCGACACCGCCCGCGACTTCGCCCGCCGCGTCCAGGCCGGCATGGTCGGCATCAACGTCCCCATCCCCGTGCCCATGGCCTTCCACTCCTTCGGCGGATGGAAGCGCTCTCTCTTCGGCGACCACTCCATCTACGGCCCCGAAGGCGTCCGCTTCTACACCCGCCTCAAAACCATCACTGCCCGCTGGCCCACCGGCATCCGCAACGGCGTCGACACCTCCATGCCCACCCTCGGCTGAGACGTGGGTTTGACATCACTCGACCCTCGCACCCGCAAGCGCCGCGACCTCCCGAAGCCTTCGGTCTCGCGTCCACAACACCGTATGCTCCGTAAGCAGCGTCGATGCGATCAGGTGCGCATCCACAAGCCCAATTCCTTTGCTGAACAACGCATGCGCTTCGATCATCCGCCGCACCTCTTCCATTCGCGCGATGATGACCTGCGGCAGCAGCTCAAGGAATGTTAGTTTCTTCTTTCTGTTCGCCAAACTTCCAAGCGCAAGCTCCGCAATCACGAATGGATGCGTCGATATCTCTCCGTTCATCAGGTGTTGCAATAGCTTCGCATCACCTTTGCGAAAGTGATCCACCCACACCGACGTATCCGCAAGAATCATCAGGCGGCCCGCGCGCCTCTCCGGCGCGGAATCGGCTTCAGTTTCGGCGAGTCTCCGCCCATCGCGGCCAGCCTTCGCGCAGCTTCGCGCTCCACCAGAGCCTGAAGAGCCTCGCGCAACAGCGCGCTCTTCTCTTGTAGTCCGGTGTACTCCTGTGCCCGCTCCACCAACTCATCATCCAGCGAAACCGTAGTACGCATTGGTCACTCCTGCATCAATTCTAGCATCATTTGATGCCGAATTATGCATCACAAACTCTTGTACTCCCTGCCGCTCCGCGTCGATCAACGCTTTCCCATCCGGCGCATCCAACTACATGTGGCTCACGCCACGGCCAACTCAACCACCAGGAGATACCCAATGGCCAACCCTGACCCCACCTGGAAGCCCCACGAAGAACACGGCGACCTCACCACCCGCAGCAATCTCCCGGACACCGTCTTCGCCTTTCCCCACCAACGCAAAGAGCCCCTGACCGACGCCCAGCACGTCCGCAACGCCGTCGCTCGCTTCGATCAGGTCCTCGACGTCCCCGAATCCGATCGCGCTCTCGCATTCGCCAACATCGAAAAGGCCGCGAAGCACTACAACGTCAACCTCTCCGAAACCAACTGGCACCAACTCGGCGTCCATCCCAACCAGCACCGCTTCGAAGCTGCGCAAAAGGCCGCCGAAACCAAAAAGCACAACCGCGAGAAATAACTCGCGAGAGAAACTTGCAGTGAGCTCAACTCTCGATCTCCGAGACGTGGGCTCACTGCGAGACCAGAGCTATCTCTTCGCCCCCAGAAATCCCTGCCCTCTCAACCACGCATCCAGCAGCGTCGGCCACAGATCCAGCGCCGGATCCCCGCTTCCTAGGCCGCTCCCGTGCGATCCATGCGCGAAGCTGTGAAACTCCACCGGAACCTTCACTGCCCTCAGCGCCTCAAAATAATCAATCGACGCCTGTACATCCACCGTCTTGTCATCCGACGTGATGTACAAGAACGTCGGCGGCGTCTGCGCACTCACAAATTTCACAGGGTTGTACTTCGTCGCAAACTCTTTGCACTTCTCCTCTGACACAACGTGCACCGTCGCTCGCGTTGAGCAGTACGTAATCAAGTCGCTCGTGTTCGGCACCATCGCATTCAGCCACGGGTACCCCAGCACCACAAAGTTCGGCTTGCTCGACGCCCTGTCCACCTCATCCGTCGCATTCGCATCCGCCGTCTCTGCGCTCACCGACTCCATCGCAGCCAGGTGACCGCCCGCAGAAAATCCCATCATCCCAATCTTCTCCGGGCTGATCCCATACTTCGCCGCATTCGCCCGCACCCACCGCACCGCTCGCTGCGCGTCCTCCAGCGGAATCGGATACGGATACTTATCGCCCAGCCGATACCGCAGCACAAACGCCGTAATCCCGCGCGCCGCAAACCAGTCCGCCACCTCGCGCCCCTCGAGATCCGCCGCCAGCCCCACGTACGATCCCCCCGGCGCAATAATCACCGCCGTATCGATCGCCCGCCCCTTGCGCGGCGCAAACACACTCACCGCCGGCACATCCTTCGGCTCATTGCCATTCTGTTCCGGAGCCCCATTCGGCCACAGTGCCACCGTGTGAATGTTCAACCCCGGGTCGATCGCCACCGCTCCTGTCTCCGCCGCGCTCTGCCCCATCGCAGGAGCCGCCATCAGTCCCGCACAAATTACCGCCGCAACAAGTCGCATCATTCTCATGCCAACCATCCTACTCACTTCGCAGCTCTCTTCGAGCTAGCATCATATCGATGACCTCTCCCACCGCCATCCGCAACATCGAATTCTTCCGCGCCAAATCCACGCGCTCACTCCATATCCAGGACGCCACGCATTCCATCCCCGAAATCGCCTTCGTTATTACTCGCATCACGCTCCAGAACGGCGTCACCGGCGAAGCCTGCCTTCTCGCGTTTCACTACAGCCCCAACGCCATCAAAGGCGCGCTCGAAGACATCCGCACCCTCGCGCTCGGCACCGACGCCGCCAAGCCCGGCGAATTTCTCCTTCACTATCAGCGTGAATCCGAGTACTTCGGCACCCCCGGCATCCACCAGTGGGCCTCAGGCTCCATCAACATCGCCATGTGGGACGCCTTCGCCAAAACCCTCAACCAACCCATCTGGAAACTCTTCGGCACCTACCACGATCGCGTCGCGCTCTACGGCAGCGGCGGATGGCTCTCTTACTCCATCGACGAACTCCTCGACGAAGTCACCAGCTACGTCAAGCGCGGCTTCCGCGCCGTCAAGATCAAGGTCGGCTTACCCGAACAAGCCCGCGATATAGACCGCCTCACACGCGTACGCGAAGCCGTCGGTCCGCACATCAACATCATGATGGACGCCAACCAGGGCCTCGACCTTCCCTCTGCACTCAGCCTCGCTCGCGCCGCAGCCCCGCTCCGCATCACCTGGTTCGAAGAGCCCATCATTCACACCGACTTCGCCGGCTACCAGCATCTCCGCCAGCACGCCGGCATGTCTCTCGCCATGGGTGAGCGCGAATTCTCCACCGTCGCACTCCGCGAGCTCATCGCCCGCAACGCCCTCGATCTCTGGCAGCCCGACATCCTTCGCCTCGGCTCCGTCGAAGCCTGGCGCGACTCCGCCGCACTCGCTGCCGCGCACAACATCCCCGTCCTCCCGCACTTCTACAAGGAGTACGACGTCCCCCTGCTCATGACCATCCCCAACGCCTTCGGCGCCGAAAGCTTCGACTGGATCGACGACCTCATCACGCATCCCATCCTCATGCGCGACGGCTTCGCCTACCCCAATCACAACCCAGGCTGGGGCTTCTCGTTTCGCGAATCATTCCTCTCCGCTCTATAAATCCTCAGCCGCGCAAGACTCGTCCCGTGCGCTACGCTCTCGCGAAATTTCACTGAACATTGTCGGTCTCCGACAGCTCCCACTCCATCGCCCTCTTGAGTAAAGCGTTAGTCTGTCCTTTCCGGCCCGCAATTCTCATTACCTCCCCAGACAAGGAGAACAGCATGGACACCATCACCGTAAAAGACGGCACCACCCTCTACTACAAAGACTGGGGCTCCGGTCAGCCTCTCTTCTTTCACCACGGCTGGCCTCTCTCTGCCGACGACTGGGACTATCACATGATGTTCTTCTCCCAGCGCGGCTATCGCGTCATTGCGCACGACCGCCGCGGCCATGGCCGCTCCACCCAGACCTACAACGGCAACGACATGGACACCTACGCCGCTGACGTCGACGAACTCGTCCAGAAACTCGACCTCCGCAACGCTATCCACATCGGCCACTCCACCGGCGGCGGCGAAGTCGCCCGCTACGTCGCGCGCTACGGCAAAGGCCGCGTCGTCAAGGCTGTCCTCATCAGCGCCGTCCCTCCCGTCATGGTCAAATCCGACAAAAACCCCGGCGGCACACCCATCGAAATCTTCGACCAGATCCGCGAGGGCACCGGCTACAACCGCGCCCAGTACTACATGGACCTCACTCTGCCCTTCTACGGCTACAACCGTCCCGGCGCCATGATCTCTCAGGGCGTCCGTGACAACTGGTGGCGCCAGGGCATGATGGGCGGCGTCAAGGCGCAGTACGACTGCGTCAAGGCCTTCTCCGAAACCGACTTCACCGAAGACCTCAAAGCCATCGACGTCCCCACACTCGTCATGCACGGAGAAGACGATCAGATCGTTCCCTTCGCCGACGCCGGCCCCCTCTCAGCCAGGCTCCTCAAGAACGCCACGACAAAGTTCTATCCTGGCTTTCCCCACGGCATGCCTACCGTCCACGCTGAGATGATCAGCATGGACCTCCTCGCCTTCATCAAGTCCTGATTGAATCGCATCACGTCGTTCTCAGAAGGCCGCTCCTCGGAGCGGCCTTTGCTGCCTTACTGACACTTCTTCCAGTTTCCGCTCCCTTGTCTGCCCGATACGGTCGATCTACGGAGCGACCTTATGGCCCATGCCCTCTGCGTTTTTTCGCCACTCGCGGCCCTTCTCCTCTCCGCCAGCCTCGCCGCACAAAACGCCGCTCCCGCCGGTGACACCGAGGCCCTTGCCAAGGCCACGCAGAACCCCGTTGCCAACCTCATCAGCGTTCCCTTCCAGAACAACACCAACTTCGCCATCGGTCCTTACGACCGCACGCAGAACGTCCTCAACGTTCAGCCCGTCATCCCCACAAAGCTCAGCCCGAAGGTGATGCTCATCTCCCGCATCATCCAGCCCATCGTCTGGCAGCCCTACTCCACACAAACCACAGGCGGCGAGTTCGGCTTCGGCGACATGAGCCCCACCTTCTTCCTCTCGCCCGCCAAACCCGGCAAGCTCATCTGGGGCGTCGGGCCCGCCTGGGTCTTCCCCACCGCCACCAATCAACTTCTCGGCCAGGGCAAGGTCAGCATCGGCCCCTCCGTCGTCGCGCTCCTGCAGCCCGGCCACTGGACCTTCGGCGCGCTCACCAACAACGTCTGGTCCTTCGCCGGCTCCGGCGGCCGCCCTGACGTCAATCAATTTCTGCTGCAGTACTTCATCACCTACAACCTGAAAAAAGGCTGGAACGTTTCCAGTAGCCCCATCATCACCGCCAACTGGAACAACAAGGCCACGCTCGACGCAGCCAACGGCGGCGACACAACCTCGGGCGGCCGCTGGACCATTCCCTTCGGCGGCGGCGTCGGGCGCATCACCAGGCTCGGCCCTCAGCCTGTCAACATGCAGGTCAACTTCTACGGCAACGCCGTCCATCCCTCCGGCGCTTCCTCCTGGGGCTTGCGCATCCAGATCGCGCTCCTCTACCCGCAGAAGCCAAAACCCTGAAATCAACTTCAAGAGGTTGCCATCGTGAGACTTCGATTCCGCTTCGTGACCAACATCGTCGCTCTTGCTCTCAGCGTCGTCGCTGTCACTGCGGTCTCCGCACAGCAGAAGCCTCAATGGATGCCCGGTCAGATGGGGCTCAACTCCGGCATCATGCCGTCGCCCGGAATCACCTACCTCAACATCACCATCAACTACGACGCCAGCACCTTCAACGGCCCCGCGGGTAAACCCATTCCCGCTACCGGTACCTACAACGTATGGGCCGTCGAAAACGCCTTCTACTTCGTGCCCACTCAGAAGTTCCTCAAGGCCGACATCGGAGGCATGCTCCTCTTCCCCACGCCCGCAACCGGCTCTCTTGACGCCGATATTCCCAACCCTGCGATCCCTGATCTCGGTATTGCAGCCGGTGGCGGCGGCCTCGCCGACCTCTGGCTTCAGCCCTTTGGTCTCGGCTGGCACCTCAAACGCGCCGACCTTAACGTCGCCGAAGGCATGATGATTCCAACCGGACGCTACTCTCCCGGAGCCTCCAACAACGTCGGCACCGGCTACTTCGGCAACCACCTTCAGACGGGAGAGACCGTTTACATCACGAAAAACAAGGGAACCAGCGCCAACCTCTTCACCGACTGGGAGGTCCACGGTTCGCGTGCCGGCACCAACGGCACCTCCAAGACTCCCGGCCAGGCCTTCACCATGGAATGGGGCCTTGGCCAGGTCCTTCCGCTCAAGAAAAACATGACCCAGCTCCTGCAGCTCGGCGTCATCGGCTATGACCAGTGGCAGGTCACCGACAACGGCGGCACATACTCCATCGGCCCTCTCATCCTCCCCGCCAATCAGATTCCCGCCTACGCCGTCCATGCCGTCGGAGGCCAGCTCAACTACATCGCGCCTCTCAAGAATCTCGTCTTCAACTTCAAGTACGAGCACGAATACAAGGCCTACGCACACACCCTCGGCAACACTATCGTCTTCGGCGGCTCTTGGACATGGCTCCACCCCAAACCGCAGCCCGCAAAGCCCTGATCTCCGCCCTCACCTTCCTCGCATGAGATACTCTGCGCGTCACCTCGCTGGAGCTCCGCATGCCCTCTGACTCATCCGTGGTCATCCGCGTCGCCACGCCCGCCGACGCCCCCGCCGCCGGCCAGATCTGCTTCGACGCCTTCACCCACATCAGCCGCGCCCACAACTTCCCGCCCGACTTCCCCGCCGTCGAAGTCGCTCGCGACGTCCTCGCCATGCTCTTCTCCGCGCCCGGCTTCTTCTCCCTCGTCGCCGAAGACAACGGCCGCATCCTCGGCAGCAACGTCCTCGACGAGCGCTCCATCATCTACGGCGTCGGCCCCATCACCGTCGACCCCAACGTGCAGAACCGCGGCGTCGGCCGCCTCCTCATGCAATCCGTCCTCGACCGCGCCGCCTCCCAGCGCGCCGCCGGCGTCCGCCTCGTGCAGGCCGCCTTCCACAACCGCTCCCTCTCGCTCTACACCACCCTCGGCTTCGACGTCCGCGAGCCCCTCGCCTGCATGCAGGGCCGCACCCTCACCCGCTCCGTCCCCGGCCACATCGTGCGCCGCGCCACGCCCGCCGACCTCGCCGCCTGCAACGCGCTCTCCATCGCCATCCACGGATTCGACCGCTCCGCCGACCTCGCCCACGCCGTCGAGCAGGGCACCGCCGTCGTCACCGAGCGCGACAACCGCATCACCGCCTACTCCACGCTCCTCGGCTTCTTCGGCCACACCACCGCCGAAACCACACCCGACCTCTGCGCCCTCATCGCCTCCGCCGACACCTTCGCCGGCCCTGGCATCCTCATCCCCACCCGCAACGCTGCACTCTTCCGCTGGTGCCTCGCCAACGGCCTCCGCGTCACCCAGCCCCTCACCCTCATGTCCCTCGGTCTCTACAACGAACCCGCCGGCGCCTTCCTTCCCTCCATCCTCTTCTGAGCACGCCGCAATTTCTCGCTCTCGGCAGACCTGCGTACAAAGTGGATGCGCGCCTGCGAGGCTTGGCGTATAGTCGCGCCGAGGGTCAGCAATCTGGTCAGAAGGAACGGCGCGCTCATCTCGCAGATCACGTCCAACCCGCCCTCTCTGGCCGCCGGAAATACCCCGAGACTGCGCCGCGAAATGGGAGTGCGCGATCTCACCCTGTTTTCCGCCGCTTGCATGGTCAGCATTCGCTGGATCTCTGCAGCCGCCCACGCCGGACCCGGCACCATCATGCTCTGGGTCGCCGCGTGTATCTCTTTTCTTGTGCCGCTGGCGATTGCTGTGGGGACGCTCACGGTCAAGTATCCCGGACCAGGTGGCATGTACCTTTGGGCGCGCAACGACTTCGGGCCGTTTCATGGGTTCCTTTGCTTCTGGACCTACTGGCTGGGAATCGCGGTCCTGCTCTCCGGGCTCGCCGTCGCTTACATGGGTATGAGCGCGTATGCGCTGGGGCCGTCGCTGCAACATCTGACCGGCAGCCGAACGTTTGTAATCTCGGCCTCACTCGGTGTCATCTGGCTCGGGCTCGGGCTCAACATTATCGGCATCACCGTGGGCAAGTGGACGGAGAATCTGGCGGGCATCGCCTCGTGGCTGCTGGTGATTCTGCTCGTCACCATTGCAGTGCTTGCTTATCGAAGACAAGGCTCGGCGACAGTCATGCATGCCGCGCAACTTGTGCCGCAGGCCAATTGGACCACGCTCAGTTTTTGGGCCAGTATCTGTTACGCGGTCAGCGGGTTCGAGGTGGCCGGCATGATGGGTGGTGAGATCCGCGACCCCGCGCGCACCGTTCCGCGTGCAGCATGGTTTTCCTCTGCCTTTATCGCTGTGTTTTATATCGCTTCAACCATTGCGCTGCTGGTGCTGCTGCCGTCCGTGCAGATTGACGAGCTCGGCGGCGTGCCCCAGGCTGGCGTTCGCGCTTCGCAGATTCTTGGAGCGGCATGGCTGCCCTTTGCCATCGTCGTTCTCATCATCGCCGCCGCGATAGGGCAGCTCGGCGGACAAGGAAGTGCCACGGCTCGCATGCCCTTCGCCGCCGGCGTCGATCATTTGCTCCCGCGCGTCTTCGGGCGTCTGCACTCGCGCTGGAAGACGCCTTACGCGGGCATGCTCGTGATGGGCGTGGTTTCGACCTTCCTGCTCGTCTCTTCGCAACTCGGGGACACCATGCTGGCCGGATACAACACGCTCGTCTCGTTGATGGTGATTGCCGGTTTCCTGCCCTACTTCTATATCTTCCTGAGCGCGTGGAAAGTGGGCAAGCGCATCAGCGCCTCCACGGGCGGCATCGTCACCGCAATCGCAATCGCGTGTGCCGTAGTGCCGACAAGCGACGTGCACCGCATCTGGCTGTTTGAGCTGAAGATCATTCTGGGAACCGTTGCGATCATCGGCTCGGCGTGGATTTCGTACCAACGCGCACAGAGAGTTCTTTCGAGCTGATCTGCTCAACCGATGTTTCAATGTAGATACTGTGACGATGCAATCACCCACTGCCGCTGTGCTCGGCGAGATAGGCCTGCCCGCGCCGATACACGAACTGGCGTCGCGCACCTGGGACGTGATCATCGTTGGCGCAGGACATAACGGACTCGCTTGTGCGGCGTATCTGGCGCAGGCAGGCAAGCGCGTGCTCGTACTCGAGAGCCGCACACGCGTAGGTGGCGCGTGCACCATTGAGGAACCTTTTCCCGGTGTGCGTATGTCTCCATGCGCCTATCTGGCCGGCTTGCTGCATCCGCTGGTTGTCTCCGAACTGGATCTGCCCGGTCGCGGTTTTCAATGGAGCCCGGCAGTCAATGGGCTGTTCGTTCCGTTCCTCGATGGATCCAGCATCCAGCTCTGGGACGATGATCAGCGATGCGAAGAGGAGATTCGCAACTTCGCCCCCAATGATGTTGAAGGCTGGCGCGCCATGAATGATGTGATCCGCAGACTGCGCGATGCTGTGCGGCCGGCAGGCCACAGAGACATGTGGATCGGTGAGCCTCCTACGCGAGGAGAGATTGAAGCGCGTCTTCATGCTGACGACGAAGCGAAGCATGTGCTGTTCGACTGGTCGATGGCCGAATTCGTCGAACACTATCTCTCGGATGAGCGCCTGCAGACCGCATACCTGGGGCAGGGAGTGATTGGTACGAATGCGAGCCCGTTTGACGCCGGCACAGCCTCCATTCGATTGCATCACTCTTCAGGCCGGCTCGGCGGCATGCCCGGGATGTGGGGCTATGTCAGAGGTGGAATGGGCATGGTCTCGTTCTACTTATGCGATGCTGCGCGTGAGGCCGGAGCAGTCGTGGCAACCGGCGTTCCTGTTGCGCAGATCCTGCCCGGAGAAGGTGTGATACTCGAGGGCGGAGAACGCATCTCCGCGCCAGTTCTAATCTCGAACGCCGATCCTCGTCAGACTCAGAAGCTGCTTGGAACCGCCGCAGACTCCGCATGGAGCGAGCGTGTCGAGCAGATTCCGATCGAGGGATGCACTGTAAAACTGAATGTCCTGTTGCGTGAGCTGCCTGACTTCACCGCGCGGCCGGGGAGAGACCAACCTCATCACTACGGTCAAATCAACGCGCCGCTTACCAAAGCTGAATGGAAGGCCGGCTTTACCGCTGCCCAAGAGGGCATGTTGCCGGATTACCTCTGGTGCGAGCTCTACTTCCAGAGCGTCCATGATGCAACCGTGGCTCCCGCCGGGCAGCATACGATGAGCATCTTTGCGCAATATGTCCCTTACACGCTCTCTTGCGGCACCTGGGATGAGCGGCGCGAAGAGGTTCGCCAGCTCGCATATCGCTCGCTTGCTCGCTTCTGTTCCAACATGGAAGATGCGGTGCTGGACGCACAGGTGATGGGTCCTCCGGATATTGAGAACAAGGTTGGCCTCACAGGAGGTCATATCTTCCAGGGCGAGTGTCTGCCGCCATACATGTGGTCGAATCGGCTGTCCGCACGCACGCCGATGCCGGGCGTCTACCTTTGCGGAGCGTGCACCCATCCAGGCGGCAGCGTCATCGGCGTAAACGGGCGCAACGCCGCAATGGCTGTGCTAAAAGCCGGGACCTGAGACGAATCAAGGACGATAAGCTCATGTCGTCGTGATTACATCTGGACTCACCTCGCGCGCGCTTCACTCCCCTCTTCTAAACTGCGCTCATGCCGGCCACTCCCCCCGCGACGACCGCCACACCACCCACCCGCGGTTCGCCCCTCGAGGTCTTCGCAACCTTCCTCCGCCTCGGCCTCACCTCCTTCGGCGGCCCCGTCGCCCACCTCGGCTACTTCCGCGCCGAGTTCGTCTCCCGCCGCCGCTGGCTTACCGAGCACTCCTTCGCCGAGCTCCTCGCCATCGCCCAATCCCTCCCCGGCCCCGCCTCCTCGCAAACCGGTTACATGATCGGCCTCCTTCGCGCCGGCCTTCCCGGAGCTCTCGCCGCCTGGCTCGGCTTCACCACACCCTCCGCCATCCTCATGCTGGCCTTCGCCTTCGGCCACTCGCTCTTCACCGGCCGCTTCGGTAACGCACTCCTTCACGGCCTCCAGGTCGCCGCCGTCGCCGTCGTCGCACAAGCCGTCCTCTCCATGCGCCGCAGCCTCGCGCCCGATATTCCCCGCATCCTCCTCGCGCTCCTCGCCGCCGCCATCACCCTTCTCGCACCCGCATCCTTCGGCACGCTGCTCGCCATCGCCCTCGGCGCACTCCTCGGCCTCACCCTCCGCACATCCAACGACGCAGCCCAACTCACCCTTCCCGCTCCACTCTCGCGCCGCGCCGCGCTCATCGCCGCATCTCTCTTCGCCGCACTCGTCTGCCTCTGCATCGCCGTCCGCTCCAACACCATATCCCCACTCACCGTCTTCTCTCGCTTCGCCCGCTCCGGCGCGCTCGTCTTCGGCGGTGGCCACGTCGTCCTCCCCATGCTCGAGTCCGCCGTCGTCTCTCGCTGGGTCCCGCAACCCACCTTCCTCGCCGGCTACGGAGCCGCGCAGGCCCTCCCCGGCCCACTCTTCACCTTCGCCGCCTTCCTCGGCGCATCCCTTCAGCCCAACCCGCACCCCATCGCCTTCGGCCTCATCGCACTCATCGCCATCTTTCTGCCCGGCCTGCTGCTCGCAACCGCAGTCCTTCCCTTCTGGACCGCCATCCGCGCACATGCCGCCATCCGCCGCGTCATGAACGGCATCAACGCCGCCGTCGTCGGCATCCTCGCCGCCGCGCTCATCCGCCCCGTCGCCAGCAGCACCCTGCACACGTGGCTCGACCTCGGCCTCGCCATCGCCGCCGGCTTCGCTCTTGTCCTCTGGAAACTCCCGCCCTGGCTCGTCGTCCTCGCAACCGCCGCGCTCACAGTCCTCGCGACGGCGTTTCAGACTCGCTAGATCACGGCGACCTGCGAAGGAACCGTCATCCTGAGCGAAGCACCGCGCATCAGCGCGATGCGAAGTCGAAGGACCCCGATGCAGTTCGTCTGACCACAACCCTTCAACCTTTTTCTACCAACGGTTCTCTCAAATGCGGCCGCCCTACTTCTCCGCTGTCGGCGGCACAAGCCCCTTCAGCCTCAAATACGTCGACAACTCCGCATACTGCTCGTTGTCATGCGACGCATTCCCCCACGCCATCCCAATCCGCGAGCGCTTCCCCTGCCCCACCGTCACCATCTCCGCAATATTCGCGTCCGTCAGCGCGCCATACGCCCTATCGCAAACTTCAAACGACGCCTTCAGCCCCGCCACGATCGTCGCCTTGTCCGCCGTATCGCTCGGCACCGTCTTCGGATCGAACGCCGTCCCGTTCAGCGCCGAGCACGTGTGCTGCTGCGCCTCCGTAATGTGGTTCACAATCCTTGCATACGTCCGGATATCCGGCGTCGGCCTGAACTGATAATCCGCATCCGGCATCTTCTCCGCCGCCTTGATCACATTCCCCTTCATCCGGTTGTAGTACGCCTGCACCTCCGCCGCAGGCCCGCTCGGAGGCGCCGCATTCTGCGCTCCAGAAGCCAATGCCGCAAACCACACCACCGCCGCCGCCAACAAAACTCGCTTCATCACGCCTCCTGGAGCCACAACCAAAACACTACGGCAAGCCGGCGCAACAAAGCAAAAACTTACTGCATCCCCCACTCCTTCTTCCAATCAATCGGTCCGCTCACAAACCTGCGCCTTAGCTGCTCAAACAACTCCGGATTCCCCTTCGCCAGGTACTCATACGCCTGGTCCCACTCGTCGCCCGTCTTCCATCCCGTCTGCGTCAACCGCACCAGCGTCTGATTCCCCTGCGGCACAAACTCAAACTTCGCCGTCGTCCGCTCCTCCCTCACATGCGGAAACTGCTCCGGAGCCATCGCCTTGAGCGTCATCTCACTCATCGGCACAAAGCTCACAATCGTCCCTCCACCCGTATGCCCGCCCGGATAATGCGCCGTCCATTCCCCGCCCTCGCGCAGATCCACCACCGCTCCCGGTGTCAGCCACGTGCTCAACCCCTCGCTCGTCGTAAACGCCTTCCACACCTCCGCCTGCGTCGCCGGGACCATCACCTCAACGATCAGCGCCTTCGGCTCCGCCTGCTTCACCACCTTCACCGCATCCTGCGCCACCGCCACCGCGGCAACACTCATCACCACCGCAACCAATCCAATCCGCCGCATACTTTCTCCTCTTCTTCACTCGAATCTCAAGCCAACTCCGAGCCCGCCCCTTGCCCTTGCCCTTGCCTTTGCTCTTGCTCTTGCTTTTGCTTTTGCCCTTGCTCTTGCGTTTGCTTTTGCTTTTCTAGTTGTCATCCCCGCAGGGGATCTGCTTTTCGCTCTTGCCTCTCACTAACTACTAACTACTAACCACTAACTACTAACCACTTCCCGAACCCCACCTCTCGAACCAACCCAGCTTCCTCGACCTCGCGATTTACTTGATCGTTCAACTAAATACCCGCTACCATCTCCCCTGTCAACAAAATTCGTGATGCCGACGACGACACCCACCCGCGACCGCCTCATCGACTCCGCCCGCCACCTCTTCTGGGAGCGCGGCTACGCCGGCACCTCCATGGCCGACCTCCTCGCCCACGCCAACGTCAACTCCGGCTCCTTCTATCACTTCTTCGACAGCAAAGAGGCCCTCCTCCGCGAGGTCCTCACCGGCTACCTCCGCGCCCTCCGCCCTGTCGTCATCGACCCCGCGCTCGCCTCCACCACCAACCCCGTCGAGCGCATCTTCGCCATCCTCGCCGGCTACCGCGGACGCATCCTCGCCACCAACTGCCAGTACGGCTGCCCCCTCGGCCGCCTCGCCCTCGAAATCGACCCCGAAAACCGCCCCGCGCACAAACTCATCGCCGAAAACTTCTCCGCCTGGATCGCCGCCGTCGAAGAGTGCATCCTCGCTCTCTCACCGCGCCTGCCCCGCACCGTCGAGCCCCACGCCCTCGCCACCTTCGTCCTCACCACCATGGAAGGCGGCGTCATGCTCTCCCGCTCCGCTAACTCCGTCGAACCCTTCGACGCCGCCGTCCGCCAGCTCCGCGCCCACTTCGCCCTCCTGCTCAAACCTCAACGCGCCCGCAGGAACAAGCCGTCACGAAATTCGAAACGCTAGTAGACGCCGCTCCAAATCCTGAATCAGTGTGTCTCAATCCGCCTTCACTCGTTCCAGGAATAGGCGTTCGTAGCGAGTGAAGCAACCGGTCTCTCGAACAAGCGCCGCGGCTGATTGACACTCGGGGTCAGCCGCGACCAGTTCGCGATAGCGTCTGTAGCTCTGTTCGTCCGGAAAAGTAAACATCGCCACAGCAACATCTGCCGGGCCATCATAGCCAAGCCCAGGAAAGCTCGGCCCCACTCTGTCCGGAGATGGACGGGGAATGAAATATCCATGATGAACACCGCCATAGCGCTCGATGAGCCGAACCCATGTGCGCGCATAACTCTCAAATGCACTCAGCTTGTTGAGGTCAAGCGTGTAACGAATTTGGCACGTTACAGAATGCGCGTCCGACATGTCGGTGTCCTCCATACTCCGTCAATCTTCATAGCAATTGACATCCACGCAAAATCCACTACCATTTGGTTGTGGATAGATTGGGTACAACATTTGCAGCTTTGTCCGATCCCACCCGGCGCGCGATGGTCGAACAGCTCTCCCGCGGGCCGGCCTCTGTGAATCGCCTGACGGAGCCGTTCGCACTCTCGCAGCAAATGATTTCAAAACATGTCGCCTGCCTCGTGCGGGCGCGCATTGTGATCAAAACCAGGCGCGGACGCGAGAGCATCTGCACCCTCAGGCCACAGGCGATTAAAACTGTCAGCGACTGGGCGATCAGCTACCGCCGGTTCTGGGAAGAAAGCTTCGACAAGCTGGATGCAGTTGTAAAGCAAATGAAAAAAGAGGAGGCCGGAGATGGCAAAAAACACCGTAAGCGAAGCTGAGCGGATGATCGTCACCAGAGTTTTCGATGCCCCGCGCAAACTGGTCTGGAAGGCGTGGACAGACCCGAAATATGTAATGCAGTGGTGGGGACCGAAGGGCTGTACTTCGCCCTCTTGCCTGATCGATTTTCGCGTGGGAGGAAAATTTCTCATTTGCGGGAGAATGCCGGACGGCCAGGAATTCTGGAATGCCGGTGAATACCACGAGATTGTTCCGCACCAGAAGATCGTTTCCTCCATGTACTT
>Ga0335075_10009062_pt1 | contig 15219 bp, 13 predicted proteins | sample Lox_Sample_24_FD_206723 | JGI IMG/M metagenome (GOLD analysis project Ga0335075, IMG submission 206723) | Soil microbial communities from Loxahatchee National Wildlife Refuge, Florida, United States - Lox_Sample_2.4 | ecosystem: Environmental > Terrestrial > Soil > Wetlands | place: USA... | reverse complement strand
GTTCGCCGACAAGTGGCGGCTGAACGCGATCAAGCGGGACAACCCGACCCTCAAGCTCGACCCGCTGCTGGCCGGCACCGCCGACTAGACGCGGACTGGACGCGGACGGGACGCGGACGGGACGCGGACGGGACGCGGGGCTAGACGACGACGGGCTCCGCCGACACGATGTCGGCGGAGCCCGTCCACGCTCGCGTGCGCGCCGCTTACTTCATCCGCGCGGTGTCGATCTGGTCGAAGTCGGTGCCGTACTTGTTGGTGATGCCGCCGCCGCCCGACCACTGCCACATCAGCGCGTACTTGCTCGAGCTGGTCTGCCCGCCGAAGAACTGCGCGCAGGTCTTCGAGTCGTGCAGGCAGAAGCCGTTGGGCTCGGTCGAGAACGTCACCGACGAGGTCTCCGGCAGGTAGGTCCACTCGTAGGTGTTCGGGATGCTGCCGGAGCTGCCGGTGCCGAAGATGCTGTTCCAGACCGAGGCCGAGGAGTAGACGCCGACCTTGTACTTCGAGTGCGCGGTGATGTAGTTCGCGAAGCCGTTGAACTCCGCCCGGTCGACGGCCGCCGGGACCGAGCTGTGGATCACGTGCTCGCTGCAGGGCGAGGAGTAGACGCTGTTCCAGCCGTTGTCGAGGGCCGGCTCGATCCCGGGCAGCTCGATGTCGGCCCACACCACCGGATAGGTGATCGTGCTCCTGCTCATCTCCCCGAGCGCGTCCGCCGCCTGGGCCGCGCCCCAGCTGGACGCCTCCGTGGTGGTGCCGTTGTAGTGCGGATCGACACCGGGACCGCCCATGTACCAGTAGGCGCCGGTGCCGATGCCGTCGTGGTACTTGGTGTAGTTGGTGTTCGCCTTGGAGCTGTCGACCGCTGACCAGGCGAGCATGTTGCCGGTCTTGCAGCCCTCTACCCGCGCCCAGTTCCCGGCCATGCCGATGTAGCCGCCGTAGGGGCCCCAGAGAACGGGCTCGCGGTACGGGTTGCTGAGCTCGACGTTCGACGGCCAGCTGTCGGTCCCGTAGCTGAAGCCGGACGGGCTGTCTGCGGCGAGGGCCGAGGGGGCGGCGGTGGTCGTCGTCGCGGCAGTGGCCGCGGCCGAGCCCGCGGCCGCGAGGGCCGCCGCCGTAAGGATGGCGCCAAGCGCCTTGGTTACCGCACGCATACAGGTTTCCCCACAATCACAACATTTGGGTCTTTGCTGCCACCTATGACGTCAGGCGGGCGGCGACGGTTGTGAGGATACGTCGAAAGATCGCCTAGTTGGTTCTATGCGTACGCATCGGACACAGCGAGTTACTCGTGCTGGCCGTGCTTGTCTTGATCGAACTGGAGCGGGAGGTCCAGTGAGCTGAGCGCCTGGCCGTAGGTCATCGCGGCGAGCTTGGCGATGTTGGAGTGCGCTCCGATTGGCGCCGCGCACTCGGCGCCGAGGGCGCGCAGGGAATCCACGTCGAACTTGGCGACGACCTCGGGGCCGATGAAGCACGGCGCGACCGCCAGCCGGTTGACGCCCATCTCCTTCAGCCGCATGACACCCTCGTGCACGGTCGGCGGGCTGTCGATCGACGCGGTGATGACAGGGAGCGCCAGTCGCGCGGCGAGCAGCACCGAGGTCACGTTGGCCGAGGCGGCGCCGTGGGGACCCCCCGACGTCGCGATAAGGACGCCGTCGGCGGCGGTGACGATGCTGAACAGGCGCACCCGGTCGGCGCGGGCGAGCCCGGCTTCGGCCAGCCTGATGTGCAGCGCCTCGGCGATCATCGCGTTCGAGTTGAGGAAGCCGCTGACGATGGCGTTCACGCCGCTCGCGGCCACGGATTCGCGCAGCCGGGTGACCACCGGGGGGTTGACCGTGGCGATCAGCGGGATCACGACGGCGGCGGGGGCGTCGTCGGGCCGCCGGGTGGCCACGTCGGCCAGCACCGCGCGCAGGTCGGTGGGGTCGTTCGGCCCGCCGCCGTCGATGCGGGCGGCCCGCACCTCTACCGCCGGGTTGTCCACCCGGAGGATGGCGGTCAGCTCGCCCGCCGGGCCGGAGGTCAGGTCGGTGTCGGCGCCGGGGACGGCGAGCACGAGGGCGGGCGCGGTCTGCGGCAGGCTGGCGGGCACGGCCCGGCGGTGGCGCCCACTCGACCGCAGCGGGTGCGCGGTCGGCTGGCGGACCGGGAACGCCTCGGCCTCGCCGCGCTGGCCCTCGCCCCGCACCGGACCGGCCGGCGCCGGGCGGGCCGGGCGGGCCGGGCCGCGGGCGGGCAGGTCCCCGCCGCCGAAGGCGTCGAAGCTGCCGGCGCCCCGTGCATTCGGGTGCCGGTCGGGCAGGTCGGGTGAGAATGGGGGAGTTGACGACACGCCACCCGGCTGCCGGGGAGGCATGCCATCGCTAGGCTGCCGCATGGGGATGCCTGCCGAGGGGTCGCGTGCGTCCGTCACGAGTCGGAAGCCTAATGCCAAGGGGTCGTTTGTGCCTCAAAAGTGCTGAAACAGGCGAACGGGGGGTGGCTTCCGTCGTCGTCTTCTGACGGACTGTAGCAGTCTGGCGCGGGCGTCCGCAGCGGAAAACGGCGGCCGGGCCGGCTGCGCGCGATATGCTACTAGCGAGTAACATGTAATCAGGCACCCACCACGCGGAGCGTTTACATGAGCCACTACAAGAGCAATCTCCGGGACATCGAGTTCAACCTGTTCGAGGTGTTCGGCCGCCAGGAGCTCCTGGGCGTCGGACCCTTCGCCGAGGTGGACGAGGAAACCGCGCGGGACATGCTGGCCGAGGTTAACCGGCTCGCGACCGGGCCGGTGGCCGAGTCGCTGGTTGACGGCGACCGCAACCCGCCGGTCTTCGATCCCGCCACCGGGAACGTGACGATGCCGGAGTCCTTCTCCAGGTCGTTCCGCGCGCTGATGGACGCGGAGTGGTGGCGGCTCTCGGTGCCGCCCGAGCTCGGCGGCACCGTGGTGCCCAGATCGCTCGCCTGGGCGGCCGCGAGCTTCATCCTCGGCGCGAACCCGGCCGCCTGGATGTTCGGCAACGGGCCGTCATTCGCGACCGTGCTGTGGACGCTCGGCACCCCCGAGCAGAAGCGCTTCGCCGAGCTCGCGGTCGAGCGCGGCTGGGGCGCCACCATGGTCCTGACCGAGCCGGACGCCGGCTCCGACGTGGGGGCCGGGCGGACCAGGGCGATCGAGCAGCCCGACGGCAGCTGGCACATCGAGGGCGTCAAGCGGTTCATCACCAACGGCGACCAGGACATGACGGAGAACATCTTCCACCTGGTGCTCGCCCGGCCGGAGGGCGCCGGACCGGGCACCAAGGGCCTGTCCATGTTCCTGGTGCCCAAGTACCTGGTGAATGAGGACGGCTCGCTCGGCGAGCGGAACGGCGCCCGCGTCACCAACCTCGAGCACAAGATGGGCCTCAAGGTCTCCACGACCTGCGAGCTGACGTTCGGCGGCGACCCGGCCCGGCCCGCCGTCGGCACCCTGGTCGGCGGTGTCCATGACGGCATCAGGCAGATGTTCACGGTCATCGAGCACGCGCGGATGCTGGTCGGCAGCAAGGCGATCGAGACCCTGTCCACCGGCTACCTCAACGCGCTCGAGTTCGCCAAGAGCCGGGTGCAGGGGCCGGACCTGGCCCGGCAGTTCGACAAGACGTCGCCCCGGGTGACGATCATCAACCACCCGGACGTGCGTCGGATGCTCATGCAGCAGAAGGCATACGCGGAGGGGCTGCGGGCGCTCATGCTCTACACCGCCACGCAGCAGGACGCAGTCCAGCTCGCGGCCGCCAACGGTGACCAGGACGTCGCCGCGGCCGCTCGCAACGACCTGCTGCTGCCGCTGGTGAAGGGGGTGGGCTCCGAGCGCGCGTACGAGACGCTCACGCTCTCGCTGCAGACGCTCGGCGGCTCCGGGTTCCTGCAGGACTACCCGATCGAGCAGTACATCAGGGACGCGAAGATCGACTCCCTCTACGAGGGCACCACGGCCATCCAGTCGCTCGACTTCTTCTTCCGCAAGATCGGCCGCGACCAGGGCGCCAGCGTCACGTTGCTGTTCGAGGAGATCGCGGCCTTCGCCGCGGCCGACAGCGGCAACGGCCGGCTCAAGGCCGAGCGGGCCGCCATCGCCGAGGGCCTTACCCACGTGCAGGCGTCGCTGAGCGCGATGACCGGCTTCGCGCTGGCCTCGCTCGAGCGGCCGGAGGAGGTCTATAAGGTCGGGCTCACCTCGGTGCGGTTCCTGCTCGCGGTCGGCGACCTGATCATCGGCTGGCTGCTCGCCCGGCAGGCCGAGGTGGCGCTGCGCGCGCTCGACAACGGCGACGGGCTGGCCGACGCCGAGCGGGACTTCTACGCGGGCAAGCTCGCCGTCGCCAGGTTCTTCGCCGCGACGGTGCTGCCGCGCCTGGAGAGCGACAGGAAGATCATCGAGCAGACCACGACCGACCTGATGGACGTCCCGGAGAGCGCCTTCTAGCTCCGGCCGACGCCGACGGAAAGACTGCGCGCACCCAGGCGACTCCCTGGGTGCGCGCGGTCTTTTGCTTTGCCGGGCGCCGTTTCGCCCTAGGGGCGCTTGCCCTCGATCTCGCGGAGCAGGTCGGCGATCGCCTTGTCGTCGGCGGGCCGGCCGGACTGCCCGCCGGAGGCCGCGCTCGGGGCGGGGCGCGGCCGCGCGCCGATCGGCGTCCGGGTCCGCACCACCCAGGCCGCGATCACGCCGCCGACCAGGCCGCCGAGGTGATCGATCCAGCTGACGCCGGGCGTGCCGGGGAGGGCGACCTGGAGGATCGTCCAGTAGAGGACGCCCGCCACCACCCCGACGCCGATGTCGACCATGTTCCGGTCGAGGAAGCCGCGAACGAGAACATATCCGAAATATCCGAAGATCATCCCGGAAGCCCCGACCGTTACCTCGTTGCCCGACTGGAACAGCCACACCGCCAGGCCACTCGTCACCAGCACGATGAGCGAGACGACGAGGAAGCGCGCGATAGAGCGGTAGGCGGCGAGCACGCCGAGCACGAACAGCGGGAGGCTGTTGCCCTCGATGTGCTGCCAGGAGACGTGCAGGAAGGGGGCGGTGAAGATGTCCGGCAGCCTGCTCAGGTGCATAGGCAGGATGCCGAAGTCGGCGTCCAGACGGTAGCCGTCGGCCCAGTTGAACACCTGGAGCGCCCAGATCAGCGCCAGGAACCCAGCCATCACCACGACCGCGTCGCGCAGCTTATGCACCGTCATGCCGTCCATCTTCCTTCGCGCGCCTGCAGGCCGGCTGAGGGTAAGCTCACGACCTGCGTCGGGCCCGCTACGACCAAGCCAGCATCCGGACCGGGTCCGCTAGCATCGAGCCTACGTCGCGAAGGACCGCAGAGCCTAGTTCTCCGTCTACGATCCGATGGTCGAACGAGAGCGAGAGGGTCGTTACCTTCCGCACCGCCAGCGCGCCGTCGACTACCCAGGGCAGATCGCGCACCTGTCCGAAGGCCAGGATGGCGGCCTCCCCCGGGAGCAGGATCGGCGTACCCGCGTCGACGCCGAAGACACCCACGTTGGTGATCGTGATGGTGCCGCCGGACAGCTCCTCAGGCGTCGCCTTGCCCGCCCGCGCGGTGGTCCCCAGCGCGTCAAGCGCCCGCGCCAGGTCGGCCAGCGCGAGCGCGTCGGCGCCCTTGACGTTCGGCACCAGCAGCCCGCGTTCGGCCGCGACGGCGATGCCGAGGTTGACCCGCCGCTTGACGACGATCTCCTGCGCCGACTCGTCCCAGGACGAGTTGATCATCGGGTGCCGTCGCACCGCGACGAGCAGCGCCTTGGCCACGAAGAGCAGCGGCGACACCTTGACCCCGGCGAACTCCGGCAGCTCACGGGCCCGGCGGACCGCGGCCATGGTCTCGGTGACGTCGACCTGGAGGAACTCCGTCACATGAGGCGCGGTGAACGCGCTGGCCACCATCGCGGCGGCGGTGTGCTTGCGCACCCCGCGCACCGGTATCCGCTCCTCATCAGCCCCGGATGCGGCCGGGCTGAGCTCGGCGACGGGGTGCGGGCCGGCGGTCGGCTCCGCAAAAGACCGAGGTGTCGAACGGACCGTTGCTCCGCCTGCCGCCTTCTGGACATCGTTCTTGGTGACCGACCCTTCAGGCCCGCTGCCCGTTAGCCCGGTGAGATCGATGCCGAGGTCCCGGGCGAGCCGTCGCACCGGAGGCTTGGCGAGCGCTCTGCTCTGTGTCACTCCCGGGAGACGACCCCCCGGAGACCCCCCGACTGGGGGGGCGCCTGCCCCCCCACTCCCCCCTGGGGGCCCGCCCGCAGAAGGCGCGGCCGGACCAGGGGGTTGGGTGAGGGTTCTGCTAGTACCCGGGGGGAGGCCGCCGTTGACCGGCGCCGAGGGGGAGGCCGGATAGGAACCCGGTCGGGTCGGCGGCCCCTTTCTCGCCCGGCGGCTGGTCGAGCCCGGCTTGACGCCGTACCCGACGAGAACCGGCTGGCGAGCGGGCGGGGCCGGCGTTGCCGCCGCGGCCGGCGGCTGAGCCTCGGCCTCGGCCTCGGCCTCCGCCTTTGCCGGGGCGGGGTCGGCGGCCGGGGTTTCGCCGGCGACCGGCACGTCAATCGTGATGATCGGGATGCCCACGTCGACGGTCTGACCCTCGTCCACCAGCAGCGCACTGACCGTGCCGGCGTACGGGCTGGGCAGCTCGACCACCGCCTTGGCCGTCTCGATCTCGACGATGACCTGGTTGATCGTGACCGTGTCGCCCGGCTTGACATGCCAGGACACGATGTCGGCCTCGGTGAGGCCCTCCCCCACGTCGGGGAGCCTGAACTCCTTGTTCATGCTGATCTCTCCCGGCTCAGAAGGCGAACGTGCGGTCGACCGCGTCCAGGATGCGGTCCAGGTCGGGCAGGTAGTGATCCTCGACCCTGGCCACCGGGTAGGGGGTCGAGAACCCGCCGACGCGAAGCACGGGAGCCTCCAGATGGTAGAAGCACTGCTCGGTGACCCGGGCGGCGATCTCCGCGCCCAGTCCGGCGTAGACGGGCGCCTCGTGCGCGACGACGCACCGTCCGGTCCGCGCCACCGACGCCGTGATGGTCGCGACGTCGATCGGGGACAGCGAGCGCAGGTCGATCACCTCGATGGACCGCCCGTCCTCGCGGGCCGCTAGCGCCGCCTCGACGCAGCTGCGGACCAGCGGCCCGTAGCAGAGCAGGGTGACGTCGTCTCCTGGCAGCACGATCCGCGCCTGGTCGAGCGGGAGCGCTGACTCCAGCGGGGCCGAGGTGTCGATCTCGGCCTTGTCCCAGTAGCGCCGCTTGGGCTCGAAGAACACCACCGGGTCGTCGGAGGCGATGGCGAGCTGGATCATCGCGAACGCGTCGGCCGGGTCGGCGCAGGCGACCACGCGCAGCCCGGGCGTGTGCGCGAAGTAGGCCTCGGGCGACTCGCTGTGGTGCTCCACCGCACCGATCCCGCCGCCGAACGGTATCCGGATCACGATGGGAAGGGCGACGGTGCCACCGGAGCGATAGCGCATCTTGGCGAGCTGGCTGACGATCTGGTCGAACGCGGGGAAGACGAAGCCGTCGAACTGGATCTCGCACACCGGCCGGTAGCCGCGCAGCGCCAGGCCGATCGCGGTGCCGACGATGCCCGCCTCGGCCAGCGGGGTGTCGACCACGCGGTGCTCGCCGAAGTCCTTCTGCAGTCCGTCCGTGACCCGGAAGACGCCGCCAAGCTTGCCGACGTCCTCACCCATGATCATGACCTTGGGGTCGGACTCGAGCGACTTGCGCAGTCCTGCGTTCAGCGCCTTGGAGAGAGTGATCGAGCTCATCGGGCAGCCTCCGTCCCGGCGACCGCTACGCCGGCCTCGTCGAATCCTGACAGGTAGGCCGCGTACTCGGCGCGCTCGGCGTCGAGGATCGCATGCGGGCCCGCGTACACGTGGTCGAACAGCGCCAGCGGGGCCGGATCGGGCAGCGCCAGGACGGCGGCCCGCAGTCGCGCCGCCTCGGCGTCGGCGGCCGCGTTGACCTCCTCGAAGAAGGCGCTGTCGGCCTCGCCGGTGCGCGCCAGGTAGGAGCGGACGCGCTCGATCGGATCGCGCAGCCGCCAGGCCTCGAGCTCGCTCGAGAGCCGGTACCTTGTGGGGTCGTCGGTCGTGGTGTGCGCGCCCATCCGGTAGGTGAACGCCTCGATCAGCATCGGGCCCTGGCCCTCACGGGCGGCGCGCAGCGCGTGCTTGGTCACCGCGTAGCAGGCGAGCACGTCGTTGCCGTCGACCCGGACGCCGGGGAAGCCGAAGCCGCTTGCCCGCTGGAAGATCGGGGCCCGGCTCTGCCGCTCGGCCGGCGCGGAGATCGCCCACTGGTTGTTCTGGCAGAAGAACACGACCGGGGCGTTGAACACCGACGACCAGGCGAAGGCCTCGCTCACGTCGCCCTGGCTGGTGGCGCCGTCGCCGAAGTAGACGATGGCTGCCTCGTCCTCGACCGCGTCGCTCTTGATGCCCATCGCGTACCCGGTGGCGTGCAGGGTCTGGTCGCCGATGACGATCGTGTAGAGGTGGAACTTGTGCTCCTCCGGGTCCCAGCCGCCGTGGTTGACGCCGCGGAAGAGCTCGAGCAGGCGGAGCGGGTCGAGGCCTCGGCACCAGGCCACGCCGTGCTCCCGGTAGGACGGGAACGCCATGTCCTTGGGGGACAGCGCACGGCCCGACCCGATCTGCGCGGCCTCCTGGCCGAGCAGGGGCGGCCATAGGCCGAGTTCGCCCTGGCGCTGGAGCGCGACCGCCTCGGTGTCGATCCGGCGGACAAGCACCATGTCGCGGTACATGCCCTTGATGTCAACGTCGCCGAGCGGATACTCGGGGTGGTCGGTCCGCTCGCCCTCGGGGGTTAGAAGCTGGATGGTCTCGGTGGTCACCTGACACTCCCTTCGGTGTGGTCGGCGGTGGGATCGCCCTCGCCGGCCTGACCAGGCTTGACGTCCGGGCGGCGGCTGTACGCTTCATGGGCGGTTGCCGCTTGGCAGGACGCGCGTGTAGTTCTTGCACCTGACGTTATATGCCCTGTTCGCCTTGGAGGGATACGTGGCCAGAGTGATCGTGAATGTCATGCTAAAGCCGGAGATTCACGACCCGCAGGGCGAGGCGGTGCTCAGCGCTTCGCATCGCCTCGGATTCGGGAACGTGACCGGGGTACGCCAGGGCAAGCGCTTTGAGCTTGAGCTGGACGGGCCTGCCGACGACGCCGCGGTCGCCGCGGTAGGGGAGATCGCCCGTGAGTTGCTGGCCAACCCGGTGATCGAAGAGTTCTCCTTGCATATCACGGAGTGACCTGTCAAGTCCCGGACCAAAGAAATTGATTATTACCGCGTGTCGCGGGAAATCCCTGAGGTGTGAGAACGCACCGAGATGCGCGGCCGAAGGTAAGGTTCTGCCTCGTGTTCGAGCGTGAGCTGCTGAGCGTGCCGGTCATGCGCCGGGTGCTCGGCGACACGCTGCGCGGGGTCGGAGTCAATGAGGACTCCGTCTCCGACATCCTGCTCGCCGCCACGGAGGCGTGCACCAACGTCGTCCTGCACGCGGGCCACTCGGCCGCGGCCTTCACGGTGGCGGCGACCGTGGACGGGGCCGCCTGCCGGGTGGAGGTCACCGACGCCGGCCGCGGCTGCCTCGCGCCACGCGGCGTCCGCGGCCTGGGCCGTCGCGCCCGTGTCGTGCCGGAGACGGCACCGCCCGAACACGAACTCCCCGACCACGCGGCGCTGGCGGAGTCCGGACGCGGGTTCGCGATCATGAGCGCCTGCGTCGATGAGGTCACGCTGCGGACCGCACCCGGCCGCGGCACCCGGGTGGTGCTTGCCAAGCGCATCGCCTGGGATCCGCCGCTCGCTCGCAGCGCGTGATGGCCTTGTCTCGCTGAGCTGGGACATTTCGCCCAGCGCAGGCGCTGGCGGGTAGGCTGCAGTACGTGCGGATAGGCGTTGTCACATTCCCAGGCTCCCTCGACGACACCGATGCGGCCCGCGCCGTGCGCTATGCCGGGGCGGTGCCAGTCTCGCTCTGGCACGCCGACCGGGACCTGCGCGGCGTGGACGCGGTGATCCTCCCCGGCGGCTTCTCCTACGGCGATTACCTGCGATGCGGCGCGATCGCACGCTTTTCCCCGGTCATGGCCGAGCTCATCCCGGCGGCGAAGGCGGGGCTCCCGGTGCTCGGCATCTGCAACGGCTTCCAGATCCTGTGCGAGGCGCACCTGCTGCCCGGCGCGCTGACGAGGAACGCCAAGCGCCGCTTCATTCACACCGACGTGCGACTGGTCGTGGGGAACGCAGCGACAGCGTGGACCTCCGGTTACGCCGCCGGACAGCAGCTGGTGGTGCCGCTCAAGAGCGGCGAGGGCGCGTTCGCGGCCGACGAGGCCACCCTGGACGAGTTGGAGCGGGCCGGCCGCGTGGTCGTCCGCTACGTCGGCGAGGCACCCAACGGGGCTGCCCGCAACATCGCCGGCATCTGCAGCGAGGAAGGGAACGTGGTCGGCCTGATGCCGCACCCGGAGCACGCGATCGACCCGTTGACCGGCCCGTCGGGCGACGGGCTGGGCTTTTTCACCTCGGCCGTCGCGGCGTTCGCGGGGTCTCGGCTTGCGGCCGGCACCGGGGCGGGGGCTGCGCTGTGAGCGACAAGGACACCATCGAGGTCGCGGAGCAGACCCCCGACCGGCAGCAGCCCTACAAGGAGCTCGGCCTCACCGAGGACGAGTACGCGAAGGTCCGCGGCATCCTCGGCCGTCGCCCGACCGCCGCCGAGCTGGCCCTTTACTCGGTCATGTGGAGCGAGCACTGCTCGTACAAGTCGTCCAAGGTGCACCTGCGCAACCTCGCGCCCGACGCCGACCAGGCGCGGCACCTGCTGGCGGGGATCGGCGCGAACGCCGGCGTGGTGGACATCGGCCAGGATTACGCGGTCACCTTCAAGATCGAGAGCCACAACCACCCGTCCTTCGTCGAGCCGCACCAGGGCGCGGCGACCGGCATCGGCGGCATCGTCAGGGACATCATCGCCATGGGCGCGCGCCCGATCGCGGTCATGGACGCGCTCAGGTTCGGACCCGCGGACGCGCACGACACCGCCCGGGTGCTGCCGGGAGTCGTCTCAGGAATCTCGTTCTACGGCAACTGCCTTGGCCTGCCCAACATCGGTGGCGAACTCGTCTTCGACGCCTGCTATGCCGGGAACCCGCTGGTGAACGCCCTGTGCGTGGGCCTCATGCGGCACGGCGACCTGCAGGCGGCCGTGGCCAACGGAGCCGGCAACAAGGTCGTGCTGTTCGGCTCGCGGACCGGGCCGGATGGCGTCGGCGGCGCGTCGGTGCTGGCCAGCGCGACGTTCGACGACACCGACGGGAAGGCCGCCAAGCGCCCGTCGGTCCAGGTGGGCGACCCGTTCCTGGAGAAGCTCCTGGTCGAGTGCTGCCTCGAGCTCTACGCGGGCGGGCTCATCGAGGGCATCCAGGACCTGGGCGCGGCCGGGGTCGCCTGCGCGACCACCGAGCTGGCGGCGGGCGGCGACGGCGGCATGACCGTCGACATGGACGCGATCCCGCTCCGCGACCCGAGCCTCACCCCGGCCGAGATCTTGATGAGCGAGTCGCAGGAGCGGATGATGGCGGTCGTCCGGCCCGACCTTATCGACGCGTTCATGCAGGTCTGCGCCAAGTGGGACGTACAGGCGACGGTGATCGGGGAGGTGACCGAGGACGGCCTGCTGACGATGACCTGGCGCGGCACCACGGTCGTCAAGATCCCGCCGAAGACCGCCGCCGACGGCCCGGTCTACGACCGCCCGATGACCCGACCGGCGGACCTCGACGCGCTGGCCGAGGACGGCCCGGAAGGCCTTGACCGCCCGGTGGACGGCCAGGCGCTGGGCGAGACCCTGGTGAGGCTGCTCGGGTCGCCCGACCTCGCGGACAAACGCTGGGTCACCGAGCAGTACGACCACATCGTGCGCGGCAACACCGTGCTGGCCATGCCCGAGGACGGCGGCCTGGTCCGGATCGATGAGGAGACCGGACTCGGCATCACGCTCGCCACCGACGGCAACGGCCGGTACTGCCTGCTCGACCCGTACCAGGGCACCCAGCTGGCGCTGGCCGAGGCCTACCGGAACGTCGCCATGACCGGGGCCCGCCCCGTCGCCGTGACTAACTGCCTGAACTTCGGGTCGCCGGAGGACCCGGAGGTCATGTGGCAGCTGGCGGAGGCCGTCCGCGGTCTGGCCGACGGCTGCAAGACGCTCGGCATCCCGGTGACCGGCGGCAACGTCAGCCTCTACAACCAGACGGGCAGCACACCCATCCGCCCCACCCCGGTGATCGGCGTGCTCGGCGTCCACGACGACGTTCGCAAGCGAGTCGGCGTCGGCTTCCCGGCCGACGAGGCGCGGATCGTCTTGCTCGGCACGACCAGCGAGGAGTTCGGCGGCTCGGCGTGGGCCGAGGTCGTCCATCAGCATGTCGGCGGGCGCCCGCCGGCCGTCGACCTCGACGCCGAGCGGAACCTCGCCGCTCTCATCGCCGCGGCCGCCGCTACGGGCCTGCTCACCAGTGCGCACGATCTCTCCGACGGCGGACTGGGGGTGGCGCTGGCTGAGTCCTGCATGCGTGGCGGCGTCGGCTGCTGGATTAGCCTCGCGGGCTTCGACAACCGCGCGGGCCTGTCGGCGGAGCCGCCTGCAGACGCCTTCACGGCGCTGTTCAGCGAGTCCGCGGGCCGCGCGGTCGTCTCAGTCACGCCGGGCCGCGAAGACGAGTTCGCCGACCTGTGCGACTCCCGCGGGGTGCCGGCCACGGTGCTTGGCCGCACCGGAGGCGACTCGCTCACGGTCGTCAACGCCTTCGAGGTCACGGTGACCGATCTGCAACGAGTCTGGTCCGCCACCTTGCCCGCCCTCTTCGGCTGACCGGCCGACGCGCGCTACGGTCTGATTTATGCCGCCGCGTAAGGTCGACCCGCACGGCGAGGCGAATGTGGCAACGGTGACGTCCGCGCTTGACCGAGGCGAGAAGCCGCCGCAGGCGGCCCTGAGGTCTGCCGCCCGTCATCTGCTCGTTGAGCTGGAGCGCGAAGTACCCGGCCGTTCGGTCGAGGTCCGGGTGGTGCCGGTCGCGGCGGTGCAGGTGGTCGCCGGCCCGCGCCACACGCGAGGGACCCCTCCTAACGTGGTGGAGACCGATCCGCTGACCTGGATCCGGCTGGCGACCGGGCGGCTTGGCTGGGCAGAGGCGGTGCGGAGCGGCGCCGTCCGGGCAAGCGGTGCCCGGGCTGACCTGTCGGAGTACCTGCCGCTAGCCTGACCAGGGTGGCAGCCGTTCCGAGGGTGCGCGGGGTGTTCCCAGGTCAGGAGAGCAAATAGACTGATGTCGTGGCCAAGCCAGACGGGCGTCTTACGCACGATCTCGATCCCAACGACCGTCCGCCGAGAGATGCCTGTGGTGTCTTTGGCGTGTGGGCTCCCGGCGAAGATGTCGCCAAGCTCGCCTACTACGGGCTGCACGCCCTGCAACACCGCGGCCAGGAATCGGCGGGCATCGCCGTCAGCGACGGCAGGCGGATCGTGGTGCACAAGGAGATGGGCCTGGTGGCCCAGGTCTTCGACGAGCCCTCGCTCACCGCGTTGCGCGGCGACATCGCGGTCGCGCACTGCCGCTACTCCACGACCGGCGCCCCGGTGTGGGCGAACGCGCAGCCGACCTTCCGCTCGACGCCGACGGTCTCGATCGCGCTCGGGCACAACGGCAACCTGACCAACACCCGCGAGCTGGCGGGCATGCTGCCGCCGGAGAGCGGATACTCGGCGCTGCACGCCACCTCGGACACCGACGTGATGACCGAGCTGATCGCGGGAGGCGCCGCGTCCTTCGGTGGCGTCGAGGAGGCGGCCGCCCGCATCCTGCCAATGGTCCGCGGCGCCTACTCGCTCGCCTTCATGGACGAGAACACGCTCTACGCCGCGCGCGACCCGCAGGGATTCCGGCCGCTTGTGATCGGCCGCCTCGGCGGGGGAGCCGGCGGCTGGGTGGTGGCGAGCGAGACCGCGGCGCTCGACATCGTGGGCGGCTCCTTCGTGCGCGAGGTTGAGCCCGGTGAGCTGATCGTGCTCGACGAGCGCGGACTGCGGTCGCGTCGGTTCGCGGCCGCGGTGCCGAAGGTGTGCCTGTTCGAGTACGTCTACCTCGCCCGCCCCGACACCACCATCGGCGGACGGGGGCTGCACGCCACCCGGGTGGAGATCGGACGCCGGCTCGCCGCGGAGTTCCCGGCCGAGGCGGACCTGGTGATCCCGGTACCCGAGTCGGGCACGCCCGCCGCGATCGGCTATGCCGAGGCGAGCGGGATCCCCTACGGCCAGGGGCTGGTCAAGAACTCCTACGTCGGGCGGACGTTCATTCAGCCCAGCCAGACGATCAGGAAACTCGGCATCAGGCTCAAGCTGAACCCGCTGCGAGACGTGATCGCGGGCAAGCGGATCGTCGTGGTGGACGACTCGATCGTCCGCGGGAACACCCAGCAGGCGATCGTGGCCATGATGCGCGAGGCGGGCGCCCTCGAGGTGCACGTGCGAATCGCGTCCCCGCCGGTGAAGTGGCCGTGCTTCTACGGAATCGACTTCGCGTCGCGGGACGAGCTCATCGCCGGCCACAGCTCGGTCGAGGAAATCCGGGACGCGATCGGGGCCGACTCGCTCGGCTTCGTGTCCCTCGAGGAGCTCGTCGCGGCGACTGAGCAGCGGCCGGATTCGCTCTGCCGCGCCTGCTTTGACGGGCACTACCCGGTCGAGGTACCCGAGGGTGAGCGCGGCAAGGGCGTGCTCGAAGCAGCCGTCAGCGCCTAGGTCGCTGTGAATGCCCTGGACAGCTGTGAGTGCCTAGACCGCTGTGAGCGGCCAGGCAGGGTGCGCAGTAAGCGCAGCGGCAGTCACTAGGTGTCCTGCCGCTGCGCTCTAGCGTTATGCCGCGCTAAGCGAGACGACGACCAGTCGTCCTCGTCGTCGTCCTCGTCGCCTGCGTCGTCGTCGAGGGCGTCGTCATCAACGTCCTCGCCGTCGTACGCGGCGTAAGGGCTGTCGGGGTCGGCGCTCCGCGCTTCCGTTCCGACGCCCAGCTCCTCGCGCAGCCGGTTGAGGTCGGTGCCGCCGCCGTTGTACTTAAGCT
>Ga0335075_10009061_pt1 | contig 15221 bp, 9 predicted proteins | sample Lox_Sample_24_FD_206723 | JGI IMG/M metagenome (GOLD analysis project Ga0335075, IMG submission 206723) | Soil microbial communities from Loxahatchee National Wildlife Refuge, Florida, United States - Lox_Sample_2.4 | ecosystem: Environmental > Terrestrial > Soil > Wetlands | place: USA: Florida... | reverse complement strand
AAATGCATGCAACTAGTTCTAGACAACTTTGTATTTGCTCGACTTGATCGTTTAGATTGCGAGCTCGACCTAATACTCCTTGTATAAGAGATTGAACTCCGTGCTTACATCAGCGAGCTTGACCGCAAGGTCCAAAAGATCCAACGTGGATGAGGACGCAGTGCTTGTTAGTGTCAGAGAGGCAGCTTGAGCCTTAAGCTCTACAATCGTTAGAGGCCTCTTTAGAGCGTTCCTTATAAGGTTTTAGGAGTTAGGAGCGTCCGGATCAAGGTTCGTTTAGAGTTCCTAAGCTTCGCATTAGATCTTGTATTAATTAAACCACGTAGGCCAACCCTTTCGATCTCTCAGTCAGGCTGTCATGCTCTCTTAAGCCCATTTTCCAGGCTCTACTATGATCTCAACGAATTAAAGAGCTTTAAACTCCCTGTTCGCTTGCTCTTTACCGCTTATAAAACGTATAACAGTATACTTGGCAACTATAGTGCTACTAGGCTTATAACTGTTACAGGGAGCTTGCGAATCAGGGAAGATCAGGTGGGAAAAGCTCTTAATAATATCTAACTACAAACAAGCTAGAAAAGGAGGTTTCCTAGCTCGCTTAGATTACCTATTTAGTTAATAGATCATGTAATCCTTAGTTCCCAGCTCTTGTCACGTGATCTCATTTGTAACACTTGTCGAAAGAAAAGTTTGGACGGAATAAGCCGCGCTTGTGAATTTCGTACCTAAGGCTGAACCCAAGTTATAGCTGTTAGCTGCAAGGCTTAGGTCCAGCATCGATGTCACGCCACTAGATAGCCATAATACGACGACCACCCCCCCCGCCATCAATCAGACATCTACTACAGTAACATGATTCCTAGGACTCAACAAGTATCAGTGATATTACCGCCTCTGTGAGAGGTTTCGAAACGCATCAAAGTCCAGAGAAAGGAAAAGAGAACTGTTACGATGGGCGACCGAACGCTTGCATGCACCTCGATATCATGCGGGCTATGGGACTACATTCAATTAGGACTTGTCTTTAAGCCTTACTTCACGTTGACAGAATCTGCTAAAATGACTTTTAAATCGAAGTCTATAGTGTTCAAGACAGATTCGAGCCAACGCCTTGATATTTCATATTATACGATCGAGGCTGTTGCTTACGAAAGTCTGCCCATTCCGGCTATGACCATCACTTTGAGGGAAGCTCCACGATTTTTTGAGTCCCCCTATCGAGCACTATCCATGCAGGAAGATGACCCCTTTAGCATGGGAAGTCTGTTGGAGGAACTCTTCCTGTCCTCTGGTCCCGCCTGGATCAGATTGCCTGGCCTGGATACCGATCACAAGAAAATTGCTAGCAGCTGCCTAGTGTATCGAATTCTGCTTAACAAAGGGGACGCATTAGATTCTCAGTTAAAATCTTTCAGCGAGTTTCGCGGCATGCCACGATGGGTAAGGCACCACATAAAAATCTACGAGCCCCAAGAGTCATATGTGGACGACTTTAAGCAGCTTTTGCTGCAATTGGCGCCCACAGCCACTCCCCTCCCCTTTGCTATACGGTTTCAGTTACAGAGGTTAGCGCAAAATGGCTATCTACCTCCCTCTAAAGTCGTCCAGCTTCTACCAGAGATCAAACGAATATTTTCACGTTCTGGCCAACGAGTCGGCGTTGATGTGATTCGGAAGCTATTGTTGCAACTCCCGTTTGCTGGACCAGACGCCAAAGCGGCATATTTCAACCTCCAGGTTCTGGAGCAGTTGCTGCGGAGGAATGAAGAAATTTCGAACCGCGATGGTCCTTATTTTGAGGTGACAGGAGAGCCTGAAAGGGTTGCTGTCATCCACAAAGCAACTGTAACTCCTGCCGGCATCTACCTATATGGCCCAGACCGAGAGAGCAACAATCGAGTCCTACGGAAATATCCGAAACACCATGACTATTTCTTACGTGTACAATTTTGTGATGAAGACGGCCTACAAGTCTATTCCAATCGCGATGTGTCTAGTAAGCCATTGTTCGACAAATTTAGGAAGGTCTTAAACAAAGGATTCCATATTGCTGGCCAGCACTTCAGTTTTCTTGGATTCTCTCATTCGTCCCTCCGTGCCCAGTCATGCTGGTTTATGGCCCCTTTCGTTCACAATGGAAGTCTCCTGTATGATCGTGAGGTCATCAAAGATTTAGGGAATTTTCGGCACATACGCAGCCCAGCGAAATGCGCCGCACGAATTGGACAAGCTTTCTCGGACACAAGGGATGCAATTACTCTAGATCCTGACGTCGTCAAGGAAATGCCAGACGTAGAGCGGAACGGACGAATGTTTAGTGATGGAGTAGGAACGATATCAATAGAGGCTCTAGAGCAAATATGGGATGGCCTACTACACGGGGAAAAGAAACCGACAGTCCTTCAGATTCGATATCAAGGTATGTGTCTAGTTTCCACTACTGCTCGAGTTCTATATGCTTGACGTATGTACGATCGCCGTTTATGTTTGTAAAGGGCTCGTGGAAGGTCTTGTCTTTCATTGCAAAGGTCCTACCTACTCTATATATATTCTAGACTATGACTCAAAAAGAAAAAGGACACTCTGTCCATAAGAAAACTCTTTACAAACTCTTTGCAATCTCTTCCAAAGATCCACTTCTAGAATGTGGTATATGCCAGGATAGGAATCCACCAATCAGTGATATCCTAGTATTCCAACAGTTTAATGCGTCCACTGGTCATGTTTCCCTGCATCCCTTTTGACAGCTAGTGCTTTTTAGCGTCGTTTTTTTTTAGGCGAAGCTAACAAGGAATTTCGAGCTTTTAGTCGCTGAAATTCTAGGCTTTGATCGCTAAATTTTTAGGGAGCTTCAGCGTCCAAAAATGGCGCTAAAAAGCGGCAGCGGTCAAAGGGATACTCTTCTTATGCTGCTTATGTGTTCATCTCGGCATGTTTCTTTGTATTCTTGTCTCTGAAAATATTCATGCCATTGCGTGCTATATTTGGTTCTCCGCTAATATGCTGAGCAGGAGCAAAAGGAATGATAGCACTTGACAGTCGCCTTAAGGGCAAGTCAGTATTCTTACGTCCATCAATGATCAAGTTTCGGGAATCCAACTCGGCCGACCTTGAAATATGTAGAGCTGCGTATAAGCCTCTTCCTTTATATCTCAATGAACAGATGATCAAGATCCTTGAAGACATGGGAGTGGACCATGATTTTTTTATGGATCTGCAGGCGAAAGAAGTTAAACGCCTTAGCCTAGCGACGTCAAGCGCTGGAAATGCCTCGAAATTTCTCAAAAGCCGCTCTGTTGGCGATAAAATCAATCTCCCATGGTTCATTAAGAAGATATCTAATCTCCAACTATCGTTCCGAGATGACAAATTCTTGGCAGATGTAGTCGAGGCGGCAGTGCTAATTGAGCTCCGAGCTTTGAAGTATAAGGCACGTATTCCGGTCAAGGACGGCTTCACACTGCTTGGAATCATGGATGAGACTGGAATTCTTGAAGAGGGCCAAATTTTCTGTATCGTGGACATAGACGGAAAGGCCAAGGTCATTACCGGGGAAAATAGTCAGAGGGTAATAATCACCCGTTCTCCAGCACTTCATCCAGGCGACGTTCAACGCGCGACTGCTGTCACCGTGCCAGAAGATTCCCCACTAATGCGACTTCGCAATTGCATCTGCTTCAGCCAGAAGGGTTCAAGAGATCTGCCAAGTAAATTGAGTGGTGGAGACCTCGATGGTGATGACTACCACATCATTTTCGACCCAAATGCGCAATGTAAAGTGGACTATATGCCTGCCGAATACGCAAAACAGAAACCTTTGAAGCTTAATCGACAGGTGGAACGCGAAGACATGACCGAGTTCTTTGTGAAATTCATGGAAACCGATCAACTTGGCCGTATTTGCGTTGCGCATAAAATCATTGCAGATAATAGCGATGAAGGCGTCCGTGATAAACGTTGTGTCTTATTATCTGAAATGGCCTCTACAGCTGTCGACTATTCCAAGACTGGTATCCCCGTATGTTCTCAGATCGCCATTCTCCCCGAATTCGCTAAAAATATCAATAGGTTACGACTCCTATACCCAGATATCCTCGAGGACGTCCAGATTTCATGGCACCTGGTCCACATGTGAAAATGCTGGAAGACAAGCCCATGTTCGAGAATTCCGAGGAAAATATTGACCCCGATGAGGAATTTAACGTATTCACCTACTACCCCAGTAAGAAGATCTTAGGCAAGCTGTTTCGCGCTATCGACGAGCGTTCAATATTTGAATATGTCCAGCAAAACAAACCAGACCCATCGTCAGACAGAACTTTGGATCTTGGCAGATCCGTGCCAACAGGTGTTTGGAGCTACGTCGTTGATTGCTATCCGGAAATCCTTTGGCGTAATCATCTCGATCGAGCAAGGAGTATTCGCGGCGAGTAAGTTTCGCCCTCCCTCACATCCTCCCATTACCGTTAGCTTCTCAGTCAGCTAACACCTATTCACTACTAATGACGACGCAATAGATACGAAGAATCTCTTTTCAATCTAATGTTTGAATACGGACCACGCCCCCACAAGCCCCTCTCCGAAGTTGAAGTCTTCGTGGGTGACATCCTCAGCAAGACTGGCGCACAGACAAAACGTCAACGCGATTTATCCATTTCTATGAAGGAGCGTTTCGAGGAGGGCCTTTCCTTGACTGTCAGATATATTACTCAGAGTAATAGTTATTCATATGATGAAGAAGACGAGGAAACAAATGGAAATGAGAACAAGGAGGCAAACGAGCAGGCTTTAGCAGTTAGTATGGCTTGTCTATGGGTGGCAGTGAATGAGGAGGCTGATGTGTGGAGGTATGGAAAGAGAGGCCGGGTGGAACTACGAAGTTTTGGATACGTGGCTGCGGCAGTGTGCTTGAAGGAGGCAGAGAAGTTCGCAGGATAAAAAATTGGTTGTCTATCGTTTGGGGAGGTTCGCTGTGGACGCGGATGGCTATTACGAAAGCTATTTTCGAGCGTCTTTTCTCTTTGTGATTTTAATGCCTGTCAAAGATATCTCTAAGAAAGACCTATGATGCGAACGATTCAGCATAGCCCGAGTTCGTCCTAGAAAAGTTTGGACGGAATAAGCCGCGCTTGTGAATTTCGTACCTAAGCCTGATTGCGAGGGAGATGAATTAGGTCGTGAGGCAGCCAAGGACGGCAAAAGTCAAAATGATTCCTTGCGACTACTAGTTCTAGGAGGTAAGTTAAGAATGCTGCGGGCCCCCATTCTGGCTGTGTCTGTTCTAGCAGGGTGGATGACTGCCTGGTAAAAGTATATGTCGGCATAGTAGTGGATGAGAGTAGTCACGAGAGACGCTAGGCCGAATACGGGGGTTAGTATCAATTGTTGTAGATAACACCCAAAGTAGAATAGTGCAATAGAGACAGTCTACGCCAGCCTTCCTTTTCAGGCAGCACCCTAATTTATCGCGGTCATTGGGATGTTTGCGTCGAATGTGATTCTCGAATTGTTCGTTTCTTTGGAAGCCTTTCCCATTATGGCCCTCGCAGGTTGGAATAGGGCAGTATAAGTTCTAGCCTGTGTTATGCATTCCGTGGATCTCTGTCTCATGTCTGCGGAGAATGGCGAGGGATGCAAAGCCTTGATTTCTTTTGCAATTTAGTGCAGAGCACTTGTAAGTCTTGTCATGCTTGTCCACCATGTTCGCCGTACAGCTAGAACGATCTGTCGAATCCTTTGTGACCTCATGTTCGCACTTTCCTTTATAAGTAAATAATTGGCCTTCAGGATTTTCCAAGGAGCCGCCTTGAGAGCCATCGCTGGGGTTAGGAGAATCAGAACAGGATTCTTCTGTTGGAGGGGAAGAAGGTATTAAAGGAGACGACATGCTTCTAGCAACTAGAGTATCTAGAGGGAATGGCATAAACGCCCGAAGGCTAACTGTAAATTGGCAGTCAGGCTAGCTATATTTGGCGACAGATTGCCTAAGGCTGGACTTTCCGCGCTCCAATCATGCTTAGGCCATATGTACCATGGCATATAAGATGCACTCTTTATAAGCAGTTCTGTTCCACCCAGCTCTCTCAAATTTTGGTGGTGCACTATAGTAAAAGTGCATCTTATAAGTAGGGGCATCTTATACGAGAGGTGCATCTTCTATGCCAGATTCTACGGTAGAGCCATCTTTTAGTTGTGTTCCAACATTAAAGGTAGGGTGCAACACTAGTAAGGCAACAATGAGGGGGCAGCAACAATGAGGAGGCAGCAACAATGAGGGGGCAGCAACAATGAGGGGCAGCAACAATAAGGGGGTAGGAATAATAATGGGCGCGCTTCATAAAGTGATTTAAGCGAGCTGTAACACTAAGCGGCTGTACTGTAGTAGCCAGGGAAAATGTTTCGAATGCAGGGGTATGAGTCTTGGCAACGCTGCTATAATTAAACTATATATAGTAACTTAGAACTTTGTGATTCCACCTTGAGCATCAATAACTGCTTGACAGCGCTCATGCATTGTCCCAATGTATTGGCGTATTATTTCATCTGATATTTGGTCCCATGCAAGTCCAACTGTCCCCCGTAGCCGTTGATAGTTACGATGGACCTGCGAATCCAAATCCTGCACCCAATCCTTCTGTTCGTCCCATATACCCTCAATGGGGGCAAGGTCTGGAGAATTAGGAGGCCACCAAATTGGATGAATGCCAAAGGATTCAAGAACCTCTTTCGTAAAACCCGCTGAATGCCCTGGAGCGTTGTCTTGCTGAAAATAAAGCCCTGGATGGTTCTTAAGGTACTCAGCAATATGTGGTACAATATGGATAGAATATGACTCCTTTGTGATTGTACCCCACTCCTTCTCCCAGAAAATACCTAGCCCTTTTCCGTACTTTCCACTTATACAGCCCCAAAACATCCATGCAATCTTGCGTTGAACCTTAGGCTCTAGGCAGTCTGGATGGTAGATCTCTTCTGGTCCAATCTTTCGAGTAATCCATGTCCGTGTATGTGTGCCAGGCTTTGTCCATGTCTCATCGCTCCAGAGAATGCTATCCCATTGCTCTTGTGTCCAATTAATATGCTCCCATGCCCATTGAAGGCGTAAAGCCTTTTGTCGATCGTCAAGAGCTGGCTTTTGTCGAGCTATAAATCGCCCATAGCCTTCTAGACGTATAGCTGTAGCGATAGCATCAACACTGCAATCCCAACCCATAACCCGCGGAAGCTCTACCCAAAACAGGCGTCGTGTATCATGATTTCTTGATATGTATTCGATTAATTGCTTTCGTTGAGCTTCGTTAAGCAATGGATTACGGCCACGCTTTTGTCGTTGAGGTGTAATTTGGTGATTTAAAGCATAATAAACTTGGTCCTTAGACAGGCTCGTTCTGTCTACAATTTGCTTGTAATCCAAACCGGCATCATAGTAGGTTTGTACGCGTAATCGATCATCTCGAGTCGACTCTGTTTTGCCCTTCTTTCTAGTTGTACGCCGGATAGGAGTATGTGGTGTACCAAGTAGCTCATTGATTGATATTCGTCGCGGTGTTCGTGGTGTACGCGGCCCTTGAATTGGAGGTAAAATAGGTGGCAACTGCAGTGGCAGTGGCTTGTGTTGTGGCAGAGTAATTGGCTCACTTCCAGGGAGTAGCAAAATCGTAGGCGGAGGCAGAAATGGAAGTACCATTTTCGAAGCTGTAAAGTTGATGATGCTGGATTCGAAGGTGCTCTGCAAATTACGGTACAAAAATAATAGTAAAAGCAGCAAGATAAACAATGTATGCCATTGGTGAGTTACGCTTAGTAATAATGGTACTCGAAGTTTCTGTGGCATCTCCACCTAGTAGGAACCCTGGTTCATAATCCCTGCATTCGAAACATTTTCCCTGGCTACCAAGTAGGCACAAGTTCCCCCTAACCCTCTATGAAATAGAGATTTCATTAAATAGAATATATTATAAGCGTATAGGCAGTATAACGTAATCATCAGCCTGCACCATTCTTCTAACTCGTATAGCTGAGACATTCTGTGCCGACCGCATTGCCGCTAGCTATATATTGTAGGCGTTTAAACCATCCTATTAATTTATCAAGTTTCTTTAACTTCTTAATTGGCAAATTAGTAAGGTTGTTCATTGCTAGGAGAGTGTTGGGGTGTTCGCTGCCCAGCGTCCTCTAGCTTGCCTCCAGCACCTTTTCAAACAGCTCCATCGCCTCCTGCCTGCGTCCCACCTGGCTGTAGCTAACAGCAAGGTTGGTCATCGCCCTGAGAGTGTCAGGGTGTTCGCTGCCCAGCGTCCTCTAGCTTGCCTCTAGCACCTTTTCGTTCAGCTCCATCGCCTCCTGCCTGCGTCCCACCTGGCTGTAGCTATTAGCAAGGCCAGTCATCGCGCTAAGAGTGTTAGGGTGTTCGCTGCCCAGCGTCCTCTAGCTTGCCTCTAGCACCTTTTCAAACAGCTCCGTTGCGCTCCACAAGTAACCATTCTCCACAAAGGCCAATGCAAATCTCGCCGCCATTTCAATCCGATTACTGCCTGAATAACAGCTAGCAATAGGTCCATTTTTACATAGACTAATATACGAGTTAATATGTGGTACTAGCACCCGCTAGAAATCATAGTCGGACAACTTATATGCCCATAATATACTAGAAGCCAAGGTATAACTAGCCGCTGCCTAGTAATGCTGTTGCAAGTCTTCCAAAAGACAATCTCTTATCCACATATGCACTAACAGATGCATTGAAATACAACGTCCTATTGCGTCAATTTTTATCAGTGAGAACAATGCTAAAAGACCTACCGCCTCTCAGATTAGAATTGGGTCCCATTCAGCCAGCCTGTCCTAAGGACGAATGTAAAATAGGCCAGATATATTCTTAGATAGGTCTTCTCCCTCACAGCTATTCTTCTAGGCGCACTCAAAAATATCTTCGGTGATGCTATTATAATGCAAGAAGCAGAAAATTCTAACGAGTTCAATAGCATTATCTAAAATTTCTCCCAACATCCTCTTAATCGCTTCAACGGAGACTTCCCACGTCGTATACACGCTAAACGTGTAGTCGGACCCCGCTTGGATAAGCTGGTGCCTTAGCAGACTTTCTCGGCGATGAGAGTAGATGTCACAGTATTCTCTAATGCTACAAAGACCTTGCCGCACGTATGCACCCGCTTTGATGATCGCTAAAGCTAGACAGCTTAAGGTCTTAGCCACCGCCGCAGCCTCCTTTCATACAATCTCAGCGGCAGTATCTTCTACCCCAGCAGCTCTTAGAAAGAGCGTCACTGCCTCCTCTAGATCCATTTCCCCAAACTCGCAGGAGCCCACTGTTGCGTGGATCCTACAGTCAGAGTTGCAAGTGGTTACTAATATCAAGCCTCTATTGCCCGCTAGAAAGAATTCTAAGACGTCCATAGATGGATCATCAGCATTATCAATAATTAAGAGCTATAGCTCTTAGGCATTCAATAACCACCGTCTTATAACTTCAAGGTCTTCTTCAGTCTCACACGCTCAAGCTATTACTAGAAATCCTTGTTGGGCTGTCGTCTAACTACTCGCATCAATCTAGAAGATGGCCTAAAATCTAATCGCCTATATCAGCCTTACAGCAGCTACAGACATAAAAGACCCAAGTTTAATTTGCCTACCTTTCCCAATAATCTTAAGCAAATTTGAGGCATGCCTGCGTCTTTCCTAAGCCACTAAGACCATACAAAACAAATCGTTTCTGCTCTGTTAATCTGTCTTTAGGCTTTAAAGGCAAACAGCTATTGCAAAGCTTTTAGATAACATTATTACAACCTGTAAATATCCCGCTCAAGTTGTAAGGGACGCAGTAGTACTTGTTGTAGGATGGGGTACTAGAGGCATCTAAATTTGCATAAGTAATTTGCATAGCTAGTAGCAGGTGTAAATAGTTCCATCTACATACACAAAGGATTAAGATAACCTGTATCTACTACTTTTAGCATCCTACGTATCCGCTTAAACAGCTTCTCGTATGTGTTGTCGTTTCTCTCAGCGAACTTGCACGTCTCTTTGTAATTCGCTTCTACAGGTATTTGCTCTTCTCCGTCAATCTCCAACAACGCCGAATGCTTCTCTACGACCTAGTAAACAATCTTGTTAGTCCACTCTTAGCTTGCAAATAAATTATTAATTCGCGCCTACTAAAGATAAAAGCATCTTCATCAGCTTCATCTCATAGAAGCTATAGACCTAGTACTTTAGCAGCTAAAACTGAAAGTCCGTAGTGAGTCGCATTAACGCTTCGCTGTTTCCTTGTAAGGCATTAACAAGACGCAGCGTTAGTGTGTGCGGGACAGTCGTAGCAACAGTTGCAAGGACCTTTCTATACGCAGCCTTTTTGCTCCTAATATAAGGCGTTCCTAGAAATATAATCCCGATTGTGGACTTACTAATAACATAGTACCATAGCTCAATATTTGCTTGGAACAGCGCCTAAAGTGTCTAGTAAGACTTAACACCATACACATGCCCTTTAGCACCAACCTGTTTTGATCACAATTCCACCTAGAGAATGGCCAACAAAAATTATAGGTCTTCGCGTTTCCTAAGAAGCATCTTAATCGTAGTATCTCACACTGCCTATTAAATATCAACCTACATCATCTTCTTCACGCTTGTCGATCAAGCTGCTAAGCAAGCCCTTAGCATGATCTATAACGTCTGCAGTTGTATTGCCAAACGCCGCGCTCGCATTATATCTATAGGTTATAACCTGAACGTTTAAGAGGTCTTTGGGGAGGAAGTCCTTAAGCCAGAATGCCTTCGTCTTACAATCTGTCTAAGTGTTCGTCTGGTCTCCGTTGAGTCCATAAACGGCGACGACGCTGATTCGAATATGTTAGCCTACCAGCGTGTCTTAAGGGTGTAGTGCTATAGAAGGTAAATACAAAGAGCATACTTAGCTTTAAGATCCTCAGCCTTATCGGCTTCAACGAATGGATACAAGACCTGCAAGCCCATTTCCACGGTTCTCGGATTATATAAACAGAGCACCAACCAGACTATCAAGCATCTAGGTAAGAATGCTCGAACTACAAGAACGCAGTAGTCGGTACTTTCCGCATGAAACTTAGGCGGTAAATGTAGCACGGGCGGATAACTAATCACAGGAATAAGGCTGAGCAAGGCCCCTTCTATGTGCCTTCTCTTTCAAATGGACATAAGTGAGCCGTCGCACACTTCAATGATATTACAAATAGCCTTGCTATCTTAACAGCTCCCCAAATCACCATCGTTTCAGCTACGCCACTATTATCTAAAATGAGATTGCTGCCATGCTTTGACATGTATACCAGCAATAAAACCGCGCCGCCAATCACGCATCTATCACCTCTTATCCATCTTTCCACGGCCTTCACCTTTCTATAGAAATTTCAATCGTCGCAGATACCGTTATATATAAGTATTTGCTGCTAGTACACTATTGTTTGCTGCTAACGCTCAAGTCTAAGCTGTCTTAATCTCTGCCTTACTGCTACTTCACTCCTAGTTGTCGCCAACACAATAGAACGTCCTCTTCGTCGTCTAACTTATAACAATTATACAGTCGCATGCATCTACCCTATAGGCGTCAAATTAGCACCAGTCAAAGCAATATTGGATGAGATGCACTAGAGTCTTTCAACAAGTTGGGACAAGAACAGTTACACACTCAGACGCATAAGAGCGCACAATGTTGTTATTGCTATTATGCCAGAGATCGGCAACAACAGCGCAGCGTCAGTGGCGACACAGCTTATAAATAACTTCAAATCGATCAGATTCGGCTTGTTAGTAGGCGTTAGGGGTGGCATACCTATACGTATATCTACAAGTAGAGTAAGAGAAGGTTTATAGGCATAGACAAGCAATCATTCAAGCTGGAGACACAAGATAGGGAACTCAATATTGAATAGCTGAATCGTTAGAGAACTCCTATCAAGCACTTTGACATTTCGCAGTTCATTTAGACGTCAGCTTTGAATATACATTATCTCTTTTAGATTACAGCTTTTAGGGTCAGCTTATAGAGTTTTTAGAGCTGCTACAACCTATTCACAAAGCACAACTCATTTTAGAGGATAACAAGTTAACACTAGCCTATGTCTACTAGTAATAGATTGAGATTACTGCTCATCTTCAGAAAGTTGCTAAGTCTTTTAGTTTATTTGCAGATCCAATCAAATCCTTCCTTGAAGACAACAATAGCAAATCTTAGAAAGCTTGAGTTGATCGACAAGTTATAAGTCTACATACTACAGCATACTTCTTACAGCCTTACAACATCAACTAGCCAATAAACTAAGGCCAGCAAGATTAAATCCGCAAGCTCTTTAAGTAATACTTCAGCAACTATAACACAATCTTCCAATCTTTCCTCGATTTTCCAAAACTAACGTGGGATCTTCCATCTAGGAAGTGAAGCTTGGAGTATGACAGAAGACAGAGATCTCTTCTAGTTGTATAATCAAGCTATATTTCCTTCTCTTTCTGCTTTTGCAATTCGTCTACTTAATACTATTGCAAACAGTGTGCCGTCTGAGAGAGTATGGTCAAGTATGAATTACATCCATTCGAAATCTCGAAATCGACTATCACTTGACACTGTCGACAAGTTACTCTTTATATACATCAATTCACAGACATTGCAGCACATCGGAATTAATGGCCTTATAGATCTAGAAGAGATGGCATGGGGAGAGTAGGAAATCTGGGCTTTTTAAGCATGAAACTAGAGAAAATCGAGGTAACCAGGCCTGCAAGAGGAGGCCATTGATTTCTGTATTCTACATATAGAGTTGAAGGCTATATCCCAAAAGGATGAGCTCTTACAAGGGTCATGTAATCTCATGTAAAATCATAGTATTTCATGAATTTGTAAAATGAGGCGTTTTATTACTAATACTGTACTAATACAGTACAATTTCGTTCCCTAGGTAAACATAATTGTAATAATTTGCTAAGCTTGCGGCTGCTCCTCCCATACAAGTCTATAGGACTATCCCCCTTCCAGGTCGAATCTAGATACGAGCCTCGGACGTCTTTCGACTGGAAACAGCCAGCGGAACCAGCAACTGCCCGAGAACGCCTAAACCAAGATGAAGCCCAGCAATACGCCCGCCGGATGCATGGCGCTTGGGAGACAGCACGAAAGAACATGGCCAAGGCTCAAGCGACTCAGAAGAAGCAAGCCGATCGTCGACGGAGGCCTGTTAACTTTGGAAAAGACGATTTCGTCTGGGTATCGACAAGGGACTGGGCTACTGACCGGCCAAGCAGGAAATTGGGCAGTCAAATGGAAGGGCCATATAAGATCCTAGAGAAGATCGGCAACTCGTACAAGATCGACCTCCCAGCATCTATTAAGGTACAGCCAGTGTTCTCGCCAGACTGCCTCCAAAAAGCGGCTAACGACCCCTTACCTAGTCAGCACAATGAGCCCCCGCCACCGATTGAAGTCAACGGCGAAGCCGAGTGGGAAGTCGATGAGGTCTTAGCCATACGCAAGCACTATAGCAAGCTGCAATATCGGATTAAGTGGCTGGGATTCGATGCGGACCCGGACTGGTACCCAGCTTCCAACCTAAAACATGCACCCCACAAAGTTCGCGATTTTCATATTAGGAACCCTACTCGACCAGGGCCTCCAAAACGATTGGGCGAATGGATTAAACATTGGGAAGCTGACGAAGACGCCCCTGATCACGAGGACGACGACAAACCAGCCTGAGGGCAGGCTTTCTTGAAGGGGGGGGTAATGTCATGGATTGGACCTACGGTCCCTGATAACGAGTTGGTATTCACTTGTGTTACGCGAAGCGCTAGCGACCCGCTACTGTATTTAAAAAGCTGGAGCATTCCCGCTCCCTCTCTTCTTTCCTCAGTTTAGTATTCTCGTAAATACGCAATCCACAACTCATCTTTTGGTCCGTTGTGCCGTGCCGTGACACCTACCTTGCTAAAGGCTTTGTGTATCTCATTTGCCTTCTAGCAAAACCAACTAACTTTGCGAAACTGCTTGGAGTCATAGAGTTCTATTCTAAGATCTACATGTCAAGTTTTATAGGCGGAGCACATGAACATGAGGATTATTGAATGTATTGATACTAGGTTATCTCATAGAAGAGGGACCAGCCCATAGACTTATAGTGGTGCCCCGCCCCCTCAGCAAGGATTAGGGGTAAGCCAGCTATCAAACAACCCCTTGACAGGGTTATATCGTGACACTACACCTACTAGATGGGCTGTACAAACAAACGCTTCGGCAAGCTGGACCTTGCTATATATGTACTATATCTATAGGACTTTTAGAGACTGTTTGGGCGTTGGGGCATCTTATCCTTTATATCACTAAATTTTCCTTTATTGGCCTTTGGCCTTGACTACTAACTACTCTTGTGGCACTAACGCTCTTAGTCCTTCGACTGCTACACTATGCGCTCATTTGAGCAACCCCTAAGGTGACACCCTCTTTTCTTCTCTCTAGTGGTCCATCCCGCCTATTGGGGAAGGTCATAGCCACAAGGCCCTTTGGTCACACGCAAAATGCTGCTTGAAATGCTTTCTAAGGTTGACAATAGCACTAAAACACTATGGGACTAGGGACTTAAGTTTGTTTTGGAGGGGGTATTTTTAGCTACCTGCGTTTTTGGCACTCTTTAGAGTAAGATATTGAATATAAAACCCTTAGCTTAGCACGTCCTTATACCCTTCAGGAGGTTGGAACTAAGGTTCCCCAGACATAAATTAATATCATCATCATCATCAGCATATGCCTAAATGACGTACGGAGTAGAGTGATCAAAGCGCAACAGCGATAATCAATTCTATATCGAAGACGGCCTGAACAGGGCCGGGGAGGTGAAACGTGGAAGTAGAAAATGCACAAAACAACCTAAGTCCTCTACTAGTCCTACTTCTACTCTCTTGCCGTTTTAGCCTTATTCACAGGCCAATCTCTTCTCGCTTTGTAGACCATAGTTATGCCTTCCACTATCGGCTGTACCACCACTATCCATACCAATATGCATGAAATGACATTGGGGAAAATTTGTATAATTAGTAGTACTAGCGGGCCATCTGGGCTATCCAGTTGTATATAAAGGAGTTATTCATGATTGCCCAGACTTGAAGGATGAAGAAATACAGCAAGAAAATTATTGCAGCAGTTATCTTTTCGCGACGGGTGAGTGTCGCTGGCGCTAAGA
>Ga0335075_10009060_pt1 | contig 15221 bp, 13 predicted proteins | sample Lox_Sample_24_FD_206723 | JGI IMG/M metagenome (GOLD analysis project Ga0335075, IMG submission 206723) | Soil microbial communities from Loxahatchee National Wildlife Refuge, Florida, United States - Lox_Sample_2.4 | ecosystem: Environmental > Terrestrial > Soil > Wetlands | place: USA... | reverse complement strand
CGCGGGCCGGGCTAGTCGACGCGATCCGCGAGCAGCACGAGACGCCGATCGCCCAGCACACCCGCCACCTCATCTCAAGGCTGCCGGGCCCCGGAGACCGGACGACCCGCCAGCTGGTCGAGGCCCACATTCAGCCGCTGACTGCCGAGATGCTCCGCTGCAGCCCGTCGCACTGGGCGCGGTTCAGCGAGATGCTGCTGCTTGATCAGCCGCTGCGGTTCACCCGCGACGGCGTTCCTGTGCATGCCCGGCCGGATGAGCCAGCCTGCCCGGTACTGTCAGAACTGCTTGAGCTCATGGTGACGCACCTGGCTCACCTGCCCGAGCTAGAGGCCGCCGACCGGGTCGCGCTTACTGTCCGATTCCTGATCAGTAGCCTGGCCCGCTGGGAGCGCGACAGTCAGGCTGGCATCGACTACGTCGCGCAACTGGCTCCGTTCACGCTGTTCCTCACCGACCTTGCGGTGGCCATGCTGGACGCGCCGAGCTCCGTCCTTTTTCCGATCGATGGGCAACTCGGTTAGGAGCTCAGCTACGGAGACGCAAGACCGGAACCGCTGCTGTAGCCGGCCCTAGGCGCCTGTCGCCGGGCCGCCCCTGCGCGTCTGCGGGGATCGCTTCAACTCTCCGGTTCGCGCGGGCACAGGCCAGCTGGTTAGCGGCATACTGAGGCATTAGCTGAGGTTCCGCCGGCCTCGCCGGGTGATTGAGGGGCTGAGCGTATGGATCCCCGGATAGTTGCCCAGGCCGGTCATGTCTCCGGCCGTGCATCCCCGCGGCCGTTCAACGGGGAGGTCCCCGGCCATGACCGGCATCAGGCCGACGAGCAGATCGGGCAAATGGAAGCCCAGGCCCGCCAGCCGCGGGAGCGGGAACGCCCAGGTGCTGCCCGGCCTGGTTATCGAATCGAGCAGTTGCTGCGCTTCGCCGAGGAGCAGGTCACAAAGATCGTTCAGGAATCCCGCTCGGCGGCGGACGAGTTGCAAGCGGAAGCGGAAGCGGATACCGCCGAGTTGCGGGCTGCAGCGGAGAACGACGCCGCTAAGCTGCGGGCGGCCGCCAGGCGCGAGACCGATGATCTGCGCGGGTCGGCAGAGCGAGAGGCGGACGCGATCCGAATGTCGGCGCGGCGGGAGGCGGACGAGTTGAGGTCTGCGTTGCGGCAGGCCGGCAAGCTGACGTCGACGGCCGAGCGGGAGGCCGCGAAGCTGCGGGCGATGGCCGACAAGGAGGTGGCGGAGAAGCGGGCGGCGGTGGAGCGGGAGATCGCCACGCTGCGCGCGGCCGCCAATCGCGAGGTGGCACAGCTGAAGGCCTCCGCGAAGCGGGAGGGCGACGAGATTTTGACGGCGTCGAAGCGGCAGGCGGACCAGATGCGCAGCCGGGCAGGACGGATTTCGGAGGAGATCGAGGCGCAGCGGGCGGTGGCGGAGGCCGAGTTCGAAATCGCGCTCGCCTCCCGGCGGGAGGAGGCCGAGCGCCAGGAGGCGGAGCGGCTTGCGGCTGCGCAGGCGGCGACGCAGAAGCTGGTCACCGAGGCCGAGCGGCGCGCGGCCACGGCAGAGCAGGGGGCCGTCCAGGCCAGCGCGCAGGCCGACCAGACGCAGCGGGAGGCGGAGCAGCACTCCAAACAGCTGGTGTCCAACGCCCAAAAGAACGCCGACCAGATCGTCGCCCGGGCCAAGGCCCAGGCCGCCCAGGCCAAGGCGTCGGCCGATCAGCTGATGGCAGACACCAAGACCGAGCTCGAACGGCACCGGGCCGCCGCCCAGCTCGAGGTCGACGAGCTGAACCGGCAAAAGGACGCCATCACGGCCAGCCTCGAAGAGCTACGCCGGCTGATCAGCGGGCATGCAGCTGCCGCCGGACCGCCAGCCGAGGACGCCCGGCCGGCGGCATTTGAGTAACCACGCACATCGGCGACTCTTCGCGCTGACTTCCGTGACCCGGGCGGCGTTCCGGTCGCCTGTCCGTAGTTCGTAGTCCGGAGAGCTGGCCCCGGCATCCCCGCTCAGAACCTGTGCCCCTCACAAAGCACGGACAAGAGAGCATGCGTCCGCGGGCGTCCCCGGACAGTCCGCGAGGATGGTTCGGCCGAGCTCCGCCTGCGGATCGCTCTTTGTCCGTATCCGCCCACCGCCCATGATGGGCTTCAGGGCATGCTGCGAGAGACGGCTCGCGGCCTTGGCCTGGCTAGATGGGGGGTGGAGTGCTGGTGCTGACAGTGGGGGTTGTCGTGGGATGCCCGGAACTGCCGGGCTGCGGGTTTTGCACGCTACCGCCGGGACTGTGCCCAACCGGAGCGGTCACATACACGTAGACGGACACGCTGATGCCGCCGACGCTGGCGGAGATACGCGCCGTTCCCTCGCCGACTGCCATGATCTTTCCAGACGAGGTCACTGTGACTGCCGCCGGATCGTTGCTTTGCCAGACGATCCCGGAGAGCGCGCCTGCAGGCGCTTGCTGACCATTCGAGAGCCGGCCTGTCACGCTGAGTTGCTTTTTCCGGCCGATTGTGATGTGAACACGCTGCGGATGGATCGCCAACGATCGCAGTTCCACTGCTGGCGACGCTGGTTTCGGCAGGGAACTCGAACGCATCGCGAAGTCGTGCGCCCAGTGCTGCAGTCGGTTCTTGGATATACCGTCAGCCGGGACAGTGGCGTCATAGCTGATTGCGATGCTGCCCTTGGCCGGCACCTGCAGCTTCCACTGCAGAACCTGCCCGTGGTCAAGGATCTTCGGTGGCCCCGGAGCAAAGCTTGCCGACGCCAGATCCCGCACTGCAGCCGGCATAGTCGGCTCCTGGAATGAGACGTTCAGGGCCGAGCCGGTCGTGCTGCTTGCCTTGATGGTCTCGGTGAACTGCGACCCGTTGCGGCCGGCCAGTGTCCAGCTTCGCTCGATCCGCAGGCCGTCGGCGTACAGAACCGGGTGGAACGAGTATCCGGCCGACGTGGCATCAGATCCTTTTGCCTCAGGGCTGCGCGTCAGTAGCCAGCCGGCCAACGTGGCAGATGCAACGACGCCGAGCACCGCGCCCAGCAGAACTTTTCGGCTCGCGGTAGTCCTCCGCGCAGTGACACGAGTCCTGGTGGCCGCGCGTTCGAGCGGTTCGTCACTTCGGCGCTCGGCGTCGTGGACAGCCCCGGCCCCTCGCTGACCCGCAGCGGCAGGTGCGCTCTCAGCAATCGCCCGGAGTCGTCTTATCTCGGCTTCGGGATCATATTGATCTTCCGGTGGTGCGGCGTTGCGGGCGAAGACGAAATCGCCGCCGGCATCGACGTTCCGGCTCACCGGGGTAGGCAGGTTGGCGGCGGTGAGGTTGTCGCGCAGCCGGAGGAACAATGGTTCGAGCTTCAGCACTGAAGGTTCGCCGGGGATGCCGTGTTGGACAAGATCTGCCAGGTACTTGGTGAAGTACGTCTCAGGGCGCTGTCCACCGGTCTCGTACTCGGCTGTGCCATAGGCACCGGCTGCCGCCATCGTGTACGCGCCCGTGCCGAATGCGTGATCCGCCACCGTGGTGGCGAGATCCTCCTTTACGGCGGAAAGGCTGTTCGACGGCTCAGTGGCTTGTCCGGCGAAGCAGCAATCCAAGATGACTATTTTAGTGGTCGCCTTGCAGTTGAGCAGCGCCTGCCGGACTGCGGTGAAGGTGAGACTGGTCGCATGCCGCCGGTGGAATTCCGTTCTTGTCCGCGACAGGGCCAGGCAAAGCTGGTCGCCCTCCCCGATCTGGCCGTGGCCCACGTAATAGAACAGGGCCACGTCGGCAACCGGCTCGAGTGCCGTGATGAGCCGGTCATGGACATCACTGGGACTGGAACCACTATCCAGGCGGACGAGACGGTTGGATGGCCAGCCGCACAGCGGCCCTGTCAGCAATCTTGTCATCCGTAGATAACTGTTCCGCGCTGCGACCAGGGGCGGCATGTCGGTGTACTCCCACGTCCCAATCAGCACAGCCAGGGAGCCACTGTAATCGCGCATTGGCTGACGCAGCCTCAGTTGTGGCCTAGTCACCCAATACCTTGCCGAGGACTCGCATGACCTCATCGATATTGGCACCGGATACCGCCACGGAGGTGTTCTTGATTTTCACGGTCACCGACAAGCCCGGCTTTCGCGTCTGCAGGAACCTAGGCAGGGTCTTGATCGCCGCGACGATCACGTTGCTGCTGCCGAGTACCGCCACCCAGTCCAGGAAACCTTGCTGACCTGGACCAGGGCTGCCTGGGACGCGCCTGACGTCGGCGTCCGACAGGGTCATGCGCAGGAACTTCTCCAGCGCTTCAAGTTCAGCGTACTCCGAGACGCAGAACTCGGCCGTCTCCATGCTCATGCGAACCTTGCCGATCTGCTATGCACTCGCGTCCATCTGGTCGTCCGGGCCCACGGCGAGTTCACGGAATGCTCAGCACGTAGGTTTTCCCGGTGCCTGGAGCGCCGATGATTGCCGTGTTGCCGGAAGCGGAGACAGCCCAGCCAAAATACGCACGCTTGCCGCACTTCCTCCCACCTGGCGGCACCAGCTTCGTGCGCAGTGCCCACTTGTGCCCGGTCCAGGTGAAGACATAGGCGACGCCGCAGCCATTCTGCGCCTCGGGCGCACCGACTACCGCCGTCTCTCCCGATATCGACATGCCATTACTGAAATCGCCGCTCGAATCACCGGGATCGTTTATTGTAGGAATCCGATGCCAAGTACTCCCCGTCCGCCTGAATGCGAAAGCGTGGCCGAGATCGGCACCCTTGTCGCTTCCGCCGAACAGAGGAACATATATTCCGCTGAGTAGTGCGGTGTTACCTGAGATGGCCAATGAGAACTCGGAATCGACGTTGTCATGAGAGCGATCGGCTATGTGCGCCTGCAGATGCCATTTTGACCCAGATCGAACATACACATAGGCGTCCGGATATCCGGACGAATCCTCCGGCTGCAGGTGAAGATCTGGGCTGGCTCCAGGGACGCTCGGTAGTCCGCCGCTCCCAAGGATGACAGTCCGGCCCGAGATGGCCGCCAATTGGCCATAACCGCGCGGGGCTCGCAACGTTGCCTGGAGCCGCCATGAGTGACCAGATAGGACGTAGACATACGAAGCGTGCTTGACGCCGCTCACACCCTGAGTACTAATCACAGCGCTCGTACCGGACATGGCCATGGCGATGTCGAACCAATTGCCTGGGTGGTACCCAGCAGGATCCGACAAGGTTTGCATCAGACGCCAGGAGCCACGTGATCGCGCATACACGTAGACGGGGCCATCGGGTTGCACGCTTCCGGAGTTATCTCCATCACCCGAGGCGCCGACCATCACATAGGTGCCGGCTCTCGTACTGGAGACCGCCACGACGGTGCCGTAGGCGTCATACTTCCCCCGGGGCGGATCACGGAGTACGTCTTGCAGGCGCCACTTGTCCGCAGACCGTGCGAAAATGCACACGGCACCACCGCGGGATGCTGTTGGCGCGCCGATAACGGCAGTGTTAGCCGAAATGGCGACCGCAGCTCCGAATTGTGCCGCAGGGCAGCGAGGCTTGGTAGCGGTTGTCAAATCGGTGTGTGCCATGGGCACGGCACGTGCGCTGGCGCCAGGCGCTATAAGCGTCAACACGCACAGCATTGCTCCAGCAACCGACGTCCCAGCCACCCCTGGGTGCCGACGGAGACTAGCTCCATGACTCAGCAGCCAAGCAACCATTTCGTCCTCGCAGCGCAGAGACAACGACAGTCTAAAGCTCCCCCAAGCGCATGCTGTCCGCATACGACTGTTGATGCACGCGATGAGTGTATACATGAACACTGAACCTTTTCATCTAGCAACACGGGGCTTGCGCCCTTGCGGAGGGCGGACGCTAGCGGTCGCTGGTGATACGCCGATCCCGCATATCGCGCGCTTCCAGTGGCACACGTTAGCGTCGAATTGTCCGTTACTCTTTCGAGAGCCCTGATAGCAGATGGTTGGCGAGCCAGTCGCTCTCAAGGTTCTGCTCCGGGAGCGCCATTGGATGTACGCAACGTTCTGCGCCGAGTACGACAAGGCCGCGGGGACTCGTGGACCTTTTCGGCAGCCAGACTGGCTGACCACCCGGGCACCTTCGAGCTTCTCTCGGTAAGGGCGCCCATCCGCACCGAAGTACTGCATTAACTCATTAGCGCGACTCGGATGGGGCATTGCAGTGATCTTGGAGTCCGGATCTTGTACAAAAGCCAGATAGCCGCGGTAGGCGGACAGAAAGTCTTTGTAAGGGGCGAGCCGAATGTTCCTCAACTGCCGGGCAGCGGCTCGACGGGAGATGCGATCTTGCTTCCGAACGGTCAGCCACCCGCCCAGCAAGACTCCCACCAAGGTGGCAGCAGTCGCCACAGTGCCCGCAGCATCCATCGATCCTTGCCTCTCGACAAGTTGAGCAGCAGCCAACCGACTGGCGAGCGACGCGACTCGGCAGCCCTGACTCGCATCGGCCGTGCCAGCCGACTGCGTTGCGGCCGATCCTTAGCACTAGAGGTGACGCGCTGGTCCGCCATCCGGATTACTCGGGCTCGGTGACAGCATCAAACTTCGCCTGAGCCAAGAACTCTGAACCTGCTAGGAACTGTTGTGCCCGCACGCAGCGTCCACCAGGACGCTGGCCCGCCCGAGATCCTGAATCTTCAATCAGGCGGATCTCGCGTTCACCGCGATGCTGGTTGCATGCCGCCGGGGCCGTCAGCGCAGTTGGCGCAGTTGGCGCCACCGGCCTCGTGGCTTAAGCATCCGGGAGGGTTGGTCGATGTACCACGTGAACGCCGGTGACCTGCCGGGCAACGAGGTTTCGCGTACCTTCGGGCGGAGGCTGCTGCGCTGGCCATGTGGGAGCACACCGCAGCCGCCGTGCGGCTCATCGATGCAGACTTCGAGTACAGCGCTTTGATGTTGGAGCGGGCCCGGCCTGGGTCGCAGCTGCCCGACGGTGACGATCGGGTCGCCATCGAGGTCGCCGGAGATCTGCTCTCCCGGCTTCATCGAGCCCGAGCCGCGGCGTTCCCGTTCCCGGCCCTCGACAAGACCTATGACCAGATGGATGGCCAAGCGCGTGACAACGCGGCCTACGAGCAGCGACGCAGAGATGCATGAACAGCTACCAGCCTGACCCGGAGGGGGCCGAGGTCCGGCTCGCGTGCGCGTCGATGGTCGCCACCATCGACGCGATGAAAGAAGGAGAAGACATCATCGGGAACAGCCGCCGGACCGGACACAGGCGCTCGGTCCCGGGCTGCCTGGTTCACGGGGAAGCCGAGGTTGACGCCAGTGCACGGCTTGCCATTGATCCAGTGAGTGTGGTGTGTCGTCGCCTGCTGCATTTTCAGCCTGCTTCCCGGTAGCGCTCCGCCGGGTGATGTAGTGCCGATGCGTCTCACGGCCCTTTCCCTTTGCCGCTTGTCAGCGCCCACGCGCCTTGGCGGCGAGTGCGGCAACCTTCTCTCTCGGCAGCCCAGGCGTGCGGTGTCCGTCCCTGCCGACCATTTCTTCGTTCGCTACGAGGGCGTTGGCGACGGCCTCTTCGGCACACTGCACTACCGCTTCGTAGAAGGGGTCTAGATGTCCCCAGGGCACGAAGGACAGATGGTCATAGTGCTCCGGACCGGAGAAGAGCGTGGCAAGGGGCGGGGTGAACGCCCCCTCGTTGGCCGTTGAGAACGCGAGGAAGAGATCTCCCGAGAAGTGCGAACCTGAGGTGCCTGTCCGGGCGAGGCCGACCGTAACACGCCGGGCGAAAGCCTTCAGCTGGTGGGGGAAGAGCGGGGCGTCAGTGGCGACGATCGCGATGCAGGATCCCGCTCCGTGCGGCATGGAGAAGTGCTCGCGCATCGGATCGTCGTCGGCTAGTTCTTCGCCCAGTGGAATACCTCCCAGGATGAGCTCGGCGCGGGAACCAAAGTTGGCCTGCAAGAAGGCGCCAACGGTGTAGGTCGTCCCGGCGTACTCGACGAGGCGAGACGCCGTGCCCGACCCGCCTTTGAAGCCGTAGCAGTTCATCCCCGTCCCGCCGCCAACCGACCCTTCCTCTATCGGCCCGGACCGGGCCCGCTCGAGCGCCTCGACTACGTGTACCTCACATACGTGGTGGCCGTTGATGTCGTTCAGGTAACCGTCCCAGGTCTCGGCGGCGACAGGCATGAGCCACGCGTCGGCGAGTTCCCGATGGTTGCGCACCGTCCAGGCGATGACTCCGGCGTGCGCTACACCGACGGCGTGAGTATTCGTGACAGCGATAGGCCCGGAGAACGTGCCCGATTCCTCAATCCAGGAAACTCCCGTCATCTCCCCGTTCCCGTTCTGCGAGTGGTAACCGGCTGCCACAGGATCGCCTGGCCCGGCCGCAGAACGGGGGTGGATGGCCGAGACGCCAGTCCGCACGTCGCTGCCGTCGATCAAAGTGACATAGCCGACCTCGACACCCGGCACATCCGTGATCGCGTCCCAACGTCCCGGACGGCCGGCGAACTGCAAGCCGAGAGCCCTGGCCCGAGCCTTCCCGCCAGGAGTGGAGAGGTGTGGATCCTGGGCGGCCCCAGCCCCGTTCACTCGGCCACACCGGGCTGTGCCGGTGTTTCAAGCCGCTCGTCAGCGGAGGCGTGCAGAAGGCTCCAAGCCTTGCCCTTCTGCGGCCTGATGACGAGCAGCCAGTAGACCAGCCCGACCGCCATTGTGATGAGTGTGACCTCAAGAAGGAGCCGCGTCTGCTGGGTGAAGACGTAGCCCAGGCTCGCCAGGGCCAGAACAGGCGCGATCGGCCAGAGCGGCATCTTGTAGGTGCCGTGCTTGGTCGCACCAGTGATGCGGGCCACGATGGAGGCGATGGCGATCAGAGCGTAGTCAGCGACCAAGCTTGCACCGGTCAGGTTGACCAGAGTGGTAAGCGAGACCCCCAGGCATAGGACGGCGCCGAGGATCCCTATGAAAGCCGTCGCGATCCACGGCGATCTGAGCCGAGGATGGAGGTCCGACAGCCACTTGCTGAGCGGGCCGGGGAACGCGCGGTCCCGGGCCGAGCTGTACATGATGCGGGAGTAGCCGAGGATGATCGCGATGGTGGCGTTCAGGATGGCGAGGCAGATGCCGATGCTGATCACGTCGTAGACGGTCGAGTTCGATGTGGCATCGATGAAGTACTGCAGCGGCACGGCCGACTTCGTAAACGTGGCAAGGTTGGGCGCCCCGACGATGGTGGCGGTGAACGGGATCAACTCGGCGACTACCGTGATCACAAGCGACCACAAGATCGCCCGGGCAATGTTCCGGCTGGGGCCGGCGGTCTCCTCGGAGAAGTTCACAGCGTTGGCATAACCGTTGTAGGAGAAGATGGCCACAGCCGTCAGCGCAAGGACGCCTGAGAACGCCACTGGGGTTAGCAGCCCGTGGCTACTCCCTATGACGGGATGGATGAGCGAACCCCAGTGGTGGGCGTGGGAGAGGCCTAGCACAGTCAAGATCGCGAGCGCTGCCAGCTCGATGCCAAGGAAGATACCGGTGAGCACCGCGTTGAAGCGGATCCTCAAAATCGCGATCGCCGCGGCGATGATCATGATGACAGCTCCGACGTAGCGGGGATCGATGTTCGCCACAACAGCGAAATAGGTGCCCGCTCCCAGGGCGATCGTCGCCGGGATAAAAGCAATGAAGTCGAGGTAGAGCGCGTAAGTGATGAAGCTCACCGGTCCAGCGAGCGGCGCGGACTTTCCCTTGAAGGAATGCCAAACCAGCGCGTAATCCCCACCCGCGATCGGGTACGCGGCGGAAAGCTCGGCCCAGCAGAACGCCATGAACACGCCGACGATGGCTGCGAAGACAAACGACAAGAACGATCCGCTTCCAGCCCCGATCAGTGCCACCGGGGCGATGATGAACACCGAAGCCGCAGGGGTCACCCCGGACAGGGTGATGAAGACGTTCCCGAGCACCCCGATGGAACGGGAGAGCTCCTGTGAGTAGCGCTTGCCCTGCACGGCGTGTTCCATCCGCCCTACGGCAACCTCAACGGCAGCCTCCTGCTCAGAGCTCAGGCCCTGCGGTGGCTGTACCATCCCAGCCGTCGGCAATGGTTCGCCCGCGCCTGTCGGTTCGTCGATGCCCATCTGTACTCTCTCCTGGTCGTCAGGTAGCTGTTGTCATTGATTGGCCGTCGCTGTTGGCGTGTATCTGCCGCGTTCTATAAGTCATGGCCGGCTCGGTGATTTCAAGGTCTGACCGACGTTGGCGCGCACAAACTGGGAACTAAAGTTGAGATAGCACTACTGTCTCGGTCGAACAAATAGGCACTCTGCGCCCTTGCCTCAGGAAAAGGCGTCAACGCCGACTGCGCCGCCCAATCGGAGAGCGGGTGCCGCTTGGACAACTCGACGATCCGCTCGCGCGACAGCGCCGCCTCGGAGCTTCCGGCAGTCATCGTCGGGCTCTCCCTTTCGCCGCTATCAGGGTGAGCACCCGTGGCCATGCTACGGACTGCGTAGTCTCATGAATATGCACATTGTGTGCATATTCGAAGTCTCTCGATACCAGTAATGTGCAGGCATGAGTGTTACCCTGCGCGAGGTTCTCGAACTCCAGCCCCTGCGCAGCGCCGGACCGCAGGTCCTCTCGGGCGAGGATCGTCTCGACCAACCGGTGCGATGGGTGCACGTGGCCGAGCTGCCGGATATCGCCTATCTGCTCAGAGGCGGCGAGCTGGTCCTCACAACCGGCATGGGCATCGCAGGGAGCCGCGAGCTGCAGCGCCGCTACGTCGCTGAACTAGCCGAAGCAGGAGTCGCCGGCGTGGTCATCGAACTCGGGCGAAATTTCCAGCGCATACCGCCAGAGATGGTTCGCTCGGCACAGCAGCTCGGCCTTCCTATCATCGCCCTTGCGCGCGAAGCCCGCTATGTCGAGGTGACCGAGATGGTTCACCGCGCCATCATCAATCGCCAGTACGAGCTTCTCAGCAGAGCCGAGAGTGTGAGCCGCGAGCTCACGGAGCTCATCCTCTCTGGGGCCGATCTCGGCAGGATCGTCTCCCGGCTCGCGGAGATCTTCGGCAATCATGTGGTTCTCGAGGACGAAGCCCACCAGGTCGTCGAGATCGGCGGCACTCGAGCCGGCCTTGGGGATGTGCTCTCTTCCTGGGAGGAACACTCGCGATCTGGCCATAAGGAAGTGGACCGCGGTGCCGTACATCGCCACGAGACTCCGCCGCGGTGCATGTGGGTCGGCCTTTGGCTCCGTAACTACCCCTGGGGACGCCTGCACATCGTGGAGACCGAGAGCCGATTCCACGAGATCACTGAACTCCTTGTTGACCGCGCTGGCGCGGCACTTGGTCTCGCGCTGCTGTCCGAGAAGGATGCCGCTCACCTTGCCGACCGCGCCGGGAGCGCACTGATTGGCGAGGTCGTCACCGGGCGCCACGGCTCGACGGCGGACCTCATGCGCCGGGCGAGGAGCCTCGGGGCGGACATCGGACGGGGCCGGCTTGCTGCTGTCGCTATCGAGGTAGCCGAACTCCGGGAAGTGACGGCGCTCGATGCCCTTAGCGAGGAAGGGCGGCTTCAGATTCGCCTCTCGGTCGTCACCGAGCTCCGCCGCGCCGCGCGTGAGCGCAACTCGGCGGCTCTCATCGGCCTGCTTGGGGAACGCGTCGTGGCCGTCGTCGACGTGCGTGCCGCCGGCGCCCTGAGCTCCGTCCTCGATGAGATTCTCCACGCGGCGGCCACTCGTGTCTCAGCGCGCTATCCGTCTATCTCGCTCGTCGCCGGCGCCAGCGGCGAGGTGGCTCATGGCTCGCTTCAGAAGGCCGCGGAAGAGGCGGCGGTCGCGCTTGGTTACGGGAGGCGCCAGGGGAACGGCCAGCTTGTTACCCATTTTCCGCAGCTCGGTGTCTATCAGCTATTGGTCCGGCTGGCGCAAGGACCCGAGCTGGCTCGCTTCGTCGAGTCGGAGCTGCGCCCGCTACTCGACCACGACTCCCGCGCTCGCTCAAAGCTCATTCCAACTCTGCGTGCGTACCTCGAAAATGCCGGGCGCAAGGCCGATGCCGTGCGGGAACTCGGCATTCAGCGTCGAACCCTCTATGCTCGCCTCGAGAAGATCTCAGGCGTGCTAGGCCAGGACGTCGACGCCCAGGACACCCGGACTCGGCTCACCCTAGCCCTGCAGGGGCTCGACCTTCTCCGCGAGCGAGGACCGACTGTATGACGCCGAGATGCCTCAGGCAGTGGCCCGGCGACGCCGGATGAAACACCGCCAACCACTTCCGGTCGACCAACGCGGCGCTGGCCACCTGTCGCCCCGCTAGCACACCCCATCCTGGACAGTCCCCGCCTGGGCACCAACGGCCGTCTCACCAGTGAGATATGGCGGACAGGCAGGACCTCCGGCCGCTTGCGCTCCAGTTCGCTGACCGTCAGCCGTCGGTCGGGCGGTTCGCCGGCAGGCTCCGGGAGCGGGAGCAGCCTTCAGCGACGGAGCCCTGATCGACCGCCGCCCCAAGCAGGCCGCGGCGTTACGGTCGGTACCACAATCATTTGGCGCGTCTAGGCCGGAAAATCTGTGGGGGACACCGTAATGCGCCCGAGGCCGCCTTGCGTGGATGCTCAGGGGATGGAGGAACCCCGCCGGGTGATCTTGCGGCTTGAGGTGACCATCGGAGATCAGGTGCCGATCAACGGCGTTGTGCTGACCCAGGACGGCCGCGCGCAAGCCTTCAGCGGCTGGTCTGAGATGTTCGCGGCGCTTCAGGTGCTGACAGGCGAGCCCGGCGGCGACGCCCGACAGGAGGCAGGCACGTGAAGTTCTCAGGAGCGTAGACGATGGCCGTGGCGGTACTCGGCGGGACGGGCGTCGCATGCGCCAGCGCCAGCCCGTCCACATCGGGAACCGGCGGAGAGGACCGCCGGGCCGGCCGTCGCCTAGATTCCGGGCGAGACGGTCAGCGCTGTGGCGAGCTCTGGCCTGGCGCCGATACCGAGTTTGGCGTAGGCGCTGGTGAGGTGGGATTCCACGGTGCGCTGGGTGACGAACAGCGCCTGCGCGATCTGCCGGTTGGTCTGGCCCAGGGCGGCAAGCTGGGCGACCCGCAACTCGCTAGGGGTGAGCGCATCGACTCCGCGAATGGCGTCTCGGCGCGGTCGTCCGCCGGCGGCGACGAGTTCCTCGCGGGCACGTTGGGCGATGGGCAGGCCGCCGAGCGCATGGGCCAGGTCCAGGCTCTCGCGGAGGAGCTCGCGGGCGGCGTCACGGGCGCCGGCCTTGCGGCGGGCAGTCCCGAGATCGAGTAGCGCGCGGGCCAGCTCCAGCCTGGCCGGCGATGGCCGCAGAACGCTGACTGCCTCGGCGAGCAGGGCCGTGCCGTCATTGCCGCCCGCGACCAGGCCGGCGGCGCGCAGTGCCACCCCCAGGGCCCGCCGGTCACCCCAGCTGCGGGCGAGATCCACCTCCTCGCCGGCCAGCTGCGTCGCGGCCTGCCGGTCCCCGAGGGCGGCCAGCGACAACGCCGCGTTGGAGCGCCAGGCCAGCATCGCCGGGTTGCGGACACCCCAGCGGATCGACAGCTCGCCGACGGTGCGCAGGTCAGCGACCGCCGACCTGTGGTCCCCGGCCGCCGCATGCAGACAGCCCCGAGCGTGCTGCACTACGTTGTACGGCTGGAGGGGAATGAGGTCACCGGTCAAGCCGTGTTCGGTGAGCACAGTGCGGGCCTGGGGGATCGCCCCCCGATCGATCAGCGCATGAACGGCGAAAGCTATTGATATGACCGAGATCCAGCTGTCGCCACCGGTGGTCATGGCCTGCTGTGCGAACGCTAGTGCCTGCTGGACGTCGCCGTCGTGGTACGCCACCACGGCCGCGACAGCGGCGGCGATCGCGGAGACCAGCGGCCTGCCTCGCTCCTGGGCCAGCCGTAGGTATTCCTGTGCCACATCCCAGGCCTCGCCGCTGTGGTCCGACCACAGCAACGCCACCACCGCTTCGGGCATCGCCGTTGACGTCAGCGTGATCAGCCGTGAGGCCGCACGGGTCGCTTCACGCGCATGGCGGACAGCCCGCGCTCGGTCGGTGCCCGCGTAAGCGAGCTCGATCGCCAGGTTGGCGTTCACCTGCGGGTCGAGCTTGGCATTGCCATCCGCTTCCGCCTCCAGTCGCTGCAAGATCGGCCAGGTGATGGCACGGGCGCCCAGGTCCCAGCGCGCCAGGTTCAGCAGGGTGGCCTGCAACGATGTGGCGACAGCGGAACCGGGGGCGGCATGCTGCAGCGCGGCTTGCAGGATCTCGACTGCCTCGGCGAAGCGCCCCGATAGCTGCAGTGCCTCGCTGAGCGCGAGCGCGATCTCGCCGTGCCGTTGACCGCCGGAACGCCGGGCCAGGGCCTCAGTGAGATGGGCGATTGCGGCAGCGGGCGTGTGCTGGAGCTCAGCGCTGCCCAGCTCGAACAGCACGTCGGCACGAACGTCGGCCGCCGGCGGCTCGGCAAGGGCACGTTCCAGGCACTGGATCGCCACTTCCGGTGCCCCGCGACCGCGTGCGTCTCCGGCGGCCTGGCGGAGCCGGTCCACTACCCACGCGTCGCCCGTCAATTCCGCCGCTAGCAGGTGCACGGTCACTTCGGAGGGCTCGGCGTCCGCGGCGTCGAGCATGACCGCCGCCTCCTTGTGCCAGCGTCGCCGGATCGGCGGCGCGAGGTCCTGGTAGACCGCTGACCGGACCAGCGGATGCACGAACCGCAGCTTCCGCTCGCCTTCCAGGATTCCCTCTTCCATGAGGGAGCCGATCGCTTCCGCGAAGACCGCGCTGTCAATACCCGCGAGCCGCCTGGCTCGTTCCGCGGTCGCGGCAGTGCCCAGCACGGCCACGGCCCTGGCGGCGAGCAGGACCGTGGCCGACATCCGGCCGAGCCGCAGCAGCACGTTGCGGGAAACCGCGCCCAGGGTCAGCCGCCGCACGTGCGGCACCTCGGCGGCTTTCCCCGTCAGGCCTTCGGCCGCCAGGTCGGAGAGCAGGCCGTGCAGCAGCAGCGGATTACCGCCGGTCAGCTCGTGGCAGGCTTCCAGGAATGCGGTCGAAGCATCGCCGCCCAGGGTCGAACCGACCAGTCGCGAGCAGGCCGCTGCGCTCAGCGGCGCTGGACGAATGGTAGTGACGCTCGGCTCGGCACTCAGCCCGGCGATCAGCGCCTTTTCCTGCGCGGTGGCCGCCCGC
>Ga0335075_10009059_pt1 | contig 15222 bp, 15 predicted proteins | sample Lox_Sample_24_FD_206723 | JGI IMG/M metagenome (GOLD analysis project Ga0335075, IMG submission 206723) | Soil microbial communities from Loxahatchee National Wildlife Refuge, Florida, United States - Lox_Sample_2.4 | ecosystem: Environmental > Terrestrial > Soil > Wetlands | place: USA... | reverse complement strand
CACCGTCGAGGCGGTCTCCCGGGCCACCGGCGCCTGCACCGGCTGCGGGACCTGCCGGGAACGCATCGAGGGCATGATCGGCGACCGCGCGCGCTCGTGCCCGCTGAAGGCGCTGCAGGACGCGTAGCCAGGCTAGCCGGTTAACGACGACGTTCCCGCGCCCGGCCGATTACCTACCGTTAGGGTGTTTGCATGCGCGGAGACGATCGGGTTCTTGAATTCCTGAATGAGCAGCTCACAGCCGAGCTCACGGCGATCAACCAGTACTTCCTGCACTACAAGATGCAGGAGAACTTCGGCTGGGTGAAGGTCGCCCGACACACCAGGGCCGAGTCCATCGACGAGATGCGGCACGCCGAGACGCTGGCCGACCGGATCCTGTTCCTCGAGGGGCTGCCGAACTTCCAGCGCCTGTTCCCGCTCCGCATCGGCCAGACCATCGGGCAGATGTTCGAGGCGGACCTCGCGGTCGAGACCGAGGCGGTCGACCGGCTGCGGCGGGGCGTCGAGTACATGCGCGGCATGGGCGACATCACCAGCGCGAACATCTTCGAGGCGATCCTGGCCGACGAGGAAGAGCACATCGACTACCTGGAGACCCAGATCGCGCTGCTCGCCTCGCTGGGCGAGCCGCTGTACCTGGCCCAGCTAGTCGAGCAGCCGCACAACGACGACTGACCAAATCGCGTTGCCGCGAACCGGCCGCCGTGGTTACGCTGGCGGCCGTGGCTGCTGCGAAGATCCTGGTGACGGGCAGTTCTGGTCATCTCGGCGAGGCTCTGGTCCGGGTGCTCGGCGAGCGCGGGCGCCCGGTGACCGGGCTCGACCTCAGACCATCGCCGCACACGACCGTGGTCGGGTCGATCGCCGACCGGGCCGTCGTGCGCGAGGCCATGGCCGGCGTCGGCGCCGTGCTGCACACCGCCACCCTGCACAAGCCGCACGTCGGCTCGCACGGCAAGCAGGCGTTCGTGGACACGACCGTCAGCGGCACCCTGACCTTGCTCGAGGAAGCGGTCGCGGCGGGCGTGCGGAGCTTCGTGTTCACCAGCACCACGAGCGCGTTCGGGCGGGCGCTGACCCCGCAGCCCGGGCAGCCGGCCACCTGGATCACCGAGGACGTCGTGCCGCGGCCGCGCAACATCTACGGCGTCACCAAGACCGCCGCCGAGGACCTGTGCGAGCTGGCGCAGGCCGAGCACGGCCTGCCGGTGATCGTGCTGCGGACGTCGCGGTTCTTCCCCGAGGGCGACGACGACGACCAGGTCCGCGCCGCCTACGACGATGCCAACGTGAAGGCCAACGAGTTCCTCTACCGCCGGGTCGACGTGGCCGACGTGGCCGAGGCGCACCTGCTGGCGATGGAGCGGGCGGAGCGGATCGGGTTCGGCCGGTACATCGTCAGCGCGACGACCCCGTTCACCCAAGCCGACCTGGCCGAGCTCCGCGAGGACGCGCCCGCCGTGGTCGCCCGGCTTTTCCCCGACTACGAGGCGGAGTACGCCCGCCGGGGCTGGCGGATGTTCCCGTCCGTCGGCCGGGTCTACGTCAACGCGCGCGCCCGGGCCGACCTCGGCTGGTCACCGCGGTACGACTTCCGCGCGGTGCTCGACGCGCTGAAGGCGGGCGACGACCCGGCCAGCCCGCTCGCGCGGGCCATCGGCGCGAAGGGCTACCACGACGCGCCGACCGGCGTTTACACCGCCTAGCCGCGGCCCCCTCGCTTCCTCTGCCTAGACGCTCAGAGGCGGCTGAGCGCTGACTCTCCGCAGCGGCACATCATGCGCGGCTGGAATACGGGTGATCGGGCCGACGGCCCGACTGCCGGGACCGAAGGAGAGCGTCATGAAGCGCAGAACCGTGCTCAAGGCGGTCGCACTGACCTCTGTCTTGCCAGTGCTCGCGAGCTGCGACAACACCGATTCGAGGGCGTCGAGTTCGGGCGGCTCGGGCGGTAGCGCCTCGACCGTCGGCAGCGGGTCGTACTCGCTGGTGTTCGACGAGGCCAAGTACACGGTCGAGACCAAGACCGTGTCCGGGACGGGCGGCGGCACCAAGACCGTCAAGTACCGCTACTACGCGGCGATCCCGTACGTGGCCCACCCGGTGGACGTCAGGTACCAGGCGTTGAACGTGAGCGTCCCGGTCGAGATCGACGGCAAGGCGGTCGACGCGTCGCGCGCGCCGATTCTGCTCGACATCAACGTAGGCGGCTACACGTCGTCGCCCGTTTCCGGCGGCGCTGGCGGCGGCGGGGGCGCACCCGGCGGCGGCGGACCCGGGGGCAGCGGACCGGGGGGCAGCCGGCCGACGGGGTCCGCGCCTGGCGGCGGGTCGGCGCCCTCGTCCGCGGCCACCGGCGGGGCCTTCGGCGCCGGCGCCTCCACCGGCGGCGGCGCCGCCCCGGGTCAGGGCAGCACCGTGAACGGGGCGGGCGGCATGGTCGACAACGGCGACCTGGCGCTGGCGGCCGGATGGGTCAGCGTGTCGCCCGGGTGCCGCGGCCGGGACAACGAGCGGGACGGCAGGTACTACGGAAAGGCGCCGGCCGCCATCGTCGACCTGAAGTCGGCCGTGCGCTACATCCGCTCCAACGAGGGCCGCCTGCCGGGGAACCCCGACTGGATCGTCGCATCCGGCGGCAGCGCCGGCGGCGCCCTCTCCGCGCTGCTGGCGGCGTCGGGCGACAGCCCGCTGTACGACTCCTATCTGACCGCGCTTGGCGCCGCCGACGTCAGCGATGCGATCTTCGCCAGTGCCAGCTATTCGCCGATCACCGACCTGGATCACGCGGACATGGCCTACGAATGGATGTGGGGCACGCTGCCGTTGAACGGCGCGCTCGTCAGCCAGGGCATCTCCAGCGAGCTCAAGGCCAACTTCGCCGGCTACCTGGACTCACTCGACCTGGCCGGGCTGGGCGGCTACGGCCCGCTCACCTCGGCCAACTACGCCGACTACCTGATGAAGACCTACCTCGAGCCGTCCGCCGCCACGTACCTGGCGGCGCTGTCCGATTCGGCCAGGTCCGCGTACCTGGACAAGAACGCCTGGATCTCCTGGTCGGCCGGGCAGGCCGCGTTCAGCTGGGCGAAGTTCCTCGACCATGTGGGCACCCGGCTGAAGGGCATCCCCGCGTTCGACAGCTTCACCCTCGGCAACGCCGAGAACATCGAGTTCGGCGACGCGACGACCAACGCGCGGCACTTCACGCTGTTCAGCCTGCGGCACGCGACCGGCGACCAGAAGGCGCAGCTCGCGGCCGACCTGCCGCCGAAGATCGCGATGATGAACCCGATGTACTTCCTGGAGCGGAAGAACCCGTCCCGCGCCCGGCACTGGTGGATTCGCACCGGCACCCTGGACAACAACACCTCGCACACCATCGTCGGCAACCTCGCCGCGGTCACGACCGGCCTCGGCGACGACGTCAACTCGGCCTTGTACTGGGACGGCGGCCACGCCGTGAACGAGGACGCCCCCGCGTTCATCGCCTGGGTCGCCAGGATCACCGGGCACGCCGAGGCCTGACCCGGGCCTGGGTCCGGGCCTGGGTTCGGGTCCGGGTCCGGCTCCGGGTCGGCGAGCTTAGGGCCGGGTCGAGCGGAACCGGCGGTGCAGTTCCCGCACCTGCGCCGCCAGCTCCGGGGCCGGGCCGCCCACCTCCAGCCCAGGCACGACCTCGGTGATCGCCAGCGGCAGGACCGGGGCGGGACCGACGCTGAGCTCGGCCAGCCAGCTGGTCATCTGCTTCGACGAGGTCGCGTAGACGATCCGGCCGAGCCCGGCCCAGCCGTGGGCGGCGGCGCACATCGGGCAGTGCTCGCCCGAGGTGTAGACGGTCGCCGCCGCGCGCTGCGCGGGCGTCAGGTGCCGGCCCGCCCAGCGCGCCAGCGCGAACTCCGGATGGCTGGTCGGATCGCCGTCGGTCACCTCGCGGTTGCGGTCCTCGGCGAGCACGGTCCCGTCCGCGTCGACGATCACCGAGCCGAACGGGAAGTCGCCCGCCGCTACCGCTTCTTCCGCTAGTTCCACGCAGCGGCGCAAGTGCGCCAGGTCGGTCTCGGTGACCTCGGCTGCCATGCTGCTCCCTCCGGGTCGCGCGCCCGGTCCCGGGCTACCACGGCATTATGGCGGCGCTCGATGCCCGCGGCCAAGGCGCACCGGGGCTACGCGGAGACGAGGACGGGCGTGTTCCTGAGTAGGAACGTGAGGCCCTCGCTCATCGCCGGGTGGGTGTAGATCGCGCCGCCGACCGCCGTGTAGGGCATCCGGCCGAGCATCGCCGTCTGCACCGCCGCCAGCAGCTCGGTCGCTTCGGCGCCGAAGGCGGTGAAGCCCAGGATCTCGTCGCTGTCGGCCGCGATCAGCATCTTCATGAAGCCCCGGGGCTCGGCGATCGTCCTCGTCCGCAGGACCGCGGCCATCGGCATCGTCAGCAGGCGGTAGCTCAGGCCGAGCCGTCTGGCCTCGGTCTCGTTCAGCCCGACCCGGGCCAGCTCGGGATCGGTGAACATGCAGAACGGGATCAGCCGGCCGGCGGTGGACCTGGTGCCGCCGGTCAGGTTGTCGTGCACGATCCGGAAGTCATCGAAGGCAACGTGGGTGAACTGCGGGCTGCCCGCGCAGTCCCCCATCGCCCACACGCCCGGCGCGCTCGTGGCCAGGTGCGGGTCGACGTCGATATAGCCGGTCTCGGTCAGCCGCACCCCGGCCGCGTCGAGCCCGATGCCGCTGGTGTTGGGGGTCCGGCCGACGGCGACGAGCAGGTCGGTCCCCTCGATGGCGTGCTCGCCGCCCGGCCCTTCCGTCACCAGCCGGACCGACCGGCCCGATCCCCCTTCGACGCTGCGGACCCGGGTCTTCTGGTGCAGGGCGATGCCCTCGTCGGCGAACAGGTCGACGAGCGCGGCCGATACGTCCTCATCCTCGTTGCCGAGCGGCTGCCGCCCGGCCTCGATCACCGTCACCTGCGCGCCGAACCGGCGCATGGCCTGCGCGAGCTCGAGCCCGATGTACCCGCCGCCGAGCACGATCAGATGCTCGGGCAGCCGGTCCAGGTCGAGCAGCTCCACGTGGGTCATCGGACGGGCGGCGGACAGGCCGGGCACGTCGGGGATGGTCGCGTGGGTACCCAGGTTCAGGAACACCCGCTCCCCGCGGAGCTGCCGCCGCCCGCCGTCGTTCAGCTCGACGTCGACCGTGCGATCGCCGGTGAACCGCGCCTCCCCCATGATCAGCTCGGCGCCGCTCGCCTGGTACCGGCCCAGGTGCACGTCGATGAGCCCGTCGACCATCTTCCGCTTGCGCGCCTGGACGCCCTTCATGTTCGTGGTCGCCGACTCCAGGTCGACCCCGAACTCGGCCGCCCGCCGGGTGTACGAGCGGACCTTGGCCGACTGGATGATGTTCTTGCTCGGCAGGCAGGCGATGTTCGGGCACGACCCGCCGATGAGCTTCCGCTCGACCACCGCCGTGCGATGCCCGGCCGACGCCATCGTCCAGGCCAGGTACTTGCCTGACTCGCCGCTTCCGATCACCAGGATGTCGTAGGTCTCCGCAGCTGGCATTGGCCGATTCCTCCCGAGGTTGAGCGCCTGGTCTCACCGCCGAAATCTCACCGTCCCGTGCGGCCCGGCCAGACGTCATCACACGGTGCGGGTGACTTGCCAGCGGGCGCGCGGCCCCCGCGCGCCCGCGCGCGGGGGCCGGCACCTGACTCCGCCACGGTATCCCGGTCGGCGGCGGTCGCCCGCGCGACTCACCGGGCCTGGTGCCTGCCGTGGTGCCGGTTCCGGTCCCGGCCGAGAACGCCGACGGCGAGCGCGCACAGCGCGAGCAGGGCGGCCACCACCAGGAAGGCGTGGCCGAGGCCCGCATGGAACGCCACCGGGCCGGCCGGGGCGTGGTGCCCGGCCGCGACGATGGTCCCGAGCGCGGCGACCCCGAGGGTGCCGCCGATCTGCCGGAACGTGTTGTGCGTGGCCGACGCCGCGCCGCTGTGCCTCGCGTCGGCGCTTGACACCGCCGAGTTGCTCATCGGCGAGTTCATGAGCCCGGCCCCGAGACCGATCAGCGCGAACCGCCAGCCCAGGTCGAGGGCCGACCCGCTGGCCGGGAGCATTGCCAGCGACAGCGCCCCGGCCGCGGCGATCAGCAGCCCGGCGATCATCACCGGGTTAGTGGAGAACCGGGCCGACAGCCGCCCCGCGACCGGCCCGAGCACGGCCATGAGGATCGTCATCGGCAGGAACGCCAGCCCGGCCGCCAGCGTCGAGTAGTGGTGGTACTGCTGCAGGTCGATGCTGTAGAAGTACAAGATCCCGTACAGCATGATGAAGTAGGCGAGCGCGGACAGGTTCGCTCCGACGAAGCGGCCGCTGCGCCACAGCTCAAGCGGCATCAGCGGCTGCCGTCCGCGGCTGGCCGCCCGCCGCTGGCTGGCGATGAACCCGGCCGCCGACGCTACCGCGACGACCAGCGACCCGATGATGAGAGGCGACCCCCAGCCCAGGGTCGAGGACTCGATCAGGCCGTAGACCAGCGCCGCCAGCGTCAGCACCGACAGCCCGGCCCCGGCCAGGTCCGGCGAGGCCGGGCGTTCCGGGCGCCCGTACCTGGACCGCGAGATCACCCGCGCGCCGAGCGCGACGGTGACCACGCCGAGGGCGACGCTGAGCCAGAACCCGGCCCGCCAGTTGGCCACGTCGGTGATCGCGCCGCCGACCACCGGGCCCGCCGCGAGTCCGATGCTGGCCGCGCCCGCCCAGATTCCGATCGCGCGCGCCCGCCGGACCGGGTCCGCGTACTCCGTCACCAGGATCGACAGCGTCTGCGGGATCAGCGCCGCCACCCCGATCGCCTGCACCGCCCGGGCGCAGAGCAGGAACCCGAGGTCGGGCGAGGCCGCGCACGCGGCCGACCCGATGGTGAACAGCGCCACCCCGCCGAGGAACGCCGCCCGCTTGCCGATCCGGGCACCGAGCGCGCCCCCGGCCATCAGCAGCGCCGCGTAGATCAGCGAGTACAGCGCGGCCACCCACGCCAGCCCGGTGCCGGACGCGTGCAGCGACAGCCGGATGTCCGGCAGCATCACGTTGACCACGGTCGCGTTGTACATCGACAGCAGCAGCCCCAGGCAGACCGCCGTCAGCACCGCCGCCGACCCGGCCGGCCGCACGTCCGCGCCCGCTGCCGGCCGACGGCCGTCGCCGCCCGGATGCCCGATTTCCTGAGCCGACCGGCCCTCGCGGAGCCGGCCGCCTCCCGTCATGAGTCCCATCACTGACGCCTTCTATTCGTCTTGTGTAGTTAGCCTAACTAAACTAACACGGACGTGCGCCAGCCTATGCCCTCCTTGACCGGGCCTGGCCTTAGTAGCTGAGCGGATCGCCGAATATCCGGTCGAGTACCGGGAGAACGGCCTCGAGCGCCGCCAGGTCCTCGGCCGACAGCCCGTCGCACCGTTTCGACAGCCGGGCTACCCGCTCTTCGCGGACCGCGAGCGCGACCGCCTCGCCCGCCTCGGTTATGCGCACCGTGCGCCCTCTGACCGGGCCCTCGGACCGGGAGACCCAGCCGGCCTCTTCCATCCGGTTGATGATCTGGGTCATGCTCGGCGCCCGAACGCCCTCGGCGGTGGCGAGCTCCCCCACGGTCTTCGGGCCGCCTCGCAGCCGGGACAGGACCGCGCTCTGGGCGACGCTGACGGGAAGGGTCTCGGCGTCACGCCGCATGGCCTGGCCGAGGACCAGGAACCGCCGCAGCGCCCGCTCGATCAGGTCCGAGCTCACGATCAGCGCCTCCTATCTAGTTGCACCAGCAAATCTAGCGGGCCCGCGCACCGGAGACCGGCGTTCCGCGCCCGCTGGCGGGAGCGGTCAGATAGTGCTGGACCGAGGGGGTGACCACGGCCACCACGTCGTCGGCCGGCAGCGACGCCAGCGGCTCGAACCGCAGGATGTAGCGGCACAGCGCCAGGCCGAGCAGCTGGGCCGCGATCAGCGCGGCCCGCTCCGCCGCCCGGTCCTCGCCCAGCGCGGCGATCGGCCCGGTGAGCCGCTGGCCGAGCGTCGCCTGAACCTGCTCCGCCACCGCCTCGCTGGTGACGGCGGTGCGCAGCAGCGCGATGAGCTTGTCATCGCCGGCCGGCGCCTCCCAGCGGCTGACGAAATAGCGCGCGAGCAGCTCGCCCGCCCGGCCGACGGGCACCGAGGACAGATCCGGCACCTCCAGGTCGGTGCTGATGGCGGCGGTGAACAGCCCCGCCTTGGACTGGAAGTAGCGCATGACCATGGACGCGTCGACGTCCGCCTCGGCCGCGACGGCGCGGATGGTGGTCTGCTCGAACCCGCGGGCGGCGAACATCGCCCGGGCGGCCTGCAGGATCGCCCGCCGGGTGCCCTCGGATCGCGGTCCCCCGATCCCGGGCACCGGGTCGGCTGGCGCCGGAGGCGGGGTCAGCTTGCGCCGGGGTGCCACGTCGTCACCGAGATCTCGGCGTCGCGCAGGTGCTCGAGCGCGCGTATTTCCCGCCCGTACCCGAGCGGAGTGAAAAAGATGGTGTCGAGCGGGAACCAGATCCCCACCCACACCAGCACCCATCCGGTGGTGTCGAGGATGATGTTGCCGTTGCGGCCCACTAGCCGGTCTTCGAAGATCACCGCCAGGTAGCCGATGACCACGATCGGAATGCCGACCCAGAGCGATCGCAGCCCGCCCCACCGGACCGCCCGCCGCTCGCGCCCGTTGTAGCTGATCCGCTGGTCGCAGTAGCGGCGCAGGGACACCCCGAGCCGCCCGGCGAGGGCGTCGTGATGCTCCTCGGGCGGCAGCGCGAGCTCAAGCCGGACCGTGCCGGGAACCCGCTGCGAGCGCAGGACGCTGATGCAGTACTCGACCCCGGTGAGGTAGTTCCGGTACTCGGAGAACAGGTCGGTCTGAGCGAGGGCGAACATCTCCTCGGCCTTGTTGAGCCGCAGCGTGATGACCTGACTCCTCTTGCGGCTCATTTCACTACTCTAAGTCACTATCGCGGTGGCGCCGGTCAGCGGGATATGGGCTACGGTGAGCCGGTGATCTCCGAAGGCCTGAACCGGCGCGCCGAGGACCTCGGCGTCACCCTGCACCAAGGCAGGCACGAGCTCATCGACGAGCTCGAGCCGCTCGCGGTCCTCTCCGGCGAACGCGGCCACGGGCTCGGGACGCTGCTGCTCGACTGCGCCGAAGCCGTCCTCGACGATCTGGGCGCGCGCGACGTCATGATCGGCGTACTCGCAGGCAACGACGCCGCCCAGCGGTTCTACGAGCGCCGCGGCATGACCCCCGCCATCATCAAGCTGCCCCGCGTCAGAGAGTCAGCCGCTTCCGTTCGGGAAAATCCGCCACGTCCAGCCGGATGAGACGGAAAGGGCTGCTGGCTTCTCGATTCTGACCTTGAGTCGGCGCTCTGGCATGGCATGGTTGCCCGCATTATGGGCAGGCTTGATCCGTTTCGTCCGCTCACTCCGAGCGGGCTCGCCGGTGGTCGCGGGAGGTTGCGGTGGCAGAGTCGAGGCGTGCGGCGGGCCGGACGCGACTCAGGACGTGGGGTGCGGCCGGGGTCACCGGGGCGGCGGCGGCGCTGCTTGCGGCGTGCTCGTCGGCCACCCCGCAAGACCTCCATATCCCCGTTACCACCACCGCCTCGGCGGGCAACGCGCACACCGTCAGCCTCACGGCCGGCGGCCGCACCCGCGCCAGCCTCGACGTCCTCAGCGGCACCACCGTGCTCACGATCGGCACCGCCAGCTTCGGCCCCGGCGGGTCGCTGCTGACCGTCACCACTCCCGCCGGAACCCCGGTGCCGACGCTGAGCGAATCCGATCCCGATGGCTCGGGCAACGGCACGCTGGTCGACCTGACCGCGCCGAACGCGCCCGCGGTCACCGTCACGCTCAACGCCGACGTCAGCTGGCAGATCAACCTCGACGGCGGGGCGTCGAGGACCGACGTCGACCTGAGCGGCGGTCAGCTGTCCGGCATTTCGTTCAACGCCGGCTCCAGCCTCGTCACCCTCGCGCTGCCGCGGCCGCACGGCAGCGTGCCGGTGGCGATGGTCGGCGGGGCGAGCGCCTTCCAGCTCAGCCTGCCCGCCGGGGTCCCGGCCCGGGTGACCGCGGCCGGCGGGGCGAGCGAGGTATCGCTTGAGGGCCAGCGGCACACCGGTGTGGCGGGCGGGTCGGTGTTCACCACCGTCGGCTGGGCACCCGGCGTTACCGGCTTCGACATCGACGCCACGGCGGGCGTCTCCCAGATCACGGTCACCGCCCGGCCCAGCTAGCGCGGGTCACGACCGGTCGGTCGGCCGTCTGGCCCAGGCCGGCTCAGACGGCGTTCGGCGCGATCGCCGCGCCGACCAGCGCCGCCATCTCGGCCGGGTCGAGCTTGAGCGCCGCCCGCGACACGGCGAACTCGGTGCTGATCCGGCCCGGCTCCGGGGCCGCGCTCCACGCGGGGAACCCGATCTGGCGCTCCTCGATGAGCGCCAGCAGCCGCTCGTTGACCACGTCGGCGTCGCCCGCGGCGTACACGAGGAACTGGTTGGTGTGGGGCACGCCCGGCTGGACGGTGATGAGCGAGGGCAGTTCGGCCGCGAACGCGCGGGCCCAGGCGACCATCTCCGCGATGACCGGGAGCTGGTCTTTGATCCCGACCAGGGCCGAGACCGCCTCCGCGGTCAGGTGGTAGACGGTGCCACCCTGGCGGCGTCGCCACAGCCGGCTCTCCGCGATGAAGTCGGCCGGGCCGAGCAGGGCGGCGCCGGCCAGGCCGCCGAGCCCCTTGTAGAACGAGACGTAGAGCGAGTCGGCCAGCGCCGCGATCTCCGGCAGCGGACGGCCGAACCACGGCTGCGATTCCCAGATGCGCGCGCCGTCGAAGTGGAGCGCGACGCCGCGGGCTCGGCACGCCTGGGACAGCGCCGTCAGGTCGTCCCAGGTCGGCAGCAGGCACCCGGCCTCGCGCAACGGCAGTTCGGCGAGCACGGCGCCGAGCCTTCCTGGTATCGCCTCCAAGTGGCGCGCCGTCGGGGTCTCGAAGCCGCGGGTCAGCAGGCTGATCTCCAGGCCGTGCAGCAGGCGCGGGCCGTCTTCCTCGTGCATCAGCAGGTGGCTGAGGTCGGGCAGCGCGACCCGCCGGATCCCGGCCCGATCGGCGTGTACCCGCAGCGCGACCTGCTGGGCCATGATGCCGCTGGGGAAGAACGCGGCCGCCTCGACGCCGAAGAGCGCGACCAGCTCCGACTCGAGCCGCTGGACCGGGCCGGACTCGCCGTAGACATCCCACTGCTCGACGCCGAGCTCGGCGCAGGACCGCGCCAGGTCCGCGAAGGCCTGGGCCGGCGGCAGGAAGACCCGACCGGAGACGGCGTCGGGGCAGGATCTGGCGGCGGCGCGGATGCGCTTGGCGAGCTCTTCAGAAGGCATGACGGTCATGGTAGACGGCGAACACAGGGCGGCTTATGTCCAGCTGATGTAGAAGATGGCCAGGCCCGCGGCCACGAACAGGCCGGCGATCAGCCAGAACCGCACCACGATCGTGGTTTCGCTCCAGCCGCCGAGCCGGAAATGGTGCTGGAGGGGCGTCATGCGGAATACCCGGAACGGCTTGCCCGTGCGGATTCTCGTTATCTTGAACACGCTGACCTGAATCATCACCGAGAGCGTGACGATCACGAACAAGCCGCCGAGGATCGGCAGCAGCAGCTCGGTCCGCGACACGATCGCGAGGCCGGACAGCGCGCCGCCGAGGGACAGCGAGCCGACGTCGCCCATGAAGATCTTGGCCGGCGGCGCGTTCCACCACAGGAAGCCGAAGCACGCCCCGAGCAGCGCGCCCGCGACCACCGCCAGGTCCAGCGGGTCGCGTACGTCATAGCAGTTCAGCGCCAGCGTGGTGGAGCAGGCGTTGCGGAGCTGCCAGTTCCCGATGATCAGGTAGGCAGCCAGCACCGGGATGGTCGCCCCGGTCGCCAGGCCGTCAAGGCCGTCGACCAGGTTCACCCCGTTCGCGGTGCCGCCGGTCATCAGGATCACCCAGGCCACGAAGAACACCGGGCCGAGGCCGATACCGAAGTCGCCGAGGAACGACAGGTGGTCCGACGCCGGGGTGAGGTCGTAGCGGTTGGGAAAGTGCAGCGCCATGATGCCGAACGCCGCCCCCACCACGATCTGGCCGATTAGCTTTTGACCGGCCCGCAGTCCGAGGCTGCGCCGCCTGAAGACCTTGATGAAGTCGTCGACGAAACCGACCACGCCCATGCCGGTCATCAGGAACAGCACCAGCAGACCTGACGCGGTCATCGGGTCGCCGGTCACCAGGTGCCCGACCAGGTACCCGAGCAGCGTCGCGAGGATGATCACGATGCCGCCCATGGTGGGCGTGCCGCGCTTGGTCGCGTGCCCGGCCGCGGCCAGCTCGTCCTGGATCTCCTGGCCGACGCCGTGCCGTTTGAAGAACCGGATCGTGACCGGGGTGCCCAGCAGCGCGCACGCCATTGACACGGCGCCGGACAGCAAGAGAGTGCGCAAGGGTCTGCCTCGATGTTGTGCCGGACCAGGTCACTCCGGACCCTACCGGAGGATCTACCGACGAACGTCCATCCAGGAAGATCCGGCCATCGCCACCGTGACGGGCGTCCCCTACGCTTGGCGGTCTACGGGAGGGGTGGCGGTGGCGGAGACCATGACCGCGACGCGGGCGATGTGGACGATGTTCGAGCCGGTCCACGATGTTACGTACTTCGCGCCCGAGGCTCTGGGCGCGTTCACCGAGGCCGGCTTGCGGGGCTACTGGCGCGGTTACTTCGCCGGCCGGGCCGCGCCACTCGGCGTGGCGCGCGCGGCCGTGATCACGGCGTCGTTCTATAACTTCGCACCGTCGTTCGTGGGTCGTGCGATCCCTGGCGTGTGGGACCTGGTCACGCCGGAGCAGGCCATCGCGGTGCGCGAGGCGGGCGCGGCGGCCGCGCTGCGGCGGCTGCTGGCCGGCCAGGAGGCCGAGGCGGCGAAGGCGGCGGACCTGCTGTGGCGCGCGGCCGAGGGCCTGGACTTCGGCGGGCGCGCGCTGTCGGCGGCGAACTCGGAGCTGCCGGTCTCCCCCGACCCGCTGATCCGGCTATGGCAGGCAACCACGCTGCTGCGCGAGCACCGCGGCGACGGCCATTTCGCCGCGCTGGCGGCGGCCGGGATCGACGGCTGCGAGGCGGTCGTGCTCCGGTGCGCGAAGGACGCCGATATCTCCAAGGACCTTATGCAGCCGGTCCGGGGCTGGACCGACGAGGAATGGGAGGCCGCGGGCGCCCGACTGGCCGAGCGCGGCTTGATCGGCGAGGACGGAGCGCTGACGCCGGTCGGCCTGGCCGCGCACGACGCGGTCGAGGCCGCCACCGACCTGGGCGCCGGGCGGCCGTGGACCCGGCTGGGTGCGGTCGGGGTGGCTGAGCTGGCCGACGTGCTGCTGCCGCTCGCCCAGGCCTGCGCCGCGGAGCTTCCCCCAGTGATCCCCGTCGGCCGTTTGCAGCCCACCCGACCGTAGGCGCCTCGCGGGCGATCCGGTCCTGTGCGGCCGGCCTGCGGCCAGGGCGGCGGCGTCAGGAGGCCCGCCCCTTCACGCCCCGATCCAAGCCTTTACGCCCTTTGACCTGTAGAGTTCGAGATTCCTGCTTGGCGTCTTGATCCGGGCACCGACACGGTCTACTTCGACACGACCAACTCGACTGTCGCCGCCGACGTGCGACGGCAGAAGGCGCCGAGGCGGGAAGCAGTGTACGTCCGGGAGGTGCTGCAGCGCCGGCCTACGCAACGTCGGGGCGTGTCATCAGCGGTGACTGCACGTGCAGTTCCAGGCTGGGGCCGGTCAGGGGCACGGTGCTCCAGGTCGCCGTCGCGGTTCCCGCGTCGGCGTCGACGGTCAGCCGGACGCGGTGGGGTGTGGTGATGACATACAGGTCGGCGACGTAGGTGCTTCCCTGCCAGGCGCCGGCCGCCACGATCGGTCGGCCGAGCGGAGCGCTCTCCCGCCACTCGCCGTAACCGACCTCGATATCGAGGAGCGAGTCGAACCGCACGAGCCATCCGCCGTCGGCGGGATCGACAGTGACCGTAGTGCCGTCGGGCAGTGCCGACCCCTCGGCCGAAGCATCGAGTTCCGCGCGGACCGCACGCCCCGGTGCGGCCGAACCCGGCACCGGCGGCAGCGACAGCCGCCGCATCCGGTCGGCGAGGACAGCGTCGTCGTGCGCGCTGTCCGCGCGACCCACGCCGGGCAGCAGGCACTGCCAAACCGCGTCGAACACGTCCTGGGACTCTCCTTCGGCGGTCACGGCGACGACGAGTTCGTGCGACGGGACCACGATGCATTGCTGCCCGTAGGAGCCATGGCCGTGGTAGCCGTGACGCGACATCCAGAACTGGTAGCCGTAGCCGTAGGAGAAGTCCGTCTGGTCTGATCCGTTGAGGATCCACTCGCTGGCGACGTGCCGGCTGGTCGCCCGCTCCACCCAACCGCGTGGGACGAGCTGGTGGTCGCCCCACGCGCCTCCGCGCCGCAGCAGTTCGCCGAAGGCGGCGACGGCCTCGGTCGTCAGATGCAGTCCGTGGAATCCGAAGGCGGCGCCGCTGCCTACCCGGTCCCACTCGGCGTGGTCGATGCCCATCGGCGTGAACAGCCGCGTGTCGAGGAACTCAGGGAGACCGCGACCCGTGACCCGCTCGACCATCCGGGCCAGGATGTAGGTCGTCGAGTTGTCGTAGACGTGCCGCGTTCCCTCGGCCGCAGCGAACGGCAGACTCAGGAAGCCCTTCGCCAAGTCGTCAGGCTCCCGCTGCCACGCCTCGGCCAGGCTGTCGGCGGGATGCCCGGCCGTCATCGACAGCAGGTGATGAACCGTGATGCGGCGTCCCTGCTCCGAGACGTCGGCCGGGACGTGGTCGGGCAGCGCGTCTACCACGCGGTCGTCCAGCGAGAGCAGTCCGTCGCCGATCGCGAGCCCCACCGCGGTCGATGTGAACGACTTGGTCAGCGAGTAGAGAAGGTGCGGCCGGTCGGCCGAGTACGGCGCCCACCAGCCTTCGGCTACGACGTGACCGCGGTACACGACCATGATGGAGTGGCTCTCACCTGATCGCGCTTCAAGCATGTCCAGCATCGCGGCGATCGAACGAGACGATATCCCCGACGCGG
>Ga0335075_10009058_pt1 | contig 15223 bp, 18 predicted proteins | sample Lox_Sample_24_FD_206723 | JGI IMG/M metagenome (GOLD analysis project Ga0335075, IMG submission 206723) | Soil microbial communities from Loxahatchee National Wildlife Refuge, Florida, United States - Lox_Sample_2.4 | ecosystem: Environmental > Terrestrial > Soil > Wetlands | place: USA... | reverse complement strand
GGCTGCGCGCGTCGATCGCCATCCCCATCATCGTGTTGATCACCGCCAGCCCGTCCGTGCCCGCCTCGATGCACCGCCGCGCGTTCTCGCGGATGTCCGTCTGGTTGGGCGAGAGTTTGGTGATCAGAGGCTTCTTCGTCACCCGGCGGCACGCCGCCACCACCTGCGCCGACATGTCGGGATGGTTGCCGAAGGCGACACCGCCCTCCTTGACGTTGGGACAGGAGATGTTGATCTCCATCGCGTCGATGGGCGACTGGTCGAAGATGCGCGCGACCTCGGCGTATTCCTCCACCGTCGAGCCGCACACGTTGGCGATGAATCGGGTCTCGCTGAAGTCCAGCTCCGGCAGGATGCGGCGCACGACGTGCTCCGCGCCCGGGTTCTGCAGCCCGATGGCGTTCAGCATCCCGGCCGGCGTCTCGTACACGCGATGCGGCGGGTTGCCGAGCCGCGGCGCCAGAGTCGTTCCCTTCAGCACCACCGCGCCGGCGTCGCGGTTGGAGAAGCCCTCGATCCGCGTGTACTCCTCGCCGAAGCCGACGCAGCCGGAGAGCAGCACGATCGGGGAGGCGAGCTCCAGTCCGCAGAGCTTCAGCCGCAGGACGTTCGTATGAGTCATGTCAGCATCCTAACACAGGCACGGGGATGTGCCCCGCCGCCGCAGGTGGCGGAGCATCGGGCAAAAACCACGCTTTTTGACCGATGCGCGCTGGGCCGGGCAGGATGCCCGGATCCAGCGCTTAACTAGAGCCTCCTCACGTGCACGTCTATTCTACCTTTCGGACCGATCAGCCAGGAGGCGAGCCAGCCCGTGATCCATACGATGAGCGCGGTCGCGAACGCGGACCAGAACCCGCCGTAGATGTGGAACCCGGGCAGCATCCAGGCCACCAGCGCCACCATGGCCGTGTTGACGACCAGCAGGAAGAGTCCGAGGCTGAGGAGGGTGATCGGCAGCGTCAGGATGATCAGTACCGGCCGCACGATGGCATTGACGACGCCCAACAGGACGCCCGCCAGTACCAGCGTGCCGGCATTGTCGATCCGGATGCCCGACACCCATCGCGTTGCGATCCAGAGTCCGATCGCGCTGATGAGTGCACGGAGAACGAAGCCGGTCACGCGCCTTCCCGCCGGGCGGCGCCCTCGATCAGAGCCTTCAGCCGCGTCATCGCCGCCTGCCATCCGGTGCGCAGCCGCAGATACTGCGCATCCCACTCCGGTGCCCCCGGTACGCCTGATCCCAGGAGGCGCAGGATGGTACCCCCCGCCCGGACCGGCTCCAGGATGAAGTCGTCGATCAGGGCCGTGTCGGCAGGCGGAAGCTTCGCGCTCGGCAGGTAGATGAGCCGCAGCCGCCGGCCCGGCTCATAGACATCGATGTGCGCCTCCAGCTCCGTGACCCGGTCGACGCACGCCCGGAAGAGGCCTCCGGCGCGAGCCCGGATCTCGGCCTTGGGCGAGCACCACGCGGCCAGCAGCGCCGGGTCGGTCAGCGCCCGCCAGACCCGGTCCACATCGACGCTGAGATCGATCCGGTGGGCGTAGCCCCTGGTCTTGTCCTTCATGGGGTCATTGTGCCATCAGCGCACTTCCTTGGCCCGGCCGGCGGCGGCATGGACTATCCTAAAGCCTGTGCTTAGGGGGGTCTCATGGCACTCGTCAACCTGGTGGTCGCGCTCGCCCTGCTGCAGTTCTTCGCCTTCGCGACCGCAGTCGGTATGGCGAGGGAGAAATACAACGTCGCCGCCCCCGCCACCAGCGGCAACGAAGTGTTCGAGCGTTATTTCCGGGTGCAGATGAACACGCTGGAGCTGCTCGTCATCTTCGTGCCGGCCATCTGGATGTTCGGCTTCTATGTCAGCGCCCATATTGCCGCGGGACTCGGCGCGGTCTACCTCCTCGGGCGCTGCATCTACTTCTTCTCTTATATAAAGGACCCGAAGAAGCGGTCGCTGGGCTTTGCGCTGTCCGCCGCGCCCGTCCTGGCGCTGGTGATCGGCGCGGCAGTCGGTGCCGCCGTGGGCATCAGCCGCTGAGATCAGTCCGCTTCCGGTTTGATGGGCCGCCTCATCAGCGCCCGGACCGCATCGGATGCCGGTACCCCTTTGTACAGCACCTGATACACGCCCTCGCAGAGCGGCATCTCGACCCCGGCGCGAGCCGCGACGTCGTGCAGCGCCTGGGCGGCCGGGTATCCCTCCACCACCTGCCCGATGGCGGCCAGCGCCTGCTCCGGCGTCTTGCCGGCCGCCAGCTCCAGGCCGAACCGCCGGTTGCGGGACTGGTCGTCGGTGCAGGTCAGCACCAGGTCGCCGAGGCCCGCGAGCCCCATGAAGGTGTCGCGTTGCGCCCCGAGAGCGACGCCGAGGCGCATCATCTCCGCCAGGCCGCGGGTGATGAGCGCGACCCGTGTGTTGGCTCCGAAACCCAGCCCATCCGATAACCCGGCGCCCACCGCCAGCACGTTCTTGACGGCACCGCCGACCTCGACGCCGGCAATATCCGTCGAGGTGTAGGCGCGGAACTGCGCGGAGGAGAGATCCTGCGCCAGCGTCTTCGCGAATGCCGCGTCGGACGAAGCGATCGTCATCGCGGTCGGCAGTCCCGCGCCCACCTCACGCGCGAACGTCGGTCCTGACAACACCGCCACCGCGCGATTCGGACCCAACACTTCGCGAGCCACCTGGTGGGGCAGCAGCCCCGAGGCGAGCTCGAAACCCTTGGTCGCCCAGGCGAGGCGCATTTCCGGGGTCAGGAGCGGCGCAATGCCGCCGAGCAGGGTGCGGAAGGCATGACTGGGCACGGCGATGAGCACATCGCATGCGCCGCCGACGGCGCGCGCGAGATCCGCCTCCACGGCCAGGGCGATTGGAAACGTCCCCGCGGCCAGGTACCGCTCGTTCCGCCGGTCGCGTGCCATCGCCGCCAGGCGCGCGCCATCACGCCCCCACAGCCGCGTCGGCCGCCCGCTGCGCGCCAGCTGAATCGCGAGCGCCGTCCCCCAGGAGCCCGCGCCCAACACGGCGACCGGCGCGTTGCCGCTCATGACGGGCGCTCGCGGCTCAGTTCGTTTGTTCCGGGGGACGGTTCTGGTTGGAGGCGTAGAGCGCGTCGAAGTTGACGGGCGGCAGCAGGAATTGCGGGAATCCACCCTGAGTCACGAGGTTCGACACCGCGGCGCGCGCGTACGGGAAGAGCACGCCGGGGCACACGCTTCCAATGGCGCGCTTGACGTCCTCTTCCGCCAGGTTGCGCATCACGAAGATGCCCGCCTGCTTCACCTCGACCAGGAAGATGGTCGCTTCGTTCTGCTTCGCGGAGACGGTCACCGTCAGCACGATCTCGCGCACGTCGGCTCCCAGTGCGGCGGCGGCGGTGTGCAGGTCGAGATTGATCTGCGGATTCCAGTTGCCGTCCACGCGCGGACCGTTGGGCGCCTCGTAGGAGCAGTCCTTGAGGTAAACGCTCTGCAGGGCGAGCACCGGGCCATTCGAGGCCTCGGGCGCCGGCGCGATGCCGGCAGCTTCATTCGTCATCTGTCACTCCAGGTTGCAGTAATTTGTCGAGACCGCCGCCGGCATCGAGATCGTGAAGATCATCGCATCCGCCGACGTACGTCTCACCGATGAAGATCTGCGGCACCGTGCGCCGGCCGCTGCGGGCCATCATTTCCGCCCGCGCCGCCGGCGCCGCCTCGATGTCGACTTCCTCGACCGCGGCACCCTTGCTTTGAAGCAGTTGCCGCGCGCGCTCGCAATAGGGACACCAGCTCGTGGCATACATGATGACCTTGGGGCGGGTCACGCCTTCGTGCCCTTCTCGAGCGGCAGGTTGTCGGCCCGCCATGCCGCCAGCCCGCCGCGCAGGTTGAAAGCCTGCTCGAACCCCTGCGCCTTGAGCTGCCGCGCGGCCGACGTGCCGAGCGAGCCCGATTCGTCGTAGACGATGAGCGGCTTCTGCTTGTACTTCTTCAGCGTATCGCCGGCCTTGAGGACCTGCTCACCGTCCATGCGGCGCGCGCCGGAGAGGTGCCCGGCCGCATACTGCTCCGCCGGGCGCAGGTCGATCACCACCGCGCCGCGGTTCATCAGCCGGATGGCATCCTGCGGCGAGACGGCCGAGAAGCTTTCCGCGCGGGAGCGGAACTCGACCACGATCACCAGCACGAGCACCACTGCCGTTGCGGCGACGAGCCAATGATTCATCTGGATGTATTGCGCGAGACGGTCCATGCAGGGGGCGGTAGAAGATCGGGCCGGCCATAAAAAGGGCGCGCATTATAGCGCTCCTATGCCACGCCTCCGCATCATCGGCCTCATGGCGCCGATCCTCTTCGCCGGGCTCGCCGCGCTACCGGCGACGGCCGCGCGCAGGCATGCAGCCGAGGCGGCCACTCACGGTAACGCCCGTGAGACCCGCGCGCAGCTCCAGGCGGTGAGCGATCAGATCGCGCGCATCGCCCGCCAGGTGAGCCGCGGGCAGGCGGAGCGGGATCGGCTCACGCGTCAGCTGCGGACCACGGAGGAGTCGGTCGGCAAGGCCCGCGCCGCACTCGATGACCTGCGCCAGCAGCGCCAGGCGGGGGCTGCCCGGCGGGCACAGCTCGAGGCGCAGAAGCGCCAGCGCGCGGCCGATCTCGCCGCCAGCCGGGACGAGCTCGCCGGGCAAATGCGGGCGGCGTATCTCATCGGGCGGCAGGAGCCGCTGAGGCTGCTGCTCAATCAGGGCGACCCGGCCCGGGCCGGCAGGATGTTCGTCTACTACAGCTATTTCGGCCGCGCCCGCGCCGAACGGATCCAGGCCATCGAGGCGGACCTGCAGCGCATCGGGCAGCTCGACGGCCAGCTCCAGGCGCAGGACTCGAAGCTTGCCGGCCTGCAGCAGGCCCAGCAGGCTCAGGTCAGCGCGCTGCAGCAGGCGCGCTCGCAGCGCATGCTGGTGCTCGCGAGCATCTCGGCCCAGACCCAGAGCCGCGCCGCGCGCCTGACCCGTCTGCGGCGCCAGCGCGGCGACCTCGAGTCGCTGCTGGCGCAGCTGCGCCGGGCGACCGCGAGCCTCCCCCCGGAGGATCTGGGCAACTCTCCATTCGCGCGGCTTCGCGGCAGGCTCCCGCGCCCGGTGGCGGGCACGATCATCGAAGGTTACGGACAGGTGCGCGCGGGCGGCCTCAAGTGGCAGGGAGATCTCTTCGCGACTCAGCGCGATGCGCCCGTACGCGCGGTATCCCAGGGGCGCGTGGTTTACGCGGATTGGCTGGCCGGGCTGGGCCTCCTGATCATCATCGATCACGGCAGCGGCTACATGAGCCTCTACGGCCACAACGACCGCCTCTACGAATCGGTCGGCCAGCACGTGAGCGCGGGCCAGATCATCGCGCAGGCCGGCGACAGCGGCGGCAGCGCCCGGCCGGAGCTCTACTTCGAGATCCGGAGGGAGGGCGCACCCCTCGATCCCCGCCTATGGCTGAGGCATTAAACCTGTGAGGGACTTCAAGCTTTGACGGAGCCGGCGGGAGGCTGATCCCCGAACCGCCAACTCGCGCAAGGCCGGAGCCGTTCCTCCCGGGCGACAGTGGCGGCCATTTTAGAGACCAGGCCCCCCTGCCTCGGCATGAGCCGGCCGCCGGACGATAAAACGCTGCCCTCAGAGACCCGCCCGGGAGGATCGGACGTGCCCGGGAAAGCCGCGGACCCCTGGAGCGGGTTCGAGCCTCACGCCCAGCTCTGCCGGTCCCTGCTGCCGCGCACGCACGCCGTTGCCGTCTTCGACGCCCGGGGCGCCTTGCGCTGGTCGACCGATGCCACCGCCGCGGCCGGCCTCGAACCCATCATTGCCGGTGTCGTTGCCAACTCCCGTTCGGCGCCCGAGAGCCCCGGCGATCTGCACATGCTGCCCGGCAACGCGCCGGCTTACGTCTGTTGGATTCGCGACGACTCGCGGCATGCGCTCGCGATCGTCGCCATCGCCTGCGCGGCGGGCGGCGGCGACCGGGCGGCGGAGGCCCGCAGCTTCGCGCTCGTGCAGGCGCTGCTCGCACCCGCGCTGGAATGTCTGCGCCGCGAGCTGCTGGCGCGTGTGACCGTCGCCAAGCTGAAGCGCACCGTCGCGGAGCTCAAGAATATGCGCCGCGGAGCGGATGTCGGCAGCTTCGATACGCTGACCGGCCTCTACACCCGCCCGGCGTTCGAGAGCCGGGTCCGCCTCTCCGTGGCGAGCGGCGAAAGCTCCTCGGGCTGGAGCTCTCTTTATATCAACGTCGATCAGCTGCACGTCATCAACGACAACTTCGGCATGCCGGTCGGCGACGGCGTGCTGGCGCAGCTCGGTGAGCTGTTGCGCGGCCGCATGCCCGCGGGCGCCTTCGCGGCGAGGATCTCGGGTGACCGGTTCGCGGCGCTGCTGCCGGGCCATCTCGATGATGCCGAGCGCTTCGGCGAGGCGCTGCGCGAAGCGGCCGAGCAGTTGGGCAACATGCAGGGCAACTCGCGGCTGCGTGTCTCGATCAGCATCGGCGTGGCGGCGCTCGATCCCAGCGAGGGCGAGCTCATGCACTCGCTCGCCGCGGCCGAGACGGCCTGCAAGGCCGCCAAGGACCGCGGCCGCAACCGGGTCGAAGTCTATCGGACCAACGATGCGAGCCTCGTGCGCAGGTTCGCCGACATCAACATCGCCGGGCAGCTCCACGATGCCATCAGCGCGGGGCGGCTGCGTCTGGATGCGCAGCTCATCCTGCCGTTCGGCAGCGGCGCGCACCTGCGACCTCACTACGAGCTTCTGGTGCGCATGCTCGACGAGGATGGCACCGCCGCGGGCCCTGAAGCCTTCATGTCCGCGGCGATCCGCTATCAGCTCATGAAGAGCATCGACCGCTGGGTGGTCGACACCGCGGTCGAGCGCCTCAAATCTCATGCCGACGTATTCGCCGGCGTGCCGATCTCCTTCGCGATCAACTTTTCCGGCCAGTCGCTCAACGACGAGAGCTTCGGCGAGTTCCTGCTCGAGCGCGTCCGCACCAGCGGCCTGCCGGCGGAGCTCTTCTGCCTGGAGCTCACCGAGAACACCGCGGTCGCCAGCATCAAGCACGCGACCGAGCTGATGCGCAAGCTGCGGGCGCTCGGCTGCGGCATTGCACTCGATGACTTCGGTACGGGGCTTTCCTCGCTGTCCTATCTGCGCCAGCTGCCGGTGACGATCCTCAAGATCGACGGCAGCTTCGTGCGGGATGTGGTGCGCGATCCGCGGGCCGAATCGATGGTGCGCGCCATCGCGCAGCTCGCGCGCACCATGTCTCTGATCACCGTCGCGGAGTACGTCGAGACGGAGGAAATCCGCGCGCGCATCGCCACGCTGGGCGTCGATTACGGGCAGGGATTCGCGATCGCGAGGCCCGTCCCGCTCGACGATCTGCTGGGGGAGCTCACGGCGGATGCCGGCAGCTCCGCGGGGGCGCTGAAGGCCGCAGGCTCCTCCTACTAGCCACGTCCCTGTGCCTGCGTCTCGTTTTGATCGGGTCATGCCCGCCGATGGTCGGGCGGCCATTGACCGGCAGGGCACGCCGTAGCATCGTGGGCCTCTTTTCGAGCGATCCCACGGGGGGATTCGTCACATGTCGAGCGCCAAGCGCCCGCTCATCGCACTCGTTGCGGGGGCCATCTTCGGCTTTTCCGCCGCTCTCGCGGGCGGTGTCCTGGCGGCGGGCCCGAGTCTTCAGGGCGACTCCAACGACCCCGCCACCCTGCCGTGGCAGGAGGCCCGCCTCTTCGCAGAGGTCTACGAGCACATCAAGCACGACTACGTCGATCAGGTCAGCGACAAGAAGCTGATGGACGCCGCGATCCGCGGCATGGTGTCGTCGCTCGATCCGCACTCCGCGTATCTCAACAGCGAGGAATTCGAGGAGACCCGCCTCAGCACCATGGGCTCCTATCCGGGAGTCGGCATCGAGGTGGCCGCGGACGGCTCCGCGGTGAAAGTCGTCGATGCCATCCAGGGCTCCCCGGCCGATCAGGCCGGCCTGCGGGCCGGCGATGAGATCGTCGCGATCGACGGCAGGGAAGTCGGATCCGACGTGAACGGCGCCATCGAGCATATGCGCGGGGCGTCAGGAAGCACGGTCACTCTCACCATCCACCGTGTGGGAACGGCCGGTCTGCTGAAGTTCGCGTTGCGTCGCGCGAACGTCGAGGTGCACAGCGTCGCCTATCAGAGCCTGGTGCCCGGATATGGCTACGTGCGGATCGATGACTTCAGCGACACCACTCCGGACGAGGTGAATGCTGCGATATTGAAGCTACAGCGCAACAATCGTGGCGGACTTCTGGGCCTGGTGCTCGATCTGCGAGACAATCCCGGTGGCGTGCTGGAATCGGGCGTCGCGGTTGCCGATGACTTCCTCAACAGCGGGGTCATCCTGACGGCCGAGGGCCGCACGCCCGATGCGCGGTTCGAGATGGACGCCACCCCCGGCGATCTGATGAACGGCGCACCCATCGTGGTGCTGGTGAACAGCGGGACGGCCTCGGCCGCGGAGATCGTCTCGGCGGCACTCAAGGACCATGGCCGTGCGCTCCTGATCGGGCACCGCACCTACGGCAAGGGCACCGTGCAGACCGTCATTCCGCTGGAGTACGGCGGAGCCGTGAAGCTCACCACCTCGCGCTACTTCACGCCCTCCGGCGGTTCCGTGCAGGGCAAGGGCATCCTCCCCGACATCGTGGAGCGGGGCCCGGAGCATCAGCCCGCCGACATCCTGAGCGCGAAGGACGCGCCCTCCCTGCAGTCGCGCGATGCCGAGGTGCAGCTCGCCCTGAGCACGCTCGAGGGCGAGGCGCACGGCGGCAGCGGGTCCGGTCACCTGGTGAAGACCCTGGCGCACGACACCCCGCTCGCCGGCGAGGACATGCTGCCGTAAGGTAGCCGGGGCGCCGTGCCCCACCCGGAGCGGATGGAAAAGTGCTGTCGTGGCTGATCGATCTCGTTCTGCATCTCGACCGGCATCTGGTCGACCTGTTGGCACGCGTCGGCTTCTGGATCTACCCGCTGCTCTTCGCCGTCATCTTCGCGGAGACCGGCCTCGTCGTGACGCCGTTTCTGCCGGGCGACTCCCTGCTCTTCGGCATCGGCGCGCTGGCCGCGGTCGATACGAGCGGCACGCTCAGCGCGCCGGTCATGTTCATCGTGCTCGCCCTCGCCGCGGTGCTCGGCAACACCGTCAACTACTCGGTGGGGCGGTTCGTCGGCCCCGCGGCCTTCAGCGGCCGCTATCGCCTGCTCAAGGTGGAGTACCTGCGCCGCACGGAGGAATTCTTCGTGCGCCACGGCGGCCGGGCCGTCGCGCTGTCGCGCTTCGTGCCCATCATCCGTACCTGCATGCCCTTCGTCGCCGGCATCGGCCGCATGCCCTATGCGCGCTTCCAGGCTTACAACATCTTCAGCGGCGTGGGCTGGGTGCTCCTCTTCCTGTGGGGCGGCTACCTCTTCGGCAACGTACCGGTGGTGAAGCGCAACTTCGGACTGGTGACGATCCTCATCATCGTCGTTTCCCTGGTCCCCATGGCGCTGGGCCTGCTCAGGCGGCGGCGTGCGGCGCCGGACACCGCGGCGCCGAGGTGACCCCATGAAACCCTGGTCGACGACGGAGCCGAAGCTGCGCGAGATCCTCGAGGAGCTCCGCGGCCGCGAGCCGGTCTTTCATCGGCCGGAGCTGGGCACCACCCGCGCGGACTTCGAGGGAATGACCGACGAGCATTTCTGGGAAGTCGGCGCCTCGGGCCGGCGCTACAGCCGCGGGCACGTTCTCGATGTGCTGGAGGACCGCCACCAGGTCGCGAGCCACCTCGCGCTCGAGGACACGTGGGAGGCGATCGACTTCGCCTGCAGGGAGTTGGGAAGCGACACGTACCTGTTGACGTACACGCTGGTGCAGGGACAACGCAAGACGCGGCGCGCGACTGTCTGGAGGCGCTCGGCCGCGGACTGGAAGATCCTGTTTCACCAGGGCACGGTGGTCGAGGACGACACCTCGGAATAGGCCTCATCGAGCACGCGGCCGTAGCGCACCGTGTCGATGATGACATTCCAGATCTGCCGCGCCCGGTGCGCCTCCTCACGGATCCAGCCGTCCGCCCGGTAGAACTGCTCCGCGCGAGCATTGCGCGCGGCGACCCACAGCATCGCCTTCCTGAAGCCCATGCGGTAGAGCTCGGCGCGCGCCGCCGTCGCCAGCGCCTTGCCGATCCCGCGGCCCCAGCAGTCGGGCTCGACATACAGCGCGCAGAGCTCGCCCCGACCGGATGCATCCTCATCGCGCGCGGGCGAGATCGTGGCGAAGCCGAGAATCGTGTCCGCTTCTACCGCCACCACCGTCCTCGGCCGCGCCGGATCCCGATTCGCGAAGTCATAGCGCTGCGCGCGGTCCTCGGCGCGCAGCCCCGCCAGATGATCCTCGGGCATCAGGCCCCGGTAAGCCGCCTGCCACGCGCGTACGTGAACCCGTGCCACCGCCATGGCGTCATCAGGTACGGCCGCCCGGAGACTCATGGTCCTTCCGCGGCCCCGTGGCGGTCTCCCAGCGCCTCTTCCAGCGCGCTGGTCAGCGGCTTGAGGAAGAAGGACTCCTCGGGCATCAGCCGCGCGTCGATCCCATGCCGGCGCAGCGTGTCGGCTACGACAGGCCCGATCGCCGCCACCAGCGTGTTGGCGAGCGCCGCTCTCGCGGCTTGCTCCGAGGCGACGGCGATCAGCCGCTCGATCTGCGCGGAGCTGGTGAAGGCGATCGCATCGACGCCACCGTCGCGCAGCTGGCCGACGAGGTCGCGGACAGCCTGCTCGTCAGCCGCATCGGCGTAAACGTAGGGCGCCACAGTCGACACGGCCGCGCCCGCACTTTCGAGGAAGTCGACGAGCGGCCGGTTCGGTTCCGTGCCGTAGAGCTGGACACCCACGCGGCGCCCGCGCAGCTCCCGCGCGTGGAGACTCGCGATCACCCCCTCGGTGGTCGGCCGCTCGGCGGCGATCTCCGGCTTCATTCCGAGCTCGCGCAGGACTTTCGCCGGCTTCGGACCCCGGACGATCTTGCGCACCCGCGCGAGCGCGCCGAGGAACTGCGGCCGCAGCGCCGGCTCGTGCTGCTCGATGCAGGCGAGGATGCGCCGCAGTCCCTCTCCCGTGAGCAGAATCAGGTCATCGAGCTCATCCCCGGCGAGCCGCCGGCTCCAGTCGAGCACCGGCGCCCAATCCGGCGCATCGCGGATCGCCACCAGCGGGCAGCGGATGACGCACGCTCCGCGGCGCTCGAGCAGGCCGGCGAACACCTCGATCTCGCGGCTCTCGGGAACGGCGATGCGGCGGCCGGCGAGGGGCAGAGCGGTCATTGGACCCAGTGTACCGAGTGAGCGCGGCGCCGGCGACGACCGGCCGGCCGCCCGGTCGGGATTCCCGGCCGGGGTTCCCGGCGCGGCAGAGGGATTCGATCGGCAATTGTGGTAACGATCACACTTTATGCGGCAAAGCGCGCTATGCTCCCCGCCGGGACACGCCGATAGGCGGCCCTGGGGGCTTTTTGTACATACATACCGCTGCGCGGCCGCGCGCCAGCCAGGCGCTGTGCTGGCGCCGCATCCTTGCGCCCCAGTACTGGCCGACCTGGATCGGGATCGGCTTTCTGCGGCTGCTGGCCCTGCTGCCCTTCTCCCTGATGCTCGCCGCCGGGGCGGTGCTCGGCGCGATCCTGCGCCGGCTGCCGCTCAACTGGGTGCGCATCGCCCGCCGCAACATGGAGCTGTGCCTGCCGGAGCTCGGACCGCAGGCGCGTGAGCGCCTGCTCAACCGGCATTTTGCGAGCCTCGGCATCGCGCTGCTGGAAGTGCCGCTGGCCTGGTGGACGCACCCCGCGCGACTCGCCCGGATCATCAGCGTGGAGGGCGCCGAGCACCTGCGCGAGGCGCGGGCCCGCGGCCGGGGTGTCATCCTCCTCACCGCCCACTTCACGCCGATGGAGATGGCGGGGCGGATGCTCTGCACCGTCACGCCGGTGAACGTGCTCTATCGTCCGACGAAGAACGCGGCTCTCGCCTACGCGCTCGGCCGCTGCCGCTGCAATCTCGGCGTCCGCCCGATTCCCCGTGACGACATCCGCGCGCTGATCGCGGCCCTGAAGAACAACGAGGTCGTCTGGTACGCGCCCGACCAGAGCTATCGCAAGAAGGGAGCCGAGATGGTGCCGTTCTTCGGCATCCCGGCCGCGACCAATACGCTCACCTCCCGGATCGCGCGCATGACCGGGGCGGCCGTGCTGCCCTATTTCGTCGAGCGGCTGCCCGGCAAGCGCGGCTACCGCGCGGTCATCCATCCGCCGCTCGAGAACTTTCCCAGCGACTCCCCAAGCGCCGACGCGGAGCACTTCCACCGGCTGATCGAGGCGCGGGTCCGTGCCGTACCGGAGCAGTACCTCTGGATCCATCGCCGCTTCAAGGGGCTGTGCGCCGACTATCCCGACTACTATGCTCGGCAGGTGCCGCACCCGGTGCCCGACCAGCCGCAGCCGTCATGAAAAGCAGAGCCCGCAAGAGCGCACCCAGCTCGTCGACCGCCGCGCGGCACGTGACGCGGACGGAGTCGGCCGGGACTTCGCCCGGCATCCGCTTCCGCGTCGATTTCCGTGACCAATGCTCCGTCGGAATCGGCAAGATCAGCCTGCTGGAAGCGATCGCGCGGACCGGCTCGCTGTCGCAGGCGGCGCGCGACCTCGGCATGAGCTACCGGCGCGCATGGCTGCTCGTCGACAGCATGAATACCGAATTCGATACCCGCGTGACCAGCGCGATCGTCGGCGGCAGCGGCGGCGGCGGTGCACAGCTCACCGCATTCGGACAGGAGCTGGTCCAGGCCTACCGCAGGCTGGAAACCCGCTTGGCGTCGCTGACCATCGAGCACATGAGTGAAGTCGTGACGCACGTAACCGGTTCGCGCCGCCGCCCCGTGAAACGTCAGAAGTTGAGTGTGCCGCGCACGCAGTGACAACGGGCGATGTGAGCGCCGCCTCACTTGGCCTTGCTGGGGTCGTACCAAACCGCCTCGATGTTGTGTCCGTCGGGGTCGTGGACGAAGGCGGCGTAATACCCCGGTGAGTAGTCGCGGTAGCCCGGCGCGCCGTTGTCCCGGGCGCCGGCCTCGAGCGCGGCGGCATGGAACGCCTTGACCTGGGCTTCGTCGCGCGCTTCGAAGGCGAGATGGGTCGGCGAGAAGACGTCTTCCCTGCTGATCCAGAAATCGGTGTTCCTGCCGTCGCTGAATCCCGCCGACTCGCCGTACTCCATGTTGTTCTTGTAGCCGAGCGGCGCCAGCGCCTTGCCGTAGAAGGCCTTGGATTTGCGATAGTCGCCGACAGGAAGAGTCGTGTGAGCAATCATGGCCGTCGCCTCCCGGTAATGAGCCGCAATGCCACCCACCCAGCACCTGCCGTGCCGGCCGGCGGGTGCCGGCGTGCCTGGCTAACGCACCCCGGCCATCAGGCGCTTCACCGTCGGCGTGACCAGCAGCATCACGGCTCCGCCTCCCACCGTCCACCAGAAGAGCGTAAGGTACAGCGCGGGCAGCGTCTGGAGGTGCTGGGCGTTGTAATTGCCGGACAGCAGGCCCGCGAGGAAGCTGCCGAGCGCCAGCGTGAGGAAGAAAAGACCCATGGTCTGGCCGGCGAAGCGTGCCGGCGCCAGTTTTGTCGTGGCGGAGAGTCCCACGGGCGACAGGCACAGCTCGCCGCAGGCAGTCAGGAAGTAGGCGGCGATCAGCCACAGCGGCGAGACGCGGCCGCCATTGCCGTGCAGAACGCGCAGCGCCGCCAGATACATGACCAGCATTCCGGCCGCCATCAGCAGCAGTCCCCACGCGAACTTGGCCGGCGCGGAGAGGTCCCGGTCCCGCTTTCCGAGCCGCACCCACAGCGCCGCGAAGACCGGCGCCAGTACGATGATGTAGGTCGGCGGCACCGTCTGCATGTCCCCGGCCGGCATGTTCCAACCGAAGATGTCGAGATCGGTGTAGCGCTCGGTGAACAACGTCAGGGAGCCGAATATCTGCATGTAGGCCATCCAGAAGAGCGTGGATGCCGCGAACAGCGTCATCATGGCGAACACGCGGCCGCGCTCCGCGGGGGTGAGCCCGCCGAAGAAGGCCATGTAGAGCAGATACCCTGCCAGCAGCAGGCCCACCACCCACGATACGCGGGAGGCCAGGGTCACCGGGTCGACCGTGACGACACCGCTCAGCATCAGGGCCGTGACGGCGGCTATCACGGCGACGACGACACACAGGGCGAGGCGCGCGCGCGGCCGTGTGCTCACGGGAGGGGCGCCCGCCGAGCCGAGGTAACGGCGGGTGAGCAGAAACTGTGACACGCCGATCAGCATGCCGAAGGCCGGCAGGGCGAAGCCGGCATGCCAGCCGTAATTGCGGGCCAGCACCGGGACGAACATCGGGCCGAAGAAGGATCCGATGTTGATGCCGACGTAGAAGATGGAGAAGCCGGCGTCGCGGCGCGAGCCGCCTTCCGGGTACAGCGCGCCGACCGTGGTGCTGGCGTTGGGCTTCAGCAGACCGACGCCCAGCACGTTGCAGACCAACCCGAGGAAGAAGAGCCGCGTGCCGCCCGAGGCGAGCAGGGTGTTACCCAGGGTGATCAGCACGCCGCCCGAGGCGATCGCGATGCGGCCGCCGGTCAGCTGGTCGGCCACCCAGCCGCCGAGAAGAGAGAGCAGGTAGGTGCCGCCGAGATACAGCCCCCAGATGGCGCTGGCGCTCTGGTCGTCGAAGCCGAGTCCGCCGCGGCCGCTCGCGGCGACCAGGAACAGGATCAGGATCGATTGGATGCCGTAGTAGGTGAACCGCTCCCACATCTCCGTGAAGAAGAGCGTCGCGAGACCACGCGGCTGACCGAAGAGCGTGCGCTGCGCGGGAATCAAGATGCCTGGGGCTGCTCGGCGTCCTGCTTGGAGCGCTGCAGTATGCGCGCCATGATGAGACCGCCTTCGAAGAGGAGATACATCGGGATGGCCAGCAACGATTGCGACACTGCGTCCGGAGGCGTCAGGAATGCCGCCACGATGAAGACCCCCAGGAGGACATAACCGCGATAGCTCTTCAGCTTGTCGAGCTCGACGATGCCGGTGAGCACCAACAGTACCACGGCCACGGGCAGCTCGAATGCGGCGCCGAAGCCGAA
>Ga0335075_10009057_pt1 | contig 15224 bp, 19 predicted proteins | sample Lox_Sample_24_FD_206723 | JGI IMG/M metagenome (GOLD analysis project Ga0335075, IMG submission 206723) | Soil microbial communities from Loxahatchee National Wildlife Refuge, Florida, United States - Lox_Sample_2.4 | ecosystem: Environmental > Terrestrial > Soil > Wetlands | place: USA... | reverse complement strand
TTTACATCAAATTTGACAAACCAAAGAATCGAAAATAGCTAACAAGGAATAACAGACACAATCATAATAAATACAGAAATGGCCAACGCCGAGATGGTTGAGTCTGTCTACAGTGCTCGGGGCAAGGCTGAATTAGCCAGGATAATTTCCCCAAACCAAAAAGGCCGGGCACCAAGTTATCTGGACAGGGAGAATGACAAGCCTCTGCGGTGCGTCTGGCAGAACATATGCCGGTACAATTGCGGGGGCAACACTTAACATATGCACAAAAATCGCCGACTCTACGGCGTTCTTGTAGGCCTAGAATTCCTGAGTACTAATCCCGAACCAATTACAAGGCTCATATGCCACTACCCCTGTGTAGCAGCGTCGAACCCAAGCTTAGCAAGCTAGAGTATCCGAATAAACGCATACCGTGATGAAGAAACAGGAGATCATGCCAGGAGGAAAGTCTGAACGAGAAGTATGACCTCGCAAGATGACAATCCGCATCAACAGCAGCATCAGTACTTGCGCATCACCAAAGCGAGGGTGGTACCATTCCATACCATAACAAACCACTGAAACGCATCATTGGGTCTTCAGGTTCCAGGAACTGTTCCAAAAGTAATTGTCAGAGCTGTTCTTTGGCCCCTATGTGCATGATTGGCCGTCAACTTGCGCAGGTCGCTAAAATCGGCAAAAAGGTTTCCCCACTATAAGCCAAGCACGAGCCCGAGAACGACCACAGCTCGTGCCCCGTCCGTGCCCTCTCGCCTCAGTCCGCTCTATACTATTTCAGGAAATATAGCCGTCTCGCAAACGTTCCAGTGCTGTAAGAAGTGCTTTTGAATCTGTTCTTGATTGGATCATCTTAGAATATTCGTGTCATACATGCTTGATATGGAACTGGTGCCGGAGTATCTTGCAGGGTCTGTTACGCATTCGCTAACCCAGGTCGTTTGGCTGAAGGCCAATCATCCGCATGTTTGGCATACAGTATGTAAAGGATGCCCCTCGAGATCCACTGTCTTTATCTCCCGGATCTCTTGGCTTCAAGAGAGCTTCGCTATTCTCACATGCGCCGTTATTGCTCTTCCATTCTTATACATTAATTAGAGATCCTCGCAATGTACTTGTCTCTTGAGGAAATCTCGACCTGGCCCACGCCAAATTATGTTGACCCAGTGACGCGTGGGCCAGGCCTCATTATCATGCATCTTGTGTTGTATCCGATAATATTCGGTCTAATTGCACTCCGCACATACACACGATTGCGAATATCTCAGAGTTTTGGTCTCGATGATATGTTCATTCTGCTTGCTATGGCATGTCCCAAGTTCTGTTGCAATGGATCATTCGAATAACTTCAAGTAGCTTCCAACGACGGCCTTTGTGGCCATTACTCTTGTTGCCGAGTTTCACTATGGATGGGATCGCCATGCTTGGGATGTCTTGCCAGACATGGTGAATGTGGGATTACAGCTTTCTCTTGCCACCCAAATCCTCTATGGAGCGGCCAGTTGTTTGACGAGAATGTCTATGTTATTTCTTTGTCGGAGGGTCTTAGCTGCACAGAGTAGGTCCCTGCGGTTAGCTATCATCTACTCGATCATAGTTATGGCGTTAGCACAGGGCGTCTTCATTACTGTTGTAATTTTTCAATGCCAGTATGTGGTCCAGTCCGTTGCCTCCGTATTCACTACTGACCTCCAACAGTCCAATATCGGCCGGGTGGACCCTCTCCTTCGTTCCTCAAAACTGCATCAACGAAAAGATCCACCTCCTCGTCCAAGGCATCCTCAACATAATCGCCGATTTCTTTGCCGTGATAATCCCAATCCCTGTAGTTCTCAAACTAGACCTGCCAATCCGCCAACGCATTATTGTCGCCATGCTCTTCGGCGCCGGTTTGGTTGTCTGCTTCGCCGGCGTTGTGCGCACCATTTACATGTATCGTGTAACGGAGAATTATTACGACGTAACCTGGGAAGCATATCCCGTATGGCTTTCCACAGCTGTTGAACTGTATATCGGGATTGTGTGCACCTCCATTCCTCCAACGAAACCGTTTTTCGTACGCTATCTCCCCAAGCTCCTTATCACAACCCACCATCACGGCGGTAGCAGAGGTGGCTGGACGCTGGCTTTCGCTTCTTCGAAGAATGTATTCAAACATTCGAAAATAGCTGGCTTTCAAAATGCTGAAGGAGGCAACGTTATTCAATTTCTGGACCTTGAGACGCCACCGTATAGTGCTGGTAGCGAAGGATTCCACAAAAAAGGCTTTCAATCGGGCATCTCTGAAGCCTCGTCCAGCAAGACAAGTATCAAGCATCTTGTCACGTAAAGCATCTTCTTCACCAGATTTGAGATGATACGAGAGACATATTCGGTTCAGGTATTCTTTGGGTTTCGGACCCCAAACTTCCGCAGATTTAGAGTGCGAGCTACTCCAGGAGTCCCACTCAGCTTAAACTGCGACTTGGCTCCAACGTCCGGAGTTAGCTTTACATCACGTACTCGGTATTGCGTCACTTGTGGCCTTCAGAGAATTTCGGATCACTTGATTGTTATGATTACTGAATGTTATTTCAATACTTGATATGAAGGTATAGGGTTCTTACAGCTTTAAACACTATCTTTATATAGCTTTGAGTTGATTGCGACAAAGGCTAATTATAATCGGCGTTTTGGGAATAACTTGGATGCTACGATATATGTTTTACGCCCATATTCAGGAAATGGGTCACTTGAACCATTAGCTGCTCATATTATGTATGTAGAGTACATGATATTCATAACTCTTCAAGTCGACCGAGCATGGCGGAGCCAGTTCGTGGAAAATTTCTTCCATAAGTATGTGGTATGCTATTGATCGCTCACATAAAGTGCGTAGCGTGAAGATCCTAAATCGTTGTAAACCCAAGTCCGAAGAAAAACTCTGGGAGGGAGCAGGGCCACGCGGCCCACCCATGCTCGGGGAGAACTCGGTTCTCTAACATATGCAAACCTGATTCCCCCGGCTGTTGTGATACATTATCAAGAGCGGTATGTCGTGGGCAAGATGCAGGCAGCCAGGAAACGCTCAAGGGATTAAATGTGCACCCACGTACTAGAGCCTCTGATATTGTATTTCCGCAAGAAAGTTGAGGTAATTGGCTCCTTTACGTTGCGCAAATGGAAGCTAGGGAACAAATTTGAGGAGTAGAACGGTAAGCATGTTTGATATGATCGCATCGAAAAGCCACATAAGTAAGAGATGACATTGTATTTCCTTTCGGCTTGGCGTTTGGCGGGTCGAGAGATGAGAGTCTAGAGTATCTAGGCTGATTTAGAGAAGGCGTACGGTGCCTGCAAACAAAGAGTCAATATTTCAAATATCTTGATCTTTGTACTGAACGCGAAGAAGAAGACGGCCTCATAGCAACAAATGAAAGGAGCTCGAAAGATTAAAGAAGGAAAGAGGCTTCACCAAAGGATTCTCTGTATTTTCGTTTGGAGAGACAGAACTCACGACTTAGATAGCAACCTGACTCCAACGCGCGGACTTAGCTAATTATTATATCTTAATGTTGTGTCATTAGAGATTTTCAGAGCGTCTGAGAACGTTGCAATGTGGCACTATGAAAAGTAACTATTCTACCTCGAAACTCGGGGTTCCATTACCCAGTACGGGGTAGTAATCTGCCGGCTTTGGGTGATTACTAAGTTAGGCAGCACCCAAAAGCGAGCTCGTCTAGGCATCCTTATATCTCAGGTTATTGGAACTTTACCCTTTGCAACAGAGAATATATGATTGCTATGATTTCTATAGTTGCAGTAGGGTTATTGTCATGCTTAACTGGACGGCGAGGGGTTCTTGCATAGCTTCAAATTCTGCTTGAGAGGTAGAGATGCAGCTTTTAACTGATTGCTACAAACGAGCAACTCTCTGTCGCGATCGGCGTTTCGTGGATTAATAACATGCATCCGTTGAAAGGTACAATTCCAAATGCCATGAGATACCAGGTCGTTAGACCCCTAAAACCTGACATATAAGGATGCCACGGAGACCTCGCTTTGTAGTCTAAAGGATACAATCACAATTGATAATAAGTCTCCGTACGCAGCAATGGAAGCCGGACTTTTGGGATGGAATTATTACTCAATTAGTCTATAAGTAGGGGTCTTATGTCCAGTTTTTCAGAGGTCAATCCAATAGTCTTTGGTCCCGAGGGCCATATTGCAACAGCATCCAAGAAGGATACGTTCAATATTAGCTGCTTATATTATTTATGTACCTACAATAAAGCCTGTACTTCCCCGCATCAGGGAACAAAGTGATTTGCTTCTTACGTGCATTACTGGCTTCTATGCTTATACTAGCGATCCCTGATAGCAAGCAGCATGGTCTACAACAGTTCCGTACGAGTTGGGTTGGCAATGCAGTTTCTCAACCCATATACCCATATCACATAGTGGGTCTCATGTTGTCTAAAGCTACCCAATCTCACTTGGTCCAAAGTTGTTTGGTTTTCACGAGGTCGAGAACGTCCCATGCGACGCGACCGGACGACTCTTCCTCGGAGCACCGAAAATCTCAAAAACCTCAATCAGAACTAAAGGAGTGCTTGGACGCGATGCGAGTACACCACTTCAATGCTTCTGTTCGCTCCAAGGCATTCTCTAACAGCTGTTTGAACGCGTTTACCAATGACTTTGGGGGCTTATCCACCACCGTGGTAGCGAGCTTCGGCACTAACCTTAAGCTACCCGGCGTAAATACCCCGAATGGACCATCACATCGTTCCTGAACAAACGCAGACGCTCCACAATGGACGACCTGGTGTAAGTACTACCTCAGCTTATTTCACTGCACGCGTGCTACCTTGTCACACTAGCTGCACTGATAGAGATGGCATGAAGTATTGCCGACCATGTAGCCGTTGGTTCAAGGACCATACGTCGGTCCTCCAGCACCTGATTCACAGCAGTCTCCACGATTATTGCGACAGATGCGATCGAGAGTTTGTCAATTGCATGGCAAAGAATCAGCATATTGCCAACTCTAGCAGCCACAACATCTGCCATCTCCAAGTATGCCGGGATCATTACTCTGATGGCGCCGATTTCCCATCACGCGGAGCTCTGTTAGACCATTTCAGAGAGGACAAGGACCATCACTATTGCTTCTCATGTGAGAGAGACTTTGGCTCGGACCTTGAACGTCTTCAGCACTGGTCGCGTGCTAGCAATCATTTCATCTGTAACAGCTGTAATGACAGCTTTGAATCTCAGGCTGGACTTCGGCAGCATTACGCAAAGAGCTCAGGACACTTTCTGTGCCACAGCTGCGACTTCTTCTGCCATACGCAAGCATCCCTCAATTACCATTTTCAAGAAAGCGATAACCATCACTGGTGCGCTCGATGCAACCGGGATTTCGTCTCAGACGTAGCACTCCTTCAGCATTGGCAGAGCAGCTCTCTACATTTCCTCTGCCTAGTTTGCAAGCGCGACTTCTCCTACGTGAATGAGCTAGTTCAGGTATGTCAATCTCGTTTCTCTGTTTGACTTCTCTCTCAACAGCGTTCCGCTAACCGAGCATCAGCATCAAAAAGTCCACCAACCCCGCTCCATCTCCTGCTTCTGCCCGCTCACCTTCGCCTGTTTCTCCGCCCTCGTAATCCACTGGGAAGCCGGCAAATGCACCACAAACCGGCAATTCCTCAACAAGCTGATCCTCAAGTTTCCTGAGCATCATCGCTTCACCGTCGCAGAATACATCGACCATCTCAGCGGGACAGAGGACCGTATTCGCGACGGAGGTGATCAGGATTTCAACTCATATTGGCGCGAGTGGAGATGCCCCATCGACGACTGCGAGGCTAGTTTCCCAACTCTGAATGTGCTGGATCAGCATTTGGGTAGTCCGTATCATGACGTTAATGCTTTCAAGTGTCCGAATACGGACTGTGATGCACGCTTTAGCTGCCTGAGCGGGTTGCTGCAACATGTGGAGAATGCGGAGAGTTGTTCAGAGAATATCAATAGCGGTACGGGCTGTTTAGGCAGGCTGTGGCTTTTTTTGCTGCAGAAGTTTGATATGTTGCCTATAAGCTAGGACGTCGATATGTTTGCAGCTTCATTGTTTGGTTTTCTCCGTTATGCGCAACCGCTGATGGGTTTATGGCCATGATTAGGAGGTTCCGTCCTGTTTCTGGGTTCTTGGAGGTTGTAAGGAGTTACTTCTGCTGGGATTATATAGCGGATTTCCGGTGTCTTGGAATGTTTCGGCCCTTGAATTGGAAATGTAGCTATACTGCGTTCTGTTTGTTCTTTTAGTCTCGCTCCCGTATGTCGCTAGGGAAAAAAACTGCATTTGATGTCTTCTGTAGTGAATACTAATAACCACTCAGCGTATGTGGTAAGAGTGATTAGGATTCAAATCAGGTTTGTTGGTCCTTTTAGGCCGCTGGTTTCTCACTAGCACCGAGGTGACCCCACAAGCGCGAAGACCTGCCGATAGATGGGCTGCGAGAGATGAGCGCTCACCTCCATGGCTTGCTACGCTAGGAGATAGCACGGGTGGGCGCGCGGAATGCGGTGCTTTGGGGCTGAGTCAGGGATGTGCTGCTGCGCTTGTTGCGATGTTGACATGGGAGGGAGAACCAATCGGGGCGGTGGTGGGAATGTGTGGGTGGTTGCCGCTTGGGAGGGGGTTGAAGGGATTGCTAAAGGGCAGGAAGCGGTGGACGAGGTCGGTGGAGGGGAGGAGGATGTTTTTGAGACCGATCCGGATACGGTCATTAGAGAGGACCCAGCTATATAAATGCCATTGCTTGGTTACAGGAAGAGCTTGAGATGCCAAAAGGCAGACTATGGTAGAATTCCAGCTTGTTCCGGTTTTCCTTGTCATGGAGTTGAAGATGATAAGATCTTTGTGGATCTTGGTCGCGACGCTACGCGCTGTCTTGGGGCATTGGGGGTGGAGGTTTATTGGAATGAGAATGAAGGACTTGGGCATTGGCATTCAAAGGACACGCTGAATGATCTCAAAATATTGTTGAACATAACGTTCGGCCAGGGACGACGTTTGGAAGGGGTGGTAGAAACCGGGGTAAAGTGGACAAAGAGCTTTGTTCGAGAGGACTCGAGCAATGAGAAGGTCCAGATTAAAAGGGTGCAGGTGAAGACGGGGGTGCAAGTGAAGAGCCTACAGGTGAAAAGGGTGTGTCGTTTTGAGAGAATCGAGACCAGGAGATGAAAAAGAAAGGCAGCGGAAAGACCCCCAACATTGTGACTCGCTACTATGGGCTACTTATATTCACGTCGGGTTGTGAAAGAACCAACATTTTCAGATTTGATTTCATGGGAACGTATGGCATTGAACTCCATATGAGAGTGAGAAATCCCACTCCACAAACTGCCACTCCTGCACGGGACTAAATATTTATATGCACAAACCAGTATTTACAACAAAATCTCATAATAGGATCACAATCCAAGATTTGAAAGCAACTCTTCTATGACCCGACTTGCTGGTTGTTAAACCGAGTAACATATCAATCGGTCTACTCTCAATTGTCTGAACAACCGCTGAGGCTACCCCTAAAATCCCAGCAAGCACCGATCCAATTACCGGAATTGCACCAACAGCAGCGATAATCCTCGTAATAACATCTCCACAGTCCCCATCCGTCGATGGCTCCACAAACGACACTATAACCTCCATACTTGCAGGATCCGGACCTTGTACTGTAACGCCATAGAAATGCGGAATGGTGCACACGTTCATGGTTTTCGTCCCACACCCCGCGCGCGACAATTCACTGCATCCATTATCGTAGTACGTGACTGATGGACAATGTCCTTGTGTAGCGCTGTCCATGGCAGCAGCGATGAGGCTGATCATGGCGTTGGCCTGGTCAATGGTGTTGAATTCACTACTCGTGACATCTATGGTGATAGTGCCAGTTTCAGCGTGGCCGCCTTCGACAGCAAAGGTGACGTTGGGGATTGTAGCAGGGGTGCCGGAGTCGCATACTGTGCCAGTACCGCAGATGGCTTGGAGGGCGTTTTGTGACCGCGGTATTGATATTGGAACCACCAAGGGAGCCGATCATGACTTGAGTTTTGCCGACGTTGACGATGGTGGTTTGTTGGGATTAGCGTGGGTTGGGGTGGAGAGATTGGTAGGTAAGGCAAAAGCCTGGGCTGTGAGAAGGCTCCGGAGAAGGACGGGAGTGAATGTTATGACAGTGGATAGCATTGCGGAGAGCGCTTTTGAAGATAGGATGAGGTTTTGATGAAGAAGATTTAATCGGTGATGGACGGGTTGGCGATATGAGAACAAGAATAGCGGGATCTTTGCGGAGATGGTGATGGTAGTGGTGGTGGTGATGATGATGCGTGTATATGTCTGAAGATATAGGACTTGTAGAAAAGAAACAAAGGAGAATGCGACAACCTTTATAAAACTCAAAGATCCCTCCAAGGCATATCAAAATACTCAAATCCTCCTGTCACTGAGCCACGACCCATTTGACGTTAGTCCTCTAGGAAAAAGCTTAAGAATACTAGCACTGAACTAGGATTCAACCTGCGTTACACTCTCTACAACCTTTCCATCAAATTATTGCCTTACAGAGTTGCGGAAGGGATTTCTTCCCCTGTCTCGTGCTCCATAAATTCGTCGGGATTCGTTTCAAGCTCAGCCTTGTTACAGCGTTGGATACAGTAGCACGTACTCGACTGAAATACAATGATATAATACCACATCCTTAGACTTTTAAGCGTGTAATTAAAATATAAAGTAAAGGAGTAGATTTGAATTAATAAATGTCTATATCATGGCATTCGCAGTTGTGGTGGTGCTTGCTAGTACGAAATAAGCACTATTTTCTCCGATAACTAGGGGTTGCCGAGTGCGATGATAGCTATTTGGTAACGGGAATTACGCACTATACTATAACAAGATGATGATATTATACTGTTATTCTGTAATACGTTATGTCACATCGGCTAAATAAGGATTGTCGTTATTTCCCTGGACAGCATTTCTGGGCTATGTACAGTACCCAATCATATTTAGCATGGTTGCCCCGGAATTGAGGCGCATTTAAGGTTACATTAATGGCCTATATTTGGCGTATGCGGTACAGCCAGCACAGTTTAGGAAAAGATCCGAACTATCGAGGAGGAAATCAAAACGAGACCTGACAAAGAGTGAGGCTGGACAAACTCTTCCCTAGTGCTGGATTTGGGGCTGATTATGATAATATGGAGCTTGTGAGATTTACTAGACGCAATGCCGGCATAACCTATGTAGTAATTTGCAGGGTCCCGTCCTTCTATACGTTCCTAATCCAACCTGTGGCAGAGCGTTACGAATACAAGCAGCCGAAATCCATGAAACTAAAATTGGAGCTTATGCATTGAGGCTTTATATACTAAATCAAATTCAATGGTTCATATTTTCATATATACCCAATGGTGGTGTAATAATGTTGCTTTCGTTGTGTGCTTCCAGATCGCGAGTTTTCATGGAGGCTCCCGCTCCATTGAGTTGAGCATCATCAAGAATTTTCATCATTATGCTGCGTATTGAATCACCACTCTACTTCCGTGATTCCCCATGATTCCAACAAAGAACACAGTTCTTATGAATTGAGGCGAAAGGAATGGCTTTAAGGACCAAAGATGATGAATTGGAGATGGATGCAAACCCCGCGGAAGAAGAAAAAAGGGGGATGGTGCAAGGAGACGGCGATGAAGCTAAGTCATCGCACTCAATCAAGAATCTAGAGCATACTATTGACACAAAAGGAGTTCATGCACTTGTTCTGAAATCTCCAAACGCGGTGTATATCTCAGGTTCGTATGTTAGCACTCCCTGACGTCTGATTTCATCGTCCTATATCGTTAACAAACGCAAGATTGGCATTGAAGAAAACTCCTCCGCAAAGTGGTGACACAGGTAGTTAGTGACTCATTGTCCTAGATCAAAACATTTAATGCTGACATTCTTTTCAGCGCGTCTGTCAACTCAGCACGGCCAAATGTAGACAGATTTGTGGAGTCAAATAGAATGGCCGTTTCTCAATATAGAGAAGTGGTTTAAGATTAGGGATTCATGTCAGGAATCGAGGGCTGCTGATTAGACTAAGATTATTTCCTAGCTGACCCTGCTATCGAGATCTGTAATGCGCAATTAAAGACTGTTAGACAGCGAACATTACATAGAGAGAACAAGATAGATTAGGTACTATCCCAAAGATTTTCTTGAGCTACAGGAACTGATATTCGAAAGACCTTCATCATTGACATTCTCTCTTGACGCTCTCCGGCAACTTATACGCTGCTTCAACCAAGAACCTTGAAAGCGGCATAGAAAATGTCCTTAACATTGGGCAGGAACTGGCATATGTGCTGGCGGATTTAGCATATCCAATGAGAGGTCAGGTACGGTCGTGGTAGTGATGATGAGTTACAGAAACTGATTTAATAACACAGTGATAAGAGGGGTAACCAAAGGGAGTCTCGGAGCTGTGCTAGATTTGGAGGCATCCAGGTGCTGCTGGGGAAAATGTAGTGTTGAGATTAATTTCCAAGTTGACGCGTGCTGGTCAAGCAATTCAAGCAAGACTTGTAGAATTTCACCTACTGTAAGAATCAATCCCAAAATTCCGTCACAACCTATAGTGGCGCTATGACAGCCCCCATCATTAGACGACCTCCATATCAGCGCTGCCCTTCTCCGCATGCCCCGCCGGCAGCACATCCGCCAGTGTTTCATCACTAAACACCAAATCCTCCTCAACGCTCACATGATCCTTAATCTTCATAAAGATGACCGGGGCCGCACAAACGAGAGAGAAGGAGAGCAGGGCCCAGTTGGAAGCGAACTCGTTCATGAACGGGAGGTTGTTGCTATCCAGAGACCACATGACAGCCGCGCCAGCAGATTGGATGCCTTTGTAGAAGCCAACGAAGTTGGCGGATTTGCGACCGGAGTTGGAGAGTGCGCCCATGAACCTGTACGTGCGGTCAGTACGAGATGATGAGTGTCTGCGAAGAGATAAAAGAGAATATATATGTGTAATATTGTCCTTTGGTCACCCGTAACAGGAGTGACCTTTGGGGGTTATTAGGCACGTTTGTGGAATCAAGGTGTGAGCGAAAGGGGACGAGGAGAGCTTACCAGTAGGCGCAGCATTGCCACGCAGCGTCATAGAAGCCATACCACATGTACAAGAACATGGCCCCAACATAGCCACTATCGGTCCAGTCCGCATTACCCTGGACAGTAGCGCGGGTATACTTCAACTGCCAAGCATAACCACCGCCCCAAATCGCCATTGTAAGTACGAACATCGTCACCAGCGCAACTTTAGCTCTCAAGGTACGACGAAAATTCGTGTCCAGACAGTACCCAAACACCAAAGCACCGATCATCTGGCTCACCCAGTAAAGCAAACCATTGAGGGCTTTCGTTCGAGTGTCAAAATAAGCGCCGTTGATGCCGTTGAATTGATATGTTGTGAACCAGTTGCTGGACCAGAACATGGGGAATAATAAGATTATGTACGGCTCGAGGCGGATAGTTTCGTAGAGGCCGATGAACTCGGAGCGCCAGCTTGGGTTTTTCATCAGAACCACCCGGGAGCCATCGGAGCGGATGATAGAATTGGCGTTGCAGAGGAATAGAGCCACTACGGCACCGGTAAACATGAGCACAATGAAGCCGATATATGTCCCATCGGTGACGTTGGCGTTGGCACGCTGGTTGATGTTTTGGCCGAGGGGGATCTGGGGCCTGTTAGTGGGTGAGTTTTGGAAAGGCGATGCTGCACTGGTCGATTCGATATCTTTGAAGTTAGGCAAATCCAGCACTACTGAATTTGCGACGTGTATACGCACGTTTGTGTCTGCTGTGCCTCCGTGGGCCTCCGCAGAGATGACCAATAGAGAATAGCTTTCTCCTCCTCCCCTGCTCTCTCAAACCCACACCAAGACAAAAGAAGGATCAAAACCTACTAAACTCCCAATAACGCCTCCCAAATTAAAGATCGTCCAAAACCACGCGAAATACTTCCCCTTCTCCGCCTCAAACGGATAACTCAACATGATCGTACCCTGCGCCGTCCACAGCAACGCCGCACAAACTCCCAACAACGCGCCAGCAAAGATGTTAAAACCGCTCACATCCGCATGCTCCGAAGCCAGGAGACTGATAGCGTAGATGCAGTACCCTAGGCCGCCGAAAGAGAGGGTCAACTTGACTCCAAGCCGGTTCACGAAGGTGCCAGCGAAGAAGCCGACGACAGCGAAGGTGCTGTAGAGCGCTACGTTCTGTGGAGAAATCTCAGAACCAGTACAAACGTATATTTCGCCTGCTTGATGCATTTAATGCCCCAGGTGATGCTAGTTACTTACCATGTGGTCAGCCAATGTCGCGTCCGTCTTTCCTCCGCCGCCCAGCCCGTTTAGAGCGTTGAACATGCCTGGGCACAGGAAACACACCATGGAGACCATGAGGAGCTGGACTTTAGGTGAAGCATACCAGGGCATGATTAGGGGCCCGATCTTGCGCTGACGGTACATCCATCCTTGAGGCAGGTTCGGCGTGCCGCCGGTGGGCGGTTCGACGGAGGCAACTTTGGGAGTGGTGTCTAGTTCTTTTGTGTCGGCCATGGTTTGCACTGGGTCTGCGAGCCTTGCTGTTGGTTGTTGTGAATCGCGCCGTGGATCTAGGAGGATGTCGCGGTGCTTAGATGTCTAGGAGAGAGACGAAGTGTAGGGAGACGGATATATACTCCGTGCTGTAGAGACGGCTCGTAGATCAACCCATTTATGGCAAGCTTATGCCGAAAACGAGGTGGAGCTCTGTGTGGGGACGCATGACACGAGGTCGACATGCGAATAGTAATGTGAGTGGCTGCTGTTGGTGTTGAACACTTGAGCTACCAGGAGCGGGTGGTGGGGATGGTTTCATTGGAGCGTTACCATTAGGTAAGGTTACTTCGCTTCTCTTATCGCGCAGAGTGTAACGTGTGATGTAGATAATAAGGCATGCAGGCACCTACAACACCTCCGTCTAGTAGTGCTTCTGCCCTCAATCTCGTTCAATTTGCCAGAATTAATTTTTAATGCACCTTTGAATTGTTAATGTATGATAAGAATAACTTTCGCGTCCATAATTTGGCTGCGCGCGCATGAGATGTTTCCCTTTAGGCCTATTCGAGACTAGTAACTAATGTAGCGTATCGGGAATCTCTATCTTGTACTCTGTAACGTTCCTCGCACGGCGAACAACCTTTCCCTCCGCCCGCTGCTGTACCACCACACAGTATTGTTTCTTCCGGGCGTCCGTTTATCAACTTGTGAGATAGATTTTTGCACGTGACACGGCAAAGCGGCAAGCAGTCCAAAGCAACAAGCATGTTATCTGTTTTGTCGCATCGTTAGAAAAAAGCAGGCACAGGGATCGTTTAAAGCAGAAAACCCTCTTCAAGGCCGATTGTCTAGAAACATACTCTGCCCTCTCTGTCTCAGCCCTCCAGACATCACCCCATTATTTATCATCCGAATTCGATATGCAGTTTTCCTTAGACGCTACTTGCTATTCATAAACTCATTCTAAATGGCCTCCTCTATCTGCCAACTTCATCTCCACCCTTGACACAGACAGATACTAATAGGTCTGCAAAGGCGAAGAAGAGTTGGTGCGACAAGCAGAATCGATGTCAAGCGGTCAGTATGGCAACTACCGCAGCCCCTGGTGGTCGTAGCCGTCGCTGTGGAAGGGTAGCAGCGGCTGTAGAATAGGACTGTCTGCTCCACGACTCTGATACACTCTGGTATAGAGGTTGGTGCACGTTAAAGGGTCGGAAGTGCTGTGGTAGGCGTTGAGAAGTTTCTAATGACGGGTAGAAAGATTTCGGAGGTAAGAGGGAAGGAAGGGAATGAATATAAGGGCGGTAAGATAGGAGAAAATTACCATTGTTGGTTTGTTACTTCGTATAAGTTTAGCATGAGTATGGGATTGTGGCAACTGTGGTGATGGTCGAGAGTGAGTAGGTAGTCACCGTTGCCGTTGTGTAGGTGGTCAGCGGAGAGGGTTGGATATCGATAGTGGTGGTGTAATTGGCTGTTCAGGTGAGTTAGGAAATGCCGTGCCAATTGCCACCTTGAGGGGTAGTCGTCGCTAGACTGATATTTAAAGAGAATCTTTAGCTAACTTATTAAATTTGACTATTTTCTTTGGAAATAAGCCATCACACCTAAAGTTCACGGACGGTAATTGGAGAGTTCCGATGAAGAATGTCAGAGTTTCAGCTTTCTAATATTTTTTAAGGTAGGGCAAGACGTACAGTACTCACTGAACTCCTTCGGTTTGGCTGGGTAAGAACAAATCTTGATTACTAATACGCTAGAGTGTTGTGCATTCGATAATTCGGGGTATCGTTTGGGTATAAGCTGTGAAGAGATGTGAATAGCTCTCAGATTTGCATAAAAAATTGATATTGTGGAGAGATAGAATGGATGTGCCGTGGAAATGCACGATTGTCAGGGCAATAGGTAGGACAGCGTACAGGTTCGAAGCCACGGAATAAGTAGCGATAGGGACGGTGGCAGCGCTCAACTCAATGCTCAAAACACACAAAAGTAAAGACTGTATTCCATATCCATAAAGAAAACTCTTAAAATCCGTAAAAGGTGCGTAAATCTCTGCATTGTCCGTAAAACCATATCTGCACCCGTAAAAGCGCCTATAAACGTCCGTCCTGATCTGTCCCGACCCACAAATGATTATTCGTGAGAACAAGGTCTTCGGGCTGGTTAAATACATCAATGCTCTCTGTACGGGAACAACTAATGCCCAGAATCATGTAATTTTGTAGGGGACCACGAAATCCCACCACAATATATACGCACCACATTGGTCAGATAGAGTCCTGAGCAGGTCCCGGTGGGTGGGATACGTTCTTAAACGTGATACATATCTAACCTGTTTCTAGAGAACAGAGAATACCAATGCTTAGGCAAATGGAATTCGCATTTCACCGTGTCCACCTTAGTTGCGTCTTCCATTGCGTGCTACTTCCCCCTCGTATCAAAGCCGTCATCGAGCATAGCCTCCAGGACTAGTATTACTTTTAACTCCATATACAAAACCGTCGAAAACAAAGGGTGTTGAATATAACATTCCCTTTCTCTCATTTGTATTAGTCTCATTTGTCCCGAATGCCTGTGTTGCA